>Ga0075421_100006293_pt1 | contig 14455 bp, 9 predicted proteins | sample SoiMetdeltSBSDD5_FD_75292 | JGI IMG/M metagenome (GOLD analysis project Ga0075421, IMG submission 75292) | Bulk soil microbial communities from a Populus tree surrounding site in Tennessee, USA - Soil MetaG P. deltoides SBSDD5 | ecosystem: Environmental > Terrestrial > Soil > Tree plantation...
TGCGGGTGCCTGGCCGTCACGCTGACGCCGACGAAATCGCCTGCCAACAGACCCTCGGGCGCGCGAGCCGATCCGCTCGACACTGTCATGGCTCCGCCGACCGGCGTTCGCTGATCGGTGGCGTTGTCGAATCGAAACCAATTGAGCTCGTACCGCTCTGGCGCTGTCGCCGCCTTCGCGTCGACGGCTGCGTTGGTGAACGACAGCGCTCCGTCAGCCGACAACGTCGCATCCGCAACGGGACAGACCTGATTGATCCAGGCGGCCACCACTTTGTTGCGACGCTCGATGATCGCTTTCGTCACGAAGTCGGTCGCTGCGCGATCGCTGTATGCAGCTTTCCCGACGACGGCGCGAATCGCATCGTCCGAAAACTTCGACACAATCCGCGCAGCCCAGAACGTATCGTCCGGGCGCATGTTGGCAAAGGCGGGATTGGGATACTCCGGCTTCCACGTGATTGGGTCGAAGCGCTCCGCCTCGAGGCGTCCGACCGATTTGGGCACGTCCGGATAATCGATGGTGATCCACGGCCGCACATACAGGCCCAGCGTGGCCATCGTGAGCCATCCCGGCTTCTGCTCGAAGATGTATTCGTTCCCCGACCGGTGGCGCTGGGCGAAGATGGTGCCGCTGCCGAGGATCGATCCGAAGTCGAACATGTAGTGCTTGATCCACGTGCGCCCGTTCGTCGTCTCGAGCATGTCGAGGCTGTTGATTCCTCGCGAGTCGTCGTGATTCAGCCAGGCGCCGAAGACCCTGGCGCCACGCAACTCGCGCCGGTGCTCGTGTTCCACGAGGTCATTGGGGTCGTCGGGGCGCCGGCCGTAATACCGGAAGTTGCCAAGCGGCGTTCCAGAGGCGAAGCGGCTCACGAGTACGCGGTAGTGCCCGTTCTGAAGACGCGCGGCGCGATCGAAGACGTTGTCGAGATCGTATTTCTTCATCGAGCGCCGGCGGCCGTTGAGTGGATCACGGATCGTGGCGCCCTCCGCGATCACAAGTGATTCGCGATCGATCTCGGCGAGATAGACATCGACCACGTTGTAGCCGATGGCATGGTAAAAGGCGGTGCCGATGATCTCGGCTCCACTGGCAAGTTCTGGATTCGACGGCGGGTCGACTTCAATCTGATAGATCTGGCCCTGCGGGTCGGTCATGCGGAAACCAGGCTGCACGCCTGTGGTCTTGCCGCCGGAAACCTTCCAGCCAGCCAGCTCGACGCGCTCGACGCGGTCCGGCCCTCTCGCGATCTCGGCCGCGCTCATGGCCGTGCGGCCGATCCGGTTGGTGAACCAGCTCGAGTCAGGGACTTCGTCGACTGTGTTGACGTTGAGCGCACGAACATCTCGTCGTTCACCAGGCTCGCTGAAGGTGTTGACGATGAAGTCGTAGCCGTTGGTGTCCTCGATCGGCACGGCCTTCACGTCGAGAGCGCGGTCGTTATCGGTCCAGAGCGGATCATCGGGGTAGAAACGTGGCGATGCCGATCGCGACGACAGGACAGTGCCGGCGGCCAACGCTCCGACGAAACCGGCGAGCGCGAAACGTCGCGCGGTCGGACCAAGGCGGCGGCCTCCAGCGAGCGCCGCTCTAGAAAAAGCCGCCAACAACGATATACAAGTGCTTCCCATCACTGCTCCCGAAGGCGGCATCAACCCGGAACACGACGCCGTTATTGGTGTTGAAGCGGAACCCGATGCCGTAGTCCTTTTCGAGATCCCGGAAGTTCAGGTCTCCACGACTGTCGGCAACTTTTCCGGCGTCGTAGAAGAGGGCCCCGTCGAATCCGCTCCAGATCTCCCAGCGGTACTCGGCCTGCGCGAGAATCGCGTGCGGCGCACGGAACCGATACTCGCGGAATCCGCGCAGCGTGTCGTTGCCGCCGAGCGTCGGCATGAAGAAGAACGGCATCGTCTGACCGGCTTCGGTGTCCGAGGTCGACACAAAGAGTCGGGCGGCGATGACCCGACGGCCCGCCAGGAAACCGAAGAATTGGCGGACGTCGGCATCGAGACGGTTGAACGTGAATTGGTCGGTGGTGCGATCGTCGTAGTGCGAGAAGTCAACCCGATACCAGCCGCCCTTCTTCGCATAGAGCGGCTCGCGATAGTCGACCTCGATGAACGCTTCGGATCGGACGAAATCAGATCGACTGTTGACACCTGGCACTTCGGACGGAGGAAAGACCTCTGGAACCCCCGGGAACTGATCGTTCTGCCCGGGGCCGAGTCGCGGCTCCAAATACTCAATCCCGCCGCCAACGAGCAGGTGCTCGAACGGCCGGACGCCAGCGCGACCACCGAAATGGTTCGTCTTGATCGCGTAGTCGGATTGATCGTCGCGGTTCGAATCCGGCCCGAGGCCGAAGAAATTCTCCTGGGGATAGTCGCGGTGGCTGCCCCAGGTCTCGAGGTACAGGTGGTTGTTTGCCAGCCGTGGGAACCTGAGGCGTGCCTCGGTCGCCCAGTACCGCTTGATGCTGCCGGCCGCCCAGATTTCGAGCGCTCCCTTGTTGGAGAACAGATCGCGATCACGAAAGCCGAGGCCGTAGGCGAACCCGCTGCCGATCGTCAACGAACCGAGCTTCGGGTGAAAGCCTTCGCGGTCGAGGAGGAAGATCGCCCGGTTCTCGGCGAAGTCCATCGCCTTCTTCAAACCGGTCGGCTCAAAAGGTTTGACTTCTTTGGCCTGCTGTTCGCGCCGCTGCCGATCGGCGTCTTCGCGCGTCGCCGGTTCCTGAGACCATGCGACAGCTGGCGCGAGTATCGACAGCGCCCACCACAACACCACGTGACGACACATGTTCAGCAGTTTACATCGGGGCACACAACTCTTTTACCGCACGACGTAGAACAAAATCCCATCGTGCGAAATCGTCGCGAGATCAAGCATCTGACCAGATGGAAGGGTTCAACCCGCCTGAAGGCTGGCGACCAGCGCCCGCCCAAATGGCTCGCGGCGCGAAGCGTCGATCAGCCCAGGAATCTGTCGATCAGGCCTTCGACCTTCGGCGGCCGATCCTGCGCGGGTGCCTCAACGAAGCGGAACTGCTTCACCGCATCCGCTCCCCAGAACCGGCCGACCGTGATCAGCATATCCAGGTCGGGTCGAACGACATCCGACACCAACGTCTTTGAGTTGATCTCCTGCAATTGTTCGTAGGTGAGTTCCCGCAGGTTCCTGGTGTGTCGACCAAGTTTTACAGGATGGTCCGAGACAGGCGCGTACTCTATCAACACGTTCAGGAGCCGGTCGCGCCAGTCTCGAGAAAGCCGGGCGAGCACCGTACGAAACCACATCATCGTGAGGAGCTTTCTCAACTCGGCTCCGTCGACAGTGAACGCGGATGTGGCGCCGTTGGTCGCCAATGCGAGCGCGGCCGGATCGGCACGATTGACCGCAACGGCAAACTCCCAGAAGGTCGCGAAGACGCGGTCGCGTGGTGACTCGGCGACCGACTGTTCGACTTGTCGTTCGGCGGGCGGCTCGAGCGATTCCGACATGACCAGCGATTGCCCGGCCGGGATGGGTTCGCTCTCGGGACGCTGATAGCTGGCCGTGGTCCGCACACCCCGCTCGAGAGTCCAATCGAGTTCGAGCGGCGCGTGGTTGCCTGTGTACTCAGCCAGGAGCGCCGTGACGCCCCACGGCTTGGGCGCTCCGACGGCTCGCGCGTAGAGCGGGCTATAGGGACTCCTGGAATCGACGCCCATCGCCGTCGCAAGACAGCCTTTGATCTTCGCATCGACCACGTTGGACCAGTCTCCCTGAATGCAGATCAAGGACGTCCCCGGCGGCTTGTGGAATGCGTAGAACGGATTGTCGCAACACCGCCGAGCGGCTTCTTCCACCAATTCATCGCTCGGCTCAGACCCGGCCGGAGGATCGATCTCGGCGAAGCCGATTCGCAAGCGGCCGTCTCCGGCGAACAGCACGGAGAGATCGGATGGATCCACCTGCGAGAGATCCCAGAGCACGTAGATCAGACCGCGCAGGCCTCTGGCAATGGGAAGATTCATGCGTTCCCACACGATCGGCTGCGACTGCGGATCGCTTTCCACGTACCCGCGGTCATTCTGGATCTCTATCAACCGGATTCTGGCCGAATCGAATTGGCGGATCACGCTCACGGCATGGTCGTAGTGGCGTTTGTCGACTTCATGGCGCTCGAACGAGGGCCTCACGAAGATGGGAATGACGAGCTTCTTCTGCTCGCGCGCGATCTGCGCAAGCGGAAACATCGTGCCGGCGCCAGTCCCTTTCCCGCCTGTGCCGACGATGACGATGATCGAATACCGGCTGAAGAGCGCTTCGACGTCGCTGCGTGATTCCTGCAGCGCTTGTCGAGCGACCTCAGGATCATGCCGCGCGCCGAGGCGGCCTGTCGTCTGCGTCCCGATGACGAAGCGCTCGTCCTTGGGAAGATCGGACAGCGCGAACTCATTGGTGTCGAGAAATCGAGTGGTGATGGCGCGCTTGAGTCGTTCCGCGTACCTGGAGTCGGCCTGTTGTGTCACCGCCAGGTCTCGTTTGAACGACGCCTTCAGCGATCGCAGAATGTTTCCACCGCCGCCGCCGGCGCTCAGAAGAAGGATATTCATGTGGCACCTATGTGCTTCCGACGCACCTTGAATCGAAACGGCACGACGACCCATCCCGCTTGTGTATAGAGCGGATCGCGCACAAACGAGTCATCGGCGAGCGCTCGCTGGATTCGAACCACGTCGTACTCCATGTTCTTCTTGTGATCCGAAAGGTTTGGATAACGCCTTCCTTGACCGGGCGCGAGCAGAATCTCGAATCGAGCTCGAGCAGGGCTGAGGCGGAGCCGCGATCTCACCGGACGCTCGGTCGGCTGTTGAATCAAGGGCCGCTCGAACTCGCTGACAAACCGGTTGGCGAAATGCTGCATGACGATCAACCTGGTCTTCCTGCGAGCGGCGTAGTTGTCGAGGACTCTCCATCCGAACAACGGCACGATCACGGCGGCGCCAAGCCACACCCACGTGAGGTCGGCGCTGGTGACCGGGGAAAGGAGATCGGCAACCATGGTCAGCGAACTCGCGACCGGAACATCGGCAACGTGCTGGACCGGGCTATCGGCAACTGGTTGGAGTGGGCTATCGGCTGCTCTAGGCTGTTCGTCGTGCGTGACAGGCTGAACCCGGCTGTCAATCGTCTCCTTCCGGGTGATACACGCACGCCAGCCGCGGCGAATCCGATCGTATTGCGACTTGGGAACAAACCTGGCCGACGCGTCCACGATCTGGAACCATGGCTGATACTTGTTCCGACTATCACCGGTGAGACGCCGCGCAAGTTGAGTGGCGGTTTCGCCAGCTCGAATCGGATGGCAGACGGGTGACTGTGAGAAAGCGGCGGAGGGCGCCGCCACGATGATCAGGACAAGCGGCAGCGCACATAGAGAGATCGTCTTGATCGGCCGCAAGTTGCAGCTCATCCGTTTTCGCCCCTCCGCGGAGGGTGGAGGGCCATAACTCAAGCTACGTGCCAGCGCGTCGACACCGCACGGCTTGGTCATTTGAACACTGCGCACGAACGAGTCGTGGCTATTTGGCAATCCTTGTCCTGATGCGAGGCCGATCAGGCGAACTCGTCCGCACTGGAAGCGTGCCCTCCGCGCCCACCAACACTAACACCAACTCGCCCGCCAAGAGGGCGGGTAAGAAGATGCCGCCACCAGCCAGGCGCAGCCTCGCCAGCTTCGGCGAGGCAAGCGCTCACCCAGTCAGGCGTGCGACCTCGGTGCCCAGGAAACCTCCTGACTGATGCGCCCACAGCGACGCGTAGATTCCGTCGGCCGCAACGAGCGCGTCGTGCGTGCCTTGCTCCACGATGGCGCCTCGTTCGAGGACGACCAGTCGATCCATCCGGCGCACCGTCGAGAGACGATGCGCGATGACGATCGCCGTGCGGCCGGCCAGCAGCGACCAGAGCGCCTCCTGAATGAGCGCTTCGCTCTCCGAATCGAGCGAGCTCGTCGCCTCGTCCAGGATGAGAATCGGCGCGTCCTTGAGAATGGCGCGTGCGATCGCGACGCGCTGTCGCTGACCACCAGACAGTTTGACGCCACGCTCACCAACCAACGTGTCATATCCAGCGGGCAGCGCCTCGATGAACTCCGCCGCGTGCGCGAGTTTCGCGGCCCACCGCACGTCGGCGTCGGTGGCGGCAGGGCGGCCCACCCGGATGTTGTCGCCGACGCTGCGGTGGAACATCGATGGATCCTGTGGCACGTAGGCAATGCTTTCGCGCAGCGCCGCCTGCGGGATCCGATCGATCGCCTGGTTGCCGAGAAGGACCTCACCCCGCTCGACGTCAGCAAACCGCAGCAGCAGCCGCGTGAGCGTCGTCTTGCCGCCACCAGATCGCCCCACGAGTCCTACCTTCGTGCCGGCGTCGATCCGCATCGAAAAGCGATCGAACAGGAGCGGCTGCTCGGCCCCGTATCGAAAGCTCACGTTCGTCAGCTCGACGCTGAAGTCGGCCGGCGCGAAGGGCTCCGGCGTCGGCGCATCGACGACGGCCGGTGGATCGAGCAACAGCTCCGCAAACTGCGCCGCATCGGTCAGCGATCCTTCGAGATTGCGATAGATTCGGTTGAACTCCCACACCACGCGCGTCGCGGTCGCGTAATAGCTGAAGGTGATGAACACCACTTCGAGGCTCGCGCCGGTGCCGGCGCTGGTCGCGAGGGCCACGACGAGACCGAGCGTGTTGGTGAGGACGAACATCGGCGCCGTGACCATATCGACCCGGAGGTTCTGGTAGTCCCACGACCGCTGGGCCTTGCCGCCGTAATCGAACACGTTGCGCGCGTGGATGCTGGCTTCGTCCGGCTCGCGCGCGAAGGCGCGGACCGTTTCGGCATTGGCGATCGAATCGGCCACGTGGCCGGCCAGCGTGTTCGACGCCGTTTCACGCACATCTACGAGTCGCCGGCGGCGGCGGACGAGCGGGATGACCATGGCCAGCGTCGCTCCCAGCATCGACAGCAGCAGGACAACCAGCCACGGCGAGTACATCCACAGCACGACGCCAGCGAATCCCACCGGCAGCATGTTGCCGGCAACCTGAAAGGCAAGCACGTCAAAGACGTCCTCGAACCGCCGGGCGTATCCGAGCGCGCGCTTGGTCAGCGAGCCCGCGAAGTTGTGATGGAAGAACGACAAGTCCTTGGCGAGCAGTTCATCCATCGCCTCGACATACAGCGCTTCCATGCCGCGAATCTCGGCACGGATCATCAGCGCCATGGCGATACGCCACGTGACCTGGCCCGCCAGCCACAGCCCTGCGAACGTCAGGACGTACGGCACCGTCTCGGATGGTGACAGACGCGACTCGCGCGCAAAGGCGCCGAGGAGCCTGGCCACGACGAGCGGCGGCGCGTACACGGTCAGCACGTCACCCAGCGCGGGAAGCAGCAGGGCCGGAATCGCAATCGCCGGCCGGCACCTGATCTGCGCGGCGTACCGCCGCAAGACCAGTCGAAGCGACTGGCTGAGACGTCGCGGGTCACGAGGCGGATCGAGGGTCGAAGTCATCGCACACCAACCAAGGGGCTCTGCCCCTTTGCAACTGTCCTTGCAAAAAAAAGAGCCGCCACCTGCTTCTACAGGTGACGGCTCTTTGCGGCTTCAGCTCCGTTCAACGGGCGGTCACATCACCTGTATCGATCTCCTGGCGTCAATGACGCGATAGAGGCGCTTGAGGATAGTGGTGTACCGCACGAAGTCAGAAAAGCACGAGCGCCCACAGGCTGTCAAGGGTGCCCCCTCAAGACTGCAGAAGGATCCTCAGAAGTCGAACGGTGCGCGCGCGGCCAAACGTCAAGATCTTGGCGAGATATCGACAGACTGTTTATCCGCAAGGAGGGCGAAGCGGCTGGATCTGCGCCATCATCTGAGGCGGCTGGCGAGCCAGGTGCGGCCAAAGTCCCAGTCGCGTTTCAACGTCGCAACTGAAATGTCGAGCACCTTGGCAGCCTGCTCTTCGCTCAGGCCAGCAAAGAACCGTAGCTCGATCACCTTCGCAGTACGCTCATCGAGTTGCTGAAGCTGCGTGAGAGCTTCATCCAAGGCGATTAACCGCTCATCGAACTGCCAGCCCTGGCCATCGGACTCGAGGAGTGGCAGTTTGACGAAACCGCCGCCGCGTTTCTCGCTGCGAACGCGACGCGCGTGATCCACGAGGACGCGCCTCAGTTGCCGAGCTGCGAGAGCAAAGAAGTGTGCCCGATCCTTCCATTGGATGGGTTCCGACCCGCACAGGCGCATGTAGGCTTCGTGCACGAGCGCGGTGGCTTGGAGCGTATGCTCCCGCCGTTCCCGCCTCATTTCGCGCTCCGCCATTTGATGGAGTTCCCGGTACACGAGATCCATGATCTGATTGGCGGCTTCCTTGTTTCCGGCGTTCCATTCCCGCAAAAGCATGGTGATCGGTCGGGAATCCTTCGACATGGCATCTTCCGCGCAGTGAGCTGTTTCTGCCTCGCCTTGCGCTAAGCGATACGGGGGGACCGCCTGGGAGTATGGGGAATCCGACAGCGGCCATCATACCGTCATGCCAATGACACCAGAACGCTTCAAGCGCGTCCGCGCGATCTATGAAGCCGCATTGGAGGTGGCTCCTTTGGAGCGGGGTGCCTTCGTTGCCCGGGAATCGCAAAACGATGAAGAAATCCGCAGGGAGGTGGAAGGGCTGCTGCAAGCTCGCGAACGGGAGACGGACTGGCTGAGCGAGCCGGTGTTGGGTCCACCGAAGTCGTTCGCTGATTCTACGCGTCTTCCCCGGAGGATGGAGGGCCGGCACATTGGCGGCTATCGGCTGATCAAGGAAATCGGCAGCGGCGGGATGGGTTCCGTGTATCTGGCGGAGCCGGTCAGCGGAACGTTTCACAGGCGTGTGGCCATCAAGCTGATTCGCCCCGGATTGAACAGCGCGGAGATCGTCGATCGCTTCCGCCGCGAGCGCGAGATCCTCGCGTCGCTCGACCACTCCAACATCGCGCGGCTCATAGATGGCGGCGAAACCGAAGACGGCCTTCCGTACGTCGTGATGGAATTCGTTGAGGGTCTGCCCATTCATCGTTGGTGCGACGAACGCAAACTGAATGTCAGCCAGCGCCTCGAGCTGTTCCGCAGTGTGTGCGCGGCCGTTCAATACGCGCATCAGCGGCTGGTTGTCCACCGCGATTTGAAGCCGGGCAACATCCTGGTGACGGCGGACGGGACGATAAAGCTGCTCGACTTTGGAATCGCAAAGGTACTCGGACCTCCGGCACCCGACGCTCTGACGGAAACGGTCTCGCGTCTGGTTGCAATGACGCCTGAGTACGCCAGCCCGGAGCAGTTAAAAGGCGAGAGCCTCACAACCATGACCGATGTCTACTCGTTAGGAGTCGTGCTGTACGAACTCCTCACCGGACATCGGCCTTACCGCGTGGTCCGTGCGGCGATCCACGAAGTCATGAAAGTGATTTCGGAAGAAGAACCCACGCGGCCAAGTCTGGTCGTCTCGACAACGGAGCAGCAACCCGAGAACCCGTCAGGACCCCTCACACCGGAAATGGTCAGCGCGGTTCGCGAAGGCAATCCCGTCCGGTTGCGCAAGCGGCTCGAAGGGGATCTCGACAGCATTCTGCTGACGGCACTCCGCAAGGAACCGGAACGCCGGTACGGGTCCGTGGAAGCGTTTGCCGAGGATGTGCACCGGCATCTGCTGCACCTGCCAGTGAGTGCGCGGGAGGACAGCTTCTGGTACCGCGCGAGCCGGTTCGTCCGGCGCCGTCCTGGCGCCGTCGTCGCGGGAGTCGTGATTCTCATTTCCAATCTGGTGGGGATGTTCACGACGCTGTGGGAAGGACGATTGGTGCTGGAAGCCACACAGCATCAGTTGTCAGGCCGCGCAATCCTCGCCCCTCAAATCGCGGTCTTCTCATACGGCGTGCTGCTCATCTTTGGTGGCGCGGCATTCTTCACGCGTGCGACCTGGCAGCGGCTGCTGGGCGCGATAGCGGGAGGCATCCCGTTCGGATTGGCTTGGTTGCTGCGCTTCAGGATCGGCTACTCGATGGGCTGGTGGCGCAGCGCGTTCCCCGACACGCCTGACCCGATCACCCTGTTCTCCACGCCATTGATACTGTTCCTGCTGACGCTCTTTGGCGCGGCGTTACTCCTCGTTTCATGGCGGATTGCCCGCCGCTTCGGCTGGCTTGGCTGTGTTGCGTACATTCTTCTCATGGCGTCAATCTTCGCCACTCGAGACCGGTTCTATTGGGACTACCTGATGCGCGTCATGGTAGCAACGCCGGGAGTTCGTCCCATTCTGGCTGATGCAGCCTTCCTCCTGTCCGGCCTCGTACTCGGGCATGTGACGATGCGTCTCGTTTCAGGACCGGCGCGACAGGACTCGTTGGCACGGACGCGATGAGCCGGCTTCATCACTAGCAGCCGCGAGTACTTCGTGTCTTCCCGGTCTTGCTGCCCTTCATCACGAAGACGACGGCCGCAGCACGGGTCCAAGAGCCACGCTTCGCGAAGTTCCAGTCGCGCTTCAGCGTCGGGAGCGAGACGCCGAGCGCCTCGGCTGCTTCGAGCCGCCAGAGGCCCGGCGGACTACGCCGAGACGACCACCTCGGGCTGTATCTCTATCGTTTCGTAGCGCTCGCGCCACCACGTGCTCCAGCGCTCGCGCAGCTGCGCATACGCTCGATCATCGAAGTCGTACGTCGTGATGAGGACCGTTCCGCCGCCATGCGGGGACTTCTCGGTTGTGGGGCGCGTGTTGACGATGATGAGGCCGTCACCGTAGCTGTCGACGGTCAGGCCGAGCTGATTGGCGGAGCGGTGCCACACGACGCCCGTGAGCGCGTCGCCCGGCGCAGCCTTCACAGAGTAGCGGGCGCCGACTGGCACCGACGCCACGCCGATCAAGCCGAGCGATTCGAGCGGCAGCGGAGTGCCGGGCGCCGGTGAGCGTCCGTTCAGGAACAGGGTGCGCCGGTCGCGCCCTGGATGCCGCTCGAGCATGAAGCGAAGCTGCTCCGCAAACATGAGCCATCCCTCGACGGTGTCGTCGTAGATGCCCGTCCAGCTCGCGTCGGTCACCGGGGCGGATCGGATGATGCGAACGATGGTGCGCCCATCACCAACCGACTGCAGCACGAACCGATCGGCCATGCCGGTCACTCGCAGCGTGCGCTCCGGACCAGAGGCATCGGCGCCCTCCGCACCGGCGACTGCATCCGCGACCATCTGCACTTCCTCGGTCAGACCAGCGTAGTCCCAACCGAACCAGCGCCGGATTTCCACGGGATCGCGCAGTGCGCGCCAGATGTCATCAATGGGTGCCGCGACGAGGATTTCGACGAGTACGCGATCGGGTTCGCCCATGGCTCCCTCCTGCTGCTTGCCCGGATGATGGATTGACGGATGTGAACGGCCGCTGACGCGGCGCGGGGTGGCCACCGATGACGAGGCGGTATCGCCGTCCGTCTGGGCTCTCGGACCGCGCGCTGTGCCGCGCGACGAACTCGGCGAGCTCGGTGGAAAAGCGCTCGAGATCGGCGGGAGTCGCAAACGTGATCTCGGTATCGATCGTGAACGTGAGCAGCCGTGTGCCCTGCTGATGGGCGCGGGCCTGCATGCGGCCGACGTCCCGGACAACGGCGGCGGCGGTGCCGATCAAATGCTCTACCGCGAAACGATCCTGTGCTGCCTGCGGGACGCCAGCACGCGGCGAACGCGAAGGAGCCTGCACGGCCATCAGCGCGGGATCGACGACGAACGCATGCGCGCGGGATACGAGCACGCGCTCGACGCAGCCCCGGCGCTGCCGCTCCTCGACCAGCTCGATCAATCCCGCCCCCTCGAGGGCGCGCAAATGATAATTGACGCGCTGGCGGCCGAGCGCGAGCTCGGAGGCCAGCTGTGTGGCAGACGAGGGCGTGCGCAAGCGCTCGAGCAGCGTCCGGCGCATCGGCGACAGCGCCAGCCGCACGTCATCGGGTTGCTCGAGCACGGCGATCGAGGCCGGCATGAGCCACACCATACAATTGGAAAATAATTTTGTCAATAATGACCCGACGCACGCACACCCGCCACGTCAGACATCCACGACCGATGTCATCGTGCGTTCATCCGCACCGAGTAACACTCGCTGACATGCGGAAGCGTCGCCAGCCGACACACCGACCCGTGCCAGTGCTGGCCCGCACGGCCATGTGCAGGCTCGTGAGCCTCGTCGTGATGCTTCTGGTCGCGTCGCCTGCCGCCGCCCAGGTACCTCCTGCTAGCTCGCTCACACTGCAAGCCGCAATCGACCGCGCGCTGGCGGCCAATCCGACGATTGCCGCCGCGCGATTGACGAGTGCCGTGAACATGGCCGGGCTCGCGGTTGCCAGCGAATGGCCGAATCCCGAAGCCGTGGTCGAATTCGAAAAGGAAACGCCCAAGCAGGGATTCGGTGTGGCGGTGCCAGTCGAGCTCGGCGGCAAACGGTCGAAACGGATTGCCGTAAGCCAGGCCACGATTCGGGCCGGTGAGGCGGCGATAGCGGCGACCATCGCGCAGGTCCGCAACGACGTCCGCCGCGCCTACTTCGACGTTCTCGTGGCAGACGCGCGGTTGTCCGTACTCCGGGAGTTGCGCGACTTGTCTCAGCGCGTGCGCGACGCCGCGCAGACACGCTTCGATGCCGGCGGGGCGCCGCGCCTCGAAGTGCTGCAGGCAGGCCTGGCGCTGGCGGCAGCCGAGAACGAATCCGTTGCGTCGGCCGGAACCGCCGTCGCGGCACGAACGCGGCTCAACGTCTTGCTGGGCGCGCCACTCGACACATCGGTGCTGCTCTCGACAGCGCTCGATGCTGGTGGCCCGATCGCCGCGGACGCGGTGCTGAATCTGGCGCGCACCGGCAGCACAGAGCTCATCGTTCTCGATCGTCAGATCGACCAGCAGCGAGCGAAGCTGATGCTCGCCCAGGCTCTTCGTGTACCCGATCTGATCCCGACGGCGACACTCACGCATGACTCGCCGCCGGAATTCGTGTACGGCTGGCGCGCCGGCCTTGGTGTGACGTTGCCGATATTCACGAGCCATAAGGCCGGAGTGCTGGTCGAGCAAACCACCCTCGACCAACTGATGGCATCGCGACAAGCGGCACTGCTTCGGATCACTGGAGAGGTCACGGCTGCCTCTGTGGCCGCCGAGGCGCAGCGTCAGACGTACCTTCGCTATCGCGATCTCATCCTGCCGCAGGCGCAGCAGGTGGAGCAGCTCGCCCAGGACTCCTACGAGCTTGGACAGACGGGCCTGGCGTCGTTGCTCCAGGCGCTGCAAGCTTCTCGCGATGTGCGCTTGCGGTCACTCGACACCATGGCGCAATTCCAGACGGCGCTCTCCGATCTCGAGCGCGCCATCGGAGCTCCCCTTCCATGACACTCGCGCTCCATCGCCGCGTCGTTGCCGCAGTATCCGTCTGTGTGCTCGCTGGCAGTGCGGGGTGTCGCACGCAGACCGAAGAGGAGGTCGAGACCACAACCGCGGTGGCCGTGAAAACGGCGCCAGCCACACGAGGCAGCATTCGCGGTATCGTTCACGCCACAGGAATCGTGAACCCGGCGCCTGGCGCCGAGCTGATCGTCGTTGCGCCCGAGGCGGCGCGCATCACTGAAATCCCGTACGCCACCGGCGATCGTGTGCGCCGGGGCGACGTGCTCGTTCGCTTCGAGATCCCCGGGTCGGCAGCCGAAGAACAGAAGCAGAGAGCCGAGGTGGCGCGCGCCGAGGCCGACTTCGAGAACGCGAAGGCCGCGCAGGCACGCGCACGCGAACTCTTCGAACGCGGCGTTGCCGCGCGCAAAGAGGTCGAGGACGCGAATCGCCAGATCGCGAACGCGGAGGCAGCGATCGCCCAGGCGAAGGCAGCGCTCACTGCCGCGCAAACCGTTGCAGGACGGGCGATCGTTCGCGCAACGTTCGACGGGGTCGTGGCCAAGCGGGATCACAACCCGGGCGATCTCGTCGAGCCTGCCGCCAGCGATCCAGTGCTGCGCGTCGTCGATCCCAACCGTCTCGAAGTCGTCGCGTCGGTCCCCCTTGCCGATGCGTCACGAGTGCAAGTTGGCGCGTCCGGTCATCTGGTGGGTGCACCTCTCAACACACCGGACGTCGAACTCAAGGCTCGATCGCGGCCGACGGCCGTAGATGCCGGCACCGCAACGGTGCCCGTACGATTCGGCTTCGACCGTCCAGTCAACATTCCCGTCGGCTCTCCTGTGCAGGTCGACATCGAGGCGGAGGAGCATCGCGATGTCGTCCTCGTTCCTGCCGCCGCGATCGTCCGCGAGGGAGAGGAGACGGCGGTCTTCGTGGTGAACGGTGGAAAAGCAGCACGACGCCCCGTGCGCATCGGCCTCACCGACGGAGCGAAC
>Ga0075421_100006294_pt1 | contig 14455 bp, 15 predicted proteins | sample SoiMetdeltSBSDD5_FD_75292 | JGI IMG/M metagenome (GOLD analysis project Ga0075421, IMG submission 75292) | Bulk soil microbial communities from a Populus tree surrounding site in Tennessee, USA - Soil MetaG P. deltoides SBSDD5 | ecosystem: Environmental > Terrestrial > Soil > Tree plantation...
CGGTCGTGCGCCAGCACCAGCGCGGCCACGTGGCCCGCGACCACGAAGCCGACCTGCCAGTACCAGGTGGCCTCCCCGCCGATGATGGTGTAGTCGATCTGCGAGTCGGCGGTGCCGAACAGGTCGGAGCCGTCGCCGAGCGGGTCGGACACGAGGTAGCCGAGCGCCTGCCCCTGGAAGAGCAGCAGCGTCATGTAGTGCGCCGCCACGTAGGCGAGCGCGATTGGCACGAGCGAGTGGATGAACGTCCGCGAGAGACGGCCGGCGCTGAACCCGCCGCCCGCGCTCTTTGCTCCGAGGATGCCCAGCCGGTAGAAGCCGGCGATCAAGAGGATGGTCCCGATCAGGCCGAGCAGGAAGGCCAGCTCGAGCGAGTGCTGCGGCGAGATGCCGATGTCCTGGAACGCGCTCGCGATGTCGGGTGAGACGTCAGTCCACGGCTTCTTCTCGGACCCGCCGTCGAAGGTGGTCGACCCGATCATCACCATCAGGAGGCCGACCGTGCCCGGCAGCTCCGAGAGGGCGGGCAGCCCCGAGAGCGGCTTGCGGATGCCCACCTGCCCGTCGCGGGACTCGAACACGGCGATCCGCGAGAACAGGTTGAAGTAGACGGAGAAGGCCTCGCCTCGCTCGATCCAGCGGTCCACCCCGTAGAGCGCCATCGCGATGAACGTGAGCGCCGAGTACACGAGTGTCGCGATGGCGAGGTTCTCGGGCTTGTCGCCGTTCGAGGCCACGAGCTCGATCACCGCGAAGCAGAAGATCCCGGCCGCCGCCGGCCAACGCCCGAGCCGCTCGGGATAGGGAAGCGGCGCGGGCAGTTCGCCGCGCGCGAACAGCCGGGCGATCCCGGCCAGCGCGCGCCCGATCGCCCGCCATGGGTTGAACGCCCTGAAGACGTCCCCGAAGAGCACGCTCGCGGCCACCAGCCCGAGCCAGAAGATCACGTAGACGAAGACCGGGGCGAAGTTCGCCGTCGAGCTCTGTGTGCCGCGCAGCCCGCTGTAGATCGTGAGCCCGAGCAGCAGCACGCCGATCGTGCCGCACACGATCTCGACCGGACGGCTCGCGAGCACCCGGCCTCCGCGCAGGGGCCGCCAGCTGTCGCGCTGGAGCCTCGGCTCCGGCCACAGCACGGCCAGCGCCACGAACGAGATGACCAGCACCATCGCCGCCGCCCAGCCGAACAGCCACTCCGGGATCGGGAGGTCCGAGCGGGCGACGAGCCCGTGGGCGATCTGGATCACGCCGGCGTCACGAAGGCTGAACGACGAGCGCGGCGATCAGCGGATCCTTGCCCGCGTCCTCAGCCGTGTGGCTCTCCAGCTCGAACACGCCCTCGAGGTTCGCCTTGAACTGGAAGCGCGCCGGCTGCCCCGGGCCGGCCTCGCGCGTGATGTCGTACCCGTGCAGGTGAAGCTCGTCCGGGGCGTCGCTCGCGATCACGATCCGCACCTGGTCGCCGGTGGGGGTCTCGATCCGCTTGGCGCCGCCCACCACGGCGCCGCCGCGGATCTGGATGCGGGTGACCTCGGGCTCCGGCGGCGGGGGCGGCTCAGCCTCCGTCTCGGTCTCCTCGGTGGTCGCGCCGTCGTCTCCGGCGCTGCCGGTCTCCGTCTGCGTCGTCGTGGTCTGCGCGGCCTCTTGCTCGTCGTCGCTGTCGCCGCCCGGGCTCACGATCACGAACGCCACGACGGCGACGACGAGCGCCGCGACGATCAGCCCGATGCGCTGATTGCGAGACATCGCGGCGGCGAAGTATGGCAATCGCGAGATGCGCTACTGAGGAACGGCGAGCGGGTTCGTCAGGGGTGCCTCTTCGTCGAGTGCGGCCGCCGCTGTAAGGGGTTCGAGCTCGTCGCCGCCGGGCCCGTCGGGCTCGAAGCGGTACCCCACGCCGAAGTGGGTGTGGATGTAACTCCAGCCGGGGGAAGACCTCTCGAGCTTCAGGCGGACCTTGCGGATGAACACGTCGACCGAGCGGTCGCCGTGAGCCATCGCCCAGCCCCATACGGCCTGGTAGATCTCCTCGCGCTGGAGCACCTTGCCCTCGGCCTGGGCGAGCAGCTCGAGCACCTCGAACTCGCGGCGGGTGAGATCCACGCTCGAGCCGCGAACGAAGGCCTGGAACTGGTCCGCCCTGATCTCGAGCTCGCCCGACACGAGCGGGCCCGACTCGACCCGCGCGGAAGCCTGCTTGCGACGCCGCACCACCGCCTCCACGCGCGCGAGCACCTCCTCGGGATGGCACGGCTTGTTCACCCAGTCGTCGGCGCCGAGCCTAAGTCCGCGCACCCGCTGCGAGACGCTCGAGCGCTCCGTGCAGACCACGATCCCGAGACCGGGCAGGACGTCGGACACCTGCTCGAGGTACTCAAACGCGCGCGGGCCGAGCAGCGTGAGGTCGACCACGAGCGCGTTGACGCGCATCGCGACGAACTGCTCGGGCGGCGGAGCCGACTCGAGGCAGCGGTGCTGCCAGCCGAGATCGCTCGCCCGCTTCACGAGCACGCGCACGAAGCCGGAGTCAGAGTCGAGGATCGCGAGACGCAGGTCCGACGACATCTCCCCTGAGTCTAGGCGGTCCGGTGGACCGGCCCCCAGGGCGTTTACCGGATCTTCACAGCCGGGCAACGGTCCGGTAACGGAGATTCCGCACATAGCTGGAACAGTCGGCATCCGATGGAGGCCGCGATCGATGGCTACGCGCTCCGGATTGGAGCGCTCGAAATCCGCCCTAACGAGTACGAGGCACTGGCCTCGGGCGAGCGGCTCCCGCTCACCGTGCGGGAGCTCGACCTGCTGACCGCGCTCGCCGAGCGCCACGACCGCATCGTCGGACGCGAGGAGCTGTACCGCGTCGTGTGGGGTGAGCCCTACCGGAAGTCGGACCGCTCCGTGGACGTCTACATCGGCCGGCTGCGCCAAAAGCTCGGCCAGGCGCTGCCCGGCAAGACGCTCATTCACACGCATTTCGGCTTCGGCTACCGCCTCTCGAGCCGCTGACGCGCCGGCGCCGTCGCGTATTCACACCTTTTTCACAGGGGCGCGACAGCTCGGTAACAGACTCCCGGCCAGCCGATGCGAGCTTCCGGGCGACCAATGACCGAATCAAGGAGAAGAAGCGAAATGGGGAAGCTCCTCGCGTTCGCCGCCTGCGGAATGCTCGCACTAGGCGTGGCCGCCTGCGGTGAAGACGACGAAAGCTCCGGCGGTGGTGGCGGCGGAGGCGGAGGCGGCGACCTCTCCGGCACGATTCGCATCGACGGCTCGAGCACCGTCGCGCCGTTCGCCCAGGCGGCGGCCGAGGAGTTCCAGGCCCAGAACCCCAACGTGAGGATCACGGTCGGCACCTCGGGCACCGGCGGCGGCTTCGAGAAGTTCTGCGCCGGCGAGACCGACATCTCGGACGCCTCGCGGCCGATCGAAGACGACGAGATCGCCGTCTGCAAGAAGAACGGCGTCTCCTACAAGGAGGTCCAGGTCGCGAACGACGGGATCGCCGTGGTGACCAACCCAGCTCTCAAGGTCGACTGCATGACCGTCGACCAGCTGAAGGAGCTCTGGAACCAGGGCTCCAAGGTCAAGCAGCTGAGCGAGATCGATCCGAAGCTGCCCGACACGTCGGTCAGCCTCTTCGGCCCGGGCACCGACTCCGGGACGTTCGACTTCTTCACCGAGCAGATCAACGGCGAGGAGGGCGTCTCGCGCGAGGACTACCAGCCCTCCGAGGACGACAACGTGCTCGTGCAGGGCGTCGAGGGCGAGGACGGCGGTCTCGCATACTTCGGCTTCTCCTACTACGAGCAGAACCAGGACAAGCTGAACCTGGTGGGCGTGGACGACGGGGCCGGTTGCGTGAAGCCCGATCCCGACAACATCCAGTCCGGCCAGTACAAGCCGCTCAGCCGCGAGCTATGGATGTACCCGAGCGCGAAGGCGCTGAAGACCCCGCAGACCAAGGCGTTCATCGACTACGTGCTCGAGAACTACGAGTCCATCGCCGAGGCGTCGCAGATCGTGCCGATGAACCAGGAGCAGGCGGACAGCGCCAAGAGCTCACTCGGGAGCTAGGTGGAAGCCGCTTCGACAGCAACAGCACAGGGCCGCGCGGAGGCACCGAGCCTCCGCGCGGCCCGTCGCCGTTGGGGGGAGGGCCTGATCAGGGCCCTGCTCGTGCTCGCGGCGCTGATCTCGATCCTGACCACCACGGGCATCGTGCTCTCGCTCGTGCGCGAAACGGTCCTCTTCTTCCAGGAGGTGCCGATCGGCGACTACCTGTTCGGCACCAAGTGGACCCCGCTGTTCGAACCGGCCAGCTTCGGCGTGCTGCCGCTGATCTCGGGCACGCTGCTCATCACCGGTATCGGCATGCTCGTGGCGATCCCGCTCGGCATCGCGGCGGCGATCTACCTGGCCGAGTACGCGCGGCCGGGCGTGCGCAAGGTGATCAAGCCCGTCCTCGAGCTGCTCGCGGGCGTGCCGACGATCGTGTTCGGCTACTTCGCGCTGACGTTCTTCACCCCCCAGATCCTGCAGGGCCTCGGCCTCGACGTGGGCGTCTTCAACGCGCTCTCGGCCGGGATCATCGTGGGCTTCCTGATCGTGCCCACGGTGGCGTCGATCTCCGAGGACGCGATGTCCGCCGTGCCCGCCTCGCTGCGCGAGGGGGCGTTCGGACTCGGCGCGTCGAAGCTCCAGGTGACCCTGCGGGTGGTCTTCCCGGCGGCGCTGTCGGGGATCGTCGCCTCGATCGTGCTCGGCATCTCACGCGCCGTGGGCGAGACGATGGTGGTGCTGGTGGCGGCGGGGCTCGTGCCCTACCTCGGGCTCGATCCGCGTGAGCCCGCCGAGACGATGACCGCGTTCATCGGCGCCACTGCCAAGGGCGACATCTCGACCGGGAGCATCGCCTACAAGACGATCTTCGCGGTCGGCACGACCCTGTTCGTGATCACGCTGATCATGAACCTGATCTCGATCCGATTCGTCCGCAAGTACCGGCAGGTGTACGAGTGAGCGCTCACGGCCAGGCGATCGGCCGCGCGGACCCGAAGCGGCGCGCGAAGGACAGGGGCTTCCTGGCGCTCCTGATCGTGTGCGTGGGCATCTCGGTAGCGCTGCTCGGGGTGTTGCTCGTGGACATCGTGACCGACGGGATCCCGCGTCTGAACTTCGACTTCATCACGAGCTTCTCGTCGATCAACGCCGACCAGTCCGGCATCCAGGCGGCCTTCTGGGGCACGATCTGGCTGATGGGCGTGTGCGCGCTCTTCATCGTGCCGGTGGGCGTGGCCACCGCGGTCTACCTGGAGGAGTACGCGGACGAGACCCGCTGGTACAACCGACTGATCGAGCTCAACATCCAGAATCTGGCGGCCGTCCCGTCGATCGTCTACGGAATCCTCGGGTTGGCCTTCCTGGTTCGCGGCCCGCTCTCGCTCGGGCCGACCGTTCTGGCCGGCGGCCTTACGCTGGGCCTGCTGGTGCTGCCGGTGGTCATCATCGCGGCGCGCGAGGCGATCCGCGCCGTGCCTCCCTCGATCCGCGAGGGATCGATGGCGCTCGGCGCCACGCAGTGGCAGACGATCTGGAAGCAGGTGCTGCCGGCCTCGATACCGGGGATCGCAACCGGGGTCATCCTCGCCCTGTCGCGGGCCATCGGCGAGACCGCGCCGCTGATCGTCGTGGGAGCGGCCACCTTTATCGCCTTCAACCCCGACGGCCTCGACTCGTTCTTCACCGCGATGCCGATTCAGATCTTCGATTGGATCTCCCGGCCCTCGAACGACGTGAACGACTACCTTCCGCTCGCGGCGGCGGGAATCCTGTTGCTGATGATCATGCTGCTGCTCATGAACAGCATCGCGATCTGGCTTCGAAATCGATACGAACAGAAGTGGTAGGTGAGCGACAGTGGCGGAACGAGTGACCGAGCCTCGGGACAGGCAGCAGGACGAGGAGGCCCGGGGTCTCGCGCGGCCGCTCGGAGTGCGCTCCGACGCCTCTGGGCGCGCTGGTGACGAGACAGCCGGGCCCGCGCAGGCCGCGCGCCAGGCGATCTTCGAGCTGCGCGATGTCGCGGTCGCCTACAGCGGCAAGCCGGCCGTGCGCGGCGTGAGCTTCGACATCGGCAAGAACGAGATCACGGCGCTGATCGGCCCATCCGGCTGCGGCAAGTCGACACTGATCCGCTGCCTGAACCGGATGAACGACCTGATCCCCGGCGCCACCGTGGAGGGCACGGTCGCCTATCACGGCCAGGACCTCTACGCGCCGCAGGTCGACGCGGTCGAGGTGCGCAAGCGGATCGGCATGGTCTTCCAGAAGCCCAACCCGTTCCCGAAGTCGATCTACGACAACGTCGCCTTCGGGCCGCGCGTGCTCGGCATGAAGGGCAACATGGACCAGATAGTGCAGAGCGCGCTCGAGCGCGCCGCCCTCTGGGACGAGGTGAAGGACCGGCTGAAGACGAATGCGTTCGGCATGTCGGGCGGCCAGCAGCAGCGTCTCTGCATCGCCCGCTGCCTCGCGGTCGAGCCCGACGTGCTCCTGATGGACGAGCCCTGCTCGGCACTCGATCCGATCTCCACGGGCAAGATCGAGGATCTCATGCTCGACCTCAAGCGGGAGTACTCGATCGTCATTGTGACCCACAACATGCAGCAGGCCGCCCGCGTGTCCGACCGAACGGCGTTCTTCACCGTCGAGCTCGGCGACCAGGAGCACCGCAGCGGCCGTGTCGTCGAGTTCGACGACACCGCGACGATCTTCACGAACCCGTCGGACCCCCGAACCGAGGCCTATGTGACCGGAAAGGTGGGCTAGCGTGTCGGAAACGACCCGCTCGCACTTCCAGGACGAGCTGCTGACGCTCGAGCGGCAGGCCCTCGGCGGGCTTGACATGGTGGTGAGCGCGCTCGATCGCGCGCTCGAGACGGTACGTCACCAGGATGTGGAGCTGGCCCAGATGGTGATCGCGGACGACGACCGCATCGACGGGCGCTACCTCGAGGTGCATCAGGGGGTGCTGTCGCTGCTCGCCCTCCAGGCACCCGTCGCGGGCGATCTGCGGCTCGTGGCCGCGGTGCTGCACATCATCAAGAACCTCGAGCGCATGGGCGACCAGTGCGTGAACATCGCGAAGCTCGTGCCGCTCGCCGGGCACGACCCGCCCGCCGACGAGCGCATCCTCGACAACATCCAGCGGATGGGCGAGCAGGCCCGCCGCCAGGTCATCCAGGCGAAGCAGGCCTTTGAGCGGCGCGACGTGGGGCTCGCCCACGATCTGGTGCGCCAGGACGACGAGATCGACCGCTTGAACCGGGAGACGTTCGCGCTCGCGCTGGAGATCGGCGACGACGCCGATCGCCGCGAGTGGGCGATGCACATGATGCTGGTGGCTCGCTGCGTCGAGCGGATCGGCGACAATGCGGTGGACATCGGCGAACAGACCGCGTTCGTCGTAACGGGCCTGTTCCGGGAGTTCGAGGACGCCTCGCACCCGGAGCTGGCTCCACCGCCTATCGCTTGATCTGCGCCTGCATCGACATCGGAAGCAACACCACGCGACTGCTCGTGGCGGACGCGGGCGACGGCAAGCTGCGCGAGCTGGTGGCCCAGCGCGCCTTCACCCGCATCGGCAAGAGCCTCGGCGAGGGCGGCTCGATACCGGCCGAGAAGATCGCCGAGACCGCCGAGGTGGTCCGGACGCAAGCGGCCGTGGCGCGCGAGGTCGGCGCCGGCGAGCTCGTGGCCGTGGCCACCGCCGCGATCCGCAACGCGCCAAACCGCGACGAGCTGGCCGGCGCCGTGGCGGAGGCGGCCGGAACGCCCCTGGGCGTGCTCACGGGCGAGGAGGAAGCCCGGCTCTCGTTCGTGGGCGCAACGCGCACGCTCGTCCAGCCGGCCGAGGGCACGATCGCGGTGATCGACGTGGGCGGCGGGTCGAGCGAGATCGCGATCGGGGACGCCGCCGGGGGCATGACCTGGTCAGAGTCGTTCAGGATCGGCTCGGGCTTCCTGGCCGACAGCTACCTGCGCTCCGACCCACCCGCGATCGACGAGCTCGAGAACCTGCGCCGGCACGTGGCGGGCACCTTCGAGGGGCTCGAGCCGGCGCCCGCGCAGAGCGCGGTGGCCGTGGGCGGCACCGCCACCTCGCTGCGGCGGCTGGTGGGCGCCGAGCTGGCGCACGAGACGCTCGAGCGCGGCATCCGCGTGCTCTCCTCCACGCCTATCGCGGAGGTGGCGGAGCGCTTCGAGCTCGACGAGGAACGCGTGCGCCTGCTGCCCGCCGGAATCCTCATCCTCGAGGCGATCTCCGACCTGCTGGGGCTGCCGCTGCGAATCGCGCGCGGCGGCTTACGCGAGGGCATCCTTCTCGAGCTGGTGGAGGGGCGGGCGCTTGCCTAGTGCGCCTAGCCCTGCCCGGCCGACGCGATCGCCCGCAGCTCGCGCGGGCGCAGCAGCAACACGAGCACCCCGTCCTTCATGGCGGCCAGGCCGCCCTTCTTCATGTCGGCGCGCGCCCCGGTGAACGAGCGGAGGGCGTCCGAGAAGTCCGGCTCGTGGCCGACGAGGAGCACGTGGCCTGCATGCCCCGCTGCGAGCTCGTCGGGCTGGAAGCGCCCGCCGGCCAGCCGCTCGTCGGCGCGCGGCTCCACGCCGAGCGCCTCGCAGGCGATTGCCGCCGTGTCCGCCGCGCGCAGCTTGGGGCTCGTGAGGCACATCTGGAGCTCGACTCCGAGCGCCGCGAGCGCCTCCCCGGCGACCCGCGCCTGCTCGCGCCCCTTGTGCGTCAGGGGCCGCTCGGAGTCGGGCGAGCCCTCGGCAGCGTCACCGTGGCGGAGCAACCAGATCACGATGCGCGACCATAGTGGGTGACGATGGAAGCTGCGACCGCGATAGCGCAGGCGCCGGCGATCGACTCGCCGGAGCTCTTCTACAACCGCGAGCTGTCCTGGGTGCAGTTCAACGAGCGGGTGCTGGAGCTGGCCGAGGATGAGCGCACGCCGCTGCTCGAGCGGCTGAAGTTCCTCGCGATCTACGCGTCGAACCTCGACGAGTTCTTCATGGTCCGGGTCGCCGGCCTGTACGACCAGGTTGAGGCGGGCATCGACGCGCGCGGACCGGACGGCCTGTCGCCGCCGGCCACGATCGAGCGCATCGGCGAGCGCACGCGCGAGCTGGGTGAGCGCCACTCGCGGGTCTGGGCGCGCGAGCTGCGGCCCGAGCTCGAGCGCCACGGGGTGCGCGTGGTCGACTGCTCGCAATGCTCGGGCCCGGAGCTCGAGGCCGTGGACCGGAGGTTCGCGGAGCAGATCTTCCCGGTGCTCACGCCGCTGGCCGTTGGCCCCGGGCGGCCGTTCCCCTACATCTCGAACCTCTCGCTCTCGATCGCGGTCTGGCTGCGCGACCCGGTGTCCGGCCAGGAGACCTTCGCGCGCGTGAAGGTGCCGAAGGAGGTGCTCCCGCGCTTCCTCGAGATCGGCGAGGACACCTTCGTGCCGCTCGAGGCGGTGATCGCCCGCCACCTCGACGTGCTCTTCCCCGGCATGGAGATCCTGCGCCACGACGAGTTCAGGGTCACGCGGGACGCCGACTTCACGGTCTCCGACGAGGCCGACGACCTGCTGCGCGCCGTCGAGGACGAGCTGCGGCGGCGGCGCTTCGGCGAGGTTGTGCGCCTCGAGGTGTCCTCGTCGATGGATCCCGACATGCGCCGCTACCTGATCGAGCAGCTCGCGATCGACGAGACGCAGGTGATCGACGTCGACGGCCTGCTCGACTTCGAGGATCTCTGGCAGATCTACGGCGTGGACGGCCACCGCGACCTGCGCGACGACTCCTGGACTCCGACGGTCCACCCGCTGCTGGTCGATCCCGACGACGGGCGCGCGGACATATTCGGCGCGATGCGCGCCGGCGACCTGCTCGTCCACCACCCCTACGACTCGTTCGGCGGCAGCGTGGAGCGCTTCGTGCAGCAGGCGGTGCGCGACCCCGACGTCCTGGCGATCAAGATCACCGTGTACCGCACCTCCGACGACTCGGCGCTCGTGCCCGCCCTGATCGAGGCCGCCGAGCGCGGCAAGCAGGCCGTCTGCCTGGTGGAGCTGAAGGCGCGTTTCGACGAGCGCCGCAACATCGGCTGGGCGCGCGCGCTCGAGGAGGCGGGCGCCCACGTGGTGCACGGCCTGCCCGGCCTCAAGACGCACGCGAAGGCGCTGCTGGTGGTGCGCCGCGAGGGCGCCGGCGCGCGCCACTACGTGCACATCGGCACCGGCAACTACCACGCCAAGACCGCGCGCCTGTACGAGGACTACGGGCTCTTCACCTGCGACCGCGAGATCGCCGCCGACGTGGCGGAGCTCTTCAACGCGCTCACCGGCGCAGCCCGCTCGCCCGAGTACCGGCGAGCGATCGTGGCGCCGGACCACATGCGCAAATGGTTCGTCGACCAGGTCCAGAAGACGATCGAGGCTCACCGGGAAGGCCGCGAGGCGCGGATCGTGCTGAAGATGAACTCGCTCGTGGACGCGCGCTGCATCCGCGCCCTGTACGAGGCCTCGCAGGCGGGCGTGCAGGTGGACCTGAACGTACGCGGCATCTGCTGCCTGCGTCCGGGGGTCCCCGGCATCTCCGAGAACATCCGCGTGGTGTCCGTGGTTGGGCGCTTCCTGGAGCACTCGCGCTTCTACGGCTTCCACCGCGGCGACAAGCGCCGCTACTGGATGGGCTCCGCCGACCTGATGCCGCGCAATCTCGACACGCGCGTGGAGCTGCTCGTGCCGGTCCGCTCCGAGCCGCTTCGCCGCGATCTCGAAGAGACGCTCGAGCGCTGCCTGGCCGACGACACCTTCGCCTGGGAGCTGCGACCGGACTCGACCTGGGAGCGCCGGCGCGGCGGCAAGCGCAGCGTGCACCGGGAGCTCATGGAGAGCGCGCTCGAGCGCGCCTCAGCCGAGTAGCGAGCTCTTCAGCGCGAGTACGCGCGCCGCGCTATCGCGCACGCGTGCGCGGAAGGCCGGCGAGCTGCGCGCCCGGGCCAGCAGGCGCGGGAACACCAGGTTCCAGCTCGCCGAGCCGGTCATGAGCACGAGGTCCGCGCCCGCGCTGACCGATCGCTCCGCGGCCGTGGCCACGTCCGAGCGGCCGATCACCGCCTGCGCCTCCATGCTGTCGGTCACGACCACGCCCTCGAAGCCGAGCTGCCGGCGCAGGAGCCCTGTGACGATGGCGCGCGACTGCGAGGCGATCGCCTGGCCGTCGAGGGACGGATGGAGCGCGTGCGAGAGCATCACGAGGGGGACCCGCGCCTCGACCGCGGCGCGGAAGGGCACGAGGTCCTCGCGTACCCCACCGGTGATCGTGGCCGGGGCGTCGTCGGTGTTCACCGACGAGTCGCCGAGGCCCGGGAAGTGCTTGGCGGTGGCGGCCACGCGCGCGTCGCGAAGCCCGCGCACGGACGCCTGCACGCGCCGGCCGATCCCGGCCGGGTCGCCCGCAAAGGCGCGCGAGGCCATCACGGAGCCAGGTCCTGGCACGTCGGCCACCGGCGCGAGGTTCACGTTCACCCCCGCCGCGCGCAGGCCGCGCCCGGCGCTGCGCGCCGCGCGTCTGACGTTCGCGGGCCCGCCCTGGAGCGGCTGGCTCGCCGGCGGGCCCACGTGGTCGACCGTCCGGATGTCGCCTCCCTCCTGGTCGACCATCACCAGCGCCCTGCCGCGCGCCGGCCCCTGAAGCGAGCGGGTGAGCCTGCGCCAGTGGGCGGCGCCGCTGCCGTTGCGGCCGAACAGGATCACCCCAGCGGTCTCGCGGGCCCGCAGCCGGCGCCTGATGTAGTCGGGGCGCGAGCCGCCGTCGAAGCTCGAGATCGTGAGCTGGCCAACCTGCTGTCGCAGGCTGAGCCGGTCGACCGCGCGCAGCGCCTGCTCGCGGCGCTCCTTCGACGGGGCGGCGGCCAGGTCCGCCCCGGCTCCGCCGTCGCCGTTCGTGGCGCCCCCGTCGCCGTCGCCGTTGCCCGCGCCCGCCCCGACCACCAGACCGATCAGGAGCGCCACCGCGCCGGCGGCGGCGAGAGCCGTCAGTCGCCGGCGCGCGGCCGGGTCCGAGGAGACGTACATCGCCCGCGCCTGACTGTCAGCCGGCGGGCGAGTCGGCGAGCTCCGTGTCCGGCGACGAGCTCACTGTCTGGCTGCCACCGTCCTGCTCCCCGATGCCCGCCGCAGCGCAGCCCTCCACCAGCGCCTCGAGCCCGAAGCCGTCGACCGGGCCGAGCGCACCGGTGCCGCGCAGCTCGCCGGCGGCCGCGCGCTCCGCGCCCCACGCCAGGATGCGTCCCGTGAACGTGTAGCCGTCGATGCCGGTCACGTGCACCTCGCTCAGCTCACGCCCGCCGTCGTCGTAGGCGATCGCCACGATGTGCGAGCCGCCCTTCGCCCGGGCGTTCGCGTCGGGTCCGCCCGTCGAGCCCTTGACGAGCCGTTCTCCGGCGGCGCTCCAGAGCGCCTCCACGCCGGGCAGCTTCATCGCCACGCTCGTACCGGCGGAGACCACCTGCATCGCCCGCGAGGCGGGACCGAACCAGCCGAGGTAGGCGTTGACCTCGCGCAGCTGGGGCGCGATCCTCGGCAGCGTGAAGTGCTCGGAGCTCCCGACGGACAGGGCGCCGAGCTCCTTCGAGCCCACCGGGAAGGTGCGCATCCGGGCGGCTCCGCGCTCCGTGCGCACGCGCCCGTCCCGGAACGCGAAGCTGTCGCTTGCGATCGCGCCCACGAGCGAGGCCTTGGTGCCGCCGCTCATCGAGCCGCCGCCGGTGATGAAGTAGCCGCTGTCCACGCGCACCGCGGCGTCGCCGGCGCGCTCGAGCGCGAGCGCCCCCGCCAGGTTGCCGGGCACCCAGTCGTAGCCGAAGGCGGTGACCATCCCGCAGCCGCCGCCCTCGGCCACCGGCCCGTAGCGCTCGAACACCTCGCGGACGAACGGCGGCTCGCCGGTCGAGTCGAGGTAGTGGGCGCCGACGGTGGAGGCGGCGGCCGCGGCGGGCGCTCCGAAGCGCACGAATGGGCCGACGGTGGTCACGAGCACGTCGCCGCGCTCAACCAGCTCGGTGACCGAGGGCGGGTCGGCCACGTCGGCCCGCGCGGTCTCGAGCTCGGCGCCGAGCTCCTCCGCCAGCCGCTCGCACTTCTCGCGCGTGCGCGCGGCCAGGACGGGACGCAGCCCGCGCTCGACCATCGCCTCGGCCGTGAGCCTGCCGGTGTACCCGGTGGCGCCGAAGAGGACGATTCGGGCGGCCATCTCAATCTCAGCTGGGGCGGCGCGACTCGAGCGTCTGGCGCACGCGCTCGACCGCCTGCGGCACGCTGCGCTCCATGCGCTTCAGGTCCCAGCCCGTGAGCGTGACAACCAGCATCGGCGTCTTCGCCGTCACGGTGGCGTTGCGGAGGGTCCGCTCGAGCAGGCCCATCTCGCCGAAGAAGTCGCCGGGGCCGAGATCCGCCACGTGCTGGCCCTCGCGGGTGACCTCCGCCTCACCCTCTTCGATCACCATGAACTCGTAGGAGAAGTCACCCTCACGCACCAGATTGCGGCCAGCCTCGACCGACACCTCCTGGGCGAACGTGGCGATCTGCGCGAGCTCGCTGTCCTCGATGTCCTCGAACAGCGGGATCGACTTCAACCGGCCTGAATCCAACGGTGCCTCCTCGAACGCGGTCGCGGCGACTCTACCCAACTGATCGAGCAGTCTGCACCGTACGTATCAACCAGAGATGGCGTCTTTGCCCAAGCTCACCGTCGCGTTCGCGGCCGGACGTACGGCGTTCGGAATCGCGCTCCTCGCAGCCCCGGGTCGTGTCGGCGAGAGCTGGCTCGGCCCGGTGGCTGGGGAGCGCCCTGTGCACATCGCGCTCCGCGGCCTGGGCGCGCGCGACATCGCGCTCGCCGCGGGCGCCGCGCGGGCGGCGAGCCGCGGCGAGGGCCTCCGCCCCTGGCTGATCGGCACGGCGGCGGGCGACCTCGCCGACCTCGGGGCGACCCTTGCCGCCGGCGACTCGATCCCGAGTCGCGCCCGCTGGGGCACGCTGGCCCTCGCGGGCGGCTCCGCCCTGGCCGGCGCGGCGCTGGCTGCCTGGGCCGACTCGTGAGCTCCCGCATCGCGATCGTCGGCGCGGGCGTGTCCGGGCTCGTGTGCGCCCACCTGCTCCACGAGAGCCACGACGTGACCGTGTTCGAGGCGAACGACTACGCGGGCGGCCACACCAACACGGTGCGGGTCGACACCGCCCATGAGACCCATCACGTGGACACCGGCTTCATCGTCCTGAACGACCGCACCTACCCCCGCTTCCAGCGCGTGCTCGCGGGGGTGGGTGTAGAGACCCAGCCCTCGGAAATGAGCTTCTCTGTGAGCGACGGGCGCAACTTCGAGTACAACGGCGCCTCTCCG
>Ga0075421_100006295_pt1 | contig 14455 bp, 14 predicted proteins | sample SoiMetdeltSBSDD5_FD_75292 | JGI IMG/M metagenome (GOLD analysis project Ga0075421, IMG submission 75292) | Bulk soil microbial communities from a Populus tree surrounding site in Tennessee, USA - Soil MetaG P. deltoides SBSDD5 | ecosystem: Environmental > Terrestrial > Soil > Tree plantation...
ATCGGCGTCTTCGACACCGGCGCGAACGTTCTCATCGCGTTCGCGAGCACGAGAGAGGCGACGGGCATCGTGGTCGTGCTGGGCGCGCTGTACCCGATCGTGACCGTCGTCCTCGCAAGGGTCGTGCTCGGCGAGCGCCTGCGCGCAGGACGCCGGGCCGCCGGGGGCGTCGCGCTCGCCGGTGCGGCGCTCGTCGCCGCCGGGTGACGATCGGACAGGAGTGCGAGCGCACCGCGGAACTCCGGGGAGATGAGCGAAGCCTCGGCGAGGCGGCCGCGCTCGGCGCTCGAGCTCGGCGTGACGCTGGCACTGGCGGCGCTCGGCGTCGCCACCCTGGCGGGGCTCGTCGCCGTGTTCGAGGCCGACAGCGTCGCGGCCGGATTCACGACCGGCTTCGGGATCGCGTTCGCCATCCTGCTCGCGGGTGGGACCATCGCTGCGGCCGTGTCGTGCCTGGGGCGGGGGCGAGCCGAGGCCGTGGCGCTCGCGGCGATCGCCGCCGCGGGGCTGGCCGTCGACCTGCTCGCGCTCGCCGTCTGGCTCGACATCGACGACGAGGGCTACGGCAAGCTGACCGGCCTCACTTTCGCGTGGAGCTTCTTCGCGCTCGTGGTGCTGGCGCTGATGCTCGCGGTCGAGGCTCCCCGGGGCCTCGCTCGCGGCCTCTTTCTCGCCACGTCCGCCGTCGCGGCAGCCGGCGGCCTCGTCTCCAGCTGGCTGATCCTGACCGCGGGCGCCAGCGACCTCGGCGTGACGATCGGCACCGTGGGGGTCCCGGGCGCGGCCGACGAGGAGCTCCTCCGCGTCCTCGGTGCATCGCTCGTCCTCCTCGCCGCTCTCTGGTTCGCAACGCTCGCCGCCAGCCGGCTCGAGCGCCCGGTGCTCGCGGACGGCTGACCTCAGACGTTGAAGCGCACGTTGAGGACGTCGCCGTCCTCGACGACGTACGACTTCCCCTCGAGGCGCTGCAGGCCGCGCCGCGCCGCCTCCGCGTGCGAACCGCACGCGAGCAGGTCGTCCCAGCGGATGACCTCGCAACGGATGAAGCCGCGGGCGATGTCCGAGTGGATCGACTCTGCTGCGTCGAGCGCCGTCTCCCCGTGCTGCAACGTCCACGACCGCGCCTCCGTGTCCCCCACCGTGAAGAAGGTGACGAGCCCGAGCGCCTCCTTCAGCCGGAGGACGATGGCGTCGAGCGCTGACGGGCCCGTCCGGAACTCGGCGGCCTCCTCGGGAGGGAGCTCCGCAAGCTCCATCTCGAGCGCGCAGTCGATCCCATTCGGCCCGTTCTCGACCGCGATCAGCGGCTTCGTGGTCAGGGGCTCGAGCGCCCCGGGAAGCTCGCGCGGCCACTCGGAGAGGGACTCACCTGCGTCGAGGTGCTCGGCGAGCTGCTCGAGCACCGCGAGCTCCTGCCGCGTCCCCGGACTTCCGGACTTCGCATCCTTTCGCACCCGCTCGAGGCGACGGCCGACGTGGTCGCGATCGGCGACGAGGAGCTCGAGGCGCAGCGTCTCCAGATCGCGAGCGGGATCGGACTCGGGCGAGAAGCCGTCCACGACCGCCAGCAGCGCGTCCGCCTGGCGGAGGCCGCCCGGGACCTCGACGCTCGAACCGGGAACGTCGACGACGCGGATCGCGGCCGGCGTCACCTTCTTCGAGCCGACGAGCGCCGCCAGCCGGTCGAGGCGCTCGTCGGCGATGACGGCCATGCCGACGTTCGCCTTCTCCGTCACGGACGCATACGCCGTGACCTCGGCCCCCGCGTGCGTCAGCGCGTTGAAGAGGGTCGTCTTGCCGGCGTTCGCGAGGCCGACGATCCCGACCTGCAGTGGCATCGCTCAGCTACTCGCCGAAGCCGACGCGACCTTCGCGGGCGAACCGCTTCGCGTACAGCACGCGGGAGAGGACGAGCAGGATGCTGCCCTCCTGCGCCTCCAGCGCGAGCGCGAAGGCGCCGGCGGCGCCCGCGTTCAGCTCCCGCTCGAGCGCGTCCGCGCTCTCCGTCGTCACCAGCGTGCTCAGGATCTGGCCTCCGTCGAGCCCGATCTCGACCCGGACGAACGTGCTCTCAGCCATTCGACACCACCTCCGTGAGGACGCCGTGGACGGCGTCGGGATGGACGAACGCGACCTCGAGCCCGAAGAGGCCGCGACGCGGCGCCTCGTCGATCAGCGTCGCGCCCGCGGCCGTGAGCTCGGCGAGCGCGCGCGCCACGTCGTCGGTCTCGAGCGCGACGTGGTGCATGCCCGGCCCGCGGCGGGCGAGGAAGCGTCCGACCGGCGTGTCCTCACCGGTCGGAGCGAGCAGCTCGACGCGGCTCGCGCCGAGGTACAGACCTGCCGCCTCGACGCCCTGCTCGAGCAGCGTCTCGCGCCCGTGCACGCGTGCCCCGAAGAGACGCTCGTAGGTCGCGATCGCCTCGTCCAGGTCGGTCACAGCCATACCGAGATGGTGGATCCCGCGTACCTGCACCGGCGCGATGCTACTCGTCCGATCTCTAGCCTTGAGCCCATGACCGTCGACCTCCCCATCCCGCCACACGCCGACGCGGGGCGCATCGGCGAGGTATGGAAGGTCGACTACGAGGCCCGCTTCGAGGACGCGACGACCTGGGCGGAGGAGCACGGCCTCGAGCTCGCCACGGCCGACGACACGCGCGTGTGCCTCCTCGTCGTCGACGCGCAGAACACGTTCTGCACGCCCGGCTTCGAGCTCTTCGTCGCGGGGCGCTCCGGTACGGGGGCCCTCGAGGACAGCCGGCGCCTCTGCGACTTCGTCTATCGCTGCCTGGGCGTGATCACGCAGACCGTCGTCACGCTCGACACGCACCAGGCGTTCCAGATCTTCCACGCCCCCTTCCTCGTCGACGCGAACGGGCGGCACCCGGCGCCCTTCACGCTCGTGACCCTCGCCGACGTCGCGGCGGGCCGCTGGCGGGTCGATCCGCGGGCGGCTACGACGCTCGGCCTCGACCAGCCGGACGCGCACCTGCAGGCGTACGTGGAGATGCTCGCCGGGGGAGGAAAGTACGACCTCACGATCTGGCCGTTCCACGCCCTGCTCGGCGGGATCGGCCATGCGCTCGTCAGCGCGGTCGAGGAGGCCCTCTTCTTCCACGCCGTCGCGCGCCGCTCGCAGACGCGCTTCGAGATCAAGGGCGGGCACCCGCTGACCGAGCACTACTCGGTGCTCGGCCCGGAGGTGCTCCGGGGAGCGGCGGGCGAGCCCCTGGGGACGAGGAACGACTCGCTCGTCGAGCACCTGCTCGGGTTCGACGCCGTCCTCGTCGCCGGCCAGGCGAAGAGCCACTGCGTCGCGTGGACGGTCGCCGACCTGCTGCAGGACGTCCCCGAGATCGCGCCCCGTCTGTACCTGCTCGAGGACTGCTCGTCCCCGGTGGTCGTCCCGGGGGTCGACTACACGGACGACGCCGACGCAGCCTTCGCGCGCTTCGCGGAAGCGGGAGCACACGTCGTCCGCTCGACGGACCCGATCGGCTCCTGGCGCGGCCCGCTCGAGTCAGCGGCCGTCAACTGACGAGCTCCAGCCGCCCGTTCGGGCGGAGCCGACGCCCGACCTTCGCCGCCGGCCGCCCGTCCGCGACGACCACGTCGGCCGTGAAGTCGTTCTCGCCCCGGATCAGCGAGGAGCCGACCCCGTAGGCGTCCGCAGGCACGCCGAGCTCCTCGAAGCGGCGGATCTTCTCGACCCCGAAGCCGCCCGAGACGACGATCTTCACCGACTCGAAGCCCTCCCCGTCGAGCGCCGCCCGCACGCGGTGGACGAGGCGCTCGTTGACCCCGCGTGGGTCGAAGTCGCCCAGCTCGTCCCAGAGCGCACGGTCGACGAGGTCTCCGGAGGTGTCGAGGCGCACACCCCACAGGCGCGGGCCGAGCGCCCGCGCGACCTCGAGCGAGGTCCGGACGGAGTCGTTCTCGAAGTCGACGAGGACGACGACGTTCATGTCCGCCGGCGCCCACCCGGCGAACGTCCTCGCCGCGAGCACCGTGTCGCCGCCGTAGGCCGCGATCAGGCCATGGGGCACCGTCCCGATCCCCTTACCTCCCCACCACGAGGCCTGCGCGTCCGTCGAGACACCGATCGCGCCCGCGACGTGCGCCGCGTAGCCGTCGCCGGTCTGCACGCGATGGTGGTCGTGCCGGGCCGGGAAGTAGAGGATCTCCTTCCCGTTCGCGGCCTCGACGACGCGGCGGACGTTCGTGGAGATCAGCGACCTGCGGGCGAGCACCCCGAGGTACACGGTCTCGAGGTGGCAGAACAGGGTGTAGTCGCCCTCGATCGTGAGCACCGTCTCCCAGGGGGCGATCAGGTCGCCGTCGTACAGCGCCCGCACCTCGAGCTCCTCGAACCCGTGGGAGCAGAGTTTCAGGATCGCGATCGCCTCGTCCATCCCCCCGAGCACGGCGTCCCTCTTCTGGAACACCTGCATCAGCACACGCGGGTGCCTGTTGTCGGCGAGGAGCGACGAGCGCGCGTGGTTGAAGTAGGCGTCCGTGTAGTAGCCGTCCCGGATCTTCTCGACCGGGAGCTCGAACACCCCAGGCTGCAGGCGTTGCCCTTCCGCAGCTCCGGAGCCCGCTTGCGCGGCCTCCCTCGCACGAGAACCCCTGGAGGCCTCCGCTTCGCGGCCGCTGCCTGTGCTGCTCACTCCTTGCCGGGTCTACGCGGGCTCACGTCTCGAGCGCGAGGCAGGCGTCGCGCGCCGCGTCGGCGACCTCGACCTGCTCCGGCGACGGCTCCGCGGTCGAGAACCGACGCTGGAGCTCGAAGCCGGGCCGGGCGAGCGCACGGGCGAGCGGGTTGCCGGGATGGCGGTTCATCCACGCGAACACCTCCACCGCGGTGCCGAGAGCGGCGGTCGTCCCCACGAGGCGGGCGAGCCCACGGGCGGGGCGAGGAACGGTCGACGCCGCCGCATTGGCGGCCAGCGACGAGGCGAGGAGGGGGCCGATCAGCTGCGATCCGCAGCGGGGATGCTCCTTCGGCGCGCGCTCGCCGCCGTTCTCGTACGTCCCGATCGAGACGTGCTCCGCCCCGTGGTACTCGGCGAGGCCGGGCTCGCGCAGAGCCACGGCCGCCGGGAGAAGGGCGAGACCGGCGGCGACGAGCTCGCGGCCGCCACGGGACAGCGTGGCCGAGCGGCGGATCACCCGCCCGCCGAGCACCGTCAGCGCGAGCGCGCCGAGCACGCCCGGCCGGGCGAACGGCAGCCGGGCCTGCGGCAAGGACCGCCGGGCGACGGGCAGGACGGCGAAGGCCTCGGCCAGCCGCAGCGGGCCGCGGAGGAACGGCGTGGACACCGACTCCGCGAAGCGCGGCTTCTTGCCCGAGGCGACACGGAGCGTCCCGTCCTCGTCGCGCACCGCGAGGCCCCAGGACGTGGGGCCGTGCACCAGCACTCCGTTCCGGAGCGCCATTCCCCCGAGCCGCACCGTCTCCGTCATCGCTCAGACCTTAGCGGCACGCTCGCGCAGCGCCTGCTGGAGAACGGCTGCGGCAGCGCCGAGCCCGTAGCGCCGGCCGTCGAGCTCGACGACGGGGAGGATCTCGCGAACCGACGACGAGGTGAAGACCTCGTCCGCGGCAAGGGCGTCCGCCAGCGGGAACGCGCCCTCGTCGACCGCGTACCCGCACGGGCCGGCGAGCTCGAGGAGCGTCTGGCGCGTGACGCCGGCGAGGATGCCGAGGTCGAGCGCCGGCGTGCGGAGCGTCTTCCCCGTGCGCCACCAGACGTTCGTCACGCTGCCCTCGAGCACGATCCCCTCGCCGTCGACGAAGATCGCCTCGTCGGCCCCGCGCCGCTTGGCCTCCGCGTCGGCGGCCATGTTCACCGCATAGCTCGTCGACTTGACCCCGGGGAGGAGCCAGGGAGCGGTCGCACGCACTCCGAGCAGCGAGACCGCGCTCGCGCCGCGCAGGCGCACGTCCTCGATCCAGGCCGGCAGCTCGCTGAGGAGCGCGAGCCCGCTCGGCGGGCCGCCCTGCGGTCCGGCGGTCCACACGAGTCGGAGGACCGCTTCACCCTGCTCGGCCTTCGGCAGGACGAGACCGGTCAGCACCTCAAGACGGCGCCGCTCGACCGCCGGCAGGGCCATGACCTCCGCTGACGCGGCGAGACGGTCGAGATGGGCGTCGAGGCGGAACGGGCGCCCGCCGTAGATCTTCAGCGTCTCGAACGCGGCCCGCCCCCGGAGCAGCGCCTCGTCGTCGGCGCGTACCGCGGGCTCGTGAGGATCGATGAGGCCGCGCCCCGTCACGGCGAGCGCGAGCAGGCTCATCGCGGCGTCCCCGCGCCGGTCACCTGACTGGCGCCGATCGCCTCGAGGAGCGGCCTCGCCTTCGTCCACGACTCCTCGACCTCGGCGGCAGGATCCGAGTCCCAGACGATGCCGCCGCCGACCCACAGGTGGATGCGGCCGTCGGCGATCGCGAACGTCCGGATCGTCAGGGCGAGCTCGAAGTCGCCGTTGCCGCGGACGACGCCGACGGCGCCCATCGACGCGCCCCTGCCGACCGGCTCGAGCTCGGCGATCAGGTCCACGGCCGCGATCTTCGGCGCGCCCGTCACGGAGCCTCCCGGAAACGTCGCCTCGAGGATCCGCGCCAGGCGGACCCCTTCGCGCAGCGTCCCCTCGACCGTCGACACCATGTGCTCGACGCCCGCGAGCTCCCTCGTGGCCATCAGCTCGGGCCAACGGACGCTTCCCGGCTCGCAGATGCGCGACAGGTCGTTGCGCTCGAGGTCGACGATCATCACGTGCTCGGCCGCGTCCTTCTCGGACGCACTGAGCTCGCTCGCGCCCCCGCGCGGGCGCGTGCCCTTGATCGGCCTCGTGCGCAGGGCCCTGCCGCGCCGGGAGAGGAAGAGCTCGGGCGAGGCGGAGACGACGGTCCAGCCGGGCCCCGAGCAGGGAGCGGGGTGCAGTCCGCGGAGGTGTGCGAGCCGGACGGCAGGTGCGGCCGGGTCACCGGCGAAGGGCGCGGAGAGGTGCTGGACGACGTTCACCTGGTAGACGTCGCCGCGTGCAATCGCCTCCCGGACGAGCTCGATCGCGCCGGCGTACTCGCCGGCTGTCCACGTCGGCTCCCAGGTGCCGATGCGGCAGTCCTCGGCGACTGCCTGGAAGACTTCGTGACCGGGTCGCAGAGCGCAGGCGAGGAGCGGGAGGGCTGGGCACGGCTCGGGCGGTGGGGCGACCTCCTCCCGGCGGATCGCCTGCGAGAGCCCGTAGCCGAGGTAGAGGTCCGCAGCGAGCCTCTCCCCGCCGGGCACGAAGAACCCTCGCTCTCGCAGCCACTCCTCGAGCCTGTCGAAGGCACCGCCCGGGTCGCGGAGCTCGAGCGCCTCCATGCTAGGTCCCGCTGTCTCGCAAGCGCCGGTAGCGCTCGATCAACGCGTTCGTGGAGGAGTCGTGGAGGAGCTCGTGCCTCCAGCCGGGCGAGAGCTCCGAGGCGACCTTCGCCGCGAGCGTCTCGACCCGGTCGGGGACGGGCCGGTCGAACGGGTCGAGGTCCCAGATCGCCGCCTGGGTGAAGACGCTGTGCTCGTACAGGGCAACGAGCGCACCGAGCGTCGCGGGCGAGAGCTCCCGCAGCAGGAGGACGGACGTGGGGTGGTTCCCGTGCAGGACGCGGTGCGGGATCTCCTCCTCCGGCACGCCCGCCGCCTCGAGCTCCTCGGCGCTCACTCCCCGCGCGAGAAGCTGCGCCTGCGCGATCAGGCCGGCGAAGAGAAGGTCGTGCTGCGCTCGTGCCCCATCCTCCGGGGACCGCGCGACGGCGACGAGGTCGACGGGAACGAGCGCGGCGCTGCCGTGAACGAAGGAGAGCACGGTCGACCGCGCCTCGGCCCCGGTCGGGCCCCAGACCACGGGCCCTGTGCCCCCCTCCACGGAATCGCCGTTCCTCGGAGGCCGGGGCCCGAGCGAGGGCAGCGACAGCTGCTGCACGTGGGCGGGGAGAAGACGGAGCGGGGCCGGGTATGGCACGACCGCCGCCGTCCGAGCCTCGAGGAAGCTTCGGTACCAGACTGCGATCAGGCCGGCGATCGCTGGCAGGTTCGCCCCGAGCGGCGCCCTCGCGAAGTGCTCGTCCATCGCCCGGAAACCGTCCACCAGCTCGCGTACCGCCCGGTCGCCGCACGCGATCGCGGTCGTGAGCCCCGCCACCGAGCGCGACGACAGCCGCTCGCCGGCCTCGAGCGGGAACACCTGCTCGCGCGGGATGCCGAGCGCGACCGCGGTGCCGTCCGGCTCGTCCGAGACTGCAACGAGGTGGTGCTCGACGCCCGGGCCGAGCGCGGCCGAGAGCCGATCGCGCGCTGCTGCCGCGAGAGCCAGCGTCTCGCGATGCATGCGCATCGTCGAGACGACGAAGAGCGCGTTGGGCAGGTCGAGACCGGCCGTCGCCCGCGCGAGATCGACCGGATCGATGCTCGAGACGAAGCGGACTGCGATCTCCGGGTCCGCCCGGTCTCGGAGCGCCTCGTACGCGAGCTGAGGACCGACGTCGTCTCCGACGACGACCACCGCACGCACTCGCGCTCGCGCTCCGGTCGCACCGACCCACTTGCCCGCCCGGGCTCGCCGAGCGAGCGCGACGATCCGGTCGAGCTCCTTCTCGCCGGTGTCGCGGCCGCCGCGGAAGAGACCCCGGATGCGGCTCTCGAGGCCGCGATCGCTCGCGAGCCGCCGCAGGAGCTGGAGCGTGTCGTCCGTGACGAGGTTCTTCGAGTAGTCGAGATACACGCCGGCCGCCTCGGCGGCGAGGCGCACGCCACGCGTCGGGTCGGACTCGAACGCCTCCCGCAGATGGAAGCCGCCGAGCTCGGCGACGTGCCACTCGAGCCTGCGCCAGGTCGCCGTCTCCCTCAGCAGCTCAGAGGACACCGACGAGCTCCCGGTACCCGTCCGCGGGGTCGTCGCGCCAGAACACGGCGCTGCCCGCAACCAGGAGGTCGGCGCCCGCGGCTCGGGCCTTGCGCGCCGTCTCCACACCGATCCCGCCGTCCACCTGCACACGAACCTCGTCCGGGAGCAGCGAGCGCAGCCGGGCGATGCGGTCGACGGCCTCCGGCATGAACTCCTGGCCCGAGTACCCGGGCTCGATCGACATGCAGAGGACGAGATCGGCGCCCTCCGCCGCCGCGACCGCGTCCTCGACCCGCGTCGCGGGCTTGAAGACGACGCCTGCGCCGAGCCCGAGCGCCCGCGCCCCCGCGATCGCGCGCGGCGGGTCGTCGACCGCCTCGACGTGGAAGGTCACGCTGTCCGCCCCCGCACGCGCGAAGGACTCGAAGTGCCGCTCTGGCGCGGCCACCATCAGGTGGCAGTCGAGTACTCCGCCCCACCCGTGCACGAGCGGCGCTATGGAGGCGAGCACGACCGGGCCGATCGTGATCTCGGGGATGAAGTGGCCGTCCCCGGCGTCGAAATGGAAGATGCGCGCACCCGCCTCGACGAGCGCCCCGGCCTGCACGCCGAGGCGCGAGAAGTCGGCCGCGTACAGCGACGGCTCGACCTCGACGTCGCGTGCCCACTCGCTCCAGCCCATGCGCTCCGCACGCTAGATGATCGATGCCACGGGATCGCCAGCTCCAGGGCGCGAGATCGTTGCATCGATCATCCGGTCGACCGCAGCGCACCGATCGCGCGCGATCAGGTCTCGGACGTGTACAGCGGCCCGTCGTACGCGCCCTCGACGAGCCGGCGCACGTCGCTCGTGGCGGTCAGGTGGTACAGGTGACTCGTCCCGCCGAGGACGCCGGCGCCGACGTAGCGGTTGAGGTCCCGGACGAGCTGCCTGATCGCGAAGCCCGACTCGACGACCGCTTGCTGCAGCAAGTACGCCGCATCCGGCCGTCTCGACCCGAAGCAGAGGAAGACGTCACCGCCCGGGCCGGCGAGAGCCTCGGCGGCCCTGGAGAGGAACAGACGCGCGGCCGGCAGCGTGTAGGGCGGATCGGTGACGACCGTGTCGAAGGCCCCGCGGAGGGCGGGCGGCAGCGACGCCCGCAGGTCGTGCTCGACGAACGCGATCGGGAAGGGTGTGTCCCCGAGCTGGTCGCGGGCGAAGGCGAGTACCGCGGGATCGACGTCGACGACCGCGACGCCGGCGACCGTACCGGCGTCGCCGAGCTCCCGCACCGCGACGCCGATCGCCACCGACGTGAGGTCGTCGTCGCCGAGCAGGAGGATGCGGCGCCCGACGAGCGCGCCTGCTTCGTGCAGGGCGAGCACGCGCCGGACCTTCGTCTCGAACGTGCAGTGGCACTGGTCGAGCTCGAGTCGGGCGGGCGGAGCGTGCTCGGTCGCGCGACGGATCTCGCGTCGCAGCCGTCCAAGCCCCGGAGGGGGGACGGAGCCACTCCCGCTGCACGGGACGCATCGCCGCGTCCGACCGAGCGACAACGCCCCGCGCGCGAAGAAGTCCCGTCCCTGCACCGTCAGCTGCACGGGCCGCTCCTCGGCCACGAGGAACCGCTTGCGCAGCTCGCCGCACACCGCGGCGACGATCGGCACCGGCAGCTCCACGGCGCGGCTCAGCCGGCGTACGGAGACCGGCTCGAGCCGCGCGACGGCGTCGAGCACGGCCCGCACGCCGATCGCCCCCTCGGCGAGCCCGACGGCGAGCGCGACGTCCTCGGTGATCGCAGCTGCGTCAGCCACCGGCACGCGGCAGGCAGACGAGCCGGGATCGCTCGGCGCCGAGACCGTCGCAGATCGACTGCAGAACGTCGTCGCCGCGCAGGTCGCCGTAGGAGAGGAGGTCGACGTTCGCGAGCGCGTGCTCGGGCCAGGTGTGGATGCTCAGGTGCGACTGCGCGAGCACCAGGACGCCGGTGACGGCGCCGTTCGGGAAGAGGTGGAACTCCTCGCCGACGACGAGCGCGCCCCCCTCGCGGGCGCCGTCGTACAGAATCTCTCTCAGCCGGGGCGCGTCCGTGAGCACGGAGACGTCGCGCACCCAGGCGTCAAGCGCGTGCAGGCGCATGCGTACGCTCGGATCGTCGGTTGTCCGGGCGTCGCCGCCCGGGCCCTTCGCGTGTACGAGCACTCGGTCTCCTTCGTAGGTGGGCCTCCATCGAGGCGCCGCCGGACGACCGGGTGCGAGCCGCTGTCACATGTGGCTGCTCGTCGAGCTCTGGGTCAGGCGACGCAGACGAAGGAAGCGTCGATCAGGGTCATCTCACGCACCTCCTTCGGGTCGCCGGAACCGACCGAGGGTAGCTCCGTCGTGCGGTCGCCGTCAAGGTCGCCGTCAGGCAGACACGGGCACGGGCTGCGCCAGCGGCTCCCGCCAGCCGCCGTGCCTCGCCGCGAGCGCGTCGGCGCTCTTCGGTCCCCAGGTGCCCGGCGCATACGACTCGAGTCGCGGCGGCTCCTCGAGCAGCGGCTGGACGATCCGCCACGTCTCCTCGATGACCTCCCACCGCGGGAAGAGCGTGTCGTCGCCGCGCAGCGCATCCGCGAGGAGCCTCTCGTAGGGCTGCGGGGGCTCGCCGAGCTCCTCGGCGAAATCGAGGTCGAGCGAGACCGGCTGCGAGACCTCCTTCCCCGGCGTCTTCGCCCGGAGCCCGATCGTCACGCCAGCGTTCCGGCCGATGCGCAACACGACGTCGTCGTGGCCGGGGTAGTCGAGGCGGTGGCTGCCGAACTGGATCTGCGGCACCCGCTGGAGCCGGACCACGGCCTCGGTCGCCGTGAGCGGGAGCGACTTGCCCGCACGGATCAGGATCGGAACGCCCGCCCAGCGCCAGTTCTCGATCTCGAAGCGCGCCGCCACGAACGTCTCCGTGTCCGAGCCCGGCGCGACGCCGTCGGCATCCAGATACCCGCCGTACTGGCCGCGCACCGCATGTGTCGGATCCGCCTCGGGCATCGCGCGAAACACGTCCGCGCGGCGGCGCGGGATCGCGTCGTGGTCGCCCGAGGGGGGCTCCATGGCGACGAGCGCGAGTACCTGGAGGAGGTGGTTCTGGAGGACGTCACGGATGGCGCCGACCCGGTCGTAGAACGAGACGCGCCCCTCGACGCCGAAGTCCTCGGCCATCGTGATCTGGATCGACTCGACGTGCTCGCGGTTCCACAGCGGCTCGAAGAGCGCGTTCGCGAACCGGAGGTACATGATGTCCTGCACCGGCTCCTTGCCGAGGAAGTGGTCGATGCGGTAGAGCCGGTCCTCGGGGAAGATCGCCGTCAGCCGCGCGTTCAGTTCGCGTGCCGAGCGGAGGTCGGTCCCGAACGGCTTCTCGACGACAAGCCGTCCGTTGCGGACGAGATCCGCTTCCGCCAGCTCATCGGCGACCTCGAGGAACATCGCCGGGGGGGTCGCGAGGTAGTAGACGGGCGTCTTCGCGTCCCCGAGCGCGTCGCGCAGGCGATCGTAGACCGGGCCCTCCTCCGCATCCCCGCCGATGTATTCGACGCGGGCGAGGAGCGACGCGAGCACCTGCTCGTCGACGTCGTCCACCGCCGCCTCGATCGCCTCGGTCGCGTGCTGCACGAGCTCCTCGCGCGGCACGGGCCTTCGCCCCACCCCGATGACCGCGCAGCCGAGGAGCCCCTGCTCGGCGAGCCGGTAGAGCGCGGGGAGCGTCATCTTCCGGGCGAGGTCGCCCGTGAGCCCGAAGACGACGAGCGCGTCGGCATGGTCGCTCACCCGGAGTCCCCCACGGCCCGATGGTCGCGGAAAGGAGCCGGCGCCGTCAACCGGGGTTCAGCCGAGCAGGCCGAGCGCGGTCGAGCGCAGCATGTCGACCCCGAGCTCGAGGTCGTCGACCGCCGCCCGCTCGTTGGCGGAGTGTACGAGCTTCGTCGCCAGCTCCGTGTCCATCGACCTGATCGGGAAGAACCCGTACGCGACCGTCCCGAAGGCCTCGCGCAGGTAGTGGCTGTCCGTGAAGCCCGGGCAGGCGATCGGCGTCAGGCGCGCTCCGGGCTCGATGCCCGCCGTGAACTCGGCGAGGACGTCCCAGAGCGGCGTGTCGAGCGGCGAACGCGTCCCGCCGACGGCCTCCGACCATTCGAGCTCGTAGTCGCCCTCGCCGAGGGCTGCCCGGATGAGCGGCTCCGCGTCCGCGGGCGTCTGCTCCGGGAGCAGGCGGCAGTCGACGGTGACCTCGCACAGCGCGGGGATCACGTTCCGCTGGTGGGACGCCTCGATCATCGTCGGAGAGAGCGTCAGCGCGAGCAGCGGCTGCACGAGCGCGGCGAGCAGAGGGTGCAGCGCGTGTGCTCGCGCGACTGCCTCCTCGAGCGGAGGGACCTCTCCGAGAACCGTCTCCAGCAGGCGGCGCGCCTCCGGGATCAGCGTGGGCTCGGGAACGTACGAGCCGAGCGCGTCGACATACCGCGCGGCCTTCACGAGCGCGTTGTCCGCGATCCCGGGCATCGACGCGTGGCCGCTCCTCCCCCGCACGCGGAGGACGAAGGGAGCGGACATCTTCTCGGCCGTGGCACAGCTGTAGAACGGCGTCCCGCCGAGCACGAGACGCTCGCCCGCGCCCTCGTTGACCGCGTAGTCGCAGCGCACCGCGTCCGGGTGCTCCTGCACGAGCCAGCGCAGCCCGTAGCCGTCGTGCCCACCGACGCCGCCGACCTCCTCGTCGGCGACGGTGACGAAGAGGAGGTCGCCCGAGGGAGCGAAGCCCTCCCGCTTCAGCAACGCGACCGCGACCGCGGAGGCCGCGACCTGGCCCTTCATGTCGAGCGCGCCCCGGCCCCACACCTCGCCCTCGACGAGATCGCCCGACCACGGGTCGCGGTCCCACTCGGCGGGATCGGCGAGCACGGTGTCCGTGTGCGAGAGGAACGCCACCGATGGGCCGTCGCCTCCCTCCAGCCGCGCGACGACGTTCGGGCGGTCGCGCTCGCGAGCGTAGAGCTCGACCTCGATGCCGTCGCGCGCGAAGTAGGCGCGGAGCACCTCGGCCGCGCGGAGCTCGTTGCCCGGCGGGTTGACGGTGTTCGCGCGGAGAAGCTCCTGCAGCAGCGAGGTGACCTCCTCGCGCAGGCCGACCCCCTCGGCGAGCGCCACTAGCCCTCGGCCTTCGAGAGCGCGGTGAGCTCGTTCCGGACCTCCCACAGCTCCGGGAACGAGGTCGTCGAGATGAGCCGCCCGAGCAGCTCCACCGGCGTCCCCTGCGTCCCGACGACCTTGTCGCCGATGACCCGAGCGACGACCTGGTAGTGCCGCATGCGCCAGTGCTGCGCCCGCTCGTCGAGCTCGAGGAGCGCCTCGGCGAGCTGGTACAGCTCCTCGTGCTCACGGCCGTGGACGTACACGTCCGCGATCGACAGCCCTGCCGCGCGCCTCGTCGTGTGGAAGGCCTGGCCCAGGCGGGGGAAGACGTGGCGGAGCTCCCGCCAGCCCGGCGAGTCGAAGCCGGACCCATGGCCGAGCACCTTGCGGATCTCCTGGTACTCCCAG
>Ga0075421_100006299_pt1 | contig 14448 bp, 12 predicted proteins | sample SoiMetdeltSBSDD5_FD_75292 | JGI IMG/M metagenome (GOLD analysis project Ga0075421, IMG submission 75292) | Bulk soil microbial communities from a Populus tree surrounding site in Tennessee, USA - Soil MetaG P. deltoides SBSDD5 | ecosystem: Environmental > Terrestrial > Soil > Tree plantation...
GAGCGCCACCACCTCGCCGTCGAGAATGAACGGCGAGCCCGAGAGATCGCGCCGTGCGATTTCCACGACGTCGGGCAGGCTGCGCGTCACGTCGGAGAGCCGTCGCGTCCACACCTCCACCCGATCACCGTCGCGGTGCAGCTGGATGCGCGCGCCGTCGTACTTGTACTCGAGCGCGGTCCGGCCGGCGTGCGCGGCCAGCACGGCGCCGAAGTCGTCCGCGATCTCGGCGAGCATCGGGAGAAGCGGCACGAACGGCCTGGGCGCCACGCCGCTCAGGGCCGCCGGGCCACCGGCCACCAGCAGCGCGGCGACGGCGGACAGGTCGCCGAGGAACTGAGCGGCCCGCCGTACGCCGGCGACGTCCGCGCCCCAGGCGGCGGCGATCGCCTCCAGCAGGAGTCCCTCCGAGACGCCGGTGCGCATCTCGCCGCCGATGATGCGACCCAGGAACTCTCGCTCCTCCGCGGAGGCGCGCGCCGCCAGCGTCGCCAGCCGCGCGTCCCGGCCCCGCCGGGATCCCGCCCCGGCGTGGGCCGCCACGTCGGCGAAGGCGGCCGCGACGTCGCCGAGGCTCAGCGGCTCGCCGGCCCCGGCGGGCTCCCCGCGGGCCCGCCCCAGCCCCCGCACCCCCAGGACGCGCGGATCCGAGACTGGGAAGGCGCGGGCGGAGAGAAACGCCACCGCGGTGGGAACCTCGTCGGGCTGGAGGGCGCGCAGGAAGGTCGCGACCTCGCGGAGCTTGTCCAGGCGGCCGCGCAGCCCTTCGAGCCGCCGGCCCAGGGCGGCAAGCTCGCTGAAACGCGTCATGATCGCATTGTACCGAGCGAATTTGACTCATCGGCGCCACCACCCTTAGGGTGGATGGATGCGCCGGCCGGTCTTTCACGACGGGGGTCCGCGAGTCGCGACGGCGGCCGCCCGGCTCACCGACGACTACGACGTCCGGCCGCTGTCCGGCGAACCCATCGGTGCCGTGGTCCTGGTCGGGACCGGGTCCCCGGCTCAGCCCAACGAGTCGACCCGCCTGATCGGCCTCGTCGAGGGGGGCGACCCCGGGCCCTGGCCCCTCACCTGGTATGCGGTGCTGCCCGTGGACGCCCCGGCCGCCATGCTGCGGCGGGCGGTCGGCAACGCCTTCGCGGATCTCGAGTCGGAAGCCGACCTGGACCGGCTGGAGCGCGATCTCGCCGAGCTGAACGCCATCGGCATCCGCCTGTCCTCCGAGGCCAATCCACGATTCCTCCTGGAAACGATCCTGAGCAAGGCGCGCCAGATCACCACCAGCGACGCGGGCTCCGTCTACATCGTCGACCATGCCGGCGGGGACGGCGCCCATCTGCGCTTCGCGCTGGCCCAGAACGACAGCGTCAACTTTCCCTTCCGCGCCGCCACGCTCCCCCTCACCGAGGCGAGCGTCGCCGGCTACGTCGCCCTCACCGGACGCATCGTCAATCTCGCCGACGCCTATGCGCCGCCGGCCGACTCGCCGTTCACGATCAACAGCTTCTTCGACCAGCACGCGCGCTATCGGACGAAGTCGATGCTGGTGGTGCCGATGCGCACGCCGCAGGGCGACACCATCGGCGCCCTGCAGCTCATCAACTGCAAGGCGGACTGGCGCGGGCCCCTCGGCGACCCGGAGCAGGTGGAGCGCTACGCGCGCCCGTACGGGCCGCGCCACGAGAAGCTGGCCGGCTCGCTCGCCTCGCAAGCGGCCGTGGCCATCCATAGCCGGCGCCTGTACCTTTCCATTCGCGACCTCTTCGAGGGCTTCGTGAAGGCGTCGGTGACGGCGATCGAGGCGCGCGACCCGACGACGTCAGGGCACTCCTTCCGGGTGGCCGAGCTCACCGTCTCGCTCGCCGAGGTCGTCGATCGCTGCGCCACCGGTCCCTACGCCTCGGTGCGATTCAATCCGGACGAGATGATGGAGCTCCGCTACGCGTCGTTGCTCCACGATTTCGGCAAGGTCGGCGTCCGCGAGCACGTGCTCGTGAAGGCCAACAAGCTCTATCCGGCCGACCTCGAGCGGATTCGCCATCGGGTGGAGCTGCTCAAGCGCGAGCTGGCGCTGCGCGCCGCCCGGACCAAGCTCGACGCCGCCGTGGCACGGAAGCGGAACTATGCCCAGCTCGCGGCCCGCCTCGATGCCGAGCTGGCGGCGGCGGTGGCCGATCTCGATCGACAGCTCGAGCGGATCGTGATCGCCAACGAGCCCAACATGCAGCCGCGCGACCTCGACGTCGAGATCACCGCGCTCGGCTCGCGGACGTGGGAGGACGCCGATGGCCTGCCGCGGGCGGTCCTCACGCCCGAAGAAATGCGCACCCTCGCCATCCCCCGTGGAAGTCTCACCGAGGAAGAGCGACGCGACATCCAGGACCACGTGGTGCACACGTTCGACTTCCTGCGACGCATCCCGTGGACCAAGGAGCTGCGGCACGTCCCCGAGATTGCGGGCGCCCATCACGAGCGGCTCGACGGGAGCGGATATCCGAACCGCGCTCGCGGCGACCAGATTCCCGTGCAGTCGCGGATGATGGCGATCTGCGACATCTACGACGCGCTCACGGCGACGGATCGGCCGTACCGCAAGGCGGTGCGCTCCGATGAAGCGCTCGCCATCCTCGACAGCGAGCGTCGCGCGGGCGCGCTCGACTCCACGCTGCTCGACCTCTTCATCTCCGCGCGCGTCTTCGAGCACGTCACGCGTTCTTTGTAACCCTGGGCGCCCGGAACACCGGGCCCGCCGGCAGGGCTGCCCTGCCGGCGAGCGCGAGGTTGGCGGCCTCCCGGGTTACAACGACGCAGCGCGCACTCTAGACGTCCACTCCATCAGCTCCATCAGCCGGCGATCAGTAGGAGTGAGGCGCACCAGACGGCGACGGATGTCGCGGCGACGATGGCGCGCGTTACTTCGGTGAGGACGAGGGTACGGGTACTCACCTGTTGAGTGTTTTGGACCAAAAAAAGGGCGCGGGACCGGCGCTGGGTGATGAGGCGGCGCTGGAGGGACGGGTACGTGACGGCGTGAGCGTTCATGAGAGCCTCCACTTCGTGAGCGGGGTTTCAGAAGCCTCGAAGGAGTCCGACGACCTTGCCGACGATCTTCACGGGCGTGCGTCGAGGGTCGACGACGATGGGCGCCATCGTGGGATGCTCGGGTTTGAGGACGACGCGGTCACCGTCGCGCTGGAAGCGCTTCACCGTCGCCTCCGCCTCACCCGACTCCGATTCCACCATGGCCACCACGATCTCGTTCGGCTGCGCACTGTCCTGACGGCGGACGAGAACCAGGTCCCCGTCACAGATGTGCGCCTCGATCATGCTGTCTCCGCGCACACGCAGCGCAAAGACATCCTCCCCTCGACCCGGTAGCGACGCGGGAGCGATGTGCAGCTCTCCCTCGCGATTCTCGGCCGCGAGCAGCGGCTGCCCGGCGGCCACCCGGCCAAGGATCGGGACCGCGTGCATCCGCGGCAACGCGGCATCGGCCGGCATGAGCGAGCGTGAGGTGCGTCCGGCGCTGGCCCGGCGCTGAAGCATGCCCTTGCGCTCGAGCGCGCGCAGATGATCGAAGGCAGCGCGCGGCGTGACCTTGAACCGTTCGCCGATCTCTCGAACGGTGGGAGGAACGCCGTGCTTGGCGATGAAGCCGCGGATGAACCCGAGCACCTCTCGCTGCTTGCCGGTCATCTCTCGCATGGGCGGTACCATACTCAACGGATGTTGAGATCGTCAACCAAAAAAAGGGGGCGCCTCAGGCGGGCTCCCAGGGCTCGCAGACCGGGCAGGTCTGAAGGCCGGCGTCCTTCGCCTCCGCCATCGTCTTCATGTAGATCCGCTCCGGCTCGGGGATGCGCCGCACCCAGCCGCACTCGCGGCGATGGAAGATGCGCGAGCCACGCTGCGCGCAGAACGGCTCACCGTGCTCCTCCGCGACGGCCACGACGCCGGCCTCCGCCGCCGCTGATTCGGCCTCGGACGGCAGGAGCGCGGGCGTGGCGGCGACGGGTTCGGAAAGCGGCGCCGGCTCGGGTGGCGGCGGATCGGGCTCGTTGATGTGGAGGTTCGTCTCGACGGTGGAACGGAACTCGTCGCTCGCCCGACGAAACTCGCGCATGGCGCGACCGATCATGCGGCCCAGCTCCGGCAGCTTCGACGGTCCGAAGACGAGCAGCGCCAGGACGCCGATGACGAGCATCTCCTGGAGCCCGATGTCGAACATAGCGGCTAGAGTAACACGCGTGATTCAGGCCGATGGACGTGCCCGAACATGGAAAGTATTTTCCGTCTCGCGTGCGGGCCGCGCGAACTGTCGCGCGCGGAGCCGCCCACTGCGACGCTCACTTGCGGCCGCCGCGGGCGGGGCACGGGAGTTGCTCACCGTGACGCCCGAGGGGAGGACGGATGATTCTACGCGTGGCGCTCTACCTATGTCTGATGCTCGGGCTCGCCGTTCGCGAGCGCGTCGTCCGCGCCGTTCGCTAGGAGGCGATGACCTCCTTCGACTTCTCCGGCTCGGTGTCCTGGCTCACGAGGCCGCACTGGACGATCTTATAGAGCAGCGCCTTGTAGCTGATCTGCAGCAGCCGGGCCGCCTTCGCACGGTTCCAGTGCACCCGGTCGAGCACTTCTTTGATGGCGACGCGTTCGGCCTCACGGGCGGCCTGCCGCGCGATGTCTTTGAGGCTGATCGGGGCGTCGGCGCTCACGGGAGTACCGAGCGAGGGGGCGCCCGCACCCGCCGGGCGAGCGCCGCGGCTGAGGTTGCCGACGATCTCGAGATGCACCGGGCGCGCGGTGCCGAGTACCACGACGCGCTTGATTGCGTTCTCGAGCTCGCGGATATTGCCGGGCCAGTGATAATCGACGAAAGCCCGCAGCGTGTCCGGCGGAATATCGACGGCCCGTCCGTACTGGGCGTTGAACTTCTTGAGGAAGAAATCGGCGAGCGGCGCGATCTCGTCGCGGCGCTCGCGCAGCGGCGGAATGCGGATCTCGATCACATTGAGGCGGTAATAGAGGTCCTCGCGAAACTGGTGAGCGCGCATGGAAGCTTCGAGATCGCGGTTGGTGGCGGCGATGAGCCTGACGTCCGTGTCGATGATCTTCTCGCCGCCGACACGGGAGAACTCGCCGTCCTGCAGGACGTGCAGGAGCTTGGCCTGCAGCCGCAGCGGCATCTCGCCGATCTCGTCGAGCAGAAGCGTGCCCTGATGGGCGGCCTCGAACTTGCCGGGCTTCTGCCGGTAGGCTCCCGTGAACGCGCCCTTCTCGTGACCGAAGAGCTCGGACTCCAGCAGCTCGCCGGGAAGCGCGGCGCAGTTGACCTTCAGGAACTGCTTCCCCGCACGCGGCGACGCCTTGTGAATGGCCCGGCCGACGACCTCCTTGCCAACGCCACTTTCGCCGCGAAGCAAGACGGTCGTGTTGGTGCCCGCAACCTTCGAAATGAGGTCCCGAATCGGCTGCATTTTGCTGCTGGTGCAAAGGCTCATCAGAGGCTCGCTCATGGAGGGTCTCTCCTCATCGACAGGTCGTGTGCACGACTCGTCCATACGGACCTGCACGGAAATGCACTCGATGTGCCATTCGTTTACCCACTGGGTATTCCATTGATTACAAGCACTTGACGACTCACGGACCTAGCAGACGCCCGGATTCTTGTAGAAAATACACAGAACTCGTTGCAAAAATTACAACAGGAGGCGGAAATTGGAGATCATGATCGTGGACGACGAGCCACAGGTGGCCGAGGTTCTCGCGACGTCACTGCAGCGACAGGGGCACCGAACGACCGTGGTGCACTCGGGCCGGGAGGCGCTCGACCGCATCCGGGGCGGCGCCTACGACGCCCTCTTCCTGGACGTCTCCATGCCGGGGATGAACGGCCTCGATGTGATGGCGGAAGTGCGGCGCATCCGTCCGTCGCTGGCCGTGGTGGTCATCACCGGTCACGCCACCGCGGACGAGATCGAGGACGTCAAGAAGATGGGCGCCGTCGACGTCATCCAGAAGCCGTCGGCGCTCACCCACTATCATCAGGCCATCGAGCGGCTGCACTCGCACGCCGAGAAAAGACCCTACCCGCGCGTCGGAGACGTGTGATATGCGTGTGCGCGTGATCGTCTCGCTTGCGGCCGTGGTCGCCGTGCTGAGCGCCTCGCTCTGGGCGGCGGTGGCGACGGCGCAGACGATTCCGATCGCGCCCTACCAGCAGACGTCGCGTCCGACTGATCCACAGAAGCTGCAGATGCCGCTGCGCGCGCCGCTGACCATCCTGCCGAGCATCACCGTCAGCGAGGAGTTCAACGACAACGTGCTCCTCGACAATCGTGATCGACGCTGGGACATCATCACCGGGATCACCCCCGCCCTCAACGTGATCCTCGAGTCCTCGACCTTTCGGCTCTCCGCCGGCTACAACTTCACCGCGGAGCTCTACGCGCGCGATCCCGATCGGAACGCCGCCTTCAATCGGCAGAACTTCGCCCTCGACACGCTGTGGCGGCCGACCGAGCAGCTCACCCTCACCCTGACCGACGCCTTCACCTTCAGCACCGACACCAACCTGATCTCGTCCGAAGGCGTGTCCACCGGGCGCGACCGCTCGTGGTCGAATGCGCTCGCGGGCGGCGCCGCCTTCCGACTCGGCACGTTCACCACCGTGCGTGGCGGCGCCTCCTATACCGTGCAGCGATTCAACGCGAGTGATCTGGAGGACTCGGACGTCTACCGGGTCAACGTCGGGCTCGATCGCGCGCTCACGCGCTTCTTCACCGGCACCCTGGACTACGAGTTCGCCTATTTCGACATCAGGCACGAGCCGAAGACGTGGACGCACACGCCGCGCATCGGCTTCTCGTATCGCGTCACCGAGTCGATCACGGTGGCCGCGAGCGGCGGCCCCACCTTCGAGATCAAGGAAGACGACGCCGGCGATCGCGTCACCCCCGCCGTCACCGCCAGCTACGCGCAGCGCACGTTCTTCGGCGGCATCGGCGCCAATTTCGACCGCCGCGTCTCGACGGCCGGCGGTCTCGGCGGCACCACCGACAACACCTCCTTCGGCTTCAACATCGACGTCAACACCCTCACGCGCGGTCTCACCCTGTCGTTCGCGCCGCGGTACTCGATCGTGGAGTCTCCCGACAGCAACCGCGTCGACATTCACTCGTTCACGATCCCGCTGGTGGCCACCTACCGCCTCACGGCATGGCTGGCCGCCGTCGCGAGTTATCAGTTTTACCAGCAGCGGAGCGACTCGACGGTGCGCACCAGCTCCGGCCGTCGGATCGCCGAAGACGCGGATCAGAATCGCTTGTTCGTTGGTCTGCAGTTCGGTTATCCGATCACCTTCGACCGCCCGTAGCTTCTGCAGCGCTTTACTCACGCGCGCTGCACCGGCTTTCTAGGAATGCGCCCACGCTGATCTCGCTACGCGCGAATTCCCTGCCATACATGCGGATTGCTGCGGCAAAAATGCATCGAATCGCAGCGTCGTGCGCGGCATTGCAAGGTTTGGCACTGACCTTGCCCTCACAGGTTGCAGCCGGGTGCTACCGGCCAACATATGTCGCTGGCGCAACGTCTTGCATGGCTCGATGGAATTTCTACTCTCGCGGTGCTCGTCACCGCGATGGCGATCGCCTCGCCGGCAGTCGCCGATCCCGCCTCGAGCCTCTGGCTCGTGCTGGCCCGCGCCGCCTTCGTGGCCGCCATCTGCATCGGCGCCTTCTACTACAACGACCTCTACAACTTCGAGGTGCCGCACGACCTGAGCCAGGTGTTCGGCCGGCTCTGCCGCGCCCTCGGCCTCAGCGCGCTGACGCTGGCCGCCATCTATCTGGTCTTTCCCGAGGCCATCCTGGGCGGCAACCTGGCGCCCTACGCGCTGCTGGTGACGCTGCTGACCGTGCTCGTCCTCCGGGCAGCCGTGTACACGCTGGCCAAGCGCGCGCCGTTCTCGGAGCGCGTGGTCATCATGGGCGGCGGCCGCCTGGCCGCCGACCTCGCGCAACAGATCGAGACGCGCCCCGACCTCGCCATGCGGCTGGTCGGCGTGCTGGCGCCCGCCCACGAGGCCCCGAAGGCGGCGCCGCGCCTGGGCGCCTACGGCGACGTGTCGGACATCGTCCTCCGCGAGCGTCCGGAGCGGATCATCGTGGCCATGCCCGATCGGCGCGGCAACCTCCCCGTCTCCGCGCTGCTCGCCTGCCGGTTCCGCGGCATCCAGGTAGAGGAAGGCACCCAGGCCTTCGAGCGGTTCACGCATCGGCTGGCCGTGGAGTCGCTGACGCCGAGCGCCCTCGTGTTCGGCGACGGCTTCCACGTCTCTCGCACCCAGTTCGTGGCCAAGCGAATCCTGTCGGTCGCCATTGCCCTCACGGGCCTGATCTTCGCGGCGCCGTTCATGGCCGCCATCGCCGTCGCCATCAAGCTGGAGTCCCGCGGGCCGGTGTTCTTCGTCCAGGAGCGCATCGGCCTGCGCGGGCGGCCGTTCCGGCTGATCAAGTTCCGCACCATGCGGCCGCTCGAGAAGGACCGCGACGGCGTCTGGCAGCGGGACAACGCCAGCCGGGTCACCCGCCTCGGCGCCGTCCTCCGCCGCTATCGCCTCGACGAGCTACCCCAGTGCCTGAACATTCTCCGCGGCGACATGAGCCTCGTCGGCCCGCGGCCGGAGATGGCGACCAACGTCGCCACCTTCTCGGCCGTCATCCCCTTCTACAACCTTCGCCACGAGGTGCGTCCCGGCCTGACGGGTTGGGCCCAGGTGCGGGCGGGATACTCCATGAGCACCGAAGAGGTTACCCGCAAGCTGTGCTACGACCTCTACTACATCAAGCACCTGTCGCTCCGCTTCGATCTCCGGATCCTGTTCGACACCGTGAAGTTCGTGCTGTCCGGGAAGCGACCAGGATGAAACCCGTCAAACCTTTTCCCCGATCGGGCATGTCCACGCCCAGAGTGAGTGCGCGACACGTGACGAGCGGCGCCGTCGAGCCGCGCGCGCGGGCCAAACCCGCGAAAAACGAGTCCGGCACGCCTCTTGAAGTGACACATCCCGCGCGATGGAAGAAAGATTCCCGATGAAGGCCTCCAGTTTCGACGCTGCGTCGCCCTACGCTGCACCAATCGCCGGTCGTCAGGTCCTGGTCGTGGAGAGCGATCCCGATCAGCGCCGCCGCGTGGTCTCCCAGCTCTCCGCCTGGGGCTACACCCCGGTGGCCGCCTCCACGGCCGAGGAAGCCCTCGACCTCATCGGCCGCGGGAGCCGGCTCGCCTTCTCGGTGGTGGCCATCCGCCTGCCGGGCATGTCGGGCATCGAGCTCCTGCGGCGAGCGCAGGAGCTCTCGGCCTCCGGCCCCGTCATCATGGTGGCCGACAACGGCCACTCGTCGCAGATCGTGGAAGCCATTCAGGCCGGCGCCGACGACTTCCTGCGCCGGCCGTACACGGCCGAGGATCTCGAGACGGTCATCCGCAGCGTGGCGGGCCGCCCCCGACGCGAGACGACGGCGCCGGCTCCCACCGCGGTCGACGACAACGGCGACCGGCTCCAGCGCGAGCTGGGGCTGCTGACGAGCCAGCAGATGCGCGACATCCAGGCCGTCATCGAGCAGGCCGCGCGGGCCGACGTCACCGTGCTCATCTGCGGCGAGACCGGGGTCGGCAAGGAGCTGGTGGCGCGCGCCATCCACACCCACTCGCCGCGGCGGCGGGCCGCCTTCGTCAAGGTCAACTGCGCGGCCATGCCGCGCGAGCTGCTGGAGTCCGAGCTCTTCGGCCACGAGCGCGGCGCCTTCACGGGCGCGCACCAGCGCAAGCCCGGCCGCTTCGAGCTGGCCGACGGCGGCACCATCTTCCTCGACGAGATCGGCGAGCTGCACCCGGCGCTGCAGGCCAAGCTCCTGCACGTGCTCCAGGACGGCGAGTTCTCGCGGGTGGGGGGACGCCACAACATCCGCGTCGACGTCCGCGTGATCTGCGCCACCAATCGGGATCTCGCGCGCGAGGTGGCCGCCAACCGGTTCCGCGAGGACCTCTTCTACCGGCTGAACGTGATCAACGTCTTCGTGCCTCCGCTCCGCGAGCGGCGCGAGGAGATCCCGGCCCTGGTCGGCTACTTCGTGCATCGCTACTCGCGCCTCTTCAACTTTCCGGAGCGCGAGGTGACCCAGGAGACGCTGCACGCGTTCATGCAGTACCACTGGCCGGGCAACATTCGCGAGCTGGAAAACTTCATCAAGCGAATGATCGTGCTCCAGGACTTCGCCCTGCCCCGCACGCTGCTGGCACCTCAGGTGGCGGCGGCGCCGGCCACCACGCCGGCCGAGCCCTTCGCGGCGACCAAGGGCCTCTCGCTCAAGGAGATCTCTCGCCGGGCCGTGCTGGAGGCCGAGCGCGAGGTGATCTGCCGGGCGCTCGAGCAGTGCCGCTGGAACCGCGTCAAGACCGCCAAGATGCTGAAGATCAGCTATCGCGCGCTGCTCTACAAGATCAAGGACATGGGACTCAAGCAGGATTCGGCCGCCGGCTGAGCGGCGGTGCAGGAGGACGATTCATGACAGTCAAACCGTTCGTCATCGCGCTCGCGCTCGTGGCCGGAGCCGGCGTCGGCGTTGCGCAGGCGCAGCAGGCGTTGCCCGGCACCGCCGCCGTCACCACCGGCGCCGCCGCCAAGATGCCTACCAGCGCGCCGCCGGCCATCAGCGACTACGTCATCGGGGCCGAGGACGTGCTGCAGATCACCGTGTGGAAGAACGAGTCGCTCTCCCGTCAGCTCGCCGTCCGCCCCGACGGCAAGATCTCGATGCCGCTGCTGCACGACGTGCAGGCGGCCGGGCTGACCCCGATGCAGCTGCAGGAGAAGCTCGCCATCGCGCTCGGTGAGTTCATGCCCAACCCCGAAGTCGCGGTCACCGTCAGCGACGTGCGCAGCTACCGCATCTCCGTGCTGGGCGAGGTGCAGAAGCCGGGCGTGCTCCAGCTCAAGAGCGATACCTCGGTGCTCGAGGCCATCGCGCTGGCGGGCGGCTTCCGCGATTTCGCGTCGCCGAGCAAGATCATGATCCTCCGCAAGAACGGGGATGGCCAGACGCAGAAGATCCCCTTCAACTACAACCGCGTGGTCAAGGACAACCGGGGTGATGGCAACGTCATGCTGAAGTCCGGCGACGTCGTCGTCGTTCCCTGAGCCAAGAGGACTGAACGTCATGCCGACACCGCCGACCGCATACGACGACACTGCAAAAGGGCCGGGTCTCGCCGGCCTGCTGGAGATCGCCCGCCGCCGACGGGTGCTGGCCATCCTGCCCTTCCTCTTCGTGCTCACGGCGGCGGCGTCGCTGGCCGTCTTCCTGCCGAGCCTGTGGACGGCCAAGGCGCTCGTGCTCGTCAATCGACAGCAGATTCCCGAGCGCTACGTGGCCTCCACCGTTCAGGCGGACATCGAGGCGCGCCTGCTCACCCTGAGCCAGGACATCCTCACCCCGGATCGTCTGATGAAGATCGCGGACGAGTACGGGCTCTACTACAACCTCCGCCGGACGTCGCCGCCCGAGGACATCGTGGACCGGATGCGCCGCGACATCCGGATCGAGCTGGCCGATGACGGCAGCAAGGACCGGCGCGGCGCGCGCGAGTCGCGCTCGGCGCTGTTCAGCATCGCCTACACGGCGCCCGACCCCGAGGTGGCCGCCCGCGTGAGCAACACGCTGGCGTCCCTCTACATCCAGGAGAACGGCCGTGACCGCGAGAAGCAGGCGGCCGGCACCTCCAAGTTCCTCGACAACCAGCTGGGCGACATCAGCAACAAGCTCAAGGGCCAGGAGCAGCGCATCACCGACTACAAGGAGAAGTTCCTCGGCGAGCTCCCCGAGCAGAAGGAAGTGAATCTGAGGACCCTCGAGCGGCTGCAGGCGCAGCTCCAGCTCGCGAACGAGAACAACCGCCGCGCCAACGAGCGCAAGCAGCTGCTCACGAACAGCCTCGGCGAGTTCGACACGACCTCGGGCATGGCGGCCGGCGGCGGCGGTCCCAACGTGACCCCCGCCGAGACGGCGGCCGCGCGGCTCAACCTGCTGCGCCAGGAGCTGGCCGTGATGCAGACGAAGTTCCACGACCGCTATCCGGACGTGCTCCAGATGAAGGAGCAGATCCGAATCCTCGAGGCGAAGCTGGAGGCCGAGAAGAAGCAGCAGGCGGCGGCCACGCAGGCCGCCAAGAAGGGCGCCGGCAGCTCCCGCGACCTCAAGATCGTGCCGCAGAACGCCTACATCCAGAGCCTGATGACCCAGCTCGATCAGGCCCAGGTGGACGCCAAGACCAGCGCCGAAGAGATGGCGGCCATCAACCGCCAGATCGCCGTCTACCAGCGGCGGCTGGAGAACACGCCCAAGCGCGAGCAGGAGCTGGCCGTCATCACGCGCGACTACGAGTCGACGCGCGAGCTGCACAAGAACCTGCTCACCAAGCGCGGCGAGGCCGAGATGGCCGCCGAGCTGGAGTCGCGGCAGCAGGGCGAGACGTTCCGGGTGATCGAGCCGGCGCGGCTGCCCGACCGTCCGGCTGGTCCCAACCGCTTCCGCCTGCTCCTGGTCGGGTTGGCCCTCGCTCTGGGCGCCAGCGGCGTGGCCGTGGTGCTGGCCGAGCAGGTCGACACCTCCTTCCGCCGCGTGGACGAGGTGCGGGCGACGGCGCCGATGCCGGTGCTGTCGGCCATCCCCCGCATCACGACGGAGCAGGATCGCACCCGTCACCTGCGACAGCGGCGGTGGGCAACAGCGGCCGTCGCCGTCGGACTGTTCCTCATCGCCGGGACGTCGTTTCTCCTGGCTCACGACAACCAGTCGTTGGTTTCGCTGTTGACGCCGGCGCCGCCGGCCGTTCCGGGTGGGAGGTAAGTCATGTATCTGAGCTTCTACGGCCTTCGAGAGGCGCCCTTCGCGCCCACGCCGGATCCCAAGTTCCTGTTCCAGTCGGCGCGGCACCGCGAGGCGCTCGCCCAGCTGATCTACGGCGTGCGCGAGCGCAAGGGCTTCATCGTCCTCACCGGCGAGATCGGCACCGGCAAGACGACGCTGCTCCGCACGCTGCTGGAGCGGTTCAACGCCGACACGCCCGTCGCCTACGTCCACAACTCCGCCCTCAACATCGAGGGGCTCCTCGAGTACATCCTTCAGGACTGGGGCGTGAAGTCGACGGCGGCCACGCACGCGCAGCGGCTCTTCGAGCTGAACGAGTTCCTCATCGACCAGCACCAGAAGGGCGCCAGCCCGGTGCTCGTCATCGACGAGGCCCAGAACCTGTCGGTGGAGACGCTCGAAGCCGTGCGGATGCTCTCGAACTTCGAGACGACGAACCAGAAGCTCATGCAGATCCTCCTCGTCGGCCAGCCCGAGCTGCGCGACAAGCTCGATCTGCCGGAGCTTCGACAGCTGAAACAGCGGGTCGGCCTGCGCTGCCACATCGCGCCGCTGTCGCCCGAGGAGACGCGCCTGTACATCCGGCACCGGCTGCGCATCGCCGGCGCCACCGACGCCGGCATCTTCACGGACGCGGCCATCCAGAAGATCTCCGACTACAGCGGCGGCACGCCGCGCGTCATCAACATCGTGTGTGACCACTGCCTGCTCTCCGGCTTCGCGGACAGCAAGAAGCGAATCGATGCCGGCACCGTGCAGGAGGCCGTCGAGTACCTCGAGGAAGGCGAGCGCAGCGAGTGGAAGCGGCGCCGCCACATGAGCCTCGTCCCCACGCGCGCTGCCGTGTGGGCCGCGCGGAGCGGCGTGGCCGTCCTCGTGATGGTGCTCATCGCCTTGCTGGCGTTTGCCGCCAATTCTCTCGGCTGGATCGGGACTCTTCCCGGCGGCCCGCGATAGGAGGACCACCCGTGAGCAAGTTCTTCAAGGCCCTCGAGAAGGTCGAGCAGGAGAGCGAGGCGGACGCGCCGACAGCGTCGGTGGCACCCCCCGTCGAGACGGTGAAGCCGGTGGTAGCGGTGACGCCCCGTCGGGTCGAGCCGGCGGCGGTGCCGGCGCCGAGCCATCCGCAGCCCGCGGTCGTCAGGACGCCGCCGACGGCGCCGCGCGTGGAAGCACCGCCGCGCGTGGAAGCACCGGCGCGCGTCGAGCCCCCGCGCGTCGACGCCGTGCCGCGGGTCGAAGCACCCCCGCGCGTTGACACCGCGCCACGCGTCGAAGCGCCCCCGCGGGTGGAGAAGCTCCGCCCGGTGGCGCCCACGTACGGCGCTCCGGTCGCGCGCGAGAGCGGCGCCCGGTTCGGCGCGCGCAACTTCTCCTGGCAGATCGAGCCCGACGCCGACACCGAGCCCGGCCAGGTCGACGATCACCTGGTGAGCGTGCTGGAGCCGACGAGCCTGGCCGCCGAGCAGTACCGCGCCGTGCGGCTCGCCATCGAGACGTTCCGCCACGAGCG
>Ga0075421_100006300_pt1 | contig 14447 bp, 13 predicted proteins | sample SoiMetdeltSBSDD5_FD_75292 | JGI IMG/M metagenome (GOLD analysis project Ga0075421, IMG submission 75292) | Bulk soil microbial communities from a Populus tree surrounding site in Tennessee, USA - Soil MetaG P. deltoides SBSDD5 | ecosystem: Environmental > Terrestrial > Soil > Tree plantation...
CGCTCCTGGCAACGCCCACACTTTGGCCGCGCACCTCACCGTCGCGTCGACACGGCCCCCATCGCCTTCAGCGGCATCGCCGCGACCGAACGGCATGGCGCAGCGCTACCAGGCCAGCCGCATTACCACCAGGTTGCAGATCGCAATGGCAATCAGGTCGGCTGGGGTCGCGGACCGCTAGGTATTGTGGAGGTGGTAGATGCCGAACGGCGCCACGCCGAGGCTCGCTACCAGCGCCAGCAATGGTGGCAAATCGATCCGGACGCAGACGCGCACGCGCAGTGGATGCTCAGCAACACATATCGCGCTCACGGCCAACGAGCCGCATCGAGCGCGCAATCACCAAATGACGCCCAGCCGCAATTGTGCTCTTCATCCCGCATGATCGAAGCACTCCTTCTCGGCCTGCGGTTTGCTGCAGCCCTCGGTTGCGGCCTGATGGCCGGACTGTTCTTCGCCTTTTCCGTGGCAGTGATGGGCGCGCTGGCGCGCATCCAGCCGCCGGAGGGCATCGCGACCATGCAATCCATCAACCGCGTCATCCTCAACCCGCTGTTCCTGGCCGTCTTTCTCGGAACGGCGATGCTCTGCCTGCTGCTTGCACTGACGTCCCTGTGGCGCTGGAACGAGGCCGGGGCCGCCTACATGCTCGCCGGCGCCCTGTTTTACTTCGTCGGCACCTTCCTGGTGACGATGCTGTTTAATGTGCCGCTCAACAACGCACTGGACGCCGCCACACCGGCCAGCGCCGACGCGGCGCGGCTATGGGCAGACTATCTCTCGACCTGGACGGCCTGGAACCACGTCCGCTCCATCACGTCCTTCGCCGCGATGGCAGCCCTGATGGGAGGGCTCTACCTGCAAGCTCGCGGGTAAGCCAAACCCTGGGCCGGCGCGTTTCGCCCTCTTGATGCCCACGAACGCAAACGGCTCGGCGCGCCTCGACCAAGCGTACGAAACGAGGCAACGCGTCAGCAGCGCACGCAACGGCAGAAGCCGCGCGGCCCACACGCCCACGTCCAGCCCGGACGGCAGCGCGGACCCCAGCCGCGACAGGCGACCTGTTCGACCATCGACATGTTCGGCATGGTCGCCTGCAACGGCGCGCCGGCTCTTGCGGTGTTGGCCTGCGCTCCCCAGATCAGCACGCCGCTCACCAGAACCGCGCCGCCGAACGCCAGTGTCATAAGCAATTGCCGCATCGCATCCTCCGTTGCTCACTTGACAGACCAAGGCACGGACTATCGCCTTGCATAGAGTTCATGCGTGACCTGCGACTAACTAGCTGCTCTGCCCTTCGTGTGGTGCGCCACCTGGGTGGTTTGGGCCGCGACGCCCAGTGGTCAGGTGCACGCAGCGCGCCTGGCCACCCACGAGTGGTCGCAGCGAGCCAGCGAGTGGAGGCAACCGCGGGCAAGAATGTCGCTTAGGCCGTGCGAAGCGGGCCATGCATCCGAGGTGTGACGTAGCCCGTTCCCAAGGCACGATTGAGATGTGCCCGGATGATATTGCATCAGCATGCACCGCAATAAATGAGATGCACAGGCAAAGAGCCGCTAGCCTGCGGTGCAACCGAGACGTGCCCCATGCAGGGCAGTTTGCCTTGCTTGACCTCTGCGGCCGCCCGCTGGGCAAATGCCTGGCCGACGGCAAGGCGCTTGCGCGGGGCTGCTCTACCCCTTGCCGCCCGCCGACACCTTGGCCCAGGTGTCGCGCAGGCCAACCGTGCGGTTGAACACCAGCTTGCCGGGCTTGCTGTCGACATCGCGGCAGAAGTAGCCCTGCCGCTCGAACTGCACCGGCTCGGGCGAATTGTCCGCCGCCAGTGCCGGCTCGACCATGGCGCCGCTCAGCACCTCCAGCGAATTGGGGTTGAGATCGGCGACGAAATTGCCGGCATCAGGGTCGGGCTTGGCGAACAGCGGGTTGTAGATGCGCACCTCGGCCGGCACGGCGTCGGCGACCGACAGCCAGTGCAGCGTCGCCTGCACCTTGCGTCCGTCGGGCGAGTTGCCGCCCTTGCTCGCCGGGTCGTAGGTGCAGCGCAGCTCAACCACCTCGCCGTTGGCGTTCTTGATCGCCTCCTTGCAAGTGACGAAATAGGCGTAGCGCAGGCGCACTTCCTTGCCGGGCGTCAGGCGGTAGAACTTCTTCGGCGCATTCTCCATGAAGTCGTCCTGCTCCACCCAGATCTCGCGCCCGAAGCGGATTTTGCGCGTGCCGGCGGATGGATCGTCCGGATGATTGGCCGCTTCCAGCTCCTCGATCTGGCCCTGCGGCCAGTTCTCGATCACCACCTTGAGCGGGCGCAGCACCGCCATGCGGCGGAGCGCGCTGCGGTTCAGCACTTCGCGCACCGAAAAGTCGAACACGGCGACGTCGACCACGCTGTTGGCCTTGGCGACGCCAATGCGCTTGACGAAGTCGCGCAACGCCTCTGCCGGCACGCCGCGACGTCTGAGCCCGGCGAGCGTCGGCATGCGAGGATCGTCCCAGCCCTGCACATGCCCGCCGCGCACCAGCTCGGTCAGCACACGCTTGGAGAGCACCGTGTAGTTCAGGTTCAGCCGCGCGAACTCGTACTGCCGCGGACGTGATGGCACCGGCAGGTTCGCAATGAACCAGTCGTACAGCGGCCTGTGGTCCTCGAATTCTAAGGTGCAGATCGAGTGGGTGATGTGCTCAATCGCATCCGACTGGCCGTGGGCGTAGTCGTAGCTCGGATAGATCTTCCACGCGCTGGCCGTGCGCGGATGCGTGGCATGCAGGATGCGGTAGAGCACCGGATCGCGCAGATTGATGTTGCCGGAGCCCATGTCGATCTTGGCGCGCAGCACACGCGCAGCGTTGGCGAACTCGCCGGCGCGCATGCGGCGGAACAGGTCGAGGTTCTCCTCGACGCTGCGGTTGCGGAACGGGCTGTTCTTGCCGGGCTCGGTCAGCGTGCCACGGTTGACGCGCATGTCCTCCTGGCTCTGGTCGTCGACGTAGGCCTTACCGTCCTTGATCAGGAATTCGGCCCACTCGTAGAGCTGCTCGAAGTAGTCGCTGGCGTGATAGAGATGCTTGCCCCAGTCGAAGCCGAGCCAGCGCACATCGCGCTCGATGGCGTCGATGTACTCCTGCTCCTCCTTCGTCGGGTTGGTGTCGTCGAAGCGCAGGTGGCAGCGCCCGCCGAACTCCTGGGCAATGCCAAAGTTGAGGCAGATCGACTTGGCGTGCCCGATGTGCAGGTAGCCGTTCGGCTCCGGCGGAAACCGGGTGATGACCGTCTTGTGCCGGCCCGCTTCCAGGTCCGCCTGCACGATATCGCGGATGAAGTCCTGCCCGGGCTCGCGGGTGGCCGTTTCAGTTGCCGCCATGGGGCTCGATCTCCAGATCTCGGCGCGGATGATGGCCGCACTTTGCGGCGGGCCTAGCAAATCCTTGCCGCACCGCCAAGATATGTCACAGCTCTGTCGCGACTGTTTGCTGGTACGGATGACCGGCCTGCGGTCAGGCGCTCGGGCCGGCGCGCGGCCTGCCGCTTGTGCCAAGCGGCGCCGCTCAGCGTTGTTGTCGCACCCGCCCTACACTCGATAGGGGCTGATGGTGAAAAAACATCACCATGTCGCTGATCGTGTAGACCTTCCCGACCATCGGGTTGCGCTCGTATCCATCCAACCTGCGCCCTGTGCGCCGGGCGATAGTCATAGCACCGAACTTGAACGCTTCGCCATCGACACGAATATTGCGTCAAATTCCCGGCCGTTAACCCGTCAACGCAGCCTAGCTCAACATAAGCAAGTTGGCGTCCCCGACAGATGTGTTAGACGGGCTCCAAAAAATCGAGGGTTGAGACCATGACCAAGCCCGTCGTCACGCGCTTTGCGCCATCGCCCACCGGCTACCTGCACATAGGCGGGGCACGCACGGCGCTGTTCAACTGGCTCTATGCGCGCCACATGGGCGGCAAGTTCCTGCTGCGCATCGAGGATACCGACCGCGAGCGCTCCACGCAGCCTGCCATCGCCGCCATCCTCAACGGCCTCAAATGGCTGGAACTCGACTGGGACGGCGAGCCCATCTACCAGTTCCAGCGCGCCGCCCGCCATCGCGAGGTAGCCGTGCAGCTGCTCGCCGAAGGCAAGGCCTACCACTGCTATGCCAGCCCGCGGGAGCTGGAGGAGATGCGCGAGACGGCGCGCGCGGCCGGCAAGTCGCGTCTCTACAATGGCCTGTGGCGCGATCGCGACGCGAAAGACGCCCCGCCCGGCGTCAAGCCGGTGATCCGCCTCAAGGCCCCGCTCGAGGGCGAGACCGTCATCGAGGATGCCGTGCAGGGCCGCGTCGTCTGGCAGAACGCCGACCTCGACGATATGATCATCCTGCGCAGCGACGGCAACCCCGTCTACAATCACGCCGTCGTGGTCGACGACCATGACATGGGCATCACGCATGTGATCCGCGGCGTCGATCACCTCACCAACGCCGCCCGTCAAGTGCAGATCTACAGGGCGATGGGCTGGGAGCAGCCCGTGTTCGCGCATATTCCGCTAATCCACGGGCCGGACGGCGCAAAGCTCTCCAAACGGCACGGTGCGCCGGCTGTCGAGGCCTATCGCGCCATGGGCTATCTGCCGGCCGGCCTGCGCAATTACCTCGCCCGCCTCGGCTGGAGCCACGGCGACGATGAGATCTTCTCTACCCAGCAGATGATCGAGTGGTTCGACATCGCCGACATCAACAAGGCGCCAGGCCGGCTCGACTTCGCCAAACTCGCCGACGTCAACAGCCACTACATCAAGACCGGCGACAACGCCGAGCTGCTGCGCCGCATCCGCGAATTCCTGCCCGAGGCGTCGGACGGCCCGGCATTGGTGGCGCGCTTCGGGACGGTCGGCTGGGACCGCCTCGCCGCGGCTCTGCCCGCGCTCAAGGAGCGTGCCAAGACCCTGCAGGAGCTGGTCGATGGCGCCGCCTACCTCATTGCCGAGCGCCCGCTCGTGTTGGACGATAAGGCCTCCAAGCTGCTCGACGCGGATGCGCGCGCCTTGCTTGCCAAGCTTTTGGCGCGACTGGAAGCGGCCGACTGGACTGTGACCGCCTTGGAGACGGCGGTAAAGGCATTCGCCGAGGCAAGCGGGCTCAAGCTCGGCAAGGTCGCGCAGCCCTTGCGCGCGGCCCTGACCGGTCGCAGCGTATCCCCGCCCGTGTTCGACGTGATGGCTGTACTCGGCCGCGAGGAATGTCTGGCGCGCATTGGCGACCAGGCCAAATAGCAGGATGCAGAATGCCCCCTGCCTGATCGACACGGGAGGCCATAGCCGTGCTTGAGGGATGGGTGGGCGTACTGGCTTTGGCACTGCTACCCCTGATCGCAGCCAACGCCGCGATCGTGCTTTACGCCTGCTACGAATACGCCACGTCCTCCAGCAAGGAGCCCTGGCTGCGCTCCACCCAGATCCTGCCGGCCAGGGGCACCTATGCCGGTTCCTTGCCTTCGGCAATTCTTCTGCACGGGTTCGGCGGCACGCCGCGGGACCTGCGCTCGCTGGCCGAAGGGCTGGCCGACCGCGGCTTTCGCGTGGTTGTCCCGGAAGTTCCCGAACAAACCAGCGCATCGTTTGCCTTGGCGCGCGGGCGCTGGTCCGGGGCCGATTATGACGCCTGGCTCGGCGACCTGATCCGCAACGAAACGAATTTAGGCGGCCAACCTCCCATGCTGGTCGGCACGTCCATGGGTGGCACGCTGGCAGCCATCGGCGCGGCCCACCACAAGGTCAGCCGGCTGGTGCTCATTGCCCCCTATTTCGGTCTCGCCGCAGGCAGCGATGACATATTCGAGGCGGGTGCCAAGATCCTGCGCTGGGTGCTGCCCGTCATACCCAAATACAAGAAGGCGCAGATGTTCGATGCGGAGGGCTATCGGCAGTACGAGACGGGCTCCTACCTCGTGTCCCTGTGGGCCTACCTGCAGCTGGCAAACCTCGCCAAGGTTGCGCGCAGCGCCGCGCCGGACATCGCGGTGCCCACCCTCGTCCTGGCTTCAGAGAAGGACACCGTCGCCTCGTTCGCGATCACCCAACGGTTCTGCCAGGCCTGCTCGCCCGCCAACCTGGTCCTGTGCAATCAAGGCAATCACATCCTCACCTACGACTTTGGCCGCGAGGATGTACTCAGGGACATCGTTACGTTCCTTACGGCAGCGTCACAGGACGCATGCCAACAGCCTGGCAAAAGGCACTGACGGGGCGTGCAACGGTGGCGAAACCGGCGCGCTCAAATCCACTTCACCGGGTTGTGACGCCCCTGCCCACAATCGCGCCGGAACCCCCCATCTAGGCCATTGCTCTTCACCCTTTGCATAGCTTTTCGCACTGCAAAATGTATAATACGTACTGCGGGTGATGCCCTTCGGGAGGGCGCAACCCCAGCCCGACGCTCCGCCGGGCGCGCGCTGATCCAAGGACCGATCCCATGAACGCAAGAGACACGGCTGACGCCACTAAAACCGCCAAGCTGATTGTGGGCAACAACCAGCAGACGCAGATGCCGGTGCGATCGGGAACCATCGGTCCGGATGTCATCGACGTCGGCAGGCTCTACCGCGATACCGGCTGCTTCACCTACGATCCGGGCTTCACCTCAACCGCCAACTGCTCCTCGCGCATCACCTACATTGACGGCGACAAGGGCATCCTCCTTTACCGCGGCTATCCCATCGACCAGCTGGCGCAGAAATCCAACTTCGTCGAGATCTGCTACCTGCTCCTGAACGGCGAGCTTCCCACCAAGGCGCAGCTCGAGAACTTCGACAACACCATCACGCGCCACACCATGGTGCACGAGCAGATGACCCGCTTCTACACGGGCTTCCGGCGCGACGCGCATCCGATGGCCATTATGTGCGGCTCGGTCGGCGCGCTGTCGGCCTTCTATCACGACTCAACCGACATCAACGATCCGCATCAGCGCATCGTGGCGAGCCACCGCCTGATCGCCAAGATGCCGACCATCGCCGCGATGGCCTACAAGTATTCGATCGGCCAACCCTTCATTTATCCGCGCAACGACCTCGACTACACCTCCAACTTCCTGCAGATGTGCTTCGCGGTGCCCTGCGAGCCCTACGTGGTGAACCCGATCGTATCGCGCGCGCTCGACCGTATTCTCATCCTGCACGCCGACCACGAGCAGAACGCATCGACCTCCACTGTGCGTCTCGCCGGCTCCTCGGGCGCCAACCCGTTCGCCTGCATCGCCGCCGGCATCGCCTGCCTGTGGGGTCCCGCGCATGGCGGTGCCAACGAGGCCGCACTCAAGATGCTGGAGGAGATCGGCACCGTCGACCGCGTGCCCGAGTACGTCAAGAAGGCCAAAGACAAGAACTCCGAGTTCCGCCTGATGGGCTTCGGCCACCGCGTCTACAAGAACTACGATCCGCGCGCCAAGGTGATGCAGGAGACCTGCCATGAGGTGCTCGACGCGCTCGGCGTCAAGGACCAGAACATCCTCAAGGTGGCGATGGAGCTGGAGCGCATCGCCCTGCAGGACGACTATTTCGTCGAGAAGAAGCTCTATCCCAACATCGACTTCTATTCCGGCATCACGCTGCGCGCCATGGGCTTCCCGCTGTCGATGTTCACCGCGCTGTTTGCGGTCGCCCGCACGGTCGGCTGGGTGTCGCAGTGGAAGGAGATGATCGAGGACCCCGAGCAGAAGATCGGCCGTCCGCGCCAGCTCTACATCGGCCCGACTGAGCGTCCCTACGTCCCCGTCGAGCGCCGCAGCTGACGTGTCTTGCCGGAATTTTGCGGCAGCGCAATCTCCAGCACCCGGAGCGGTGCGCCTGGTCCATAGCTCCTGGCCGGCTCGGCGCATTGACCTGCTCCGGCCGGGCAGACAATAGCGTCTGCCCGCCTCACGCCAGCTGCTTGTAGAAAAACGTCGTCTCAGCCAGGCGCCCGTCCGGCTTGAACGCATGGCCGGGCACGCGTCCGAACTCGGTCCAACCGCAACTACGATACAGCAGGTCGCCGGCACTGCCGCTCTCGGTGTCGAGCATCAGCAGCGTGCGGCCGGCCGCACGGGCTTCCTGCTCCGCGGCCGCCAACAGGCGCCGGCCAAGGCCCTGGCGGCGTGCGGCGGCCAGCACCAGCATCTTGCCGATCTCCGCGCGATGCGGCTGGTTCGGCTGCGGCGCGAACATCAGCAGGGCCGTCGCCACCAGCCGCCGGCCGTCGTCGCCGACGAACAGCCGCTTCTCCTGCGCAGCGATGCCTGGCAGCTGGTCGCGCCAGAAGGCGAGCGCTGCCGCGTGGCGAAAGCCCGCCATGAAGTTGACCGAGGCACCATGGGCCACCGCGTCGACCAGAATGCCCGCCAACTCATCGAGCCTGGCCTCAGCCTCGGCAGCATCAAGCGTGCGGATTGCGATCGAGGCCGCCGCGGATGGCGTGTGCACATTCATGACTTTGCCCCTGCATGGCCAATGATCACCGCATAACGCGTCATACGCTTGGTCGGATTGCGGAACAGCACCGGGCGATCGAAGCACATGAACAGGCAGTCGCCAGTCTCGAGCCGGAACTGCTCGCCCCCCAGCTGCATCTCCAGCGTGCCGCTCAGCACCCAGACATGCTGGTCCTTGCCGACCAGCCGCTGACTGTCGAAGGCAACGCTGGCGCCGGCGGGAAACTCGATTTCGGTGATGTCGACGGGCGAGCCGGTACCGGCTGGAGACACCTTGCGGCGCAGGTACCGACTGGCGGGATCGCGCCATGTCGGCTGGTCGCCTCGTCGCACCAGTGGGCGCGATGGCACCTCCGTTGCAGCAAACAGCGCTGACAGCGTGACGCCTAGACCATTGCAGATCTTGCCCAGCAGGTGCGCGGTCGGGCTCGATTCTCCGCGCTCGATGCGAGACAGCATGCCCCGGCTGACGATGGCCAGTTCGGCCAGTGCGTCAAGCGTCAGTCCGCGCTCGGCCCGCAACTCACGGATGCGCGTACCGATCCGGCCGTCGATATCGGTTTCTGCGATGCTCATATATGCATCTTACATTCCAATATAATGGAATCAAGATGCATGCGAACCCATGCGTCATCAGCGATGACGCGTGGACATGGTGGATCTGCCTCAGGCCGCTTCGCCGCGGGAGCGGTCAACGCTCCAGGCACCGCCGCCGGCGGCCGCCAGGTACAGGAACACGAAGGAATAGAGCGCGGCCAGCTCGCCGCCGTTCAACAGCGGAAAGAACCCGCGTCCTGCGTGCCCGTAGAAGTACGCCACCGCGCACATGCCTGACAGTACGAAGGCGGTGCAGCGCGTGAACAGACCGATGATGAGCAGCACGCCGCCGACCAACTCCAGGATGCCGGCGAAACCTCCCATGGTCATGGGCGAGGCATTGTTCATCGGCCCCGCCGGAAAGTTCAGGTACTTGGTCGTGCCGTGCTGCAGCAACAGCAGGCCAGACATGAAGCGCAGCAGGCTCAGAAGCTGTTGGGTGTAGGGTCGCAAGAAACCCATAGGCTACCTCCCCGGTATCTGCCTTAATTCTCGCTCACACATGAAGCAATGCGTCCGACAGCGGACGCATTGCCCATTCCCGACGGCGCCGCAGTCGGCCATACAGGCATGCTGCGGCCGCATTATTCACGTGCCAACCTTCGACAGATCGAGAGGACGTGGCCAGCCCCGTCCGTTCTCGGCATAGCTCAGCACGATGTGGGCGGCCGCCTGGCTCGGCGTACCGCTTTGCAGCAGCATGCGTTCGGGGACGCGCGCCAGAGCGGCGATCTGCTTCTCCCGCTCGCGGCTGCCCTCGTCGAGCAGCGGCGCCAACGCATTGGCAATGCGCGCACCCGTGCAGTTCTCCTGATGGAACTCGGGGATCGCCTGCTCGCCCAGAACAAGGTTGGGCAGCACTGAGGTCTTGGACGTGATCAGTCTGCGCAGCACTGGCGCCATCACCGGCTCCACCTTGTAGGCCACCACCATTGGTGTGCCGAACAACGCCAGCTCGAGCGTTACGGTTCCGGACGCGGCGAGCGCGGCGTAAGCCAGCTTGAAGGAGCGGAACTTGTCCTCTTCGCCTTCCAGCAGGTGCGGCTGCACCGGCCAGCGGCGCAACTCCTCTTCAACCAGCTTGCGCACCGAGGCGACCACGGGCATGGCCACCGTGAAGCGGCGGCCGCGCTCTATCAGCCGCTCCAGCGCGCTCCCGAACGGCCGCATCAGGCGCCGCACTTCGGAGGTGCGGCTGCCCGGCAACACGAGCAGCAGCGGGCTGTCGTTGCTGAGCTGCAAGCGCTCCGCAAGCGGCTCTGGATCCAGCGCCTGGATCCACTCGCGCCGTTCGATCAGCGGGTGGCCGACATAGGTGCAGGCCGGCCCGCGCAACCTTTGATGCGCATCTGGCTCAAACGGCAGCAGCGCCAGTACGTGATCGACATACTCGCGCATCTTGGCCGCACGGCCCGGCCGCCACGCCCACACGCTCGGCGACACATAGTCGATGATCGGGATCTTCGGCCGCCGCTGGCGGATGCGCCGGGCAATCGGATGCGTGAATTCCGGGCTGTCGATAATGACAACCGCGTCGGGCTCGGCCGCTACGGCGGCGGCGACCGTGCCGTACACGCGCCGCATCAGCCTGGGCAGGCGGCCGGCAATGGCGCCGATGCCCATCACCGCCACATCGCTCATCGGAAATTGCGAAACCAGCCCCTGGGCGGCCATGTGCTCGCCGCCGACACCCAGATAGCGGATGCGTCCGCGCCGCTGCTGGTTGAGCGCCGCCATCAGCCGGCCCCCCAGCGCGTCGCCGGAATGCTCGCCCGCCACCATGAACAGGCACAAATCCTGTCCCTCGGCGGGAATCTCATGCTCGTTCATACTCGCCCGACTCCCGTGACGCTCACCCCGCGTACGGCTTCTCCCACGTGTGATGACCGAGCAATTCGCCGGCGTTCGCAGCCGCGTAGACGGCGAATGTGGCAGCCTCAATCACACTAGCAACTCCATGATTGTCTTGTTCCGCATGGTTGCAAAGCTCGCTCAGGAACCCAGCGGCGAACGCGGGCAAACTTTGCAATCGGGACACTAGCACGTTACCAGAAATACACCGTGCGCGTCGGCGACGCGGGCGGCGCTGGAATACATCGCAAGCGCCTCACCCGGGCCGGCAACAGCCACCCCGGCCAGGCCCTGCGCCGCCGCCTCGCCCAGCACTTGGTCGACCCGACCGGCGTCCTCATCCGTCTCGATGCGGCGCACCAGCACACCGACGCGATGTCGGCGCCGCACACCCCACTGACGCAGAGCGCCGACCCGCTCGAGCAGCACCCGCACATCCTCTGCCGCCTGCACGGCCAGGATGTAGGCGCGCGCCACCACCACTGATGCACCGGTCTGATAGGGCGCAAGAGAGGTGACGGCAGCGAGGCCTTTCTCGATATCGACGACATCGCGGCGGTTCGGCTGCAGGCGCCCGATCACCTGTCCGCTCCGGGGCGGCACGCCGCCGAGTACGAGCCGAGGCCCTGCCCCCGATAGCCCCTCGACCGCCAGCCCGGCCGCATCGGCCGCGCTCACCGCCTCCGCCTTGTCGAGGACCAGCACCACGCCCTGCTCGACCGCGATTCCTGCCAGGCCCGCGGAGACCGCAGCCGCAACCGTGCGCGGACCGATCACCGGCATGTCAATGCGCAGCTCCTGACCGGGCTTTGGCCCCTTGGCCAGAACACCATCGCGCAGGCCGGGCCGGCCGCGTCCAGCCAGACCCGCGACCCTCTGCAACATGGCATCGGTGCCTTCGGCCCCTTCGATGGCCAGCACCTCGCCGCGCGCCACCACCACCGCCTGGCCGGCATCGAGCGGACCCAAGGTGGCACGGACCGCAAAGCCCAGCCGGGCGTCGGCGCGGCCCTGCTCGGACAGCGCCAGGATGCCGATGGCTCCCGCGCCCGCGAGCAGATCCGGTGCCACCTCGTGCGCGCCGCGCACGGCGAGACCCTTTTGCTCGAAGAAGCGCACCACGCGCGTCAGCACGGAATCATCGCCCCCGGCCATCAAGCCGACGATGCGCGGCAGGCTGGTGAAAAAGCCGATGTCGGGCCGGATCTTCCACAGGTCGGGCCGGCGCACGCCACCCGCAATGACCAGCTGGGCGCTGTTCTCGGCGTGCAGCGTCGCCACCATGCGGCCGATCTGGCCCCAGTTTACCCAGGTATGCGGGAAGCGCGCGATGTCCGCGTCCGCCTCGCCTTCGATGCCGACGATGTGCACGCGGCCGCCGTGTGCGACCACGCTTTCCGCCACCATCAGCGGCAGCCGCCCGCCGCCCGCCAGGATGCCGACGCCGCTGCCCCGCAATCCCGGCAATGTCCTGGAAGCTGGAACCGGAAGGGCGTCAGGCATCGCGCGCATCCCCGTGTCGGTCCCCCGGGGCTCGTGTCACGGATCGGGATGGGGTGTGCACAGCGAGCGCTTGCCGCCGGTGCGGATGAAGGCCACGATCTCCTTGACGATCGGATGGTCGGCGAATTCCTGCTCGACATCCTCCAGCCGTTCCATCAGCGTGCCTTCTTCCGCAAACAGAGCACGATAGGCCCTGCGTAGACTGTGGATGTCGTCGCGCGAGAAGCCGCGCCGCTGCAGACCGACAATGTTCAGCCCCGACAGATGCGCGCGGTTGCCAAGCGCCATGCCGTAGGGGATCAAATCGTTCTCGAGCCCCGACATGCCGCCGAGGAAGGCGTGCGCGCCAACCCGGGAGAACTGGATGACCGCGGCGCCGCCGCCGAGAATGGCGTGCGCCCCGACCGTCACATGGCCGGCCAACATGACGTTGTTGGACAGGATGACGCTGTCGCCAACCTTGCAGTCGTGGCCGACGTGCGAATTTGCCAGGAACGCGCAGCGATCGCCGACCACCGTCTGCATGCCGCCGCCTTCGGTGCCGGGGTTCATCGTCACCCCTTCGCGGATCAGGCAATCGCTGCCGACCGCCAGCGTCGACGGCTCGCCCTTGTACTTGAGGTCCTGCGGCTGATGGCCGATCGAGGCGAATGGAAAGATGCGCGTGCGCGCACCGATACTGGTGCGCCCGGCCACCACCACATGGCTCGTAAGCTCGACACCGTCGCCGAGCATGACCTCGGGACCGACCACGCAATAGGGCCCGATGCGAACGTCCGATCCGACCCGCGCCCCATCTTCGATGATGGCCGTCGGGTGGACGTTAGCGTTTGGCATCTTCCGGATCCAGGATCATGGCGCTGATTTCGGCCTCGGCCACGATCTGGCCGTTGACCTTGGCCTGACCAGAAAACCGCCAGGCCCGGCCGCGGCTGCGGATCTTCTGGACGTGATAGAACAGCTGGTCGCCCGGCACCACCGGCTTGCGGAACTTGGCGCGGTCGATGCCCATGAAGTAGACGAGTTGGGGCTTGTATTCCGCCGCTCCGGCAAGGTTGTTGACGCATAGCGCGCCCGCCGTCTGTGCCAGGCCTTCGATGATCAACACGCCCGGCATGATCGGAAAATTCGGGAAGTGTCCCTGGAAGAACGGCTCGTTGAAGGTGACACACTTGACGCCGACCGCAGTCTCGTCGGCCTTCATGTCGAAGATGCGATCGACGAGCAGGAAGGGGTAGCGGTGCGGCAGCAGCTGCAGCACGCGCATGATGTCCGCTGTCGAGAGATCCGTCTTGGCTGTGCCAGTCGTACTCATATCCTTGCCCATTCCTGACCGGTCTTCCATGTCCAAGCCGCCCTGGACCTGCTCAATCCGACGAGCCGCCCCTGCGGATCGCCCGCTTCAAGTACGCGACCTGCCGCCCGAAGTCTGCAAATGAGACAGCCGGCGTGCCGGCCATGCGGGCACCGGGCGCTACGTCGTGGGTTGGATGGGCCGTTCCAGCGATCTGCGCGCCCGACCCGATCTTGATGTGACCGACCGCGCCGGATTGCCCGCCCATCACGACGAAATCGCCCAGTTCCGTGGACCCGGAAATGCCAACTTGGCCGACCAGAACGCAGTGCCGACCAATGATGACGTTGTGCCCGATCTGAACGAGATTATCAATTTTCGTGCCTTCGCCGATGATCGTATCCTTAAGGGCGCCGCGGTCCACGCAGCTGTTGGCGCCGATTTCCACATCGTCCTGGATAATGACCCGGCCGATTTGCGGCACTTTGACGTGGCCCTTACCGCTCATCGCGAAGCCGAACCCGTCCTGCCCGATGCGAGCGCCCGCGTGCAGAAGGACCCGGTCGCCGACCAGCGCATGCATGATGGAGGCACCCGGGCCGATGTAGCAACCGCGGCCGATGGCTACCCGGTAGCCGATCACGGCACCCGCCGCCACCCGCGTCCCGCGGCCGATCTGCGCCTCGCGCCCGATAACGGCGCCGGGCTCAATGACGACGCCATCCTCGAGGCGGGCAGTCGGATGCAC
>Ga0075421_100006302_pt1 | contig 14445 bp, 10 predicted proteins | sample SoiMetdeltSBSDD5_FD_75292 | JGI IMG/M metagenome (GOLD analysis project Ga0075421, IMG submission 75292) | Bulk soil microbial communities from a Populus tree surrounding site in Tennessee, USA - Soil MetaG P. deltoides SBSDD5 | ecosystem: Environmental > Terrestrial > Soil > Tree plantation...
GTGGACACGCACAGCGTGGGCTCGAAGCTCCTCGAGCGCCCGCTCGATCTCCCGATATCGCGGCGCGACGGCGGCTTCGAAATCGTTATGCGCGACGCGTGCGACGCCGACCCACGTCGAGAGTGCGTCGACGCTCAGGCGAGCGGCCCGCGGTCGCGGCGCGATTTCGTCGAGCCACCCATACGCGTCGGGTGTCGAAACGCCGAACGGGAAGCAGACGAGCGTGATCGCGCGCTCGGGCAACGGCGGGAGCGCGAGCAGTCGCTCCCCGCGTCCCCAGGCGAGCGCCATGGGGTCGCGAGTCGCGAGGAACGGAACATCGGCGCCGAGCGGCGCGGCGAGCGCGATCAACGCGTCGTCTGAGAGCGGCGAGGGAGCCAGGCGGTTCAGGCAGCGCAGGACGGCGCCGGCGTCGGCGCTTCCGCCGCCAAGCCCGCCTCCAACCGGAATCCGCTTCGCGATCTCGATGGCCCAATCGTTAGGCCAACCGGTGGCGTCAGCGTACGCGACGGCCGCGCGCCACGCGAGATTGCGCTGGGTCGGACCGAGACCTTCCGGTGGTATCACGTCTCCGGCACAGTCCAGCGATCGCCCGTCGACGCCAACTCGCACCACGACGTCGTCGCCAAGCTCGAGCCGGCAGAACAACGTCTCGAGCTGATGGTAGCCGCTTGCCTCACGCGCCAGCACGCGAAGGAACAGGTTGACCTTCGCCTGCGCGACGGTGCGGGCGGTCGTGCCCGACGGGCGGTCGCGGCCGGCCGTGGCGGTCATCGAGCTTCGTTAGGCTGAGCCTTGAAGTCGCTGAAGTGCAGCCCGAGCCGGGCGAAGTAGTACAGCCCGATGAGCGTGATCGGGATGAACGACAGGATGTGGTACCCGATTGCCCAGCTGACCGCCCGCCCGCCCGTTACGCCATAGACCTCGAGCCCGACCTTGGCGGCTGCCTCGAATACGCCGAAAAACCCCGGCGACGACGGCAGCGCGACGCCGATGGCGATGATGCCCTGAAGGAAGTTCGCCGCGCTGAACGGCACGTCGATGCCGACGGCCCTGAAGCCGATCCAGAACGCGAGCGCATTCACGAGCCAATGCACCAGCGCCCAGAAAAACACGGCCGCGAATCGGCGCGGGCTTCGCAGTACTCCCAGGCCTTCCGAGAACGCGTGAATGATCGCACTCCCGCGATTCACGAGGCGCGGCGCCATTCGGCCGACGACCGCCGCGTAAAGACGAACGAGCTGCTGCGGAAAAGCCACGATGACGTACAACACGAAGAACAACCCGAGGGCGCCAACAGCGAATAGCGCCGCGCCTCGCTGAACAGGTTGGCCTCCAACCGTGATGCCCGTGGGGAAGTCCGGCGCCAGCATTGCGGTCACCAGAAGAAGCATCAGCGTGAGCGCGTCGAAGACCCGGTCGACGGCGAGCGACGCGACCGCCGACGTTAGGCTCACCCGGTTTGTCTCCCGCGTCAAGGCGTATGCGCGGGCGATCTCGCCGAGGCGCGCGGGATAGATGTTGTTCACCATCATCCCGACGGCAGTCGCCCGCCAGAGCGGCCCGATCGGCACGTCGGGCGAGACAGGTTCGAGAATGACGCGCCACCGGATGGCGCGCAGCGGAAACACCGCCGTCGCGACCAGCGCCGCCACGATCAGCAGCGCCAGGTTCGACGTCGAGATCACCGCCCAGATTTCCGAGGGCGACTCGCCGCGCAGCGTCCACACGAGGAGCCCGGCACTCAGCACGATGCCGAGCGCTGTCTTCCAATTGAGTTTCATGTCCGGCTAGTCGGCGGCGGCGAGATCGAGCAGGTCGAACAGTTCGGTGAGGGCCTCGTCGGTGTTTCCACCGGATAGGCGGATGAGATCACGGACCTCGATCGCTCGCTCGAGCGCCGCCCGCCCACGGTAGACCAGGTCGTCGATGGAAACGACGGTCGCATCATCCAGCGGAGCCGGCGGTGCGAGCGGGGTCTGATCGAGATCCTTGAAGCCGGCGATCCCCGACTGGAGGAACTGGGTGAGCTCGGGCCCGGTGGGCGTCAGCGGTGTTTTCCGAGCCACCGGGGTTTCAGTGCGGGCAGGCGTCGGACGCAGCGGCCGAGCACCGGGCGTTCCACCGGCCGGCGCGCGTGACTGCGACGGCGGCTGCGCGCTGCGACGTGCCTGATCGAGCGGCTCCAATCCCGCGGCGATCGCTCGGTCGACCGTGTTCGCGCGACCGAGCTCTACCAGCCTCGCGCCGAGCTCCGCGAGCGGTACCGCGGGCGACGCCACCAGCGTGCCGGCCGCATCGATCGACGCGAGAACGATCGGGTCGAGGATGTTCGGCTCCGCCGCGACCCTGGCGAAGAATCGTGACGCGTCGGTCTGGCCGAAACTCTCGACCGTCCAGCGAACGATGCGCAGGGCTGCGCGCAACTCGTGGTTGACCCGCTCGCGGCCGACGGCACTCGTGGCGCTGTTTGCGTCGGCCACCAGTCGGCGCAGATGTTCCGCGAGCGACGTGACCTCCATGCGGAACCGGGTCTCCAGCGTCCTGGGCGGCCGATCGGCACGCGAGACGAGGTGCGGTCCGGCATCACGGAAGAACAGATTGGTAACTGGCACGACCTGGTCTTCATCGCGGGGCTGCTGCTGCAGCGCCGCGGCCGCCGTGGCGAAGCGTCGTACCTCGGGCGCCGTTGCGTCGGGCCGGCCCGTGGTTCGAAGCTCGCGCGCGGCTCGTCGCAGCACGTGCGCCGACGCGTCATACAACTCCGCGTGCTGGGCGCCGAGGCCTCGGCCATCGATCGTGCCCATCTTCGCCGCCGCCTCCAACGCGTCCGCGACGTCGGCAAGCGGCGGAAGATCCTTCAGCGCCGCAATTCCGCGCAGCGCGCGAACGCGGCCCAACGCCTCGTCGAGCGCGGCGCGATTGGCAGGGGCGGCGACAAACGCGTCCAGGGCCGCGGCGACGCCCTCGACCTCCGAGGCGAAGAACGTGAGGCTCACCGCGCTGCCGATAGGCGTACTGGCGGGCACCGGGTCGCCTTCGGGCACGAATGAACGCAGCTCAGCGATGCGGGCCGATGCGCGCTGTTCCTCGGCCGAGCCCCAAGTGCGAACGGTGCGAAGCAGAATCCGAACGTCATCGATCGCGGCGACGGTTGCCGAACGTACGTTGGGCGTCCACTGGACGGAGCCATTTCGAAGCCCACGACCTACTCGCTCGATCGAGCCCGCGAGCTCCGCCATGCGCAGCAGCTTCGCCATCGTCGAGCTCCCGCGAAGCGCGCGGGCGGCCGTAATGAACGGTGTCGACTCCGGCGGCGCCTGCACGGCCCCGCCAACGAGCGCGTCGAGCTGATCGACGTATTCGCTCGCCTCGAGGATGTAGAAGTCCAGCAACCCCGCCGCCGTCACGCTCATGCCTACTCCGAACTGGAAGATCGAACGAAGTTAAGTCGTTCACTCAAGGACGGTCTACCCTCGGGTACGCGCAACATCCATCACTGCACGCATTTCGCGAACTGCTTCGGCGAGCCCGACGAACACGGCGCGGCTCACGATGGAGTGGCCGATGTTGAGCTCTTCGACCTCGCCGATTGCTGCGACCGGCCCGACGTTCCTGGTCGTGAGTCCATGTCCCGCGTGAACCGCGAGCCCGAGGCCGTGCCCGTGGCGCGCCGCGTCCTCGAGTGCGCGAAGCGCAGCCGGCTCGTTCGGATGGTGCGCATACCTCCCGGTGTGAAGCTCGATAGCCCCGGCGCCGAGGTCGCGAGAGCGCGAGACGGCGTCGATATCCGGGTCGATGAACAGGCTCGTGCGAACTCCTGTCGCCGAGAGCTGCTCGATGGCCGACCGCAGTGCCTTCGGGTCACGCGTGACGTCCAGACCGCCTTCGGTAGTGACTTCTTCGCGGCGCTCGGGAACGAAGGTGACCTGATAGGGCCTCAGGCGGCTCGCGATGCCAACCATCTCCGTCGTGCAGGCCATTTCGAGGTTGAGGACCGTCCGAACTGTAGTCTTCAGGCGCTCTACGTCGTCGTCCTGGATGTGGCGGCGGTCCTCGCGCAGGTGTGCGGTGATGCCGTCGGCGCCAGCGTTCTCGCATTCGGTTGCGGCGAGAACAGGATCTGGCTCGACGGTGCGGCGCGCCTGGCGAAGCGTCGCGACGTGGTCGATGTTAATGTAAAGTCGCTGGTACATGGCAGGTTGAGCTACCATAGCGGGCCGCAAAGGCGTGGAGAGAATCCAGTGAAGCGAACGATCCTGTTGTTGTCCTTGGCCGTCGCCGGTTGCAAGTCCGGGTCGGGGAGTTCCTCAGCGCCGTCTCCGGCCGCCGCCCCCGCCGGGAACCTTCCAGGCGCTGCGGCTCCGCGATCCGCCGTAGAACGGTTCATAAAGGCAGCGAAATCGCAGGACCTCCAGGAGCTGTCCATAGCGTGGGGCACGTCCAAAGGGCCTGCGCGTGATCAGTTCGAGCGCACCGAGCTGGAGAAGCGCCTCATCGTCATGCAGGGGTGTTACGACGCCGACAAGTACACGATCGGCGATGAACAACCCGGCGACAACGGCAAGCGGATAATGAAGGTTGACCTCACGAAGGGAACGGTCACCAAGTCGCCGCGATTCACCACGGTGAAGGGGCCGTCTGATCGCTGGTATGTCGAGGACGCGGATTTCTCCGCTGTTACCGCGCTCTGCAGACAAAAGTGAGAGATCCCTGAGCCGGGGGAACGCAAGCGACCTTTGCCGGATTAATATTCCGACAGCTCGATGAGGACGCCCGCGGTCGACGACGGATGCAGAAACGCGATCCGTTTCTTCTCGGCGCCGATGCGGGGGGATTCGTCGATGAGGCGAATACCGGCGGCACGACAGCGCTCGAGGGCGGCGTCGAGGTCGTCGACGGAAAAGCAGAGGTGGTGGATTCCCGGGCCTCGTTTGGCGACAAACCGGCTGATCGGTGAGTCCGGGGAGCTGGCTTCGAGCAGTTCGACGAGCGAATCGCCGGCGGCCAAGCCGGTGATCGACGCTCCGTCGGCGTCGTCGAGCGGTACCTCGGGCATACCGAGGATGTCCCGATAGAACGGCAGGATCTCGTCGAGGGAACGGACCGCGACGCCGATGTGCGCGAGCCGCGTTCCGCGAGGGGATGATGTCTTGCTCATAGCGTTTCCGCAGGGGAGCGCGAGAAACTAATCCGAACGAGAGCCGGGCGGAGCCCGGCTCGTGGAGGCTGAACGAAATGTCGAATGCGGTAGCGGTAACGGACGCGGACTTCGAGCAGGAGATCGAGAAGCACGATGGTCTTGCGGTCGTCGATTTCTGGGCGACGTGGTGTGGCCCATGTCGCATGATCGCGCCCATCCTCGACCAGCTCGCCGTGGAGTATCAGGGCAAGGCGAAGGTGGCGAAGCTCGATGTCGACTCGAACATCCGGACGGCAACGCGATTCAATGTCCGATCCATCCCGGCCGTGTTGTTCTTCAAGAACGGCAAGCTGGTGGACCAGGTGATCGGCGCCGTGCCGAAGCCCGCGCTCGAGTCGAAGTTCAAGCAGCACGTCGCGGCGTAACCGCCGGGGCCGAAAACGATTGCGGCAATCCACCGCCGCACCCAAGTTAGCGCCTGAGGGGCTCCCGCCTCTCGGGCGTTTTCTTTTCATCGCATGCGATGCCCGCACACGCCGCACAGCTGCGATACCCTCACGGGCGCGTTCTCCTTGCGAGAACAAAGCTCGCCTACGTCCACCTTCGAAACCTGCTGACCGATGCCAAGCGCGACCGCACTGCGCGAGTCGCGGGGTACGTGGCTGTCTGGCTGCCGGAGGAGTTCATCCTCCTGTTTCTGCGCGATGGTGAGGTCGTCAACGCGGTGCGCATCGCGCCGCGCGGCAACGAGGCGATCGCGATATCCTCGGCTCTGGCTCGCATACCGGCGGAGCCCGAGTTTGGGGAGATCGCGTTTCACGAAGCGCCAGCCGAGCTGCTCGTGTGCATGTATCACTCGTTTCTCGTTCCGCCGGAGCCGTGGCCTGTCGATTTCGTGCCGAACGATCCCCGAGTGCTGTTCCCGCATCTGCGCGAGAGGCGGTTCAGCGGTTTGGTGCAAGTGGTAAATCATGACACCGCGAATTTCCTGGTGCTTCAGGATGGGCTCATCGAGCAAACCTTCGTTGCCGACGACAACAATGCCGGGCGAACCGAACAGCTTTCGCGCGTGTTCGGGCCAACCTCACCGCGCCCCAGAGCTCGTGTGAACGCCTGGGTGGGACCGCTCCGAATGCCAGCCCAGGCTCCGGCTGCGCTGGTATTGGCTTATCGCGAGCTCATCCAGCGGATGTATTTCGAGCTGGGCTCGTATGGTGTTCCTGTGCCCTCGGCCGTTGGCGAACGCGTGAGAGACGCTCTCCTGCCGCGGTTTCCGGCTCTTCGGCGCTTTGCCACCGGCGAGAAGCCCGAAGATCCATCGGAAGACACGCAGTCGGTCACGGAAGGCGTGGCGGCGTGGGTGACGGATACGGCCCGCGAGGCACTGGATGGTGACGAGGAAGCGGCGCGACGTGTCGTGAAGGAGGCGGCGCGAGAGCGCCGTCACATGCTTCACGCGGCGGGATTCCTATCGGCTCTCCCGTGGGAGTTGGAGTGGTAGAAGGCGAGGGCAGGGCCGGTTGTCTGTACGTCGTCAGCACGCCAATCGGTAACCTGCGTGACATCACGCTCAGGGCGATCGATACCCTTAGATCGGTGGATCTGATTCTGGCGGAAGACACGCGGCATTCGCGGCGGCTGCTCGACCGTCACGAGATCGCGACGCCCATGCTCTCGTACCACGAACACAACGAGGCTCGTGCAACGTCGACGGCGATAGCTCGTCTCCGAGACGGGCGCGACGTCGCGCTGATCTCCGATGCTGGCACACCGCTCGTGTCGGACCCGGGCGTTCGTCTGGTTCGAGCGGCGGCGGAGGCTGGTATTCCCGTGGTCCCGGTTCCTGGCCCGTCCGCGGTGCTGGCGGCGCTCGTAAGTTCCGCGCTCGGTAGCGAGCGCTTTACGTTTTTCGGATTCCTGGCGAGGAAGGGGCGAGAGCGAGAGGACGCCCTCGAGGAGCTCAGCGGCCTCCGGCACACGGGCGTACTCTACGAGGCGCCCAACCGCGTCGCGGCGACGCTCGCAGAGCTTGCGGAGCGTGGTTCGGCGGAGCGGCGGGCAGTGGTGGCCCGGGAGTTGACGAAACAGTTTGAGGAAATTCGCCGCGGAACGGTGTCCCAGCTTGCGGCGTATTACGAAAGCTCGCCGCCGCGCGGGGAGGTCGTGATCGTGCTCGAGGGTATCACCGTTCAACCGCTGGCGGAGGACGAGTTGCGCTCTCGCGCCCGCTCGCTGCGAGCATCCGGACTCAGCGCACGCGATGTTGCCGCCGCCCTCGTGCGTGAGGCCGGTGCGTCGCGCAATCTTGCTTATCGACTCGCTCACGAAGCATGAGAATCGCACGGGCATACGCCGCGGCGCTCGCGGCGCTGGTTTCTCTCGCAACCCTCGGCGCGGCCCGGAACGACGGGCCGCGCCTCGCCATCGCCCGCCTGCAATACGAGGGGGGCGACTGGTACGCGAATCCGTCGAGCATTCCCAACCTCATCGACGCGATCAACGAGCGAACATCGCTGCGGGTCGACAAGACGGAGGGTCGCGTGACGCTCCTCGATGAACGGGTGTGGGACTACGCGTTCCTTCACGTTACCGGCCACGGCGACATCAGGTTCAGCGACGCTGAAGTGGACCGGCTGCGCCAGTATCTCCTGCGCGGCGGGTTCCTCCACGTGAGCGACAACTACGGGCTCGACGCGAATTTCCGGCGGGAGATCGCGCGGGTGTTTCCAGACCGCCCGCTGGTCGATGTGCCGCTGACGCACCCGATCTATCATTTGGTGTACGACTTTCCGAAAGGTGTTCCCAAGATCCACGAGCACGATGGCAAGCCCGCGCAGGGGCTCGGGATCTTCATCGGCGATCGGCTCGCGGTGTACTACGACTTCTCATCCGATCTGGGGAATGGATGGGAGGACACAGGCACCTATAACGATCCACCAGAGCTGCACGAGGCGGCGCTTCGGATGGGCGTGAACCTGTTCGTGTATGCGGTGACGAGCCGCCCGGCCGCATGACGGTCATCGATCTCGTCAATGGCGAACGCGGCCGGATCTCGCGGCTGATCGCCGCGGCGGGCGGCGCTTCCGCGATCGGGCTCGCGGCGCTGTTCCTCGCTGCCGGCGTCGTGGTGCTGGGTCGCGCGCGATGGATCGACCTGCCGCGCGTCGTGCCGTTCATCGTGTGGCTCGCGGTCCTGATCATTGGCATCGGCGCGCTGTGGTGGACGCGTCGTCGCCTCGCTCGCGATGCATCCGTGAGCGGCCTCGCATTCGAGGTCGAGCGCGAACAGTCGCTGCGAGCGGGTGCGCTTCGAGGCGCGCTGGAGGTCGCGACCTCCGGTACGCTCGGTCGCTACAACGCCGAACAGGTGGCGAAGCGGCTGAGGGAGAAGGTGGGCAGCCGGAGCCTAACGCCGACCCTGACGCGCCGTGCGCTCGTCCGCAGCGGTGGCGCGGCGGTCCTCGGGGCGCTCGGCATCCTCTTGCTGGCGACCCGCTCGTCTGCGACGCCGGACGGGTGGCGCGCGATCGCGCATCCGGTTCGCGCGTGGACCGGAACCCTGCTTGCACCCATTTCGCTTCAGAGCGCACCCAAGAGCGTGCTGCGCGGTGAGCGTGTCGCGCTGTCGATCTCCGCACCCGACCGTCGTCGTATCACCCTCTATCAACGAGCGAAGGGGGCGGCCTGGCGGGCGTCGCAGCACGAGGTCCGCGATGGTATCGCGAAAGTACGGCTCCCGCCGATGGACGCTGACCTGTCACTCTTCGCGACGGATGGCCGGACGGTGAGCGACACGGCGTCGGTGGAGTTGGTCGAGCGACCGTTCATCGGCGACGTCTCCGTGACGGCGACGTTCCCCCGGTATCTCGACCGACGCGAGGAGACGCTGCCGGTCGGCGAGGCCGCCCAACTTCCGCGCGGCACCGTCCTCACCATTTCCGGTCATTCGTCGACCGAGCTCACGCGGGTTTCGCTGGCGCGCGCGAAGGACACGGTACGCCTAACGCCGAGTGGCCGGTCCTTCACCGGCCGGCTGCCCGTGGTCGAGAGCGGTCGGTACGAATGGAGTGCTGCCGGAGTCGCCGGACCGATCACGGAAGTGCCGTCAGCGTTGGAATTCGAGGTCGTTCCCGACTCGGCTCCGCGCATCGAGATCCTGTCACCAGGGACCGACAGCACGGTGTCCGCCGGCGACACGATCCCGATGTCCTTCCTCGCGACCGATGATCACGGACTCGGGAGCGTGGTGCTCCGTGTGTGGCGACAGCCCGAGGGCGGAACCGCTGGCCCCGAGACGAAACGGCCTCTCCTCTCGCAGCCGAGCACTCAATGGACGGGTAACGCCATCGTATCGCTGCCCGCGCTCGGCGTGGAGCCGGGCGAGTCGGTGCACCTCGTGGCGACGGCGGTCGACGGCTCGCCGTGGCACCAGACCGGTTCGAGCCGCGAGCTGGTACTGCGGGTTCCGGGCATGACCGAGGCGCGCGCGAACGCGAGAGCGGCCGCGGACTCCGCCGTCGAGCGAGCCAAGGCGGCGGCCGCGGCGCAGAAGGCCCTGGCGCAGCGGACGAGCGATGCGGCGCGCGCGAGGCAACGCAACATCCCGAAGAACGGCGATCAACAGGGCACTAGCAACAAGAGCTCAATGTCCTACGAGGCCGCACAGCAGGCGCAGGCCCTGGCGAAGGAACAGCGAGAGCTCGCGGAGCGCATGCAGCAACTCCAGCAAAACGCACAGCAGATCGAGAAACAGCTCAAGCAGAGCAACGCGCTCGACAGCGCGCTTTCGGCGCGGCTGCAGGAAGCGCAGAAGCTGCTCCAGGACGCCCTGACTCCGGAGCTTGCCGAGAAGCTGCGCAAGCTGGAGGAGTCGGCGCAGAAGCTGTCGGCCGAGGACGCGCAGAAGGCGTTAGGCGACCTTGCGCAACAGCAGAAGGGTCTGCGCGAACAGCTCGAGAAGAGTGTCGAGATGCTCAAGCGCGCGGCGCTCGAGGGCTCGATGCAGACGCTCAAGGAAGAGGCGAAGGACCTCGCCAAGGCGGAGCGCGCGAACGCCGACTCGATGGCAAAGGCTCGCGAGCAGGCTCAGAAGCAGGAAGCGCAGAACAATGCTCGCGACCTCGCGGACCGCTCTCGCGACCTCCAGAAGCAGATCGAAGAACTTCAGAAGCGTCTGGAAAAAGAGAACGCCGAGCCGGGTGCACAGCGGGTCAATGACGCGAACCAGCAGGTGAAGGAGTCGGCGCAGGCGATGGAACGAGCGGCGCGCAACCAGCCGCCGGAGCAGCGGCGCGGCGACAGCCAGCAACCTAACGGCCAGCGATCGCCGCAGCAGCTCGCGCAGCAGATGCAGCAAGGCGCTCAGCAGCAAAGCGGGCAGCAGCAGAATGGCCAGCAGCAGGCCGGCCAGCAGCAGAGTGGCCAACAGCAAAACGGGCAGAACAAGCCAGGTGACAAGCCGCAGGACAAGGACGCTCAGGCGCAGAAGGGTCAGGAGAAGCAGGACGGACAGCCCGGCGCGCAGAAGCAGGGGCAGGAGAGCCAGCAGTCGCAGCAGGGGCAGAACGGCCAGCCCGGGCAGCAGGGACAGCAGTCGGGTCAGCAGAGCGGGCAACAATCGGGTGGCCAACAATCCGCCAACGATGCGGCCAACGCGATGCAACGGGCAGCCGACCAGCTGGCGGATGCCCGGCAGAAACAGATCGACGCCTGGAAGCAGGAATTGACGGGCGAGCTCGATCAGTCGATCCAGGAAATGCTGCAGCTCTCTCGGCAACAGGAGCAGTTGGAGCAGAAAGCGCGACAGAACGCCGACAAGCAGTCGCTGCAGGCCGAGCAGAGTGCACTGCAGCAAGGCGTGCAACAGGCCGGCAAACGTCTGGGCGAGGCGGGCCAGAAGTCTTCGCTCCTGTCGCCGCGGGCACAGCGTTCCGTGAGTGACGCGCAGCAGAAGGTCGATCAGGCTACACGCGACCTCGCGAGCGCGCGCCAGAGCGACCAGGCCGCGGGCTCGATGCGTGAGGCGTCCGAGGCGTTGAATCAGGCTGCCGCGTCGCTCGTGCGCGACCGCGAGCGGGCGCAGAACGCGAGCTCGGCATCGGGCTTCCAGGAGATGCTGGAGCAGCTCAAGGATATGGCGCAGCAGCAGGGGTCACTCAACTCGCAGACGGCGCAGCTCATACCTCGTCCCGGTGCACAGCTCGACCAGCAGGGTCGCGAGCAGGCGCGCCAACTTGGCCGCCAGCAACGCGAAGTTGCGGCGTCGCTCGACGAGATGAGTGATCAGGATCGAACGGGCCGAGCCGACGAGCTGGCGAAGGAGGCGCGTCAGCTCGCGCAGGCTCTCGAAAGCGGCGCACTGGATCCGAACGTGATCGACCGGCAGCAGCGGCTGTTCCGCCGGATGCTCGATGCTGGGCGAACACTCGAGCGCGACGAACGCGAGGACAACGGCAAGCGCGAGGCGAAGGCCGCGACGGGCACGGAGCTGTTCCTGCCACCTAACGCGACAGCCAGTGGCAAGGCGGCGTCGAAGTTCGCTATGCCGAACTGGAACGACCTCCGCGGTTTGACGCCGGAGGAGCGACGCCTCGTGCTCGACTACTTCAAGCGTATCAATGCGGAGAAGCCGTAGCGCCGCGATCGTCTTAACGTTCGCTTCGGTGGTGGCGCTCGCGCCGCAGGTCGCGCGAGCGCAGGCGCAGCCGGGCCTGCCAATGCGTGCGCTCGAGCTCGAGCAGGCGGGGAAGTGGCGAGAGGCGTTGAGCGCCTACCGAGCCGCGCTCGACGAATCAACGACCGCCGCCATTCTCGGGATCGAGCGCGTGTACGATCAGCTTGGAAAGCGCGATTCCATCCTCCCGCTGATCGACTCGATGATCACGAAGCGCCCGCGAGACCCGATGCTGCGCACGGTGCAGCTCCGGACGCTCGCGTACATGCACCGCGACGAGGCAGCCGCGGCCGCCTTCGAGCGCTGGGTGCTGATTGCGCCTCGTGACGCGGCGCCGTACCGCGAGTATGCGCGCCTCCTCCTCGATGCCGGACGCTCGGCGAGCGCGGATACTGTGCTGCAACGCGCGCAGCGTGCGTTAGGCGGGACGAAGGACATCACGGTGGAGATGGCGCAGCTCCGTGCCGCGACCGGACTCTGGGAGCTGTCGGCGCAGAGTTGGCGGGACGCGATGGCGGTGTCGCCATACCTCGATCAGGCAGCCGTGTTCTCCCTGTTCCCCACACCCGACTCGCTGCGTGGCGCTGTTCGCCAGGTATTCCGGTCGCCACCCGTGCAGGTGGAAGCACGTCGCGCGCTCGCGTTGCTCGAGCTCCGCTGGAGCTCCGCGCGCGAGGGATGGCTCGCGCTGCGCGAGCTGCCGCCGAGCGACGAGGCGCTCAAGGCGTGGACCGAGTTCGGCGACGAGGCCGAAGCGTCCGGCGCGTGGCTGGTCGCGCGAGACGCCTTTGCGGCGGCGTTGGCGCACAAGCCGGCGCGAGAGCTCGCGGTCCGCGCCGCGAACGACGCGTTGAGCGGCGCCGACCCGGCATCGGCGGTGATGCTCCTCGAGCCGTACGCGGCGGCGACGGACTCCGAGAGCGTGCGAACAGTCCTGCCGCTGCGCGTGCGGGCACTGAGCGCGTTAGGCCGCGCCGCCGATGCCGAAGCGCTCATCACCGCAAACGCGTCACGACTCGATTCCCTCGCGCACGTCCGTCTCGTCCGCATGGCCGCCTGGGGCTGGGTCCGCGCCGGCGACCTGGCGAAGGCGCGCGCCGCGATGGGCACGACGCCGACCGGAGAGGATGAGGACCGCACGATGGGTTGGATCTCGCTGTACGAGGGCGATCTGAGGACGGCGCGTCGCATTCTCAAGCGCTCGAGCGAAACAGACCCGGATCTCCTGCTCGCCCTGGCGCTGCTCAGCCGAACCAGGGTGGACAGTGCACCGCAGGTCGGGAGCGCGTTTCTGGCCCTCACTCGCGGCGATAGCGCGGCGGCCGTCGCCAAGCTCGTGGGCGCGGCGCCCCAGGTGCCGGACGCGGTGGCGCTGATGCTCAACGCGGCGGCCCGCATCTATTCCGCGCGACACGACGACAGCTCGGCCATCGCGCTGTGGCAGCGCATCGTGAACGACTACGCGTCGGCCCCGGAGGCGGCGGAAGCCGACCTCGAGTGGGCCCGGACGCTGCGCCGGACCGGTGACAGGACCGGCGCGGTGCAGCGTCTCGAGCATATGATTCTGACGTATCCCCGAAGCGCGCTTGTGCCTCAGGCCCGGCGCGAGCTGGACCTCGCTCGACAGAGCGTTCCCTCGACATGACCCGACCATTGCCTCTTCGCCGCGGCTCCGCACAGGGTGTTGCTCGCCACCTAACGAGTCAGGCGTGGTGCCTGCTTGCCCTCGCGAGTCTCGCGATATTCGCGAGCACTGCTGGCGCTCAGCACCTGCTCGTCCCGATGGATGACGCGCAGCAGAATCACCTCAAGGCGTACGGCCTGACCTTCAACGCGCTCAAGGCCGGGAACCGCGCGGAGTGGTTCATCAACTACCGGGGCGGGTCGTTTTTGCTACCTGACGGGCCTGAGCTCCGGAAGACCGCGACGCTCGCCGGCGTGACGTTCGAGCCACTCGATAACGGACGTCTGGCGCAGATCCGTGCCGAGATCGCCAGCGGGAACATGGATGCGGTGACGCTGGAGAAAGCGCCGAAGATCGCGATCTATACGCCGCCGAAATCTCCGCCGTGGGACGACGCCGTGACGCTGGCGCTTCGTTACGCCGGCATCGAGTACACGACGGTGTGGGACGATGAGGTCATGAACGGCGACCTCCAGAAGTACGACTGGCTGCATCTCTTTCACGAGGACTTCACCGGACAGCTCAACAAGCTGTATCTCGGCTTCCGCGATGCGCCCTGGTTCGTGGAGCAGCGCGAGCGGAATCTCGATGCCGCGAAGCGTCTTGGGTTCGCCTCGATTCCGGCGCTCAAGAAGGCGGTAGCGGAGCGCATCAGACAATATGTGGAAGGCGGTGGGTTCCTGTTCGCCATGTGTGGCGCCACGGAGACGCTCGAGCTCGCGATCGCCGCGCATAACGCGGACATCGCCGCGGCCTATGCGGATGGAACTCCCATCGATGAGGACGTGGATGCGAAGATGGATTGGAAGCGCGCGATGGCGTTCCGCGATGTACACGTCGAGCAGTCGCCGTTCACGAACTCCATGAGCGACATCGATGGGCACCAGGTCAACGTCCCGGCGCGCCGCCAGCCGCTCGGACAGTTCACGCTGTTCGCGTTCTCCG
>Ga0075421_100006303_pt1 | contig 14444 bp, 7 predicted proteins | sample SoiMetdeltSBSDD5_FD_75292 | JGI IMG/M metagenome (GOLD analysis project Ga0075421, IMG submission 75292) | Bulk soil microbial communities from a Populus tree surrounding site in Tennessee, USA - Soil MetaG P. deltoides SBSDD5 | ecosystem: Environmental > Terrestrial > Soil > Tree plantation...
AGCACGAGCGCCACCACGCCGACCAGCGAGATCGCCCACTCCGGCCGCCACACCGGCCAGGTGGGGAAGAGCTGCTGGCCGGCCGGGAAGTAGTCGGGGCCGCGCAGCGCCCACAAGAGCGCCTCGGCCGTCGAGGCCACCAGGAAGCCGAGCCAGAGCAGCGCCGAGACATACGAGAAGATGCCGTTCAGGAAGAGCGCGCGGTGCGTCGCCCAGACGCCACCCGTGAAGAGCAGCCGCAGGTGCTGGAGGTTGCCCTGACACCAGCGGCGGTCGCGCTTCATCTCCTCGAGCAAGGTCTCGGGGCCTTCCTCGTAGCTCCCGGGCAGGTCGAAGGCCAGCCACACCGAGAAGCCGGCGCGCCCGAGCAGCGCGGCCTCGACGAAGTCGTGGCTCAGGATGTCGCCGCCGAGCGGCGGCTTGCCCGAGAGGCGCGGCAGACCGCAGTGCGCCATGAAGGGCGCGACGCGGATGATCGCGTTGTGGCCCCAGAAGGGGCTGTCGCCGAGCTGCCAGTAGTGCATGCCGGCGGCGAACATCGGGCCGTAGAGCCGCGCCGCGAACTGCTGCATGCGCGCGAAGAGCGAGCGCGCGCGCACGACCGCCGGCGCCGACTGGATGATGCCGACGTCGGGGCGCTCCTCCATCAGCCGCACGAGCTGCACGAGCGCTTCGCCGCTCATCACGCTGTCGGCGTCGAGCACCACCATGTAGCGGTAGCGACGCCCGAAGCGACGGCAGAAGTCGGCGATGTTGCCGCTCTTGCGCTTGCGCCGGACGTGCCGGCGCCGGTAGTAGAGCTGGCCCGGACCCGGCGCCTCGCGCCGCCACGTCGCCCAGGTCTCCTCTTCGTCGACCCAGGTGGCCGGCTGCGTGCTGTCGCTCAGCACGAAGCAGTCGAAGCTGCCCTGGTGCCCCGTGCGCGCGAGCGACGCCCACACGGCGCGCAATCCCGCGAAGACGCGCTCGACCGGCTCGTCGCAGATCGGCACCACGAGGGCGGTGCGCGCCGCCGGATCGATCGGCCCCTGCGAGGCGGCCTTCGTGCGTTGGATCGCGAAGCGGTCACCGCGGCGCAGCAGCACGAAGAAGCCGAAGAGCGCCGTCCAGAAGCCGACCGAGAGCCAGCCGAAGAGCGCGCCGAAGAAGAACGAGAGCAGCAGCTCCAGCGATCCCTTGCCGCGCCCCGGCAGGATCTCTAGGAAGAACGCGCCGGCGGCAATGCTCGGGATCACGACGAGCAGTGCGAGCAGCACGCGCCGGATGCGGCCGCGCCGGCGCCAGGGCGGCGACGGCACGCGCTCGCGCGACGCCTCCGCTTCGCGCCACCCGGGCTTGCGGCGCCGCTCGCCGAGCCGGCGGCCGCGATAGCGCTCGGGCGTCATGTGCCCGCGTAGGATCTCCGGCGTCGCGGCGAGCGCGTGGGGGCCGGGCAGCGGACCGCCCGTGTCTGGCAGCGCGCCCGTCTGCCAGTGGGCGAGTCGCCAGGCCGCGAAGCGATCGGCGCGAGAGAGCGGCGGTGCGCCGCCGAGCGGCCAGCGCTCCTGCAGGACGTCCTCGGTCGCGTCGAGCGTGTCCGAGATCGCCGACGCGCTTTCCGCCTCGCCAACCGCGCGCTCGACGGACTCGCGGCCGAGCGGCTCGCGCACCGGCTCCGAGAGCCCGAACGCGGTGAGATAGGCGAGCGCGCGGTCGAGCGCGCCGCGCCAGTCCAGCAGCAGCCGGTCGAGCGGCGTGCGCGACGACTCGGGCTCGGGCGCGGGGGCCGCGCCGGCCGGCCGTCGCCACCCGCCGAGCGGTTGAGTCATGGCACGAGAAGATAGGACCAGGTTTCGGTGAGCACGTTGTCGCCGTGTCGGAGGAACGCGCGCAGCTCGATCGGGTCGTCGTCCAGGGGGCGGAGCTGGAAGACCAGCCGCCAGTTCCCGTTCAGCGGGTTGCGGACGATCTGCTGCTCGAGCATCTCGGCGCGCCCCTGGGCCTCCGGGCCGCCAGCGACGCTCACGACGCCCTGGACCACGGCGTCCTCGGGCAGGGCGCGCAGCGCGGTGCCCTCGAAGTCGATGACCAGCCGGCGCCCGCCCTCGAACGTGCCGGAGTCCCGCCGCGTCGCGATGGCTCGGCCGCCCGGGGGGCGCTTCCCGTCCTGGCCGTACCAGAAGAGCGAGTACGCGAGCGAGAGCGGCGCGGTCGACGTGGCGCCGGTCGCCGGCACCCAGTAGCTCACGACGTTGTCGTTGGTGTCGGTGCGGGTCGGGATCTCGACCAGCTCGACCTTGCCGTCTCCCCAGTCGCCCTTCGGTTCGATCCAGGCCGAGGGGCGCATCTCCGGGCGCGCCTCCAGATCCTGGTAGTGCTCGAAGTTGCGGTCGCGCTGGATCAGGCCGAAGCCGCGCGGATTCGTCAGCGCGAACGACGCCACGCGCAGCCCGTTCGGATTCTCGAGCGGACGCCAGATCCACTCGCCGTTGCCCGAGTGGATCAGCAGTCCGTCCGAGTCGTGCACCTCCGGCCGGTAGTCGTCGTACTCCGCGACGCTGTTCTCGCCGTGGAAGAACATGCTGGTCAGCGGCGCGATGCCGAGCTTCCCGATCTCGGCGCGCGCGAACACGCGCAGCGTGACGTCCACGCGCGTCTCCACGCCGGGCGTCACGACGAACTGGTAGGCGCCCGTGGCGCTCGGGCTGTCGAGCAGCGCGTAGAGCGTCATCGAGGTGGCGCGCTTGTCGGGCTCGACCAGCCAGTACTCGCGGAACCAGGGGAACTCCTCGCCCGACGGCAGCGCGGTGTCGATGGCGAGGCCGCGCGCCGACAGGCCGAAGCCCTCGTTGCGGCCGACGGCGCGCAGGTAGCTCGCGCCGAGGAAGACGATCACCTCGTCCTGGTACGCCCTGGTCTTGATCGGGTAGTGCAGGCGGAAGCCGGCGAAGCCGAGGTCCTGCGGGATGCGGCTGCCGAACTCGTTCTTCCCGTAGTCGAACAGGTCGGGCGAGAAGGGCAGAGGCTCGACGCCCTTCGGTGTGACGATGTGGAGCTGCACCGCGCGGTCGTAGTAGAGACCGAGGTGGAAGAACTGCACCGAGAAGGGGAGCCCCTTGTCGCGCCAGAGCGAGCGGTCGGTGCGGAAGCGGATGTCGCGCCACTCGTCGTAGCGGACGTCGAGCAGCCAGCGCGGGACGCTGCCCGCAGGATCCTCGTACGAATGCGTCGCGAGCTGCTGCGCGCGCCGTGCGACGTCCTCGAAGCCGAAGGCCGAGGCGGCACCCGCTGCGAGCCAGACGAGACACGCCGACGCGACGGCGAGTCCGCGTGCGCGCGACGGCGCTCGCATGCTCGCGGCACGCAGGGCTCGGGGGGAAGCGTCGCGCACTGGGGGCCAGATAATTCCGGGCCGGAACCCCGCGGGCAAGGGGAGTCGAGACGGTTCGTGCTCGACGCCGCGCGCGCCCGCGGTCTAGGCTGGGCCGCGCCGCGCCCCGGGGAGGAGCGATGTCGAAGGGAAGCTGTCTGTGCGGCGATCTCGCGTGGGAGACCACGGCGCCGCTCGAGCTGGCAAGCCACTGCCACTGCGGGATCTGCCGCAAGGTCCACGGCGCGACGTTCACCAGCTACGCGGCGGCGCCGAAGGGCGGGCTGCGTTGGCTCCGCGGCGACGGCGGCGCGAGCCGGTACGAGTCGTCGCCGGGCTTCTTCCGCCACTTCTGTGGCCGCTGCGGCTCGAAGGTGCCGGGTCCGCCCGGTGAGGACGGTCGCGTCTTCCTGCCGCTCGGGAGCCTCGAGGGCGACCCGGGGGTGCGGCCCTTGGCCCACATCTTCGCCGGCTCGAAGGCGCCCTGGCACGTCTGGACGGATTCCCTGCCGCGCTTCGACACCTGGCCGCCCGGCATCGACGCGCCGCCGCAGCCCTCGCCTGTCCGCAAAGGCCCGGCGGACGGTCGCGCCGGTGGGAGCTGTCTGTGCGGCGCTGTCGCCTACGCAGTCGACGGCCCGCTCACCTTCATGCGCAACTGCCACTGCTCGCGCTGCCGCAAGGCGCGCGGCGCCGCGCACGCGACGAACGCGCCGGTCGAGCTGCCCCGCCTGCACTGGCTGCGCGGCGAGGACCGCCTGCAGTCCTACAAGATCCCCGAGGCGCGTTTCTTCGCGCAGGTCTTCTGCGTGCAGTGCGGCTCGCCCGCGCCGCGCATGGACCCGAGCCGCAACCTCGCCGTCGTGCCGGCCGGCTCGCTCGACCACGCGCCGGACGCGCGCGTCGCCGAGCACATCTTCGCCGACTCGAAAGCGCCCTGGTTCGAGATCACCGACACCTTGACCCGTCACGCGGAGGCGCCTCCGTCGCGGTGACGCCCGTCCGCGGCCGGTGGCTCCTGTTCCTGGCTGCGACCCTCCTCGCGGCGGCATCCGGATCTGCACAGCCGGTGATCCAGACACCGCGCGAGGAGTTCGAGCTGCGCCAGCCCCCCGTGCAAGAGGAGCCGCCGCCCGAGCTGGTGCTGCCACCGATCCCGCCACCGGCGCCGACGGCGCCGCCCGCGCCGGGCGAGCTCGTGTACGTGCGCGGCTTCCGCTTCGAGGGCAACACCGTCTTCGACGACGCCGAGCTCGCGGCCGTCACCGCGCCGTGGAGTGGACGCGAGATCGCCTCCAGCGAGCTGCGCTCCGCGCGCGACGCCGTCACGCGTCGCTACATCGACGCGGGCTACGTGAGCTCCGGCGCCCTGCTGCCGGACCAGGAGCTGACCGACGGCGTGGTGCTGCTGCGAATCGTCGAGGGGCGCCTCGCATCGGTGCAGGTCGACGGCACGCGCTGGTTCCGCCCGAGCTACTTCGAGAGCCGCCTGCTGGGCGCCGCGGGCACTCCGGTGCGCGTGCAGGACCTCGAGCGGCGCCTCGAGGTGTTCCAGCAGGACGATCGCCTGCGGCGCGTCTCGGCGCGCCTCGAGCCCTCGGAGCAGCGCGGCGAGAGCGTGCTGCGCCTCGACGTCGAGGAGTCCTTTCCCGCGCGCGTCGGGCTCGAGTGGAGCAACGACGTGCCGCCGAGCCTCGGCGAGCAGGCCGGCCGCATCGACGTCGAGCTGCCGGGTCCGCTGCTCGTCGGCGACGAGCTCTCCGGCGACGTGCGCTTCGCGGAGGGGCTCGTCGACGCCGAAGGCGGCTACGGCGTGCCGATCAACCGCTTCGACACGCAGCTCGAGGCGCGCGTGCGCTGGAGCGACGGCGAGGTCGTCGAGGATCCGTTCGACGAGCTCGACAGCACGAGCGAGGTCTTCACCGCGGGTCTCGGCGTGCTCCAGCCGCTCTGGCGCACGGAATCCGACCAGGTGCGCGCTGCGCTGCTCGGCGAGTGGCGCCGCTCCCAGACCGATCTCAGCGGCGACGGCTTCGGCTTTCCGGGCAGCGGCGCGAACGACGACGGACAGACGACCCTCTCCGTGCTGCGGCTCGGCGGCGAGTGGGTGCGGCGCGCACGCACGCGCGTGTTCGCCGCGCGCCAGCTCGTGAGCTTCGGCGTGCCCCTCCTCGGGGCCACGAACAACCGCTCCGGCACGCCCGACTGGAACTTCACCGCCTTTCTCACGCAGCTGCGCTGGGCCGAGCGCTTTCCGCGCCTGCTCGGCGTGGAGCTGGTGCTGCGGAACGACCTCCAGCTCGCGACCGAGCCGCTCGTGCCGATGGAGCAGATCGGCGTCGGCGGCGTCTCCAGCGTGCGCGGCTACCGCGAGAACCAGCTGGTGCGCGACCAGGCCGTCACCTGCAGCGTCGAGGCGCGCGTGCCCGTCTTCCGCGACGACGAACGCGGCCACCTCGTGCAGCTCGCGCCCTTCTTCGACGCCGGCTACGGCTGGAGCGCCGCCGATCGCGACGAGAAGCCCGATGCGAAGAGCCTGCTCGGCATCGGCATCGGCCTCCGCTACCGCTACCGGAGCTGGATCGGCGCCGAGCTCTACTGGGGCGAATCGCTCTCCAACGTGCGACAGCCGCCCGACACGACGCTCCAGGACGACGGCATCTACTTCCGCGTCGGTGTGGACCTGCCCTAGAGCAAGTCCGCTAGAGCCAGTTCGAGATCAGCAGGAACGGCGCCCAGAAGGCCGGGTGACGCGTGCGCGCGTCGCCGAGCAGCTCGCGCTGCGCCCTGGCGAGCGCCAGCGCGCGGCTCGTGTCGGGCTCTCCGAGGTGGCGGTAGAACGAGATCATCAGCTCGGAGGCGGCCACGTCGTTCACGCTCCAGAGTGCGCCGAGCGCGCTGCGCGCGCCGGCCTTCACCGCGAGTCCCGAGAGCCCGAGCGCGGCGCGCTCGTCGCCGGCCGCCGTCTCGCAGGCCGAGAGCGCGATCAGCTCGATCGGCCGTTCGCGGTAGCGCGCGGTCGAGACATAGGACGAGAGCTCCTGGAGCTCGATGCGGCCGTCGTGCGTCAGCAGGTAGCTGTCGGCGACGTCCGCGCCGAGCACGCCGTGCGACGCGAGATGCACGACGCCGTAGGGCTCACCGGCGATGCGCTCTGCCACCGCGAGCTCGACGAAGGCGGAGTCGAGCAGCAGGTCGCCGCCGAAGCGCTCGTGGATCGCGGAGAGCTCCTCGCGCACGTGGGGCAGGGCGGAGAAGCCCTGCACCGACTCGGTGAGCCCGCCGAGCAGGAAGCGCGCATCCTTGTCGAGCGGGCGCGGGTCGGTGAGCTCGAGGCCCGGCGTGGTGGCGAGCGGGATCCTCTCGACGAGGAAGCGCTCTCCGTCGTGCAGCGCGGCCATCGGGATGATGCGCAGCACGCCGTCCGGCACGAACACGAGCGCCTGCGGCGAAGGATCCTTCAGCTGCGATGCGTAGGGTGCAACCAGCCAGGTGTAGAGCTTCTGCGCGTGCGGCATGTACTCACGCGTGGTGCGCTTCGTCAGCAGCCTGCGGAAGGCGCGCACCTCCTCCGTCAGCTCCGCGCGCGCGACCGGCACCGCGTAGCGGCGCATGCCCGACTGACTCGTGACCAGCAGCTCGAGACGGTCGTCGAGGATGATCGGGTAGACGACGAGCGCGTCGAGCGAGGCGTCCGCCGCGGTGGTGATGCGCGCGCGCCAGGCGTCGACGCAGTCGTCGTGGAAGTAGTCGCGCAGCTCGGCTGCCTTGAAGCGCTCCATCACCTGCTGCACCTCGAAGAGATCGGGGCGCGGGTCCTTGCCCGTGCGCGCGGCGCGCGCGAGCAGCAGATCGACGAGCTCGCGGTACACGCGCCCGGGACCGGCCTCGAAGGAGGCGTCTGCCCCGTAGGCCAGCGCCAGCGCGGGACGCACCTCCGCGAGCTGCTCGACGGCTGTGCGGTAGGCCGCGAGCGCCTCGTCCTCGCGGCCCTGCGCGCGCAGCAGCGACGCCGATTGCGCCTGGAAGCGCAGCTGCGCGTCCGGCGCGCCCGCCTGCGATGCGGCGTCGAGCGCGCGCTGCGTCAGCGCCAGCGCGTCCTCGCGGCGTCCGCTTGCGGCGTAGAGCGCGCCGAGCGTGCCCTCGGCCCAGGCGCGCGCGCGCAGATCGCCTTGCGCGCGCGCTTGCTCCTGCGCGCGCACGAGCAGGGCGTGCGCCGCCAGCAGGTCCGCGGAGGCGGGACGTGGCTGGGTCTCGACGAGGGTGAGCCACGTGCGCCCGAGGTGGATGCGGGTCAGCACCGCCTCGTGGTCGGAGGGCGCGCGTGCGAGCTCGGCGCTCGCCTGCGCGAGCAGCTCGCGGCAGCTCTCCGGGTTGCCACGCGAGAGCGTTAGGCGCGCCTGGTTGGCGAGGATGCGCGCCGCCAGCGATGCGTCGCCCGCCGCGCGCGCGTCGGCGAGCGCAGCGGTGTAGGCCGCCTCCGCGCTCGACTGCTGCTCCTCGCGCGCGCTGCCGCCGCTGCGCGCCGCGCGCAGCGTGTGGTGGTTGCCGAGGTTGTTGCCGAGCGCGGCGGCGAGTGCGCTGGCTTTCGCGGTGCGCGCCTGCGCGGTGGCCTGGGCGAGGGCTGGCTCCGCGCGCGCGAAGTCGTTCGCGGCCACGTAGCTGTTGCCGAGCGCGCCGCGCACCGCCGCGACGCGCGCCGGATCGCCCGACGCCTCCGCCAGCGCGAGCGCGCGCACGAGCGTGTCGGACGCGGCGGCGAAGAGGCCGAGGCCCTGCTGCGACTCGGCGAGTGCGAGCCGCGCGGCGAGCTCGCCCTGCGCGTCGCCGGCCGCGCGCGCCAGGTCGGCCTGCGTCGCGAGCTCCGCCGCGGCGCGCTCGTACTGGCCGCGGCGCAGCGCATCGGCGCCCGCTCCGGCAGGCGGATCTGCGGCGGCTGTGCCCGCGATGAGCGCAGCCGCCGCGATCCAGACGCGCGCATGCCCGGGATTTTGGAAGCGCACCGCGCGTCGAGCGTAGACCTATTGCGCGCTGACCGCGCTCTCCTCCGCTGCGAGATCCGCGAGGCCCACCTGTTCGAGCAGCGAGGCGAGCTGCTGGCGCGCCAGTGCGTCCGTCGGCGCGCTCTCGATGCGGCGGGAGAGGGTGTCCACGGCGTCGTACCAGATGCCGTTGCGCGCCAGCACGAGCACCTGCTCGTCGGCCGGCGCGGCGTCGAGCTCCGCGCGCAGCGGCGACGCGTCCACGAGCGCGACCCCGCCACCCGCGACGACATCGGCCGAGCGCTCCTCCGGGTCCGGCACGAGCGAGACGAACCACTGATACTGCGTGCCGGGCGCGAGCTGCACGCCGAGACCGGTCAGCTCGATGCGGTGCACGCCGGCCGAGAAGGGTCCGCTGAGCGTCGTCTCGACCAGCGGCGCGACCGACGCCTCGTCGGTCAACGTGAAGTCGATGCGCGCCTGGGTCGGCTCGGAGAGGTGCCAATAGAACGACGGGCTCGCGCTGAGCGTATGGCCGAGGGACTCGGGCGAGAGCGCCTCCACCTTCGCGACCGCGCCCCCGGCGCGCGTACCCGCGCCGACCCGCATGCGCGGTGCGCCGCGCGCGGGCGGCACGTAGCGCGGCAGCGCCGGCGCAGCGGCCGACTGCTTCCCCGTCGGCGAGGGCGCAGCGGAGACCGGCGGCGCCGCCTGCCTCGCGGGGTTCACCGGTGCGGAGCGGTCCTCCGCCGTCGCGAGCGCGGCAAGCACACCGAGAGCAAAGAACGCCAGCATGCTTCGCTTCATCGCACTCCTCCTCGTCGCGCGTGACGACGCGCGAGCAGCGCGAGCGCCAGGGCGCTCGCAACGAGCCCGGAGCCGAAGCCCGGCTCGGGCAGGAAGGCGAGCGGACGCGGCGCGCCGTTCATCAGGTCGAGGCTCGCGTCCACGGTCTGGAGCCTGGAGAGCAGCACGGCGCCGCCGTTGGTGCCGCTCTGGACCTGCAGGGTCCCGAGCAGCACAGGCACCGGCGAGAGCGGCGACGCGGTCGTGACGATCGCGATCCGCAGCTTCTTGTTGCCCACGACGTTGCTGCTCATCTGGCCGGAGATGAAGGAGGTGAAGCTGCTCGGGCCCGCGATCGTGAGATCGCCTCCGACGTCGATCTCGACGTAGAGGCCGCACGCGTTGTCACCGTTGCCGCTGTCGCAGACCGTGCCCGACGTGTTGGGGATGGCGCCTGGGTGCAGCACGAGGTTCAGGGTGCGCGCAGCAGCCGGGTACGACGGCACGACGGCGCCCGGATCCACGAGTCCTGTTTGCGGGTGGTAGAGAGTCGGGATGCTGGCCTGTGCGCCGGCTGCGACGAGCAACCCGCAACAGGCCGCCAAGCCAAGGAAGGATCGCCTCATCACAGCTCCTCCCGTCCCTGACAGCCGTCTGCGCGTGCCACCACGCGCGCGTCGGCGTCGGAGGCATTCGAGATCGGCGCGGCACCGGCGGAGGGGCTGCTCTTCGCCAGCGCGCTCCACAGCGGCGCCGGCAGGGGACCTTCCGGCGACGCGGGCAGTCCCGCCACGCGCGCGACGACGAAGCTCCCCGCCTGCTCGCTCCCTGCGCCGCAGGAGGTCCGCAGCAGGCCCGCGACGTCGAGGTACTCCTGCGCGGGCTCGGCGCGCTCGCTGTTGAGTTCGGCGTCGGGCGAGTCGATCACGACGATGCCGTCGATGCCGCCGCCCTCGGAGTCGGCGTTGATCTCGCTACCCCCCGAGACGATGAAGGTGCCGGCGCGGATGAAGATGCGGCCGCCGTCGCCCTGCTGGGCCTTGGCGATGATGGAGCTGCGGTTCACGACCATCAGCCTGGGGCCGGGCGGCGCTGCGGCTTCGCCCGCAGGCGCGATCTCCGGCGGCACCTCGGGGATGCCGATGTCGCCGCCCTTGCTCGTGCCGGCCGAGACGCTGCTGCTGATTTCCGAATCGGTGAGCACGATCCGCTCGGTCGCGGCGATCTCGATCACACCACCACCCTTCGTCGATTGGTTGCTCGCAGCGGTGGTCACGCTGCTGTCGCGCGCCTCGAACGCCGGCCCCGCGTCGATGAAGATGGTGCCCGCCTGACCTCGCCCGGCGGTGCGCGAGCCGATCACGGAACGGTTCGAGAGGAAGACGCCCCGTGCGGCGAGGATGTCGATCGAGCCGCTCGGGGCTCCGGCGTCCTCCGTCGCGCTCGCGGTGATGCGGCTGTTGTCCAGGATCACGCGACCGCTCGCGTCGATGTCGATGGTTCCCGCGGCGCCGGCGTTGTTCGTCTCGACGAAGATGCCGCCCGCGCCCGTGTCGCCTCCCGTGTCGTGGAGGAACACGTCGTTCGCCGTCGTGATGCGCACGGAGCCGGCGTCGCCGCCGTCCGCGAGTCCGCGCGCGAGCGTCTGCGCGAAGATCCCCGCCTGCTCGCCGCGGATCTCCAGCTCGTCGGCGCTGACCACGACGTCTCCGGCGTCGCCGGTCCACTCGGTGGAGGCCGTGATCGTGCCGTCGTCGAGCAGAACGCGGCCGCGGGTGCGGATCTCGGCGGTGCCGGCGTTCCCGCCGTTCGTCGTCTTCACCGCGATGCTGCCGCCGTCGCGCAGGCTGACGTTGCCGGTTCCTTCGGTGGTGTCGATGAGGACGGAGCCCGCGTCGCCGCCCTCCTCGAGGCCGGCCGCGAGGGTCTGCGCGAACACGGCCGATCCGTTCCCGCCGGTGCGGCCGGAGATCTCCACGTCGCCGGCAAGGATCGCGATGGAGCCGGCGTTGCCGAACCCGCGCGTCGAGGTCGTGATCTGACCTCCATCGAGCAGCGACAGCCGATCGGTGTCGATCCGGAGGCTCCCGCCGTCGCCGCCGTCCGGGGCCTCGTTCAAGGCGTCGCTGGTCAGCACGCCGGGACCTGCGGGACCGCCGTCGAGGGTCACGCTGTCTGCGTTCACGACCACGTTGCCCGCGTTGCCCAGGCCCAAGGTCGTCGTTCCCACCTCTGCGCCGTCGGAGACGTGCAGGGTCTGCGTGTCGATCGACACGTCGCCGCCGTTGCCGGCTGCGCCGTCGAGCACGCGCGTCTCGATGAGCGAGGCGCGGTTCCGCAGTCCTGCAGGATCCGTCGGATCGAACTCGATCCCGCTCAGCTCGATCGAGCCCGCTTCCACCTGCACCGCTCCGGTGTTCCCTGATCCGCTCGTGCTCGAGAAGATCTGCGCGCCGTCGTGGAGCGAGATCGCGTCGGCGTCGATCGCGATGTTTCCGGCGTTGCCGCCGGTCGCTCGAGTGGTCGTGCTGCCGATGTGCGTCCCATCGGCGTTGAAGCCAGCGTCGCTGGCATCGAGCAGACCTGTTTCGATCCGGATCGCACCACCGTGACCGGTACCGCGACTCTCGCTGCGAATACTCCCGCCGTCTCGGAGCGACAACGTGTTGGCTCGCAGGATGAGTTCGGCTCCCGACCCGCTCGGCGTCGCAGTTCCCGTCGTGGCGGACAGAATCTCCGAGGTCGACAGCGAGAGCAGATCCGCGGAGAGCAGCATGTCTCCGCCGGGCACAGCTCCTGTCGTTCCGGCGCTGATGCTCGAGCCGGACTCGATGGACATCTCGCCGCGAACGGAGAAGTCGATCGCCTGGTCGAAGGCGAAAGCGCTCGCTCCACCATGGACGGCTCCGATCGTGGCGTTCTCCAGCCTCATCCTTCCGCTGCGCACGATCACCGAGCCTGCCGGATTGCTCGCCAGGATGCGCGATCCACGGATCTCCACCCTGCCGAGGCTCACCTCGCTCGGTATCGATTGTGGATCGAACGAAGCAAGATCGGCGGGCACGTCGACACCCGGGCCCGCTGCGACGAACGCGATCTCGGAACCGGGCGAGGTCACGATGATCCGACCGCCGCCGAACACATCGACGTCTCTGCCCACGAATGCCAGCGTCTCGCCCGCGGGCACCCTGAGCGGGCGATCGATCTGGTCGATCTCGATGGTTCCTCCGGCCTGCGGCAGGAAGCCGTAGCTCGAAGGCTCCTCCACCGTGAGCAACGGGAGAGGCTTCGTGGGGTCGACCGAGAAGGAGTTTCCAGCGCCGAAGTCGATGCGGCCTGCGGTCGTTGCGACGAATGAGCCCTGCACGTCGAGCTGCGCGCCGCCGGCCAGACGGATGCCCGCCGGATTGATGAGATACAGGTCGGCGCCGGGAATCGTGGAGCGCAGCATGCCCTCGATGTCCGAGCGCTCGCCCCAGGTGACGCGCGCGAGCACACGCTCCGGTGTCCCGTTCGCGGCGCTGAACTCGGCCGTCTGGCCACCCGCCACGTCGAAGCGTCCGAACGAGTGGAGGAGCGAGTCGCCGCGGTACTCGCCGAGCTGGTCGCCGATCTGCCACGTGCCGTCGACGAACGGGACGTCGCCGCCCGGCCCGATCGAGCCGTCGAGCTCGATCGGGGGCGTCGTACCGGGCGTAGGGTCGAGGGACTGTGCGCGCGCCACCGCCGCGAGGGTCAGGAGAGCGATCTGGAGGGTGACGTGGCGCATGGGTCGTTACTGGTTGTCCCCCGTGAACACCGACACCGCGCGCTGGCACACCGCACCGATGCCCGGACCCACCGGCGTCGACGGCCCATCGGTCGCGAGCTGGAGCACGACGGCGTCCTTGATGTCGCACGTGCTGTCGCCGGAGACGCTGCAGCGGTTACCGACTTCGGCGTCGGGATTCTGACCCGTCAGCGCCTGCTGGATCAGCATCACGTCGGCGTTGTTGACCACGCCGCCGCCGGAGCCGACGGGCACGCTGAGGCCGTGCGCGTCGCCGCACTGGCAGACGTCGCCGATACCGTCCGGCCCAGGCGCAGGATCGCCCACACCGCTGCGATCCGTATTGGTCGGATCGTAGGCGTAGATGCATCGGTCGCTGTCGTCGACGATGCCGTCGCCGTCGAGGTCGCGGAGCAGTCCGCCGGCCTGCGTGAGCGCGACGTTCTGCGTGTCCACGCTCTCAGCGTTTGCCTCGATGAGAGCCGCGTCGGCCGGTGACACGACGTCCGCTCCCTCGAGCACGAGCGGGGGCGGGTCGCCGTCGGCAGTGTCCACCTGGATGGTCCCGAGCCGCACCGCGGTGAAGGGGAGATTGACCGCCAGATCGAACCCGCCTTGCGAAGGCTCGTCGCCCAGCACGCGGAAGTACATCACGTCGCTCCTCGGCAGTGACGGTGACGGTCCCACCGTCCACGACTGTGCCGGATTCGCGTAGGACGTGAGCGACCCGGTGGGAGAGCACGTGTTCGTCGCCGGCAGCGCCGCGTTGCTCGGACAGCCGACGATGCGCACCTGCGACGGCGTCGTTCCGGTCGGTACGACGATGCCGAGAGTCACATCTTCGATCTCGATCGCCGCGTCCAGGAACAGCTCCCACAAATCGCCCGTGAGGTCGCCGATCGCCTGCTTGACGATCAGCCGCACCGTCGCGTTCGCCTCGCCGACCGCCCACACGTAGTCGTCGACGGCAAGCGCGACGCCGTTGATGTCGGTGAACTCGTTCGTCCCGAGCACCGCCTGGACCGCTTCCTGTGTCACCACCACGCGGTCCGAATCGGGCACCGCCGAGTCCGGCTCGTCCGCAGCGATCTTGAACAGTTCGACCGTCTGCGCGGGGCTGCACAGCCGCTGGTTCAGACCGTTGCCCACCATGCGGAAGTAGAACGTGTCGGGGTGTCCGCCGCCCGGCGGGATGACGTAGGAAGAGGCGGGCGCAACCGTCGGGCCGATGCCGCTGGCGCCGACGCAGCTCGTCGACGTGCAGCCGGGCTGCGTGACCGACGCCGCGCCGAGCTTCGCGGCCAACGGGTTGATCGAGTCGGGCATGATCGCGCCGAGCGCGACCTGCTTGATGGCCTGCGAGCCGCAGGTGAGGCTGACGACGTAGATCGTGTCGTCGCCAGGCGCGAATGCGCTGGCGCCGCCGGAGCTCATCGCACTGAAGGCCGAGAAGCCGCCGCCACCGCCGAGGAGCGACGAGCCGCCGGGCTGGCGCGTGACGCTGAGGATCGCCTCGTCGTCGCACAGGTCGCCGAAGCCGTCGCCGTCCTGGTCGAAC
>Ga0075421_100006304_pt1 | contig 14443 bp, 10 predicted proteins | sample SoiMetdeltSBSDD5_FD_75292 | JGI IMG/M metagenome (GOLD analysis project Ga0075421, IMG submission 75292) | Bulk soil microbial communities from a Populus tree surrounding site in Tennessee, USA - Soil MetaG P. deltoides SBSDD5 | ecosystem: Environmental > Terrestrial > Soil > Tree plantation...
TGCGCTCGCGGTTGTCGCATGGATTCCGGACGCTGAAGATCTCGCGCGCCGAGACCAGGATGCTGGTCCGGTACCCGGGCAGGTCGCTCATCCACAGCTTGCCCCAGTAGTGCTGGGCGATGCTGGTGAAGCTGGAGAGGGAGCGGCTCAGCCGCTTGTAGTGCTCCACCACCTCGGACACGTCGAGGCGACTCGGGCGATGGCACAGCGTGTACCCGTCGTAGTCCCGGCTGATCGTCCCTGGGAGCAGCCGCCCTTCCATCTCCAGCTGGCGGTGGAACGGCGTGCCGGGATAGGGGCACACGATCCCCAGGTAGGTGATCGACTGGCAGTCGATATCGGCCAGGTACTCCGGCACCTTCTCCAGGTACTCGCTGGTGTCCCCGTCGGACCCGACGATCATCCCGAACGAGAGGAGGATTCCGCTGGAGTACGTGCGCCGGAGGACGCGCCGGACCTCCCCCAGGCGGTTCTGCCGCTTGTTCATGGACTGGATCGAGTCCGGGTTCAGCGACTCCAGGCCGGTGTAGATGTATCGGCACCCGGCCTTCGCCATCAGCCTGACCAGCTCCTCGTTCTCCAGGATGTTGAAGGTGAGCGCGCAGCCCCATTTCTTCTTGAGCGGGACCAGGGACTCGCAGAGCTCCCGCAGGTACTTCGGGGACCCGCCGAGGTTGTTGTCGAGGAAGACGAAGCCTCCGTCGAAGACCCCGAAGAGGTTCCGGTTCCAGGTCATCTGGTGCTCGATCTCGGCGACCACCTCCTTCACCGGGCGGAACCGGTACTTCTCCTTCCCGGTGAGCACGCAGAAGTTGCAGGTGAAGGGGCACCCGCGGGACGCCTCGATGCCCGGCAGCCTGATGTAGTTCGTCTTGTAGTCGATCAGGTCGTAGCGATACGGCTTGATCGCCGCCGGTCCGATGGAGTGGAGGTTGTAGACGCGCTTGAGGTCTCCGCGCTGGAAGTCGGAGATGAGCTGGGGCACGTTGGCCTCCGGCTCGCCATTGACGACACAGTCGAAGTGGCGCAGGCAGTCGTCCTGGAACTGGCTCGCGTGCCGGCCTCCGGCGACCGTGGTCATCCCCCGCTGCCGGAACAGCGCCGACAGCACCTTGGTGTGCTCGTAGAACGAGTGCAGGTAGGAGAAGAAGACCAGGTCCCAGTGGCGGTCCAGCGGGATGTCGCCCTCCTTCTCGTTGTACAGCTCGATCTCCGCGTCCTCAGGGCAGAGCGCGGCGATCAGCTCCGGCACCGAGGACTGCATGACCGAGCGCTCCTTCACGGGCAGCCTGGTCGGATGGGTATAGGTGCTGATGATGGCGATGCGCACGATCGTCTCCCTCTGGAAGGCTGGGGATCCCCTGGTGGTGAACGAGCAGCCGGCTCCCCGCGACGCCGTCGAACTCGCGGACCTGCACGGTGGCGCGCCGGGTGTCGATGGAGAGGAAGCGCGGCTGGCGCATGGTGCACGCTCCGGCGTTGACGTACAGGCCGCGGCCATGCGGCCGGCACGCGACCTCGTGCGTGTGGCCCATCACCACGACGTTCCAACCCTCCCGGACGAGCAGGCCGGCGGCGCCGCGCTCCAGCGCATTGCCCAGCGCCAGCGTGTGCAGCGGGTCCAGGACGTATTCCTCGAAGAGGTCGCACACCCGGCCCAGCCCGAGGACGCGCAGGCGTCCCAGCGCCCACATGAGCAGGTCCGGCTTCCTCCCGGAGGTGACCTGGTCGAAGCGGTGTCCGTGCTCGATCAGGATCTTCAGCCCGTCCTGCTCGAACCGGGCCTGGCGCTGCGCTCCCAGGCAGGTCTCCGCCACCCGGTCGTGGTTGCCCGCGAGCTGGATGAACCGGCCCCGGCGGATCAGCTCGAAGACGTTCCGGTACCGGCGCTCGGTCCGGGTGATCACGTCCGGATCCGAGCCCGGGCGCCGCCCGTAGTCGGCCTGGTACACGTCGCCGGCGAGCACCACCCAGTCGTGGCTGGCGGCGAGGTGATGCATCAGGTCCGCGAGCGGGCGCTCCGGGCCCCAGAACTTGTCCTGGCGCTCCACCGGCGTCAGGTGGAGGTCCCCGATCGACGCGATGCGCATGGTGGATGTCCTGTGGAGGAGATCAGGACGCGCTCAGGACGCCAGGCGCATCAGGGGCCGCGCCGGCTCCACGCCGTGCGCGCCGGATGGCGAGGACCTGGCGGCGGTGATGGCGGCGATCTCACGCGCGGCCTCCGGGTTGGCCTTCTTGAAGGCCTCGCCGGCCGCGGGGAGCCGCTGCTGGGCCAGGTCGAAGCCCTCGAGGCCGGGTAGCCTGGACATGTTCTCGTCGATCCGCCTGAACTCGGACCGTCCCTGCTCGTTGTCGAAGAGGAGCGCCACGAAGAGCCCGAACGAGTCGGCGTCGCCCACCCCCGTCCCCACGGGGTCCCAGAACCGCCGGAAGGCGAAGCGGGCGATGCGCTGGGCCGCTTTGGAACGGGTGAGGCGGCGCTCGGCCTGCTGGTAATAGAACGCCAGGTGCCGGCGTTCGTCCTTCGCCATCCGCGTCACCAGCTTCGCCAGCTCCCTGTTCTGCGTGTAGCGGGCGATCTGCGTGTAGGCCAGGGACGACGTCATCTCGTTGAGCGCGCCCCAGGCCATGTGGGTGGCGGCGAAGTTGGTGGTCACGGTGGCGAACCCGTGCGCGAACCAGGCCTCGATGCGCTCCTTGAGGCTCACCTTGCCGGTCACGGTCGCATACTGGTCCTTCGGGGGCGCGTGGCCGCACGCGGCGAGGAACTTGTCCAGCGCCCAGCCGTGGTGCATCTCCTCGTAGGCCCAGCAGGAGAGGAAGGTCACCAGCTCGTAGTCCATCTTGGTGTGACCTGCGAGCAGGTCGGCCTGGTACAGGATGGCGTGGCTCTCGATGTCCGAGAGGCAGCGCAGGCACCGCGCCTCTTGATCGGTGATGCCGACGCGGGAGATGTATTCCCAGTCGAGGTCGCTGATGTCCACTGCGGTGGCGAGCTGCATGAGGCGATCGATGTCGTAGGCCATGGGATGCTGCCCTTCTCCGGTCCGTTCGGGTTCGGGAAGGGAGCACCGGGGCGGCCCGGAAGTGTCACCCGGGCCTCGGATCGCCTCGTCTTGCGCAGCGCCTACTTCGGCTCGTCCGCCACCGGCCCCATGACGCCAGGCGCCACCCACTGCATCGAATTCAGCTCCTCCACCGACATCCGGCGCCCCGCCGGGACCCTCTCCGCACCGTTGCGATCCTTCAGAGGGCCGGTGAACGGGTCGAACTTCGGATCCGGCGACGACATGTCCTTGAGCAGCTCCATCACCCGGTCGTGGACCGGGACCTGCTTCCCACCCACCGTCATCTGCGCCTTCTTCAGCGCGTCGACGTGCTTGGGGTTGATGGCCATCCCGGGCTGGGCGCCCAGCTCCACCGCGCCCTCGCGCAGCAGCCACCAGTAGTCCACGTCCTTCAGCTTGCCCGCGGCGTACGCCCCGCTCTGCACCTTCCCGAGGAAGTCGATGTAGATCTTCTCCCAGTGGACCAGCTGCCCTGACACCACGAAGTCCGGCGCGAAGCGATGCATGGGCGAGTAGTGCGAGAAGCTGGGCACCTTCTTGCGCGCCGCCACCTGCACCACCGTGGCGGTGTCCTCGGTGAAGGCGAGCACGTCGTTGCCCTCCACCATCAGCGCCTCGGCGGCCTCCCTCGCCTTCTGCGGCGAGAACCAGGAGTTGATCCACTTCACGTTCACCACCGCCCCGGGCCGCGCCGCCGTCACGCCGAGCGCGAACGCGGAGATGTGACGCTTGAGCTCCGGGATGGGGAACGCCGCCACGTAACCCACCTTGCCGCTCTTGGTCAGCGCGCCCGCCATCAGGCCGTTGAGGTAATAGACCTGGTAGAAGTCGGCCATGTACGTGGCCAGGTTCGGGGCGCGCTTGAACCCGGTGGCGTGCGCGAAGACGACGTCGGGATACTTCTTCGCCGCCTCCACCGTGTGGTCCATGTACCCGAAGCTGGTGGTGAAGACGACCTTGCACCCGGACTTCACCAGGCGGTCGATCACCGGCAGCCCCTGCGCCTCCGGCACCGCCTCCACGAACTGCGTCTCCAGGCCCGGCAGCGCCTTCTCCGCCAGCCTGCGCGCCTCGTCGTGCGCGTTGCTCCACCCGAGGTCACCCACCGGCCCCACGTAGATGAAGCACGCCTTGAGCTTCTTCGCCGCCGGCTTCGGGTCCGCCGGCTTGGGGTCCGCGGCCCGGGCCCCCGCGGCCAGGGTGATCGACAGCGCGCACAGCATCCCGCACGCAGCTCTGGTCATGCTCATCGTCCTCTCCTCAACGGGCTAGCGTTCACCACGACGGTACGGAACCCCCAGCGCGGCCGGCGCGGACCCGCGGGCCTTCCGCAGCCCGGACACGGCCAGGGCCGCGATCACCAGGAGGTAGGGCATCGCGCCGAACACCTCGACCGGGATGCGTCCCTGGTCCTGCAGCCGGAACTGCAGGTAATACAGCAAGCCGAAGAAGGTGGACCCGAGCACCGCGCGCAGCGGGTGCCAGCCCACGAAGATGACCAGCGCCACGGCGATCCAGCCCATGCCGCCGGTCATCCCGTCGGTCCACGCCGGACGGTAGGCGAGCGAGAGGAAGGCCCCGGCGAGGCCCGACAGCGCGCCGCCGAAGGCGACGGCCCCGTACCGCACCGCCATCACCCTGACGCCGAGGGCGTCCGCCGCCGCCGGGCTCTCCCCCACGGAGCGCAGCACCAGGCCCGGCCTGGTGAACTGGAAGAAGCCCCAGAGGCCGACCGCCAGCAGCCCCGCCGCCACCAGGAAGGGCTCCTCGGTCACCGGATCCAACAGCGGGATTCCCTCGTAGCGGCGCCCGAGCAGGCCGGCGACCCCCGCACCGAGCATGGCCAGGGCCAGGCCGGACACGTACGAGTTGGCCACCACCGTCAGCGTCACCACCGCGTGCACCAGGGCCGCGGCCGTCCCCACCGCGAGCGCGGCCGCGATGGCGAGCGCGGCGGAATTCCCCTCCACCGCGACGGCGAAGGCGGCCAGCGCCCCCAGCGCCATCATCCCCTCGATGCCCAGGTTCACCACCCCCGCCCGCTCGTTGACGATCGCGCCCAGCGCCGCCAGCAGCAGCGGCGCCCCCAGCGACAGCGCCCGGACCACGGCGGCGAGCAACTCCTGGGTCACGGCCCCTCCACCTCACGCACAGTTCCACGTCCCGGGTCCGGCGAATCGAAAATTCTTCACGGCGCGGGCCGGAGCTCGACGGCGGCGTCCTGGATCAGCTTGCCGCTCGCGGTGCTCGACCCGGTGGCCACGTAGTTGCGCGGCTGGCTCACCACCCGCACCACGGCGTCGGCGGCGAGCAGCACGGCGAGGCCGAGCGCGAGCTGCCGCACCCCGCGCGCGAACCCGGGGCGGCTGGCGGCGGCGCGGCGCACGCCGAGCAGGATCAGCGCGAGCGCCGCCGGCAGGACGATCATCAGCCCGCGCGCGTAGCCGAAGAAGACCGCGGTCACCAGCAGGCGGTGCACCACCACCGCGAGCGCGATGCGGAACGCGGCCCCCTCCTCCCTGCGCGAGGCGAGGACGCCGCCGGCGACGAGCGCGATCACCAGCGCCCACTTGAGCCAGTCGGCCCCGGCGGGGATGAAGAGGTCCACCGCGGGACGCCGCCCGGTATCGCCGCCCGGCAGCGCGCGCGAGCCCCAGCCCAGCTTCAGCCCGTCGAGCCAGCGGGAGAGCTTGCGCCCGACCAGCGCCAGCGCGTCGCCGGGATGGTCCGCCATCCAGCCCAGCCCCACGCTGTAGCCGTGCAACACCAGCTCGCGCTTCGCGGGGTTCTCCAGGTCGAGCGCGCCGCCGCCGCCCAGCCTCACCATCGGCGCCGGGTTGAACCCGCCCTCCGATTCCTCGTGGTTGGAGAGCGCGAAGTTGAGCGGCCCGTAGATGGTGACCGGGACGAACCGCGGGAGCGTCGAGGCGGGGTGGGCGTCGTTCCACTCCCCCAGCCGGACCCAGTTGCGCACCGTCCACGGCGCGACCAGCACCAGCGCGACCGCGGCCGCCAGCGCCCAGTCGCGCAGGTGATCGCGGGCGGGCAACGCGCGCTCCCGTTCGCGCGAGAGCCACCAGGCCGCGCCGATGAAGAGGAACAGGGTGAAGTGCTCGGCGCGGGTCAGCGTCCCCAGCCCGGTGAGCAGCCCGAGCGCGAGCGCGCGGCGCGTCCCCAGCCGCCCCCCCGCGCGGGCCAGCAGCAGCAGCGTGCCCGCCAGCAGCGGGATGTAGAACGCCTCGCTGCAGAAGTTCGCCGAGCAGAGGTACCAGCCGAACGACCCCGCGAGCAGGACCCCGCCCAGGTCACCCCAGTGCTGGCCCAGCGCCGCGCGCAGCCACCGCCACCCGAGCGCGACCCCGAGCGCGTTGAGCGCCGCCATCAGCAGCTTGTAGGTGACCGCGCCCGCCGCCGGTCCGCCGAGCAGCGAGAAGAGCCCCCCCAGCGCCGTCGGGTAGAGCGGCGGGTGGTAGGGGATCCCCTGGTCGTAGAGCCGCCCGCCCGCGAGCGCCTCGGCCTGCGCGCGGAAGTGGTGGCTGTCGCCGTAGAAGAAGATCGAGTACGGCCAGTCGCGGTCCTGGGCGACGAGGATGAACGCCGCGCGGAGCAGGAAGGCGAAGAACCAGACCGCCGCGAACCCGCGCCAGGTCTCGTGCCAGGACGGCCGCGCCTCCGCGGCGGGCGCCGACTCTCGCTGCTCCTTGCGTGACTTGCGCTTCCTGCTCACGGCCTCCTCCGCTCCCACCGGGCCCACAGCGCCTCCGCGGTGATGAGGCAGAAGAGGAGCGTACCGCTGAAGACGTCGACGATCCGGAAGGGCATGTTGAGCCCGATCTTCAGGTGGTCGCCCCCCGCGAGGATGGCCCCCATCATCGGCGCCGTCACCAGCACCGACGCCGGCCGGCCCCGCGCGAGCCAGGCGACGATGATCGCCGTGAAGCCGTAGCCCAGGGACACCTGCGCGGGCTCGAGCAGGCGGTGATGGATGCCGGCCACCTCCCCGACGCCCGCGAGGCCGGCCACCCCGCCCGAGAGCAGCCCGACGAGGACGACGACACGCTCCATGGGGATGCCGGCGTAGAGCGCCACCCGGGGGCTCTCGCCCACCAGGCGGACCTCGTAGCCCGCGGGCGTGTAGAAGAGGAGGACCTGCAGCGCCGCCGCGAGCACGGCGCCCAGCGCCAGCGTGGGCCAGTGCACCAGCGTGCCGGAGAGCACCGGCAGCTGCAGCGCCTCGGAGAATTCGTCGGTGTACGAGAAGCCGCGCACGTGCTCGCCGCGCCACGGTCCGTTGATCAGGTAGACCACGAGGTACTCGGCCACGAAGGTGAGCATCAGCGTGGTGAGGATCTCGTGGACGCCCAGCCGCGTCCGGAGCCACACGGCGGGGAGCGCCCAGAGGGCGCCGGCGATCGCCCCGGCCGCGAACATCGCCGGCAGGCTCGCCGGGCCCACGGGGAGGAAGAGCGCCGCCGCGGAGCCGCCCACCGCCCCCAGGAGGAGCTGGCCCTCGGCGCCGATGTTGAGGAAGCCCGCCCTGAACGCCACCGTCAGGCCGCCGCCGATGAGCAGGAGCGGGATGGCGCGGCGCAGGACCTCGGAGCGTCCCTGCGCGTCCAGCAGCGTCGCCTCCAGCATCTCGCCGTAGCACTCGATCGGGTTGGCGCCGAAGGCGGCCAGCACGCCCCCCACCAGCGCGAACGCCACCGCGATCGCCGCGGCGTACACCCCGGCGGGCGCCAGGCGGCGGAGGCCGGTGCGTACGCTCACGACGCGTCCTTCCCGGTCATCAGCCGTCCGAGCCGCTCCACGCCCACCTCCGCCACCGGCCACGGGCCGCGCAGCTGTCCCTCGAAGAGGACGGCCACGCGGTGCGAGAGGGCGTACAGCTCGTCGAGGTTCTCGGTCACCAGCACCACCGAGACGCCCTCCGCCGCCCGCTCCACGAGGAGCCGGTGGATCTGCTCGGTGGCGCCCACGTCGACCCCGTAGGTGGGGTGCACCGCGACCAGCAGGCCCAGCGGGCCCGACAGCTCGCGGGCGACGATGGCGCGCTGGACGTTGCCGCCGGAGAGCAGGCGCAGCGGAGTGCCGGGGCCCGGAGCGACGATGTGGAACGCGTCGATCAGCAGGGCCGCGCTCTGGGCCATCCGGCGCGGGTCGAGCCAGGGTCCTCTTCGGAGCGTCGTCCGGTACCGGCGGAGGGCCAGGTTCTCGGCCACGCTCAGCGCGGGGGCGGCGCCCGTCGCGCGCTCCTCGGGGATGTGTCCCAGGCCGCGGGCGAAGAGCTGGGCCGGGGAACGTCCCGCGATGGGCTCGCCGTCGAGCAGCACGCGCCCCCGGAAGGGACGGAGCCCGGCCAGCGCCTCCGCCAGCTCGCGCTGCCCGCTGCCCGCGACGCCGGCGATCCCGAGCACCTCCCCGGGAGCGAGGGAGAAGCTGGCCCCGCGCAGCACCCGACGCCGCCCGTTCTCGCCGTCGACCTCGAGGTCAGACACCTCCAGCCGCAGGCCCGGCTGCGGGGGCGCGACGGCGGTGGGGGGCACCATGTCGCGGCCCACCATCAGTCGCACCAGCTCCTCGCGCGTGGCCTCCCGCCGCTCCCGCTCACCCACCTTCTTGCCGCCGCGCAGGACGGTGATCCGGTCCGACAGGGCCAGCACCTCGTCCAGCTTGTGGCTGATGAACACGATCGCCACCCCGCGCGCCTTGATGGCGGCGAGGTGCTGGAACAGCTGGTCCACCTCGGGCGGCGCGAGGACGCTGGTGGGCTCGTCGAGGATGAGCACGCGGGCGCCGCGGAGGAGCGCGCGGGCGATCTCCACCTGCTGCTTCTCTCCCGCGGAGAGGTCCTCCACGCGCGCGCCGAGGTCGAGCTGCAGGGGCTGGCCGGCCAGGCGCGACCGGAGCTGCTCGACGAGCGCGCGGCGCGTGAGGAGGAACGAGCCCGGCTGTCCCAGCGTGAGGTTCTCCGCCACCGAGTGCCGCTCGACGAGGAGCGGGTGCTGCGGCACCAGCGCCAGGCCCAGGCGGAGCGCCGCCGCGGGGGAGCGGATGCGAACCGGCCGGCCATCGAGGCGAATCTCGCCCGCGTCGGGCGACTGGAGCCCGTAGAGGATGCTCATCAGCGTGGTCTTCCCCGCCCCGTTCTCTCCGAGGAGGGCGTGCACCTCCCCGGCGCGCAGGGTGAGATCGACGCCGTCGTTCGCCACCACGCCCGGGAAGCGCTTGGTGATGCCCTTCAGCTCCAGCAGCGCGGGGGTGGACATGGACGCTCCGGCTAGCCTACGGCCAGGCGAAGCCGGGGTCCCGGTAGACTGGACGGCCTTCGAGCAGCGTCAGGAGCACGCGGACGTGCCGCAGGTCGCCGGGTGAAACGTCGAACACGTTCCGGTCGAGGACGACCAGGTCCGCGGCCTTGCCGACCTCGATGGATCCGGTGAGTGCCTCGAACCGGGCGAGCCAGGCGCCGCCGATGGTGTATGCGGCGATCAGCTCAGGCAGGTGAAGGATCTGTCCGGGTTCCCCGTTGGTGAGCGCCGCCTGGATGATCTCCAGCGGGTTCATGGACGGCGCCGGCCAGTCGCTGCTCACCACCATCGGCGCCCCCGAGGAGAAGAGGCTGGCGTACGGGAAGAGCCGGCGGGCGCGCTCCGGCCCTAGCAGCGGCACCACCTCGCCCAGGTACCCTGGGCCGAACGCCAGCAGCGGCTGGATGTTGGCCGTCACCCCCAGGCGGCGAAAGCGCGGGAGGTCCGCCGGATCGACCAGCTCCAGGTGGGAGAGCTGGTGGCGGCGGTCACCGGGAGCGTTCGCCTCGCGCGCACTGGCGAACGCATCGAGCGCCACCCGGACGGCGCGGTCGCCGATGACGTGCATGTGTACCTGGAAGCCCTCCGCATCCAGCCGCCGCACCAGCGCAGTGACCGCGTCCGGTTCGGCGTTGAGCGTGCCCCGGGCCTCGGGCTTCGAGGCGTACGGCTCCAGCAACGCGGCGGTGAAGGTGATGAATTCGCCGTCCAGGAAGATCTTCGCCGAGTCGGCTCGGAGCCGCCGGCTCCGGAAGCGGTCGCGGCGCGAAGTGAGCTCCTTGACCTGGTCCACGCCGCGGGCGAGATCGATTCGCTGCGAGGCCACGACCCGAGCCGTGAGCTCCCCGTCGCGGTCGGCGGCGAGGTACTGCTCCAGGACCGACTGGTCGGCGGCGGCGTCGATCAGCGAGGTGATCCCGAACCGGTTCGCCATCGCCAGCGACCGCCGGAGCCCTTCGCGATACTCCGCGGCGGTGGCCGGAGGGATCTTCTGCCTGACGAGATTGACGGCGGTGCCGCGCAGGACGCCGGTCGGTTCTCCGGTCGTCGCGTCCCGATCGATCTGGCCGCCCGGAGGGTCGGGGGTCTTGCCGTCGATCGCAGCGATCCCCAGAGCGCGCGAGTTCACCCAGGCGGTGAAGCCGTCCGGCGTCGCCAGGTAGGCCGGGCGATCCGGCACCAGCTCGTCCAGCGTGGACCGCCGGGGTCCCCTGGCGGGCGCGAAGAGCCGCGGCTCCCAGCCGTTCCCCACCAGCCACTGCGTCGAAGGTGCTGCCGCCGCGCACGCCCGCACCGCCGCGGAGAGCTGGTCCACGGAGGTGGCATCGTTGAGCCCGCAGCGGACCAGGCGGAGGCCACCGGTCACCGGGTGTACGTGCGAGTCGTGGAAGCCGGGGAGCACCATGCGCCCCTCCAGCTCGACGATGCGCGTCCCACGACCTGCATAGGGAGCGACCCCGCGATCGTCGCCGGCGTAGACGATCCGCCCGTCCTTGATCGCGACGGCGCTCGCCCAGGTCCGCGCCGCGTCCACGGTGTAGACCTGGCCACCGCGAAGCACGAGCGTCGCACGAGGCGCGCCCGCCGCCGCAGTCCCGGTGATCAGGGCGAGGGCGAAGATCCTGTTTCGCATGGTTCCCTGGCGCCGCCTCAGCGAGCCTCGTCGAACACGCGGCTCGCCCCCCGGGCTCCTTCGATGGGGGGCGAGCTCGCGGCAGCGAGCAGCCACCTCCAGGTCGTGGCCCTCGCGTTCGATGTGACTCCGGGCCCGCGCTGCGCTGGGTCACTGATCATGACCCAGCATCATGCCCAGCCGGCGCGGCTACTTGAACCAGCCGGTGACGCCGTTCCAGATCGCCTTCGGGCTGAAGCCCACGTCGAACGAGACCGAGCCGCCCAGGCCCAGCGCCGCGCCGACCTTGAGCTTGACGCCCACCTTGTCGAGGCTGAGCGAGCCGGACGCGCTGCCGGTGACGCCGGCGCCCGCGTAGCCCTCCACGCCCACGCCGCCGGACACCGCGCCGCCGCCGAGCTGCCCGCTGGCCTGCGCTCCGGCCTTCGCCCCCACGAACGCCTCGCCGCCCACGCTGCCCTTCACGCCCGTCAGCCCGACCTCGCCGCCCGCCTTGATGCTCGCGTCCGCGCCCGCCTTGGCCTCGACGCCGACCTTGGCGCCGCCGACCTTGCCCTCCACGCCCGCGTCGGCCGACCCCTTCACGCCCAGGTCCACGCCGGCCTTCGCCTCGCCCTTGGCGCCCTTGGTGCTGATCTCCCCCTTGGCCCCCACGTCCGCGCCGCCACCCGCCGAGACGCGCGCGCCCGCCGACGCCGGCCCGGACTTGACGCCCACCTCGGCCTTGGCGTCCTTGCGGAACTCGTCCTTGTACTTGGCCTCCGCGAGCGTTGCACCCGGCGTGGATTTATCAGCCTCCTTGCCGTAGCTCTTTTCCGCGCTCTTGGATTTTTCAATCTTGCCTTCGGCCTTGCCGGAGACTCCGCCATCGCGTGGCGTCACCTCGGACTTGGTCGTGGTCTTGAACCCACCTCCGGCGTCTGGCTTCGGCTGGGCAGGGGGGGACGACGGGGCAGGGGGCGGCGACGGCGGCCTCGCCGTAGCAGATCCAACTCCACTCATGATGTGACTCCTCGGGTGTGAGATGCCCGCCTCCAGAGCGGGCATTTGGGGGAAGGTTTCCGCCTCCAGAGCGGATCCCCTCAGTTCGAATATCGCGAGAAGCGGGACCGAGTTTCGTGCGTCGAGAATGCTAGGTGAATTTACTTACGCCCGGCCTGGAGCTTTCCAAGGGCCTGGATACGCTCAGGTCTTGCCCTGGCCGGGCTTGGTCAGGGCCTGCACCAGCCGATCGACCTGCGCCTTGATGCTCCACTCCGGCCTGGCCAGGGACTGGGCCTTGAGGGCGTGCTCCAGGGCGGCCCTGGGGTTCGAGCTCGCCAGGGCCACGGCGAGGTTGTAGTGCAGCGTCGGCTCCTCGGGATGGGAGATCAGGGCGCGCCTGAGGACCTTCTCCGCCTCGGCCTTGCCCGGGGCGCCCTTCTCGAACAGGAGATTGGCGAGGTCGATCGACGAGGCGGCGGAGGTGGGGTCCAGCGCCAGCGCGTCCTCGAGGAGCTTCTGGGCCCGCGCGAAATCACGTTTTTGAGTGTAGACATCCGCCAGCGCCTGTTTCGCGTCGGCCGCCTTGGGCCGGGCGGCGACCACGGCCTCCAGCTCGGTCTTCGCCTCGTCCAGCCGCGCGAGGCGGATCAGTGAAACACCCCGCCAGTACCTGTATTGCGGCTCTTCCGGAGCGCGCTTGAGCAACAGCTCCGCCTCGGCCAGCGCCTCGGCGTTCGCGCCGGTGCTGCTGCGGAGCAGGTACATCTCCTCGTGGATCGCGGGCTCCAGCGGCGCCATCTCGATCGCGCGCTGGAGGACCTCGATCGCCTTCGGAGCGTTGCCGTCGACGGCGTAGGCCTTGGCGAGGTACGCCACCAGCACGTACTCGCTGGGCGAGGACTCCACCGCGGCCTCGAAGTGGGCGACCGCGGAGAGGCCGTCGCCCCGGCGCAGCGCCGCGTCGCCCGCCTCCATCCGGATGAAGACGTTCTTCGGATCGAGGAGCACCGCGCGCTTGAAGGCGACCTCGGCGGCGGCGTCATCGCCGCTCTTGCCCAGCGCCCGCGCCAGGTTCATGAACTCGAACGCGCCCGCGGTGGGGCTCATCGTCGCCCGGCGCAGGTGATCGATCGCGGCCTGGTCGCCGCCGAGGAACCGGAGCAGCGCGAGGTGGCTGCCCGCCTCGGCGTGGAGCGGCTCCAGCATGATGATCTGCTGGAGGAACGGGTGCGCCTCGTCCGGCTTGCCCTCGATCAGCCGGACCCGCGCCATCCCCAGCAGGCAGTCCACGTCTCGCGGGTTGGCCTCCAGGCCCTGCTGGAAGGCGCGGATCCCGTCGGCGGCCTTCCCTGCCTGGAGGAGCTGGAATCCCTGCTGGGCGTGGGCGGAGAGCACGCCCGGGAGTGTACTAGGGGAAGCTGCATTCGACGAAGAGGTCCGAGCCGTCCACCCGCGCCTTGAATCGCGCGACCTTCCTCTTCGAGAGCACCTTCCCGGCGGCGGCCACCGCGTCCTCGATCGGCCGGTCCTGGTGGATCACCCGCCCGTGGCACTTCTCCTCCAGGCGCTCCAGGAGCGGGGGAAACGGCATGTTCCACTTCTTCTTCTTCGCCATTTCATGATTCACCGGAATCATCGCCACCAGGTCCGGGCTCTCCATCAGCTCCAGGCCCTCCGAGCGGTGGGTGGCGTTATGGCTCCCGTGGTGGCCGACCTTGTAGAGCACCGTCCGCCGGAGCAGGTCCCTGGCGGTCACCGTCTTCACGCCGCCGCCGTCGTCCGGGACGGTGAAGGAGACGTTCTTCCACGACGCCCAGTTGCCGACCTGGGCGTCGCCGGGAAACAACAGGACGTCCCCCGTGGCCACGATCTCGAAGGCCAGGGCCAGGCAGGTGTTGTTGGTCCAGTTGTCGAGGTCCAGCGCCAGCTGCCCGGCCACCGTCAGCCAGTCGTCGTCGATGCGCCGCCATCCGTTGACCGGGTCGGGGCCGAACCCGTAGTGCCGCCTGAAGAAGTCGTCGGTGCGTCCCTGGGCCTGCGCCTTCGGGATCCGGTAATACTCGTCGAAGGGGTAGGCCAGGCGCCGCTGCTCCTCCGAGTCGCCGCCGGCCGCCGCCGGCTCCTCCAGCGCGGCCAGGAACGCCCGCGCCGGGCTCAGCCGCAGCTCGTACGCCTCGTGCTCCGTCTTCCGTGGCAGCAGCCTCTTGATGAATGCGGCCTCTGACGGCGGGCCCAGCACGTAGACGCGCACGCCGTCCGCTCCGGGCACCGCGAAGGGCGCCTGGCCCGGGACGAGGTACTGGAAATCGGCCCCCTGTCGCCCGGTCAGGCGGGCCATCGCATCCTGGGTGGTGGCGCCGGCGGCCAGGGGCTCACCGAAGAACGAGACGACCCCGGTGACGGCCTCGCGCAGCGCGGGCTGGATCCCGGCGTCCGCCCACTTC
>Ga0075421_100006306_pt1 | contig 14443 bp, 14 predicted proteins | sample SoiMetdeltSBSDD5_FD_75292 | JGI IMG/M metagenome (GOLD analysis project Ga0075421, IMG submission 75292) | Bulk soil microbial communities from a Populus tree surrounding site in Tennessee, USA - Soil MetaG P. deltoides SBSDD5 | ecosystem: Environmental > Terrestrial > Soil > Tree plantation...
GCGGAGAACGCCACGATCCCGCGGGCCGCGTACTCGCGTGCGGATCCGTCGGTGATGTCCGGCGAGCCCCAGACGAATCCGCCGCCGTGGAAGAGGACCACAGCGGCGCGCCTAACGCCTGTTTTGGCCGGGTTGAATACATGCACGACGAGTGACTCGGCGCCGACGGTCTTGTACGCCCTGACCACATAGTCGCGGACCGCCGGCTGGGCGGCGCAGGGAAGTGCGCCGGCACTCAGAACGCAGAGGAGCCCGGAAGCGAAACGCCGCATCACGAGACCCAGCGGTTGGAATTGGAGCATCCACCGACCCTCTCATCACCCCTTCAATTGTCGGTGAACCCCCAACCGCCCCGCAAGGGAGGGGAGTCGTTGAAGAACGATGCATCGTCTTTCAACGACTCTGACCTCTGACCCCTTGAAACAGTCGTCAACGTGACTGGCTCCAGGCGCTCAACAATCGCCTGGCCTTCTGCGACGCGGCGGCCACGGTGTCGATCGCGACGACTGGTTGCTCGTATCCCGTCACACGCACGTCGGCCGTGAACGGTCCACTCGGCCGCTCGACGACGACCCGTGCCCGGTCGCCCATTCGTAATCGAACGAGCTGGGCCCGGAGCTCTGGCCACGTGCGCACGGCCACGCCGTTGATCGACACGACGCGATCGCCGCTGTGAAGGCCTGCGCGGCCCCAGATGTTGTCCGGCCGTGAGATACGGAGTCGCAGGGACTGATCCCGCTCCCGCACCCAGCCCCACACGCCGAGGTCGACCGCCGGCTGCCCGTTCCGGTCGAGCGCCGGCTTCGACGAAGCGTTCATACGTAGCCCGATCAATGCGAGGTAGCGGTTGAAATCCAGCGGAGAGCCCGATCTCACGTGCGCATCGAAGAACGGCGTGACGTCGCACCCGCAGACGTCCTCTACCGCGCGCTCGACATCGGCACTCATGAATCCCTTTGCTGGACTGAACCGCTGCAGCATGAGTCGCATGACGTCGTCCATGGATCGCCGTCCGTCCGTCGCGTCACGGACAATGATGTCGAGCATCGCGCCGAGCAATTCTCCCTGCAGGTGACTTCCGGCGACGTAATCACCGAGCGCATCGGGTTCCGTGTTGTACTCGGCGCGACTCACGCGCTCGGCGGACAGCTGGGCGTGACCCGGCGCGGCGAGATAACGCTCGATGAGCGACTGCAGATGTGCGGCGCGCGTCGGCGTGCGAGTCGGTAGTCCCGCCCGACGCGTGAGGAGATCGGCGTAGAAGAGGGTGAGGCCTTCGCTGAACCAGAGCACCGAAACCGACGGCTGCGTCTTCCAGGTCACCGACTGATACTCGGCGGGACGGATGCGCATGAGATTCCAGGCGTGTACGAACTCGTGCGCCGTCTCGGGGAGCTCCGCGTGCGGATCGCGCGCGAGGTCTGCGCTCCGGACGCCTAACGTTACGGAGTTGGGATGCTCGAGGCCGCCGTACGCCTCGTCGCGGAAGATGAAGGTGTACTCGCGCCAGGGAGCGCCCGCAAACAGCGTGGCCGCTTGGGAGACGAGGCGTCGAATGCCGTCGACGAACACTGTCGAGTCGAAGGAGACGGCGCTCGGTGCCGGCCAGTACACGACGCGATACGGGACGCCGGCGTCGGCAAAGCGCCAGCTATGAAGGCGACCGACGATGATCGGCGACTCGACCAGCTCGTCGACCGATGCCGCGAAGAAGGTCTGCGGATCGGATGTCGGCTGCATGCCGGTCGCGGTCTGCCATGACGTCGGAAGCGTGAGCGTCACGTGCGCGGGTCCGGCCTCGTTCCCGATGATGTACATGAAGGAGTCTGGGCCGCCCACGAGCGCGCCTGTGGGCGCGACGAACGGACGCCACGCCGCGCGCGGCGCCGGCTCGGTGGGTGGTAGCTTCACGCGATACCGGATGGTGAGGTCCCGCGTCTGCGCACGTACGAGCCAGCGGCTGCTGTCGATCAGCGCGATCGTGGATGGGGTCGAGATCGTCAGGCTGTCGACGAACCGCCAGTAGCGGTTGTTGTACTCGGGATGCGCAGCCATGGCGACGGTGAACGTGTCGCGAGCATTCCGAATGTGCATTTCGACGGCGTACGCGGTCGTGTCGACGCTGTCGACAGTTAGCCGGTAGTGCACAGCAGGCCGAGACATCGTCCCCGGCTGAGGGAACTGGGTCGACGTGCCGGAGGCGGCGACGATGAGCCCCGTGAAGAGAAGTAGACGCATGTTAGTCTTTTGTGGTCCGGGTGTCTCAACGTGAGATGCCGACCGGCTACCAAGCGCTTGGATTCGGTGGAACTTTGCTAGAGGGCTGCGCTCGCGTCGGACACGCCAACCATTGGCTCGCCCCGTGTGTCCATCGTGAGCGCCCTCCGTTCACCCGTCGCAACCCAGCCAATGCGCGTCTCCCTCGGGCAACTCCTCGAGGACGTGGCAGTCGACGTCCGCCTTGCGTTCCGAGCACTTCGGAAATCCCCAGGCTTCGCGGCCGCGGTGATCGTCACTCTCGGGCTCGGAATCGGTGCGAATGCCGCGATGTTCGGCGTGGTGGACCGGCTCATGTTCCGTCCCTACGCGTACCTGCGCGATGCGGGCACTGTGCACCGAGTGTACCTCCGCTCCACCTACCGCGAAACCACCACGACGAGCTCGTACACCGAGTACGCACGCTACCTGGACCTGAAGCGGTGGACGAAGTCCTTCGACGAGTGGTCCGCGTTTGCGACCCGTACCTGGGCAGTTGGTGTCGGCGAGGCGTCCCGCGAACGCCAGGTCGCCACGGTCAACGCAAGCTTCTTCAAGTTCTTCGACGCGAAGCCAGCGCTGGGTCGCTTCTTCGTTCCGGCGGAAGACTCGACTCCGCGCGGCGCTGACGTCGTCGTGCTCGGCTACGGATTCTGGAAGGCGGAGTTCGGCGGCCGCAATGTCCCGGACGAGGCCACGACGACACTGCTGTCGGACGTGCTGGCCTACCCCGGAGTACCGGAGCATTGGTCACGCCCTGCCCCCGACGCGCCGCTGGTGCCTGTCATCCCTGTGATTTTCGCCAAGGAGGCGAGAACGTACACGTTCTTCTCGGCGGTCACGACCTTGGGGACGCCGCAGGATGTGACGCTGCAGGAGCTGCGGATCGAGTGCTTTTTCCCAATGGACGACGAGACTGCGCGGAACATGCGACTGCTCACTGACGCGGGCATGTGAGGAGGAGGCGGTCGTTACCAGCGATCAGCCGCGTCCTCGAGCCGGCCGGCCCACCACTGCCATTCCGCAACTCCGGTCGCGGTCCCACCGGCGAGCTGTGCACCTTTCGCCCACAGCATGGTCCGAGCGCCGTACAGGATGGCCACGTCCTCGAGGCGTGACCAGAGCGACGCCGCCAGCGGGGTCCCGAGCTCGCGCTCCAGCAGCGCGCGGTACCGCGCGATCACCGCCTCCTTGGTTCGAGCAAGCCGGCTCGCGTTCACGCCAATGTACCAGCCAAGGTCGGTCGTCGCTGGCCCGGTTCCCACGAGCGCCCAGTCGAACGCCGCGACGCCGCCGGCGGGAAGCGGCGCGAAGTTCGCCACCTTCACATCCCCATGCACCAGCGTTTGCGGCAGATCCGCCCACGCATCGGCGAAGAAGCCGGCGGGTCGCCGAAGCAATTCCGCCGCGTGCGACGATAACTCAGAGACGGCGGCGCTCCATCCGACGCGCAGACGCTCGCGCAACGGTGGCGACATCAGCGCGGTCGCGACGTGGTCATCGAGGACGCTCTGGACAACGAGCTCCGATGTTGTCGACGCGCGGCCGAGCCATGCGATAGACAGGGCGGGGGAGCGCCAGAACCGCGCGTGCAGTCGAGCGATGGCCGCGAGTAGCGCCTCTTCGTGTGCCAGCGCGATGGGCTCACGTACATCCGGGAGCACGTGCTCACCGAGATCATCCATCAATAGACCGGAGCGGCCACCCTCGACCGCGTACGCGACGAACGGCGACACGAACGCGTCCCACACACCATCGAGGGTTCGCTCGGCGAGTAGCTGCCACTCGCGGCCCACGCGGTCGCCTGTGCGCACCGCAGTCCACTCGCGCGCGGGGTCGCATAGCTTCAGGACGAATCGCCGCGTCTCACCGGACGCGAGTTCCACCACGAGGCGATGGTGCGTTGCCCCCGAGAACCCAACCGTCGACAGCGGCTCCTGCCTGATGCTGACACCGCCGAACGGCTCGGGGCGAGTGAGATCGGCGAGGCGCTCGAAGCGACGAATCTCCGACCCAACCCTCCAAGGCCCCCGCTGAGACGCCAATCCACCATTCACGGGGCAGCAGTCTCGCGCAGCGACTGCAGTTTCTGCTGCAGTTCCGGACGCCACTCGGGGTCGGCGAGATTCATTGCGAGCAGTGCTTCGATATCCTCCGCGGCAGCTCCAAATTGGCGTAGACCTTCGCGAACCTCCGCGCGGGCGTTCAACGCGCGAAAGCGCTGTACGCTCGACACGTCGGCCCAGCCGATTACCGCGGTCAGATCCTCGTCGGCCTCGGGCAGTCGCCCGAGATGCCGGAGGTAGCCAGCGCGATTCAACCGCGCTTGCGCTGCGGCTCGCGGAGCTTCGGCGTGCCGGTCGACCACCTGTTTCCAATCGGCGAGCGCTGCGTCGATTTCACCGAGCTGCCCATGCGTCATCGCTCTGTAGTTCAGTACGTTGAGCTGCATGGAAGGCTCGGCCGTCAGCTCGAGGATGCGGTCGTAATCTTCGAGCACAGATCGAAACGCGTCAGGCGTCTTCACCTTTGCGCGAAAGACAGCGCGCGTGAAGCGATGCACGATCTCTTCGCGATCATCCTCCGCTGCGGCGACGGCCGCGTCCATATCCTCGAGCGCGAGTGAGAGGTCCCCTTGCTCTTCATGAGCAACCGCCCGAGCAGCGTAAACGCGACTGACATAACGATCCGCGAGGTCGACGGCCTTCGTCAACGCCTCGATAGCGTTCGCGTGTTCGCCAAACCTGGTGAATGCGATGCCGCGGCGCTGGAGGGCATCGGCACTGTACTCGTTCAGCGCCGGGTACTGATGCCGTGCCTGCTCGACGACGGCGCCCATCGCGTCATGGAGCGCCGAGCAGGGGCGTCGTACCGGGCCATGCCCATGTTTCCGCAGGAAACGAAGCGCGGGCTCTGCTTCTGCCCAGCAGCGTTCGATCAGGACCTTCAGCTGTTGCTCGTTCGATGCGAGCACCACCGATGCCGCGATGGCCGCGGGCTCGAGTTCCCGAAGGTAGTCGTCCTCGTGGACACGGCCCGTCGTTAGGTGGAAGCTGGTGAGTGCCTCTCTCCCAAAGGCCGGCAGCTGATCGAGGATGATCTGGCCGATGGGCGCGTATTTCGTCCGGAGCTCGGCAATGATGCACGCGAGCCACGCGAGCTCTCCCAACTGGCCACCGGCCGCCGACATCCACCTATCGTTCGGCGCGTTGCCATGCACCTGGTACGAATACACGACGTTGAGACCCGGGTACTCGAATGTGTCGCGCGGGTAGTCCCACCGCAGCAACAGGATCGGGAGCCTCAGCTCGGCGAGCATGTCCAGCTCAGTGGTCACCCCCGCTGTGGCAACATCCCCGTGCGGCGGAATCACGACGACGGCCAGGGCAGTTTGGAGCATCGCTCGGAGCGTCGTGCGATTGACGTCGGCTTCAGTCTCGGAGGGTTTCGCGATCTGCTCGAACCAACTCCAATGCTCGTACTCGTAGCCGAACCGGCCCATCCTCTCGAGCCCGTCCTTGATCGCGAGCGCGAACCGTGCCTCGGTCGGCTCGCTCTTTGAAAACACGATGAACACATCGCGAGAGGCAGGTTCATCGCGCGGCAGCCCTTCCACTCGACCGTCCATTCCGCCCGAACCGATTACGCCATCTGAGTCGGTCGCTATTACGTGCGTTAGCCGATCGTCCAGAGTAAGTAGCCCGCCCAGATCGAGAGCACGAGCGCCCCACCATAGCACAACAAGCCGATCAGCTCGTTCAGATGCTTGATCTGCAACCCGTCATACAGCGTGAACCGGAACCGATGCGCCGCGTGAATCAGCGACACCACCGAAACCCCGAAGAGCACCAACCTCGTTAGGGGGTGGTGGACCAGGTTGTACATATGCTCGTAGCTCGGCGGCGAAAGCCACCCGAGCGGAAACGCCAGCCCAAAGAGCAGCACGAGCACCGGCACGAACACCGCCGACGCCACCCCGCCAGCGCTGAACAGCAGCCACAAGAGCGGCTCGGCCGATCGCTTGTGCATGTCAGCCTCCGAGGAGAAGCCAGAGCACGAACGCCGTCGTCACTACCCACGCACCATAGTTCGCTGCGCTGATCAGCGACGCGGGAAGCCGCTTGTGGCCCAGGTGCACGACCATCGCCTTCGGCGCGAGGTTGAACCACGTCACCGCGTGGAACAGGACGAAGAAGGCCGTCACGACGTTCAGTGTCATCACCACGGGGTGACGACTCCACGCCAGGAACGCCTGATAGTTCGAGTCGCCGAGACTCACGGCGCGGACAAGGAGCAGCAAATACACGACGAACCACGCGATGAAGATGCTGCTCAGCTCCCGCGTGATGAACGACAGATACGCCCGACGCTCGAGCCACCAGTATGTGGACGGGCGACTCCGCAGCCAGCGCGGATGGTAATCCGTGTACGCGTGACGCTCGCTCATCGCGCTTTCCTCGGCAGCACGAACGATTTGAGCTCCTCGAGCGCCGCGGTCAGCTTGTAGCGCTGAATCGCGCCCGCGGGATCGACGTGCTTCGGGCACACCGCCGTGCACTCGCCGACGAACGTGCACCCCCAGATCCCGTCGTGCACCGATAATGCCTCGAGTCGCTCGTCGTTGCCCTGATCGCGTGAGTCGAGGTTGTACCGCTGCGCGAGCGCGATGGCGGCAGGACCAATGAAGGCAGGCTCGAGCCCATAGATCGGGCACGCCGAATAACACAGCATGCAGTTGATGCACATGCTGAACTGCCTGTACTCCTCGAGCTCGTCCGGCGTCTGCAGATACTCGCCCTCGATCAACGGCTTCTCCTGGTCGCGGATGATCCACGGCTTCACCGCGACGAGCTTTCGCATGAAGTCGCCGATCTCGACGACGAGGTCGCGGATCACCGGAAAGTTCCTGAGCGGCTCGACCCGCACCGGACCCGCGCCGTACTCGGAGAGGAACGTCTCACACGTGAGCTTGGGCTCACCGTTGACGGTCATCCCACAGCTCCCGCACACGCCCATGCGACACGACCAGCGATACGACAGCGACCCGTCCAGACGATCCTTGATGTAGTTGAGACCGTCGAGCACCACCCAGTCCTTTGGACAGGGCACCTCGTACTCCTGAACCGTCGCGCCGGATTCCTCCTCCGGACGGTAGCGCGTCACCTGCATCGTGATCTTGTCCGCCATCCGGCGTTACCTCCCGTAGACCCGCTCGGCCGGCGGCCAGCGGGTGATCGTGACGGGCGTGTACTCGATGCGGCACGAACCGTCCGCACCGCGGTGTGCCAACGAGTGCGCGAGAAACCGCTGATCATCGCGCGCGGGAAAATCCGTGCGCTGATGCGCGCCGCGTGATTCCTCCCGGCGCAGCGCGGACGCTGTGATCGCCTCGGCCACGTCGAGCATGAAGGAGAACTCCAGCGCCGCGATTCGCTCCGTGTTGAACGTTCGACTGCGATCATCGAGCGACACGGTGCACAGGCGCTCCTGCAGGCTCCGCAGCTCCGAGGCGGCCTGCGCCAGCGCGTCACCAGCTCGGTAGATGCCCGCGCTTGCTTCCATCGTCTTCTGCATCTGCACGCGGAGTGTGGCCAGTCGCTCGTGCCCTCCGGTCTTGCGAAGGAAGTCTTGCTCGAGCCGACGCTGCTCGTCCTTCGCCTGTGCCGCAATGGCGGGCGTCGGGTCCTTCGCCGTGGACGCGTACTCCGCCGCGGCTCGCCCCGCCCGCGCGCCGAACACAAGGCACTCCGTCAGCGAGTTCGACCCGAGTCGGTTCGCGCCGTTGATGCTCACGCAGGCCGCCTCGCCCGCCGCGTACAGTCCCGCGAGCGGCGTGGCACCGTTCATGTCCGTGTGCACACCGCCCATCATGTAATGCACGACGGGCCGCACGGGGATGAGGTCGGTGATCGGATCGAGCGCCTCGTACTTGAGGCAGAGTTCCCTAACGAGCGGAAGTTTGGTCGTGATGATCTTCTTGCCGAGGTGGCGAAGGTCGAGGTGCACGACCGGGCCATAGGGCGTATCGATCGTTCTCCCCTTCGCCACTTCTTTCATGAAGGCTTGCGACAGGCGATCGCGCGGCCCGAGCTCCATGCTGCGAAACACGGGCTTCGGTTCCGGCTTGCCGAGGTCGTAATCCTGGAGGTACCGGTAGCCATCCTTGTTGATCAGGTGGCCGCCCTCTGCACGCGCCGCCTCCGTGATCAGGATGCCCGTGAACGGCAGCCCCGTGGGATGGTACTGCACGAACTCCATGTCCTTGAGTGGCGCCCCCGCGCGATACGCGAGGGCCATCCCATCACCGTTCTTGATGTTCGCGTTCGTCGTGAAGGGAAACACGCGACCGCATCCACCCGTGCAGATAATCACCGCGCTGGCGGTGATCGCCTCGACCTTGCCGGACATGATCTCGATGGCGACGACGCCCTGCACTCGCCCACCGTCGACGAGCAGCTTCGTCACGAACCACTCGTCGTATCGTTCGACGCTCGTGTACCTGAGCGAGGTCTGGAAGAGCGTGTGCAGCAGGTGGAATCCCGTTTTATCGGCGGCGAACCACGTGCGCATCTTCTTCATCCCGCCGAACGGGCGGACGGCCACTCGGCCGTCCGCTTCGCGACTCCACGGACATCCCCAATGCTCCAGGCGTATCAGCTCCTGGGGCGCTTCCTTTACGAAAGCCTCCACGGCGTCCTGATCCGACATCCAGTCGCCGCCGGAGATCGTGTCGTACGCGTGTTCGTCGAGGCTGTCATCGGAGCGTGCCACACCTGCCGCGCCGCCTTCGGCGGAGACGGTGTGGCTGCGCATGGGGTACACCTTCGAAACGACGGCGATTCTGAGTCGGGGATTCGTCTCGGCGATGGCGATGGCGGCGCGGAGCCCGGCTCCGCCGCCGCCCACCAGCAAGACGTCATGGGTGGGGGCCAAGGTGCCTCGTGGCTATTCGGCGGAGAGCATCTCGTCCACGAGGACGGTGCCGTCGTGGCGGATGACCTTCTGGCTGACACCTCCGTCGTGATACTCGTGACGGATGGTTCGACAGCCGCAGGCGTAGTCCACCTCCTGCGTGAGGACCGTCTCGTCGTCGCGGTCCTCGTAGGTCTCTCCGTCTACGACTCGCCCGCAGGGAGCTTGCTGGCGAGTGAACCTGTTCGTGGCGACCATCGTCCACCTCCGCGCTGGCTGCAACGCGGTGACCGGCCACGCGTGCCGTCGTCAGCGGCGGCACAGCGTCAAACATCGGACCGACCGCAGTCGATCGATTGTTCTGGTCTGGACGAAACCGCCCCAACGGTACGTCAGGCGCCGTAGAGATGAAAGGGCCGCGCCCCCGAGGGCTCGTCGACACCCTCGGGGGCGGTTGTCATTCGGAGACGCGGCTGGGGAGCCCTACTGTACCAACACGACGTCGACCGCCTTGCTGTCGAGCACCTTCATCGAGCCGTCTGCCTGCTTCTGGAGCAGCTTGACCGTGAACGTCGCGGGGCCTGGCGGAAGGTTATACCACCCGGTCGTGATCCCGTTGCTCATCGTGCAATCGGCCCCCCGCGGCAGGACACCGTTCGGGTTCGGGCAGTATGCAAGGAAGGCCGAAACCGACACCGGCGGGAAGCTGGGCGATTGCAACTCGCCCCTCAGGTAGATCAACTGGTAGTCTTTCGGCCCCGGGTTGGTCACCGTGACCGTGTACGGCGTGTACTCATCGCTGGGGGTCAACTGGATGTAGGGGGAGGGGAGCTGCACGTTCGAGATGTACGGCCCTCGCGGATTCGGTTTCGCGGCGGCCACAGCGAGCGATGCGACGTTAGGCGTCGTGGCCGGGGCGGTGGATGGCGCATCATCGCTGCACCCGGCGCCGGCCAGCACGGCGGCCGCGAGCAGGCAGGCCAGGTGGGCTCTCTGACGTATCATGGTACGGTCCTCACTTGCGGGTATAGTCGGTCGGCTGCCATCGCGGACGATCCGGTCCGCTGTGGCCGCCGTCTTTCGTTACCCTTTAGGCGAGGACGCCTAGGAAAACGTGCCATGGTCTCTAGTGACCAGCCCATGACGCCTTTCGGATTCCAGTCGTTGCCGGCCGTCGACGCGGCCCTTCCTTCACTCAGAGTGTTATGACTCGGTTTGCCTCCTTTCGCCCGATGTCATTGTGCGTGATCTCGTCGGTGGCGGTGGCTGTCAGCCTGATGACGTCCTCGGCCGGCCACGCGCAGACGCCGCGTGATACCGGTATCACCGTCATCCGCGCCGGCAGGATGTTCGACAGCGAGCGGGGGACGATGGCGTCGAACGTCGACATCCTCGTCCGCGGCAACCGAGTCGATTCAGTCGGATCCAGTCTCTCGGTTCCTGCCGGTGCCCGAGTGATCGACCTTCGTCGCTACACGGTGTTGCCGGGCCTGATCGACGCCCACGTCCATCTGCTGTACCTCGAGAACCCGAGCGCCGGCCTAACGATGGAGGGGACCAAGGCCGTCGTGGTCGAAGGAACGCCACTGCGCGCGCTCCATGGTGCGGCGCGAGCGCGCACTTTCCTCGCGGCTGGCATCACGACGGTGCGCGACCTCGGGAATTCAGGACGGTTCGGTGACGTCGCGCTGCGTGACGCCATTCGAGATGGGAGTGTCGACGGGCCACGAATGATCGTGGCCGGGCCCGGCCTGAGTCCTGAGGGAGGGCAGTTCCCGGGCCTTCAGCCGGCCTACCGTGCGATCGCCGAGGAGGAGTATCGGATCGTGCGCGGGGCGGAGGATGCCGCGCTCGCCGTGCGCGAGAACGTCACGTATGGCGCCGAGGTCATCAAGATCTACTCGAACAACACGCCGAACCGCGGGCAACTGACGCTCGAGGAGATGCGCGCGATCGTCCAGACCGCGAAGCAACTCGGCGTGAAGGTGACGGCGCACGCGACGGACGACGGCGCCGTCTGGCGTGCGGCCGAAGCCGGTGTGGATGGCATCGAGCACGCCTACCAGGTCACGGATTCGACGCTTCGGCTGATGGCGCGGAAGAAGATCTTCATGGTGCCCACGGACATCGACAGCATCTCCTTCGTCCGCTACCTCAAGTTGCAGGACCCGAGCGCTCCGCCACCCTCAGCGGCTCAACTGGCCGGCTACCGCAACGCGATCGGCGACCGGCTGCGTCGCGCGATCGCCGCCGGGGTTCCGATTGCCGCCGGGTCTGACAACTACATCGACTTCAAAATGCCGCAGGGTGAAGCGGCGAAGCACGTGATCCGGGCGTATGTGGAGGAAGGAATGAAGCCCCTCGCTGCGCTCCAGGCCGCGACCATCGGCGCGGCGACGTTGATCGGCAATGCGCGCCTCGGCGTGATCAAGAAAGGCAGCTTGGCCGACATCGTCGCCGTCGAAGGCGACGCGTCGAGCGACATCACGGTGCTCGAGCGGATCCGCTTCGTCATGAAGGACGGAACGGTCTACGTCAAATGAAGATCCGAGCCGAAGAGCCGGAGACGGAGCTTTCGCGCGACCCCTCGCGACGCGACGTTCGACCATGATGTGCTGTAAAGCGGAATAACCCCCAACTCCCGAACGGCCCGTGCCCACGCGGAGACCGCCTCACCCGCGTAACCGCGACCACGGAACGCTGGCACCGTCTCGACGCCCGCCTCGTGTGCGACCGGCGTCCGGCGAACGCTGCCGCACACCGCGACCGCCGCGCCCTCATGCAGCACGGCGAACAGCGGCGGACTCAGGGTAACATCCGGAATCCATGGCGCGAGATGTGGGCGAAGAACGTTCTCATTTCCCTCTGTTACGAGCACCGCGCTCGAGTTCAGTGGGACCTGCCCGGTGAACACGAATGCCGGCCCCGTCCAGATCCGTTGGACGGGTGCGACGCGGGAGAGAATCTCCTCGAAACGGCTAGAGTCGAGCGGCTCGAGCGCGCCTTCGTACAGAACCGCGCTATCCTCGGCCGCCGCTTGCAGGTCATCGAGAAACTGACGGCCATCAATGTCATCGCGCACCCGCCACTCGACGCCGTCTACCGTGCGCCCGAGATAAAACCGCGGCGCGCGCTGGCCGCTCGGCTCGTTCACATGCGTCATGCGACCACGAGCGTCGTGGACGTAGAGCGCCTCAATGTGCGCGCGCATCAGCGCCCGGTCGTCCGCTCCCTCAGGCAAGGAACTTCGCGCGCATGCCAGGCGGCAGCTTCTCCACAGCATAGCGGAGCATCGTCCGCGGCATGGAGTCGCCGTGTTTCTGGAGGAAGCGCACGAGACGTTGCTGATCCTTCTTGCCCGCCTCGCGGAGCCACGAACCAACCGCCTTCTGAACCAGGTCGTGCTCGTCGTCGACGAGCATCTCGGCGATGCGGAACGTATCGTCGACGTCACCCGCACGGATGAAGTAATACGTGCTGACGATCGCTGTGCGACGCTCCCATGGGTTCTTGGACCGGGCGAGCTCGTACAGGACATCGCGAGGCTTGTCGGCCAGGTAGCCTCCCACGACGTGCGGCGCGGCGCGGTCGACCAGATCCCAGTTGTTGATCCGATCGTGACGCCGAATGTAGAGGTCGAAGAGCGCCTTGCGATCCTCGGCCGTGATGCGCTTCGCTCGGGCCTGGAAGTCCATGACGCTGACGGCTCCCATCCGCACTTCGTAGTACGGGCTCTCGAGGAGCCGTTCGACGTCGGCGAGTGGTAGATCGGTGAACTCCTTCGCGGCCCGAAACACATCGCCGAAGCTGACGCCGAGCACCTTGTTATCTCGCGAGAATGCATGCGGGTCCGCTCGGAAGAAGCGCGAGACCTCCGCGGCGGTGTCCGGATCCGCGAGCTCCTTCAATGCAGCAACGAAGTGTGTGTGCCGCGTCGCGCTCTTCGACGCCACTACGGCAGACCTCCTCTCTCACGCGCCGCAGCGCGCGGACGCGGCGCCACCCCGGAGAAGTAGACGCGCGCGACGTCACGGGCGATCTGGACAGGAATCGCACTGTCCGAGTTCGTCAACACGATCACCGTGAGGCTGTCGTTAGGGAAGCGGGCCATCTCGGCACGGAAGCCGGGTAGGGAGCCGCCGTGATGGACTCGCCAGTGCCCGTCTACGGAGTCGAGTTGCCAGCCGAAACCGTAGCCGAACGCGCTCCCATCGGTGAGCCGTACTGGCGTCCACATCGCATCGCGGCTCGATTTCGTGAGTACCCGGTTCTCGTACAGCGCCGCATCCCACTTCGCGAGATCGAGCACGCTCGAGAGGAACGCACCGCTTGGGCGGAGCGCCAGAAACTCGGTGGCGTTGGCGTAGGCGCTGTCTCGCCACACGTAGCCGTGCGCGCGATGAGGAACAAGGGCGCTCACGGTCGTCGTCCGCGTGGCTGGCATTCCCACAGGGCGGAACACGCGCTCGGCAAGGAACACGTCCCATGGCTTGCCTGACGCACGAGCGATGACGTCGGCGAGCGTGAAGTAGCACACGTTGCAGTACTGGTACTTCGACCCGATGGCGAATTCGAGCGGTCGCTCGAACGCCGACCGGATCACGATACTGTCGGGCTGGATCTTCCCCGGGTCGAACGCAGGTCCCTCGCGCAGGACTCCCGACGTGTGCGTGAGAAAGTGCCGGAGCGTGATACCGCGCCATGACTCCGGCGCGTTAGGGTAGTACTTCGCGACCGGATCATCCACGGCAAGCCGACCGTCCTGCGCGAGCAGCATGATCCCCGTGGCAAGGAACTGCTTGCTCACGGAGCCGATCTTGAAGACCGTTTGCGGCGTGACGGGGATGGCATGCTCGAGATCGGCTATCCCGTAGCCTTCGGCCTTGATCACCTTCCCCGCGCGCACGACAGCGAGTGCGACACCCGGAATTCGCATTCGCTCCATCGCGCTGACGACGACACGGTCGACGCTGTCGCGTGCGCGCGCGTTCGGCGCAACCGCTTGGGCTGCGAGCGGGGTGCCCAGCAGCGCTGTGGCCAGGAAGCTGACAAGAATTCGTGGCATGAGAGGTCTCCGCTCGATTACCGCCGCATCGCCGCCGAACGACGCAGCATCCACCCGTACAACCACACAATGGCGCCAATGAAACCGAGAAGCCCGAGCCACCGCGCCGGCGCGAAGTCGTCAGGCACGAGCCCGATGGGCGCGTCATCATTCAAGCCGACGATGAGGCCCGCATTGAGCACGCCCCATAGGCTTTCACCCACGATGAGC
>Ga0075421_100006308_pt1 | contig 14442 bp, 12 predicted proteins | sample SoiMetdeltSBSDD5_FD_75292 | JGI IMG/M metagenome (GOLD analysis project Ga0075421, IMG submission 75292) | Bulk soil microbial communities from a Populus tree surrounding site in Tennessee, USA - Soil MetaG P. deltoides SBSDD5 | ecosystem: Environmental > Terrestrial > Soil > Tree plantation...
GGTGACCCCGCAGCAAGCGCCGATCAGACGTTCAAGTCGACACCACGCCAAAACACCGATAAATCCTTGTGCATCACGGATTTCCGCTCGCGACACCGTCACTCAACCGGACACTACTGACCTGAAGACCCAACTGCGGCTGTGACCGGCCTTCCCCACTTGCAGATAGAGGTTGCCGCCGTCGCCGTGCTTGCCCGGCGGTAGGGTCATGATCTTTTCAGGCGTCAGAAGATGTGTCGCGCTTGCCATCGTTCCCCGTTGAACCGTGATTCGAATGTATCGGCTATACTGTACAGTAAAGCGGTGATCCGAACAAGCCGCATTTTCGGGGGGTTGGCTTGCAAAAAACGTTTATACGCTGGCAAATCAGGCCTTTGTGGACCGTCTCTAAGGTCGATTGGGACCTTACGGGAAAGGGGCTTGGTGCACAGAGCAGGACTCGAACCTGCGAAGCCCGAAGGCACCTGGTTTACAGCCAGGCCTCGTTGCCGCTTGAGTATCTGTGCGTGCTTCCGGTGCGGGCGATCTTGTCGATCGCCCGCACCCGTGTTGGCGGAAGGCAGACGGTTCGAACGCCACACCTTGCGGTGCCCACCCGTTTTCGAGACGGGTTGCCGGCCACTCCAGCGGTACCTCCCAATACTGAACGTCCCGGTGCGACTCGAACGCGCGACCTCGTCGGCTTCTTCGGCGCCCTCAGCGGCCTGATGCGCACCGAGTTGCCCTTGGCGGTGTTGCAGGGCACGCAGGCCGTCACGATGTTGGTCCACGTGGTCTGCCCGCCGCGCGAGCGCGGGAGCACGTGCTCGAACGTCAGCGCCGAGGCCGGGAACACCTTGCCGCAGTACTGGCAGGTGAAGCGGTCGCGCAGGAACACGTTGAAGCGTGTGAAGGCGACGCGGCGCGGCGGCTGCCGATACCTGCGCAGCGCCACCACCGACGGCAGCCGGATGCGCGTCGAGGGGCTGCGCGCCCACGCGTCGTACTCCGCCACCACGGAGACGCGCCCCGTGAACACGGCCTGCACCGCGTCCTGCCAGCAGAGCAGCGACAGCGGGAAATAGCTCATTGGCCGGAAGTCGGCGTTGAGCACCGGCGCGGGATGCGCGGCCGTCGTCATGCAGACCTCCTTTCCGGTTGCTGCAGAAGCGTAGGGCGGATTAGGGCGAAGCCCGTAATCCGCCGTTTCCTTCGCCTGACGTGCATCGGCGGATTACGGCTTGCGCCTAATCCGCCCTACGTCTTCAGGCGGTTGAAACTGGCGGCCTGCACGGGAATCCAACCCGTCTCAACCCGCAGACAACGGGTCCGCCTCGGCAGATGCGTAGCAGGCCTTGGTTCTCCCGCGCGGTATCGAACCGCGGTCGTCCGGTTATCGGCCGGGCGCTCTGCCTTTGAGCTACGGGAGATGTTGGTGCTCGCTCCAGGACTCGAACCTGGGAATGTCGGTTTGTAGGACCGATGCCTTGGCCGCTTGGCGAAGCGAGCAATTGTGGGCGAATGGGGCCGCAACGGCGGATCGAACGCCGGTTTCCGCCTTACCAAAGCGGTGCCCTGCCACTGGACGATTGCGGCCCAACGTCATTGTTGGTGCTGGCTGGAGGACTCGAACCCCGGCCTTCGCCGGGGCAGGCCCCCACCTCTCGCTTACGAGACGAGTGGCCTGCCCGTCGAGCTGAGCCAGCCTATGAAAAAATCGGAAAAATGGATCGCGGCGCCGCCCGGAAGGGGAAGCGATCTCGTCCGCGCGCCGGGTCGGGCACCGCGTCCAGAATTTGGATGTTCACAATGTCAAAGAGCGCAAAGTCGAAGAGCGCGGCGCCGGCGGCGCCGTGGTCGCGGGCGAGCGGCTTCATGGTCCGAATGGTCCGGGCGCGCGCGAGGGTGCGCATGCGCCGGCGGCACACGAGACGAGCGTTGTTGATGGACTTCGGTTGGTTCTGTGGGTCATCTGCCCTCCTGCCTCTGCGGCGGAGGGCGTGCCCTGCGCCGGTTATTCCGGTATCGGTATCGAGCCTGGCTCGGACCGCCTGACCGTACCGGTGACGCCCGAGCAGCCGTACGTGCCCGCAGACAGCCGATCACTCGAACTGTGGAACCGTCCGGTGGCGGCGCTGGGCGCGGCGGCGATATGTGATGCTCTGAGCATCGGGTCCTCGGCGAGCCGCCGAATAAAATCCGATGGCGGTCCAAAATGAGAGGGCGAGTGAATGCCCGAACTTTCCGGGCGAGTCAAGCGAAGAACGAGCGTCCCGCAACAAAACCGAAGCCGCCGGCATCACTTGGTCAAGAGCAACTTGCGGCTTGCGGTGATGCGCAGGCGGTACTCCTGCCCGTCGTGCTCCAGGATCGCCTCCCTCCGGCCGCCCAGGAGCTCGCTGACCTTGACGCGGCGCGGCCCGTCGGCCGGGTGAAGCGGAGGCGGCTGATCCGCCGTCGCGGACTCTCGCTTTGGCGTCGACGGACGGTCGCTCATATCGATCACTCGTGCGGAGTTGGCAGAACGCTTCGCGGCGGTCGGGACCACAACATTATTGTTGACTCGTTATGTCAAGAATATCCAGGTTAGCAAGCCCCTCGTGGTTCCCCGGGACCACGCCGAAGCCAAGGCCGGCCGACCCTTGCAAGCACCTCGCTGGTTCAGGATGCCTATCGGTCGAATCGTGCCGGGGCGCTTGGCATCGGCGTTCCCGCAGGCAATCATGTATGTAGAGCAAGGGGCCGGACCCGCGGGCCCGACCGCTTCTGAACGATACGGAGGGACCAATGGACCTGGGGCTCAAAGGCAGGCGCGCCGTCGTCACCGGGGGCAGCAGCGGCATCGGCTACGAGACCGCGCGGCTGTTCCTGGAGGAGGGCGCGCGCGTGCTGATCTGCGCCCGCAATGCGGAGAGGCTCGAGGCGGCGCGCGCCGCGCTGGCGCAGGGGACCGGCGGCGAGGTCCACGCCGTCCAGGCCGACATGTCCAGGGACGCGGACGTGACGCGCGTGGTGGAGGCCGGCAAGGCCAGACTCGGCGGCATCGACATCCTCGTCAACAACGCCGGCACCATGTACTCGGGCCGCTTCGCCGCCCTCACCGACGAGGCGCTGCAGGTGCAGCTCGACACCAAGCTCTACGGCTTCATGCGCGCCATCCGGCTCGTCGCTCCGGCCATGCGGGCGCAGAAGTGGGGCCGCATCGTCAACATCGTCGGCGGCGCCGGCAAGGAGCCCGACCCCTACATGCTCGGCAGCGGCATCGCCAACAGCGCGCTGCTCAACCTCACCAAGTCGCTCTCCACCGAGCTGGGCGAGGACAACCTGCTCGTCAATGCGGTGTGCCCCGGCTGGGTCGACACCGGCTTGTGGAGGCGCAATGCCCAGGGCCTGCAGGCGGAGCTCGGCGTCAAGTCCGAGGACGATGCCCGCCGCCTCGCCGCACGCAAGAACGCGCTCGGCCGTTTCGGCCGGCCCGAGGAGCTCGCCAGCGCCATCGCGTTTCTGTGCTCGGAGCGGGCGAGCTACATCACCGGCATCTCGCTCAACCTCGACGGCGGCCGCCTCAAGGGGCTGTGGTAGCCTCACCTCATCATCCCGGACGGAGCGCTGCGAGCCGAAGGCGAGCCGCGCTCCGATCCGGGACCTCGTGGGGCAGGCTCAGACTCGTTCCGGGAGGTCCCGGATAGCCTCGCCTGCGGCTCGGCTTCCGGGACGACGGGTGGCGCTACTTGATCGTCTCTGCCGCTTTCTTCACGAAGCGGTCGTCCCAGGTCTTGCTCGTGTCGACGGTGGCGGCGGCGATCTCCTTGTCGAACTGCTTCAGGAACGCGAGCGAGCGGGCCTGGCTGTCGGCGCCGACGATGCCGTCGCGCGAGTAGACCTGCAGGTTGGCCTTGACGGCGGCGACGTAGAGCGCCTTGTCGCCCAGCCAGTACTGCTCCGGCACCGCGGCCGCCACCTCCTCCGGCGTCGCCTTCTCCAGCCACTTGAGCCCCTTGTAGAGGGCGTTGACGAGCGCCTGCACGGTGTTGGGGTTCGACGCGATGAAGTCGCGCTTCATGTAGAGCACCGCCGCCGACATCGGCCCACCCAGCACCTTGGTGGTGCCCTCGGTGGTGCGCGTCTCCTCCAGCACGACGATGTCGCCGGTCGATTCCAGCTTGGCGATCACCGGGTCGATATTGGAGATGGCGTCGATCTCGCCGCGCTGGATGGCGGCGATGGCCGACGCGCCCGTGCCGACGCCGATGAAGGAGGCATCGTCGGTCTTCAGGCCGGCCTTGGTCATCAGGTACCAGGTGATCATGTGGGTGGAGGACCCGGGCGCGGTGACGCCGATCCTGGCGCCCTTGAGGCCGGCGACGCTTTTGATCTTGGCCATCCTGTCCTTTTTGACCGCGAGCACGATGCCCGGATAGCGGCCGAGCTCGAGGACGGCGACGATGTCCTGGCCCTTCACCTGCATGCGGATGGTGTGCTCGTAGGCGCCGGTCACCACGTGCGCCGAGCCGCCGACCAGCGCCGTCAGCGACTGCGAGCCGCCCTTGAAGTCGCTGATCTCGACATTGAGCCCCTGCTCCTTGAAGTAGCCGAGCCGCTCGGTGACGGCGAGCGGCAGGTAGTAGAGCGCCGGCGCCCCGCCGACGCCGAGCTTCACGTCCTTGCGCTCCGGCGCCTGCGCACTCGCGCTTCCCGCGAGCGCCAGGGCCGCAACGGTGATGGCGATGGTCTTCAGGAACTGCATTGGCTTCCTCCCTGGGTAGCTGCTCCGGCTAGCGACTCCTTTGTCATCCCGGCACTTGCCTGCACCGGCGAAGGCCGGTGTTGCCGGGATCCAGCGCAAAGCAAGCGCCGGAGCACGCGGTAGGCTGGATGCCGGGAACAAGTCCCGGCATGACAAGGAACCGGCGTTGGACACAGAGCACTGGTCGCATGTCCGAGCGGTTCTTTCACGCCTGCCCCGCAGCAGCGGGCGGGCGCCAGACGAGCAGACGCCTCTCCGCCAGCGTCACGAACCAGTCGATGATGAGAACGAAGACGGCGAGGATCACCATGCCGGCGAACACGCCCGTCGTGTCGAACGTCCCCTCGGCCTGCTGGATCAGATAGCCGAGCCCCGCCGCCGAGCCCAGGTATTCGCCGACCACCGCGCCGATGATGGCGAAGCCCACCGAGGTGTGCAGCGAGGAGAACATCCAGGAGAGCGCGGAGGGCCAGTAGACGTGGGCGAACAGCTGGCGGTCACTCATGCCCAGCATGCGGGCATTGGCGAGGATGGCGGGGCTCACCTCGCGCACGCCCTGGTAGACGTTGAAGAAGACGATGAAGAACACCAGCGTCACGCCCAGCGCCACCTTGGACCAGATGCCGAGCCCGAGCCACAACAGGAAGATCGGGGCCAGCACCACGCGCGGCAGGGCGTTGAGCATCTTGATGTAGGGGTCGAACACGGCGGACAGGAGCGGCCGCCGCGCCAGCCAGAAGCCGATGGCGACGCCGGACACGGCGCCGATCACGAAGGCGAGGATGCCCTCGGTGAGCGTGATCAGCAGGTGCTGCCAAATGGTCTTGCCGAAGCAGGGCGCCGAGATGCTGAGAAGGGCGGTGAAATCCATGGGCTCGGCGCAGGCGACGATCTTGCTGGTGCCCTCCGCGAACATGGTCCAGACGCGCGAGGCCACGTCGATGGGCGTCGAGAAGAAGAACTTGGGCAGCAGATAGGTGCCGCCGATGGGGACCGTGGAGCCGACCTGCCAGGCCAGCACCACGGTGACACCCACGAGCAGCTGCAGCAGGAAGAGCCTGATGCGCATCCTGCGTGCTCCCCGCTCCCCAGGTCTGCCGCCTACGGCCTGCCGAACAGGCCGACGAGCCCGGCTGCTCCCTTGGTGTGGCCCTTGAGGGAGGCGAACAGCTCATCCCTGGTCAGGCCGGGCTTCAGCGCCGTCGGCTCGAGGTCGGTGGCGATGAGCGTGAAGATGTAGTGGTGCAGGCCGGTCTTGGGCGGGGTGCACGGCCCGAGGTAGTAGGACAGCCCGCGCGAGCCCTTGCCGCCGACGTACTTGCTCGAGTCCTTGCTCACCTCACCCTCGGCAAAGGAGGTGACGGAGGCGGGAATGCCGTAGGCGACCCAATGCACGACTCCCAGTCCCTGCGCGCCCTCCGGATCGATCATGATCATGGCGAAGCTCTTCGTCCCCGCCGGAACGTTGGTCCAGGCGAGCGGTGGCGAGACGTTCTCGCCGATGCAGTTGGGGTTCTCCTTGATGTTGCCGGCATTCTTCACCTGCAGCATGGCGCCGTCCTTGAAGGTCGACGAGGTCAGCGTGAAGGACTGCCCGCTGGGCGTCTGGGCTGCGCACACTCCTGCCGCCAGAATGCTCGCGAGCAGGCCCAGACCTGCCATGTGACGCTTGGCCAACATACTTCCTCCTTTTGGGCCCCCCGGGCCCGTCAACTCGCACCCGCCCCGAAGATACCATCGACGGGCCTGAAGCGTGCAACGGATACCGTCGTTCCTTGCATGCGTCATCCCTGGCCTGTAGCCGCGTAAGCCTTGAGCACCTCGTCCCGCAGCTGGCCCCAGATCGCCTTGTGCAGCTCGTGGAAACGCGCCTGCAGCCGTATCTCCGCCACGTCGCGCGGGCGGCCGAGGTCGATCGCGTGGTCGCCGATGATGCGCGCCTGGGGCCCCGCCGACATGATGACGACCCGGTCGGAGAGCGCAATCGCCTCCTCCAGGTCGTGGGTGACGAACAGCACCGCCTTGCGGTCCGCCGCCCACAGGTCGAGCAGGAGGTTGCCCATGATCTGCCGGGTCTGGGCGTCGAGCGGGCCGAACGGCTCGTCCATCAGCAGCAGCCGGGGGTCGCGGATGAGCACCTGGGCAAGGCCGACGCGCTTGCGCTGGCCGCCGGAGAGCTGGTGGGGGTAGCGGTTGCCGAATGCCGAGAGCCCCACCTGCGTCAGCCAGCCCTGCGCCCGCTCCAGGGCCTCGCGGCGCGGCGTCCCGGCGACCTCCAGGCCGATGGCGACGTTGTTGAGCGCCGATTTCCAGGGCATCACGGCGTCCTGCTGGAAGAGATAGCCGGCGGCGCGGTTGAGGCCCTGGAGTGGCGCACCGAACACGAAAGTCCTGCCCGTGGTCGGGGCGAGCAGGCCGGCCGCGACGTTGAGCAGGGTGGACTTCCCGCAGCCCGTGGGTCCCACGATGGATACGAACTCGTGCGCGCCTACCCCGAGGGTGGTCTGGGCAACCGCAGGGTAGCTGGCGCCGCCGGGCACCGGGAAGGCGACACTCACCGCCTCGAACGTGATCGCGTGTGCACTCGCCAGTGTCCTGCCGGCCTCGTGCTCGACCTCCAGAATGCTCAACGCGCTTCCCCCTCGCTCGAGCCCCCGCCTCTATCGGAGCACAAGGGTCCTCGAAGGCCCTGAAGTGGGCCCGGAGCGACCATGCCAGACGCAGCGCCGGGTGGGCAAGCGACGGCCGGGCGCTGACGCAACCCGGCACTCCGCCACCCCGACCCGCGGCCAATCGTACCTGCAATCGGGGCCTGCAACCCGAGCGCGGCGGCAGCTGCCCGAGGCCGGCGCCCCGAATGCCCTTGCCGGGCCCGCAGAAGCCCCGCCAGCGGCCTCGTCGGCCGGCCCGGCATGTCGGTACCCCCGGCCGGCAACGGCAAAACTGAGGGCTCGCAGCGCGAAAATCGGGTAGATTGTGCAACTGTTGCCAAGGCGTCGCCTGGTGTCTCCTCGTGAAACACCATGCATGCAACCCGGAAGGCCGCTCGATCCGGGAGCTGCACTGCTGGACCCGCGGCCTTGCGATGCTAGACTGCAACAATGAGTGACATCGCCGAGCCCAAGACCCGCCCGACGACCCAGGCCGCCGAAGGCGTGCCCAGGCTGCGCTGGACCCTGGTCGAGTTCGAGCGGCTGATCGATCTCGGCATTTTCACCGAGGACGACCGCATCGAGCTCATCCAGGGGGAGCTGGTTCCCATGGCCGCCAAGGGCAACCGTCACGAGCTGGTGCGCGACGAGCTCATGAACTGGATGTTCCGGCGGTTGCCGGAGACACTCCGGCTTTCCTCCGAGATCGGCTGGCGGCCGCCGGGAGCCGATACCTATGTGGAGCCCGATCTGCTGATCTGCCCAATCTCTCACAAGGGCGTCACGGTTGTCCCCGCTGACGTGCTGCTCGCGATCGAGGTTGCCCATTCCAGCCTGCGGTTCGACTCGACGACCAAGGCAAGGCTCTACGCCGGCCTCGGTGTGCGCGACTACTGGGTGATCGACGCAGAGGACCTGACGACGCGCGTGCACCGGGAGCCGTCGGCGCAGGGCTATGCGAGCGTTGTGGAGGTGCCGCCGGACCAGACCCTCGTACCCCTGCTCGTTGCTGCGTTGGCTGTGAGGCTCGCCGATCTCGATCTCACGTAGGCTGGATCGATGCGTGTTTGAGCCGGTGGCAGACCCAACGCCTGGAAGCGCATAGCCGTCCGGATGCGGTTGCATGACGCGCAACTTTGTTGCGGTATACCGGCCCCGATCTGGCGATGTGCGATGCACAAGGCTGCCCGTCTCCTCCCGTACGTTGCGCAATCCCCTCATGGGCGGTCGCTTTCCCTTCAGGGTCGCTCACGAAGGGCGGGCAGAAGGTTTGCGATGCCACCCTGACTCTGGCATCTCTAGTGCGGCCGCAGCCGCGGCAGGGGCCCGCACCGGCGCGGGGCGGAAGCGAAAGCGCAAGACAGCGATCCACCATGGCCAAACACGCCGTCAGCCTCGACGACAAGTACGCCCTCGACGAGACCCGCCAGCTCCTCACCGGCACCCAGGCCATCATCCGCCTGATGCTCACCCAGCGCGCCTGCGACCTCCGGGCAGGCCTCGACACCGCGGGCTACGTCACCGGCTACCGCGGCTCGCCCATCGCCACCCTGGAGGCCGCGCTGCTGCGCGCCAGGGGGCTGCTCGAGCCCAACCACATCGTGTTCCAGCCGGGCCTCAACGAGGACCTGGCGGCCACCGCGCTGTGGGGCTCGCAGCAGGCCGAGCTCAGGGGCGAGGGCAAGTACGACGGCGTGTTCGGCGTCTGGTACGGCAAGGGCCCGGGCGTCGACCGCACCGGCGACGTGTTCCGCCATGCCAACCACGCCGGCACCTCCAGGCACGGCGGCGTGCTCGCCCTGATGGGCGATGACCATACCTGCGAGAGCTCCACCAGCGCGCACCAGTCGGAGTTCGCCTTCCTCGATGCCATGATCCCGGTCCTCAACCCGGCCGGCGTGCAGGAGATCCTCGACTACGGCCTCCTCGGCTTTGCGCTGTCCCGCTTCGCCGGCGTGTGGGTCGGGCTCAAGTGCGTCAAGGACAACATCGAGGCGACCGCCACCGTCGACGGCCGCATCGACCGGGTCCAGATAGCGATCCCCGACGACTTCACCATGCCGCCCGGCGGCCTCAACATCCGGCTGGGCGACCAGGCGCTGGCCAAGGAGGCGCGCCTGCACGACTACAAGCGCGACGCCATCCTCGCCTTCGCCCGCGCCAACAGGCTCGACCGCATCGTCACCAGCGGCGGCCGCGACGCGAAAGTCGGCATCATCACCTGCGGCAAGAGCTATCTCGACGTGCGCCAGGCCTTCGACGAGCTCGGCATCGACGAGGTCAGGGCCAACGAGCTGGGGCTGCGGCTCTACAAGGTGGGCATGACCTGGCCGCTCGAGCCGCACGGCGTGCTGAAATTCGCCCAGGGCCTGGACCTGATCCTCGTCGTCGAGGAGAAACGGTCGCTGATCGAGACGCAGGTGAAGGAGCAGCTCTACGACCTGCCCGAGCGCCCGCGCGTGCTCGGCAAGAAGGACGAGAACGAGCATTGGCTGTTCCACGCCAAGGGCGCTCTCGACCCCAGCGACATCGCCATCAAGCTCGGCGAGCGCCTGATCCGTGCCGGCGCCGGCGACGACATCAAGGCGCACGTCGGCGAGCTCAAGCGCCTGCAGGGCAACCGCCCCGAGGCCGCCGAGGCCGCGACCCGCATCCCCTACTTCTGCGCGGGATGCCCGCACAACTCCTCCACCGTCGTGCCGCAGGGCTCGCGCGCCTACGCCGGCATCGGCTGCCACTTCATGGCGCACTGGATGGACCGCAACACCGAAGGGTTCACCCAGATGGGCGGCGAGGGCTCCAACTGGATCGGCGAGGCGCCCTTCTCCGAGACGCCGCACGTATTCCAGAACCTCGGCGACGGCACCTACATCCACTCCGGCAGCCTGGCGATCCGCGCCGCCTGTGCCGCCGGCGTCAACATGACCTTCAAGATCCTCTACAACGATGCCGTCGCCATGACCGGCGGCCAGTCGCTGGACGGCGGCATGTCCGTCTCCATGATGCTGAATCAGGTGCTCGCGGAAGGCGTGAAGCAGGCCGTCGTCGTCACCGACGAGCCCCACAAGTATCCCGCGGGCTTCATTCCGCGCGGGGTGCCCGTCTACCACCGCGGCGATCTGCAGCGGGTGCAGAAGGAGCTGCGCGAGGTGCCGGGCGTCACCGTGCTCCTCTACGATCAGACCTGCGCGGCCGAGAAGCGCCGGCGCCGCAAGCGCGGGCTGTTCCCCGACCCCGACAGGCGCGTGTTCATCAACCCGGCCGTATGCGAGGGTTGCGGCGATTGCGGCGTGAAGTCGAACTGCGTCGCCGTGGTCCCGCTGGAGACCGAGCTCGGCACCAAGCGCGCCGTCGATCAGTCGGCCTGCAACAAGGACTTCTCCTGCCTCGAGGGCTTCTGCCCCAGCTTCGTGACGGTGCACGGCGCCAAGGTCGGGAAATCGCGCGCAGCGGCGCGCGGCGACAGCGGCGTCGCCGCGATGCTGGCGAGCCTGCCCGAGCCGCGGCAGCCCGCCATCGACAAGCCCTACACCATGCTGGTCACCGGCGTCGGTGGCACCGGCGTGGTGACGATCTCGGCGGTGCTGGGCCAGGCCGCACACCTGGAAGGCAAGGGCTTCGGTGCCATCGACATGACGGGCCTCGCCCAGAAGGGCGGCGCGGTCGCCTGCCACATGCGCGTGGCGAAGGACGCCGAGCGCATCCACGCCATCCGCGCCGGCGTCGCAGGCGCCGACCTCGTGCTCGGCTGCGACCTGGTCGTGACCGCCTCCAACAAGGTGCTGGAGGCCATCAGGCCGGACCACACCGCCGTGGTGTTCTCCGACTACGAGATGTCGACGGCGGACTTCACGCGCCGGGCTGATCTCAAGGTCCCGGGCGCTGCGCTGAGGCACGCCATCGCCGAGCGCGCGGGCAAGGCGCCGGTGCATCATTTCGATGCGCACACCGCCGCCGTGAGGCTGTTCGGCGATTCCATCGCCGCCAACGTGTTCCTGCTGGGCTACGCCTACCAGCTCGGCTGCGTCCCGATCGGAGCCGCGGCAATAGAGCAGGCGATCGAGCTCAACGGCGCCGCCGTGGAGACGAGCCGCACCGCCTTCCGCTTCGGCCGGCTGGCCGCCCACGACATGGCCGCCGTCGAACGCATCGCAGGCGCCGCGGCCGGGCCGGCTGAGCCCGAGGCCCAGACGGTGGAGGATATTGTCGCCCGCCGCGCCGCCCTGCTCGTGGGCTACCAGGACGACGCGCTGGCCGAGCGCTACCGCGCCCGCGTCGCGGCCATCGCCGCGGCCGAGCGCAGCAAGACACCGGGGCGTGCCGGCCTCGCGGAGGCGGTGGCGCGCGGCTACCACAAGCTGCTCGCCTACAAGGACGAGTACGAGGTGGCGCGGCTCTTCACCGACCCGGCCTTCGAGCAGGCTCTCTCTGGCCAGTTCGAGGCGCGCGGCAAGCTCGAGTTTCATCTGGCGCCGCCGCTCCTCGCGCGCCGCGACAGGACCACGGGCGAGCCGCGCAAGATGAAATTCGGGCGCTGGATGCTCCCCGTCTTCCGCCTTCTCGCCAGGGGCAAGCGCCTGCGCGGCACGGGCTGGGACCTTTTCGGCTACACCAGGGAGCGCCGGCTGGAGCGGCGCATGATCGCCGACTACGAGGCCTTGCTCGACGAGCTTGCCGAGCGGCTCTCACCCGCTACCCACGCCACTGCCGCATCGCTCGCGTCCCTGCCGCTCGAAATCCGCGGCTTCGGCCACGTCAAGGAACGCAACTACGGCCTCGCCAAGAACCGCGAGGCGGCCCTGCTCGCCGAGCTGCGCAACCCCTCCCCGCCGACCCTGCTCAAGGCGGCGGAATAGCTCTCCACCCGTCATCCCAGAAGCCGAGCCCCGGCCCGCAGGGCCGAGGGCGAGGCTATCCGGGACCTCGGGCAACGAGTCGCGCCGGCCTCACGAGGTCCCGGTTCGGAGCGCTGCTCGCCGTTGGCTCGCATCTCTCCGACCGGGATGACGGGTTGGGAAATAGGTGTCAGACCCAGAGGGTCTGACACCTCTGCGGGAGCAGCGCAGGCTGGTAGCCTCGCTCAGGCGTTCTCCCTGGACATCAGCGCCACCATCGTCAGGTTCACGACGGAGATGATCAGGATGCCGGCCGCGATCACGTAGGCCATCTTGGCCTGGCTGAAGATCGGCGCGCTGATCATAACGTCGGGCCCGAGCGGCACGAAGTATGTAGCGGCCATGGCGGTGTAGTGCATCGAGGCGATGGCCAGCCCCTGCACGATGCCGCCGACAGCCGTCATGAGAACGGTGCGCTTGTAGAACGCAAACCAGAGCGCGGCCATGGATGCGCCGACGGCGATGCCGATCGAGGCCGAAACCAGCCCGTAGCTGTAGTTGAGGCCGCAGCCGCGGATTGCGCTCATGCCGAGATAGTGCATGCCCGCGATGCCGAGCCCCATCAGGATGCCGCCGAACGGAATGCTGAGCCACCCCAGGTGCCGGTCGTTGGCGAGGTAAAGGCCTGCTCCCGTCGCGACAATGGCGATGCCGATCGAGCCAATGGTCTCCGGCAGATTGTAGGTGACTGCAATCGGGAGCTCGACCGCCATCATGGCCACGAAATGCATCGACCAGATCGTGGCCCCCATGATCAGGCCGCCGCAGATCAGCGCAATGCCTCGCTGCCCTGCGGTCGTGTCCTCTGCATCCGAGAAGGACGTGAGCGTGAGCGCCGTGAGCGATCCGAGGATCGCCACGCCCACAGAAAGCAGCACCAGGATCGGTTCGTAGGTTACTGACATCGGGTCCCCCCTGCTTGCGCGACACAGCCTCCGGACCAAGCTCCTTCACCTGTCCGGCGGCGGCCCATCCTTCAATGCCCTCATCGCCTCCTTCCGGTCCGGACGTCCATCCTCGCCGGGCGCCGGCTTCTGCCCACCATCGGTGAGCAGCCAGACCATCGCAAGCGATATGACGATGGTGGAGACCATGGACGTGGTGAAGCCGGCCATGACGGCCGTGCTCACGCGCCGCTGCGCCTTTCTGCGCTGATGGGCGAGGCCCATCTCGTAGGCCGCCCTGGTCCTGGGGTCCTTGAGCGTGCCATAGGCTTGGCAGATCTCCCTGAAGCGGCGCTCCGCCACCTCGTCACCCAGGTTCAGATCGGGGTGAAAGACCTTGGCCAGGTTCTGGAACGCCTCCTTGATCACCTCGTCATCGGCATTCGAACCGATGCCGAGGACATCGTAGAAATTGCGCATTGGTTTCCCCGCGATGCTACCGGCATCGCCGGCGCACACGTCCCGCACGTCTTGGGGCCTATCCGGAAACGCAGGCCTCGCCCCCTCCGCAACCGCATAGTTTTATCAGTCGCGATGTTAACTGTGAAGTTGCATCGACAGGTCGCAATTGCACACGTTTCGGTAGTGCTTCGCCGCAAAGTCGCGCACGTTAAGGATGAGCTATGGGGCGCCCACAACCGTTCTGCTTTACGGCAGGGAGGGCCGGGACCTCGGCCCATAGGCGGCGCCGGATGGCGCGACATTGTGGGATCCGACCGATGCTGGACCATCGCATGGGGCTGTCATATTGGTGTCGAGGCCTCGGCTCTTCCGGCGTTCTTGCTCGACCGATCCAGCCCAGGAAGTGAGCAGCGCAGGGCCTGGGCCCGTGTGTACGAGGGGAACGGATGCGTCCGCTGGAAGGATTGCGCGTCGTCGATCTGACGCGAGTGCTGTCGGGGCCCTACTGCACCATGCAGCTCGGCGACATGGGCGCCGAGGTGATCAAGGTCGAGGCGCCCGGCAAGGGCGACGACACGCGCGCATTCGCGCCGCCCTACCAGGGCGACCAGGCCGCCTATTTCCTCTCCATCAACCGCAACAAGAAGAGCATCACGCTCGACATGAAGAGCAAGGCCGGCAAGGAGGTGCTCTGGCGGCTGATCGACGCGTCCGACATCCTGGTGGAGAACTTCCGCCCCGGCGCCATGGCGCGCCTGGGCTTCGGTTACGAGGCGGTGAGAAAGCGCAAGCCCGCCATGGTCTACGCCTCCATCTCCGGCTTC
>Ga0075421_100006310_pt1 | contig 14441 bp, 9 predicted proteins | sample SoiMetdeltSBSDD5_FD_75292 | JGI IMG/M metagenome (GOLD analysis project Ga0075421, IMG submission 75292) | Bulk soil microbial communities from a Populus tree surrounding site in Tennessee, USA - Soil MetaG P. deltoides SBSDD5 | ecosystem: Environmental > Terrestrial > Soil > Tree plantation...
CCGAACGAGAGGTTCCAACGGCCGGTCTCGGCCTGCTCGAAGGCGTATGCTCCTGCCGAGTTCAGGCGGCTATTCGGGATCAACGTCTCTTCACCGAACTTGTCGAATGTGGTGCGGAGACCGGAAACTCCCAGCACGCCCTGGAGCGCGCCCAGCGGGGCATGATGATAGTGAACGTCCGTGAGGTACGTCTGCGACAGCAGTCCGAGACCGACGGTCGTGGTCGTGTCGTCTTCGAACTCCCGGCGCCGGCTGCGCTCATAGCCGCTGGACACCTCCAGACGGGCGTTGCCGAGCGGGACCGTCAGGTCGACTCGGCCATGGTTCGTGACCATGCGTTGCGTCGGGGTGGCGGCCGGATCCTCGTCGGTCAACTGGATCTTCTCGTTGCGCTGCGAATAGCCGGCCGCGATCGACCCCCAGCCACCACGCGCCCCGATCGACGCGCTGCCGCCCGCCGCCTGGTTTCCGCTGTTCCACAGGAGGTAGCTCGGCGTGCGCACGTCCTGGCTGGTCCGCCCGCTCAAGGTGCCGCGGAACCCGATGCCCTGGCTCGCTCCCTCGAGCGACATGGCACCATCCGCCATCTGATTGTTGGTGCCGTAGGCGGCCGTGACACTGCCGCGCACGAATCCCGGGCGCCCGATCGCATCGGGCAGCTCCTTCGGGACCACGTTGATCACTCCGCCGATCGCGTCGGAGCCATACAACACGCTTGCCGGGCCCCGGATCACCTCGATCCGGTCCGCCGTGGCCGTCTCGACGTTGGGCGCGTGCTCGTCGCCCCACTGCTGGGTCTCGAGACGCTGGCCATCGTCCAGCACCAGGACGCGATTCGACGTCAGCCCGCGAATCACGGGCTTCCCGATGCCGACGCCCGTCGACATGTCGTGCACGCCAGCAACTTCCCGCAGCGTTTCCGCGAGACTAGGTGCCTGCGATTGTCGCAGCGTCTCCTGGGCGACCAGGGCGATCGGTTGCGGTGTGTTCAGGGCACTCGTCGCGTCCGGTGTCGCCGTGACCTGGACGGCGCTGAGCTCGATGGCCGCGGGCCGCAGGGTCACGTCGACCGTGAAGTCGGTGCCGGAGAACGCCACCCGGCGCACCGTGGGGGCAAAGCCGATCTGCGCGACGGAGAGGGAGTAGCGTCCAACGGGAACGTTGCCGAAGCGATACTGGCCGGTCGAATCCGTGGTGGTGGTGCGGCGCAGCTCGAGCAAAGAGACCCGCGCGCCCGAGACGGGTACACCGGCGGTGTCCGCCACGCGCCCGGACAACGCACCGGCATCGGTGTGGTTTCCCGGACTCGGATCAGCAGTCGCCGCTCGAGGTGCGATGACCAGGACAAGGAGCAATGGAAGCGTCCCGAGGACGCCCCGCAAAGATGGAGCACGCATCAGAAGACTCCTGAGTGTGGTGACGCGCGCCGCCGGGCGTAGCCCAAGGGCGCGACGATGACCGACTACGGAATCCGCGCCGGAGCGCGGGGCACTCAGGAGAGAACTGGAGGAGCGCGTGAATCGGGAAGGCGTTGCTGCTCGTGCGATCGTGCGAGGCCGTACGCGTCGGGGATCGGCTGGGTGCCGGACGAGGCGCGCACCGACACGACGATCGATCGACCCGCCGTTCCCAGCGTCGACAGGAACCGGTGCAGCACGCAGTCGGCTGGGTGGATCGGCGCGCAGGCCTGAGTGGAATGTGACTCGAGGTGGATTGGACCCCGGGGCGCCACCGCATCCAGGCGAGCGTCGGCCCACGCGGCCGCACCCGGCAGGCCCAGCTGCAGCAGGGCGACCGCCAGAAGGAACGCGCGTACCAACCGATTGCGACGGGTCATTGGCCTCTATCGTACACGGACAGGGCAACAACGTGCAACGTCACAGGGTAGCTGTGGTTTGCCCCCTTCGCCTTGACACCCCCTGCTGACTTGCCTAGCATAACCCCTTCCCCGAAAAGGACTTCTGTCCTCGATGGCAAGTCGCCGCCAGGAGGCCCTCGATTATCACTCGCAGGGCCGGCCTGGGAAGATTCAGGTCTCGCCGACTAAGCCGTTCAAGAATCAGCGTGACCTGTCCCTCGCCTACACGCCGGGGGTGGCGGAGCCCTGCCTCGAGATTCAGAAGAACCCCGATGACGTCTACACCTACACGGCCCGCGGCAACCTGGTCGCCGTCGTCTCCAACGGCACCGCCGTGCTCGGCCTGGGCAACATCGGCGCGCTCGCCGGCAAACCGGTGATGGAGGGGAAAGGGATCCTGTTCAAGGCTTTCGCGGACATCGACGTATTCGACCTCGAAGTAGGATCGGAGGACCCCGAAGATCTGATCCGCTTCTGCCAGCTGCTCGAACCGACGGTCGGGGGCATCAACCTCGAGGACGTGCGCTCCCCCGATTGTTTCTACGTCGAGGAGCGGCTGCGGGAGACGCTGTCGATTCCCGTCTTCCACGACGACCAGCACGGCACGGCCATCATCACCGGAGCGGCCCTGCTGAACGCGGTCGAGGTGGTGGAGAAGCCTCTCGATCAGGTACGGATCGTGTTCGCGGGCGCGGGTGCGGCCGCCATCGCTTCGGCGGAGCACTACGTGCGACTCGGCGTTCCCCGCGGCCACATCTTCCTGTGTGACGACAAGGGTCCGCTGCACGCCGAGCGCCCCGATCTCGACGCCTACCGCCGCCGCTTCGCCAACACCACAACGGCGCGCTCGCTCGGGGAGCTGCTCAAGGGCGCGGACGTGTTTGTCGGACTCTCAGTCGGCGGCATCGTGACCGGAGAGATGATCCGCGCCATGGCCGACCGCCCGATCGTGTTCGCCCTGGCGAACCCGACGCCGGAGATCATGCCGGAAGAGGTACGGCGCGCGCGGCCCGACGCGATCGTCGCCACGGGCCGCTCGGACTTCCCGAACCAGGTGAACAACGTTCTCGGATTCCCGTTCATCTTTCGCGGCGCCCTGGATGTCCGCGCCAAGAAGATCAATGTGGAAATGCAGCTCGCGGCCACGCGGGCCCTGGCCTCCCTCGCCAAGGAAGAAGTGCCTGAATCGGTCATGCGGGCCTACGGGCTCGAGCGGCTGCGATTCGGGCCGGAATACCTGATCCCCAAGCCGTTCGACCCGCGCGTCCTCCTGTGGGTCGCTCCGGCCGTCGGCTGGGCCGCCGTCGGCACCGGGGTCGCGGGTCGCGTGATCGACGTCGAGGAGTATCGGACCGAGCTCGAGGCGCGCCTCGGCCGCGCGCGCGAGGTGATGCGCGGCCTGTCCGGCCGGGCTCAGCACGATCCGCAGCGCATCGTCTTTCCCGAAGGCGAGGATCCGCGCGTGTTGCGCGCCGCGCGCGTGCTGGCCGACGACGGGATCGCCCACCCCATCCTGCTCGGCGACGTGGACGGGATGCGCCGTCAGGCGGACGATGCCGGAGTGGCTCTCGAGGACATCGAGCTCGTCGACCCGCGACGCGCCGCGGACGCGGAAGCGATGGCCCAGGAGCTGTGGAGTCGCCGCCGGCGCCGCGGCATCACGCTGCGGGAAGCCCGGATCCGCATCCAGGACCCGATGTATTACGGGCTCCTGATGCTGCGGCAGCATCGCGCCGATGCGTTCGTCGCCGGCGCGGACATGCACTACGTCGATACGATCCGGCCGGCGCTCGAGGTGATCGGGATCGAGCCGGGCCGCCGCCACGTGAGCGGGATCTACATGATGGTGTTCCAGCAGGAGACCTTTTTCTTCGCCGACTGCACGATGAACATCGATCCGGACAGCGAGACCCTGGCCGAGATCGCCTCGGCGACCGCGGGCTTCGTCTGGCGCCTGGGACTCGAGCCGCGCGTGGCGCTGCTCTCGTTCTCCAACTTCGGCTCGGTCAAGCACCCGGCGGCGGAGAAAGTGCGCCGCGCCGTGGATCTGCTACACGAACGGGAGCCCGACCTGCAGGTGGACGGGGAAATGCAGGCTGACACCGCTGTCGTGGAGCGCCTCCTGACCCGGACCTACCCGTTCGCCCGCCTGCGTAGCCCGGCCAACGTGTTGATATTCCCGAACCTCGACTCCGCCAACGTCGCGTACAAGCTGCTCGAACGGCTGGGCGGGGCCCAGGCAATCGGGCCGGTGCTGGTGGGAATGGCCCAGCCGGTACACGTTTTGCAACGGGGGGCCGAAGTGAACGAAATCGTGAATCTGGCGGTACTTGCCGCTGTTGATGCCCTGGAACATCGCCGCCAACGGCGGCCGGCTCATTAAAGGAACGATCATGTCGACCGCTCCGATTGCCCCGACCGCCCGCCACTCAGGGGGGGGGACGCATCTCATCGGATTCGCGCCCCAGCGACCGCTGTATTGGAATCTCGGACCGGCCATGCTGTACGAGCACGCCGTCCGTCGCAACGAAGGGATCCTCGCCGAATCGGGACCATTCTGCGCGGTAACGAGTCCCCACACCGGGCGTAGTCCCAACGACAAATTCGTGGTACGCGATCCCGCCTGTGCCGAGGAGGTCTGGTGGGGCAAGGTCAACCAGCCCCTCTCCGCCGAGCACTTCGATCGCCTGCTGGCCGATGTGGTGCACCACCTGAACGGTCAGGAGCTGTTCGTCCGCGATCTGTTCGCCGGAGCCGATCCGGCGTACCGCATCCCGGTGCGGTTCGTCAGCCCGAACGCGTGGCACACCCTGTTCGTCTACAACATGTTCCTGCGGCCGTCCGACGAGGATCTCGCGGCGTTCAAGCCGTCCTGGCAGGTGCTGCACGCGCCGGAGTACCAGGCCGATCCCGCCGCGCACGGGACCAAGAGCGGGACATTCATCGTGCTCAACTTCTCGCGCCGCACCGTGCTGATCGGCGGCACGCGCTACGCCGGCGAGATGAAGAAGTCCATCTTCACCGTCCTCAACTACCTGCTGCCGGCGCAAGGCGTGCTGCCGATGCATTGCTCGGCCAACGTCGGTGATGCGGGCGACGTGGCGCTGTTCTTCGGTCTCTCCGGCACCGGCAAGACAACGTTGTCGGCCGACGCCGAGCGGGGCCTGATCGGGGACGACGAGCATGGCTGGAGCGGCTCCGGCGTGTTCAATTTCGAGGGCGGGTGTTATGCGAAGGTGATCCGCCTCTCCGCCGAAGGCGAGCCCGAGATCTATGCCACGACGCGGCGTTTCGGCACCGTGCTCGAGAACGTCGTCGTCGACCCGGCGTCGCGCGTTCTCGATCTCGACGCGGCGACCGTCACCGAGAATACCCGCGCCTCGTATCCGATTCACTTCATCCCCAATCACGTGCCGAGCGGACAGGCTGGTCACCCCTCGCACATCATCTTCCTCACTTGCGACGCCTACGGCGTGATGCCGCCGATCGCCCGGCTCACCCCGGCCCAGGCCATGTACCACTTCCTGTCGGGCTACACGGCGAAGGTGGCCGGGACCGAGCGCGGCGTGACCGAGCCGAAGGAGACCTTCAGCGCCTGCTTCGGCGCGCCGTTCCTGCCGCGCCATCCCAATACGTACGCGGCGATGCTCGGCGAGAAGATCGCCCGCCACGGCGTCCATTGCTGGCTCGTGAATACCGGCTGGACCGGTGGACCGTTCGGGACCGGGCAGCGCATGCGGCTGGCGCACACACGCGCGATGGTCCGAGCGGCGCTGGCCGGCCGGCTCGACAACGTGCGCACCATTCAGGAGCCGGCGTTCGGCCTGGCGGTCCCCACCGAGGTGCCCGGTGTGCCGGCCGAGGTGCTGTTGCCGCGTGGCACGTGGGCCGATGCGTCGGCCTACGACGCGCAGGCGTGCCGTCTCGCGGAGCTGTTCCGCCGCAACTTCGAGCAGTTCGAGGATCAGGTGCAGGACGCCGTGCGATCCGCGGGTCCTCCCGGTCCGAAGGCGTGAGCCGACTCGAGTTCGTTCGCGACCCGCTGTGGAACAACATCCGGCTCGAGCCGATCGCGCTCGAGCTCATGGATACTCCCGCCGTCCAACGGCTGCGATACGTGCGCCAGCTCGGGCACGCCTTTCTCGTGTACCCGGGAGCGACCCACACCCGCTTCGAGCATGCCCTGGGCGCCTACCATCTCTGCCGGCGCGCCATCACCCTGCTCGACGAAGGCGGTCATCCCATCGATGAGGGCGACGCGACACAGCTGCGGATCGCGGCGCTGCTGCACGACATCGGGCACTACCCGTTTTCCCACGCCCTCGAGGAAGCCGGTCTCCTGGGGCACGAGAGTCTCGCCGAACGGCATCTCACCCGGGGCGACCTGGCGGCGGCGCTCGAGCGCCGCGGCATCGCGCCGTCCAAGCTGCTGGCGCTGATTCGCGGGCAGACCCGCGATCCCCTCGCGGGATTGGTGTCGGGATCGCTGGACGTCGACAAGCTCGACTACCTGTCGCGGGACGCCTGGATGTGCGGCGTGCCGTACGGCGTGATCGACGTGGAACGGCTGCTCTCGGCCCTGACGCTGGCGCGCGGCCCCGGCGGCCGGGTGTCCCTGGCGCTGCACGAGAAAGGGCTCGCCGCCCTCGAGTCCCTGCTGTTCGCGAAATACCAGATGTACCGCACCGTGTACTGGCATCACGCGGTGCGCAGCGCCACGGCGATGTTCAAGCGTCTGGTGCGGCGCGCGATCACCGACGGGCGCATCAGCGTGGACGACGTGGCGCTGGCGACCGACGACGGGCTGATCCACGATCTGGGACGGGACGACCCCACCGGCCTCGCCCGCGCCCTGGGCGAGCGCCGGCTCGCCAAGCGCGCGCTCGACCTGCCCGCGACCGACCTGCCGGCCGACACGGCCGCGTGGCCCGGCACCGACCCCGATCTCGTCGAACGAGTGGAAGACCGGATGGCCGCAGACCTCGGCCTGGAGCCCGGTGAGGTGTTTCTCGACTTCCCGGTAAAGGAGGGAATGCTGACCGTCGACCTGCCGGTGGTACTGCGCGACGGCGCGGTCAGGCCCCCCCCTATGGCAGGGCCCGACGGCGACACCTACATGGGATTGCCGCGCGTTGCGGGGGAGTTGTACCGCTCGGCCCGACGGCTGCGGGTGTTTACGCTGCGGCCGGCCAAGGTCTCGGAACGCGACGTGATGGAGCTGGTGCAATGGCCGCGTGAGGAAGTGGCGACGCGGCTCGCCGAAAACCGTCCCCTGCTCAGCGCCGCCGACCGGGCACCTGCGTCGCCTGCGTCGTCTCCTCGTCGGTCGGGTGGTCGACCGAATCGATCCGGACCTCGATCGCGGTGATGTTGTCGAGGCCGCCGTGGCGGTTGGCCTCGTTGATCAGCTGGTCCACCTGCTCCTGGGGCATCACGTCGCGCTTCATGATCTCGTGCAGCTGCGGGTCTTCCAGCATCCCGGTCAGCCCGTCGGACGCCAGCAGGAACAGGTCGGCCGCCTTGACGGATCCCACGTAGATGTCCGGCTGCACGTCGCTGTTCGCGCCGACGCAGCGGGTGATGACGTTGCTGTAGGGGTGCGTGCGCGCCTGGTCCGGCGTCAGGTACCCGGCGTCCACCTGCTCCTGGACGTAGGAGTGGTCTTTGGTGACTTGGGTGAGCTTTCCGTCCCGCAGCAGATAGGCCCGGCTGTCGCCCACCTGGCCGATCAGGAATCGCCCCTCGTACAGCACCAGCGAGGTGACCGTGGTTCCCATGCCGCGCTTGTCGTGCTCGGTGAGGGTCCGCTGGAAGATCGCTGCGTTCGCGCTGCGAATCGCCTGCTGCATCCGCTCCGTGACCTCCTTGTCGAGCAACCCCTTGAGCGAACCCAACTCGCGCGCGATGTGGTTCACCGCCATATCGCTGGCCACTTCGCCGGCGGCATGACCGCCCATCCCGTCGGCGACGACGAAGATTCCCCGGTCGGGAACCATGAGGTAGCTGTCCTCATTCCCCGACCGGATGATGCCCACGTCGGTCCGACCAGCGCAGGTGATGTGCACGTCGAGTCGTCTACACCAGGATCCAGTAGATCAGAGCCGATGTGACCAGGACAATCACTGCCGCGCTGCCCCCGCACCCCTTGCCCTGTTTCTTCTGGTCTTGGGGCGGTGCGGCCGAAGCCCTGGGAGGCGGTCGCTTGGCCGGAGCCGCGGGTTTGGGCGGCGGTGCGGCTGCTTTCGGAGCCGGGCTGGCGGCGGGCGCTGCTTTCGGAGCGGCCGCCGGTGCCGGTGGCGCGGCGGCGCGCGGGGGCGGCGGCGGCGGAGCCGGTGGAGCGACTTTGAACGACTCCAGCACCTTGGTCCCGCCACCCTTGGCGACCCCCAGCGCATCATCGGTCGGCTCGAACACCAGCTGGACATCGCCGAACCGGACCATCGTGCCCGGAGCGATCGGCGTGTCGGTCGAGATTCGCTCGCCGTCGACGAAGGTGCCATTGGTCGACTCGAGATCGACCAGCGTCCAGACCCCCTCGCGTCGCTGCAGCTTGGCGTGCGACGTGGACACCGACTCGTCGGTCAGCACGAGATCGTTGTAATCAGCCCGGCCGATGTTGGCGATCGGAGTCTTCACGATCAGCCGCTGCCCCTTCGACAGGCCGCTCCGGACCAGAAAGTTCGCCAACGGTGCTCCCGAGGTCGCCGCCGCGGCCGCCGGGTTGGGAACCGGGGACGTGGGACGCGGTGTGGCGGGCATGCCGAAGGACGTGTTCTGGAGTCGGGCTGCGGCGGCGGGAGGAGGTGACGGAGCGGCTGGCGCAGCGGCTGGCGCAGCGGCCGGCGCGCTCGGAGCCGGCGCCGGGGCGGCTTGCTCCGAGTAGAACCGGAAACTCTCCTCGCCGATCCGGATGACGTCACCTCGCGCCAGGAGGTGCTGTCCCTGGATTTTCTCGTCGTTGACGAACACCCCGTTGGTGCTGGAATCGACCAGCAGGTACCCTTTGGGCGAGGCCACGATTTCCGCGTGGCGGCGCGACACATCCTTCCCGGGAACGACCACATCGCAGCCGGCTTCACGCCCCAACACGAGGGAAGCGGTGACGATGGTGTACTCTCGACCGTCGGTGAGCGACACCAGTCGACCGCCGATGGTCCCGACCGACTTGCCGGAGGCGGCGGGCTTGGCCCCGCCTCCAGCAGCCGGCATGGCCATCGCCGGTACGTATTGGGTGCTGCCGCTGCGGCGCTCGTCCACGAAGGTCAGCTCGTGTCCGGCCACCTGCAGTTTGTCGCCGTGCAGGAGCGGCGTCGGCTCCGCACCCAGCCGCACGCCATTGATCATGACTTCGGCCTCGGGAGCGGCCTTGCGGATCACCACCTGGCCGTCGGACTGCCCCTGAAGCAGGGCGTGCTTCGGCAGCAATCCAGGCCCGGTCAGCGCAATAACGCACGCGGGATCGCTCCCCAGGGCCGCATCTCCCATGGGGATCGGATACCGCTTGCCGCCGAGTTCGAGCATGGACATGAAAGCTGATCTCCGCAGGGTGCCGACCGAAGCCCGGAAGTTACGCCCCGGCCTGTAACCGGGCAAGCCGACGTAGCTTACGGGCCCGATGAGGTGGCCGACGATTCCGCGCCGACCTCTTCCTCTCTCCCCACCAATCCGGCGCGCAGCCACCGCCAGAACAACCACGATCCGAAGATCACAGTCGCATAGCTGTTGATGAACCGCCAGAGCAGCGTATAGCTGGGCAGCAGCGGTCGCGGAACGTAGATGGACATCACCGCTACCGATAGCACCTCCGCCAGGCCTGAGGCGCCCGGGGTCGGGGCAAAGTACAGGAGGAATGAGATGAACGTCTGGACCAGCAGGATGTCGACGAAGTGCGCGGGCAGACCGAGAGCGCGCATGGCGACGTAGCCGGCCAGCAGCTTGTTGGCATGAGACGGGGCCGAGAGGATGATGGCCCAGACGATGGCGAGGAGCCCTGACGGACTTCCGAACGCCACCATGCATTCATGCGCGCGGTCGATTCCGTCTCGCAATCGCTCGATCCGGTCCGCGGCCCGGTGGCTGCGCGCGTGGATCCGGGTGGCCACCCAGTGCACGAAGTCCCGCAGCACCCGCGGGAAAAACATCGCGAACGCCATCACGATGCCGATTAGAACGAAAATGAGGAGGCTGGTGCGAAACAGATCATAGAGCGTAATCCCCAGCACCACTCCGTGCTGCGCCAGGGAACGTCCAGCGCCGAGCGCAATCGCCAATGGCCCCGCCACGGCGAAAAACACGACGGTGGCGACGAAGGTCATGAAGGTCGAGATCATCGCTTCGGGCAGGCTCACGCCCGCGCGCCGCATCGTCCACATCATCATCGGCCCTGCCCCGGACTGAAACGGAGTCAGGTAGGCGCCCCACGCGCTCATCCCGCCGGAGACGATCATGGAGCGCCAGCGCACGCCCGGGTGCACGTGCCGGGCGACGACCCACAGCCGGGTGCCGCCCCCGAACCAATCCATCGACGCCAGTCCCAGGCCGAGGGCGAACCAGCCCCAGCGCAGTCCCAGGATCGCGCCGACGAACGCGTGAAAGTTGTCCCCGTACAACAACAGGCCGACGACACCGAGAACGGAGATGATTGCGAACAGCTCGAGGCCGCGGCGCAGCAACCGGGGAGTCAGAAGAGCCATCGGGGCTCCAAACTAGGTCGTTCGGGAAGGGCCGCCAGACGGGATCAGCACGAGGCCTGGACCGGTTAAGTTTCCGGGTTATGTCGCCGGCCTCCGATCGCGTCATCCTTCGCAACGTGCGCCAACACAACCTGAAGGGCATCACCGTGGAGCTGCCGCGCCGGGCGCTCACGGTGATCACGGGGCCCTCCGGATCGGGGAAAAGCTCACTCGCGTTCGACACCCTCTACGCCGAGGGTCAGCGCCGCTACATCGAATCGCTGTCCACCTACGCCAAGCAGTTCCTGGAGCGGATGCCCAAGCCCCTGGTCGACTCTCTGGAGGGGCTTTCCCCAGCGGTGGCGATCGAGCAGAAGAACCCGACCACCTCGAGCCGTTCTACGGTCGGGACCGCCACCGAGATCTATGATTTCCTGCGCCTGCTCTGGGCTCGGGTAGGCACGCCGTTCTGCCGCAATTGCGGCTCGGTGGTCAAGGTCGACACGGTGCAGGATGTGGTGGATTCATTGATTGCAGAGTGTGGAATGCAGAAGGCAGAATTGACCAGGGACGTCCAAGAACATTCTGCAATCGACATTCATCATTCTGCATTGGTTATCACCTTCCCCCTGCCCCCGTCCGCCCACCGGCCCGACGTCGACGAGGCCGCCCAGCTCGTCGCGGCGGGCTTTGTGCGAGCCCAGGTGGACGGCGAAGTGCTCCGTCTCGACGAGCCGGCCGCCGAGGGGCGGGTGCGCGCCGGGGCCGAAGTGCTCGTGATCGTGGACCGGCTGGCGCCGACCCTGGCCAACCGCGGCCGCCTCGCCGACGCCGTGGCGACCGCGTTCAGCGAAGGCGAAGGAGTGGCCGTCGCCCTGGCCAACGGCGATCGACGGCGCTTCTCCTCACACCCGACGTGCTCGGCCTGCGGCACTGCGGCGCCGGTGCAGACCCCCGCCCTGTTTTCCTTCAACAACCCGCGCGGCGCCTGTCCGGGGTGCAACGGCTTCGGCGCGGTCCTGGAATACGATGAGTCCTTGATCGTTCCCGATCCGGGCCGCTCGCTCGAATCGGGAGCGCTCGATCCATGGACGAAGCCTCGTTACGAGGGGCGCCGCCGCGTGCTGCGCGAAACCGCCCGGGCGCGCGGTATCCCCACCGACCGCCCGTGGAGGGATCTGCCGGAACGGCACCGGGTGTTCCTGCTCCATGGAGCCTCGGGCCGCTACCTCGGTGTATTCCCCTTCCTCGAGCGACTCGAGAGTAAGCGCTACAAGCAATACATCCGGGTGTTTCTTCGGCAGTACCAGCTCGCCAAGACCTGCCCCGCCTGCGGCGGCACCCGGCTCAAGGCCGAGGCCCTGGCCGTGCAGGTTCAGAACCGGACGATTGCCGAGACATCGTCGCTCACGGCGGCCGAGCTGCAATGCTGGATCAAGGCCCTCGAACTGCCCCCGTTTCATCAGGCGGTCGCCCGCCACCTGCTGGCTGAGCTCTCGGCCCGGGTGTCGTTCCTGGTGGACGTGGGACTCGGCTATCTGACCCTCGATCGGCAAACCCGGACGCTGTCCGGTGGTGAAGCCCAACGGATCGCCTTGTCGAACGCGCTGGGATCCCACCTGACCGACACCCTGTACGTCCTCGATGAGCCCTCGATCGGGCTGCATCCCAGCGACATCGAGCGCCTGCTCGCCCTGCTACGCCGCCTCGCCGATGCCGGCAACACAGTCGTGGTCGTCGAGCACGACCCGGCCGCCATGGCCATCGCCGACTGGATGGTGGAGCTGGGGCCGAAGAGCGGCGCGGCTGGTGGGGAGGTGGTCTACCAGGGACCGGCCGCCGGCGTCATCACGGCGGGAACCCTCACGGGTCAATATCTGTCGGGCGAAAAGCGCATCGGGGTCCCGTCGGCGCGCCGCCCCGCATCGCGCTGGCTCACGGTGCGCGGCGCCCACCTCCACAACCTGGACGGCGTGGATGTCCGGGTCCCGCTGCAAACTCTCACCGTCGTGACAGGCGTGTCGGGATCGGGAAAATCGACGCTGGTTCACGACGTCCTGTACCGTCAGCTCGAGCGACGCGTCCGCGGCGCGCATACGGCCAAGGAACACCTCGGGGAGGCGGTGGGAAGTGTGACGGCCCTCGAGGGGTGGCAGGCGATCGGCGACGTGGTCCTGATCGACCAGTCCCCGATCGGCCGCACGCCACGGTCGAATCCAGTGACCTACGTGAAGGCGTTCGACGAGCTGCGGGCGAGATTCGCGGCGCAGCCCCGAGCCCGCGAGCGGCGCTACACCCCCAGCACGTTCTCGTTCAACATGCCGGGCGGCCGTTGTGACGCCTGTGAGGGTGCGGGGGCCGTGGCGGTCGAGATGGTGTTCCTGGCCAACGTATTCGTCCCGTGCGAGGTGTGCGGCGGCCGTCGCTTCAAACGTGAAGTGCTGGAAGTAAAACTGGACGGCCGATCGATCCATGACGTGTTGGAGTGGACCGTGGACGAAGCCTTGCGGCACTTTCACGCGCAGCCACGGCTCGCCCGCGCCCTGTGGCAGCTGCAGCAGGTCGGCCTCGGGTACCTGCGACTCGGCCAGCCTGCCACCACCCTGTCCGGCGGCGAAGCGCAGCGGCTGAAGATCGCCCGCGAGCTGACGCTGGCCGGCGGCCGGCCGGCGCGCGCGGGCCGGCGCAACCTCTACATCCTGGATGAGCCGACCACCGGGTTGCACCTGGACGATGTGCGTACCCTGTGCCGGGTGTTGGACCGGCTGGTCGATGCCGGCCATACCGTGCTCGTCATCGAGCACCACATGGACGTCATCAAGCGGGCCGATTGGCTGATCGACCTGGGTCCGGGCGCCGGCGCGGCCGGCGGGCGAGTCGTCGCCAGCGGCACCCCGGAGGAGGTCGCCCTGGTCCCGGCCAGCATCACGGGCCGCTACCTCCAGGAACTCCGGTGACGCCACGCCGCGCGGATGCCACGCTGTTGTTCGCCTGTCTGCTGTGGGGCGTGAGCTTCGTAGTCGTCAAGCTCGCGCTCGAGTCCGCTTCCCCGCTCGCGTTCGCCGCGATCCGCTTCGGCATCGCCACCGTCGTGCTCGCGCCGTTCGTTCGCCTGGAACAGCGATTCACCAAATCCGAGCTTCTCGGGGGAGCGGTCCTCTCGGCGCTACTCGGGATCGGGTTTCTCACACAGACGACCGGTCTCCAGTGGACCACGCCGTCGCGCTCCGCTTTCCTCGTCGCCATTTCGTCCGTCCTGGCTCCCGCTATCGCCGCCGTGGCGATGCGAGAACGCCCGCGCCGGTTGCTCCTCGTCGCGTTGGCACTCGCGGGAATCGGAGTGTTCTTCCTGACCGCCCCCGATCGCGGTGGACTGAACCGGGGAGACGCACTGACCCTCATCACCGCGGTTCTCTACGGCGGTCACATCGTCGCGACCGGAGTTGTGGCACGGCGCTTCGATCCGCTGCGTCTCGTCTGGCTCGAGATTGCCGGAACCACCGTGCTCGCGGCGCTCGGCGCCGGCCTGGTCGAGCACCCGCACGTCACCTGGTCCCCGGGCTTCCTGGGGGCGCTCGCCTACACGGCGCTCGGCGCGACCGTCGTGACGCTGCTGCTTCAGATGAAGGCGCAACGCCATTTGTCCGCCGCCCGCGCCTCGGTGCTGTTCACCGGAGAGAGCCTGTTCGCGGCCATCACGTCCTGGCTGGTCCTGGACGAGCGTCTGACGTCAATGCAATGGCTTGGCGGGGGGTTGATTCTGGCGGGGATGGTTTTGGCAGAGCTAAAGCCCTCCGTTTTGAGCAATCAGCCGCCGGCAATTCAAGTTGAACTCATGCCGCCGCCCAACGATATTTCGGCCCCTGGCTGATAGCTGATAGCTGATAGCTGATAGCTGATAGCTGATAGCT
>Ga0075421_100006314_pt1 | contig 14436 bp, 11 predicted proteins | sample SoiMetdeltSBSDD5_FD_75292 | JGI IMG/M metagenome (GOLD analysis project Ga0075421, IMG submission 75292) | Bulk soil microbial communities from a Populus tree surrounding site in Tennessee, USA - Soil MetaG P. deltoides SBSDD5 | ecosystem: Environmental > Terrestrial > Soil > Tree plantation...
GCGAGCTGACCGACTTCATGATGGGCCCGCAACCGGTGTCCGAATCTCGGAGCCCCGATCGAGCCGCCGCTCAGGCCGCAACGGCCGGCCTCGAGGTCGTCGACCTGCGCCGCGAGTCGCTCGAGGTCCGCTTCTTCGACGTCGGCGCGGTCGTGTACTTCCTGCGCAAGGTGCTCTGGACCGTCCCGGGCTTCACGGTCGACGGCTATCACGAGCGCCTTCGGGCGATGCACGAGCACGTCCAGCGGCACGGCTCGTTCGTCTCACACGCCCAGCGGTTCCTCATCGAGGCCCGCAAACCCGTCACGAATCGAGAAGCCTCGGTCGGAGGGGCGTTCGTACCGTGACCGGCATGGACACGACATCGGACATGGGACCCAAGCAGGAGAACGGCGGTCGCAAACGGCGCAAGGCCGGCACGCCAGGGGCGTTCTCACGGTGGATGCAGCACCGGATGAACGCTCGCACGAACCGCAAGGTCCGGAGGGGCCAGGGCAGGTTCATGGGCATGGACGTGCTCATCCTGCACACGGTTGGTCGCCACAGCGGCGAGCCCCGGGAGACGCCGATCGCGTGGTTCGCCGATGGTGACGAGGCTCGGTTCGTCGTCGCCTCGGGCGGGGGGAGTCAGCACCCGGACTGGTTCGCCAACCTCATGGGTCACGCCGATCAGGTGTCGATCGAGCTTCCCCGGGGCGAAGCCGTACCGGTGACGCCGCAGCGCCTCGACGGCGCCGACCGTGAGGCGGCTTGGGAGCGCATCGCCGCTGCTCAGCCTCGCATCGCCAAGTACCAGAGCAAGTCCGACCGGGTGTACCCGGTGGTCCGGCTCACGCCGCGCTGACAGCGCGGGCGGTGCTCGGGACGGAGCTCATCGGAGCCGTGATCGCGGAGGGGCTTGACCCTCCCCCAAGGGGAGGCCCGAGGGTGGAGGCATGGCTTCAGTGCAACGCACCATCGACCTGTCCGTGCCGGCCGACCAGGCGTGGGATGCCGTGCGCGACATCGGGGCCGTCGATCGGCGCCTGGTTCCCGGCGTGCTCACCGACGCCCGGCTCGAAGGCGACGGCGACGTCCGCGTCGTGACGTTCGCGACTGGTGCCGTGGTCCACGAACGGGTCGTCGATGTCGACAATGTTGCGCGCCGCTTTGTCTACACAGTTGTCGACAGTCCGTTCGCGTTCCGTCACCACCAGGCGAGCATGGAGGTCCTGCCGACGGGCCAGGCGAACTGCCGCATCGTCTGGACCTCCGACCTGTTGCCCGACGAGCTGGCCGGACCGGTCGGCGACCTCATGGACCAGGGCGCCGACGCGATGCGCCGTGCGCTCCAACCCGAAGCGGAGAAAATCAATCAATCTTGATTGATGCATCTCCCTTGGGGTAGCAAAGAGGTGTGACGACACCAGCAGCCGATCCGGAGCTCACGCCGCCGGCGTTCCTGCAGCTCGCGGGCCACCCGCTGCGGTGGCAGCTGCTGCAGGGTCTCGCCCGTAGCGATCGCACGGTCCACGAGCTGACCGGCCTGCTGGGCCAGCCCCAGAACCTCGTCTCCTACCACCTGAGCAAGCTCCGCGACGCCCGCCTGGTCCGGGCCCGGCGCAGCTCCGCCGACCGGCGCGACGCCTACTACACCGCCGACCTCCCCCGCCTCGGCGAGCTGCTGTCGGTCACCGGAGGCGCCCTGCACCCCGGGCTCCACCTCGTCCCGCCCGCCGGCGAAGGCCCGTCGAACCGCCAGGGCAAGGTCGCGGCGCGGGTCCTGTTCCTCTGCACCGGCAACAGCGCCCGCTCCCAGATGGCGGAGGCCCTCGCCCGGGCCGGCTCCGGCGGGGCGGTCGAGGCCGCCAGCGCCGGCAGCCACCCGAAGCCCCTCCACCCGGACGCGGTGCGGGTGATGCGGGAGGAGCACGGCATCGACATCGGCGGGCAGCGCTCGAAGCACCTCGACGAGCTCGCCGACCAGCGCTTCGACCGGGTCATCACGCTCTGCGATCGGGTCCGGGAGGTCTGCCCCGACTTCCCCGGCGAGCCCGAGCCCGTCCATTGGAGCATCCGCGATCCGAACGAGGTCGGGACCTACCCGGCGTTCCAGCAGACCGCCGACGAGCTGGCGACCCGCATCGGGTTCCTGCTCGTCGCCCTGACGACCCCCATTCCGACACCCCAGGAGGAACCATGATCGAAGCCAACGACCTGGTGAGCGTCCGCTACATGGTCGACGACGTGGACGCGGCACTCGAGTTCTACACGAAGCACCTCGGCTTCGAGCCGAACATCGTGGCCGCCCCGGCCTTCGCCGACGTCATCCGCGGCAACCTGCGGCTCCTGCTCAGCGGTCCAGCCAGCTCGGCCGGGCGGCCGATGTCCGACGGCGTCAAGCCCGGGCCCGGCGGCTGGAACCGCATCCACCTCATCGTCGACGACATCGACCAGGAGGTCGCCCGGCTCCGCGATGCCGGCGTCAGCTTCCGCAACGACGTCGTCACCGGGCCCGGCGGGTCCCAGGTCTTGATGATCGACCCGTCAGGGAACTTCGTAGAGCTGTTCCAGCCCGCCGGCGGCTGAGGGCTGGGCTCCGAGGGGCTCAGCCGCTCCAGGACAGGGGCGCCGGCATGGCCGGCGGGATCGGTGCGGCCGGTTCGACCAGGAGCGACTCCGGGAGCACCGTCACCGCCGTCACGCCGCCGCCCGGCGAGCTGTGCAGGCTCACCGTGATCGAGTGACGGGCGGCCAGATGCCCGGCCACGTAGTGCCCGAGGTACTTGGACGGCGCGATGGTGAACGACTCGGCCCCGGCCAGCCGCTGGTTGGCCCGGGCCAGCTCGTCGGGCCGCATCCCGAGCCCGGCGTCGATCACCGCGAGCGTGTAGGCGCCGCCGCCCATGGCGGTGGAGCGGCGGCCGCCCCGCACCTCGACCGCCTGGTCGGGCGGTGAGTAGACGAGGGCGTTGTCGATGAGCTCCGCCAGCAGGTGGGCGAGGTCCGCCGCGGCGGAGCCGTGGATCGTCGCCGGCTCGACCCCGCGGTCGACGACCCGCTGGTAGTCCTCGACCTCGCCCAGCGCCGCCCGGATGACGTCGTTGACCCGCACCGGCTGCGACCAGGTGCGGGGCGGGTCGACGCCGGCGAGCAGCAGCAGCGACTCGGCGTTGCGGCGCATGCGGGTGGCCAGGTGGTCGAGCCGGAACAGGTTGGCGAGCGTGTCCGGGTCGGTCTCGTTGGCCTCGAGCTCGGTGATGAAGTTGAGCTGGCGGCTGAGCAGGTTCTGGTTGCGCCGGCCGAGGTTGACGAACGAGTCGGCGATGTTGCGTCGCAGCACCGCCTGCTCGACTGCCAGCCCGAGCGCCGAGCTCTGCACGGTGTTGAGGGCGTCGGCGACGTCGGAGACCTCGTCCTTGGTCGTCACGTTCACCGCCTGGACCTGGGGCATCGCGACGTCGTCGCCGAGCGGGGTCTCCAGGATCCCGACGACGGCCTCGGGCAGCCGATGGCTGGCCATGTCGGTGGCCTGGCGGGTGAGCGATCGGAGCGGGCTGGTGATCGAGCGCGACACGATCCACGTCGCCAGCCCGGCGATCAGGACCGCGGCCGCGGCGAGTGCCCGCAGCATGCCGATTGTGCGGTCGGCTTCCGCGGCCGACTCCTTGGCCTCGTCACGCAATCGTCGGGCGATGTCGTCCCGCATGACGTTGTAGGTGTCCTCGACGGGGATTGCGGCCACGTCGAGCGCCTCGACCACGTTGGACTTCCCGTGGATCGTGTCGACGGCGAGCTTCGTGACCTGCTCGTCGAACTCCCTCGGGACACCGTCGGCGACATCTTTCGAGTAGGGGGGCTTGGCGCTCTGGATCGTCTCGACGTTGCGGGCGTACTCCGAGGAGAGCGACGCGATCAGCTGGACGTCCTCACGGGAGATCGTCCCGTCGAGCTGGCTCTGGATGATCGCCCGGAGCAGGTTGGCGCTGCACTCGATCTGGCGTGACGTGACGTCGACCAGCTCGACGCCCCGTCGCAGGTCGGGGTCGTCGATGACGAGCGCCAGGCGGGTGTTGCCGTCCTGGAACGGTGTGATGAGCCGGGCGTAGCGGGTGAACATCTCGTCGGCGAACACGTTGTTCGTGATGTCGCGGGGCCCCTTGCTGGCGTCGATGTCCTCCCGCAGCTGCTGTAGCTCGTGGATGTTGTCGAGCGCCGGCCCGTAGGCATCGGCGACCGCGCCGCCCTTGCCCTGGACCTCTCGGATGAACTCGCTGATCGCCGCGTCGGTGCGCTGCCGGGTCTCCTCGTACCCGGTGACCGGCAGGTTGACCAGACCCTGCTGGCCGATGAGCTCGACGGCCGCCCAGTTGCGCTCGTCCTGCAAGCCGGTCATGAGGCCCGACGGTCCGATCGCCGCCGTGGCGGTCTCGGACTGGTCGAGCACCCGGTGTACCTCGCGCGAGGTGCCGACCACCTCGGCCACCACCACTGCCAAGAGGCACAGCAGGGGGACCGCGAGGGCCCCGACGAGCTTGAAACGTATGGGTAATCGGCGCACGGAACCCCCCAGCATTTGCCGTCGCCGCTGGATCTGACGGTGCGTCATGTTCGCGGATGTGGCGGCGCCGTGCTGATGAACACCCGTGGTCACTCGATCTGCATCGTGCTGCACCGTTCTTTACGGCCGGTAGGGCAGCATGGTCCCGTGACCGTCGCCCAACCCGGCCGTCGAGGAGCCTTGCGCGTGTACCTCGGCGCGGCCCCGGGTGTGGGGAAGACCTACGCCATGCTCAACGAGGGCCGCCGCCGCGGCTCCCGGGGCGCGGACGTGGTGGTCGGGTTCGTCGAGACCTACGGCCGGGCGAAGACGGCCGCCCAGATCGACGACCTCGAGGTGGTGCCCCGCCGCAGCCTCACGTACCGCGACGCCATGTTCGAGGAGATGGACGTGGACGCGGTGCTCGTCCGCCGGCCGGCCATCGCCCTGGTCGACGAGCTGGCGCACACCAACGTGCCGGGGTCGCGCAACGAGAAGCGCTGGCAGGACGTCGACCAGCTGCTCGCCGCCGGCATCGATGTCATCACCACTGTCAACGTCCAGCACCTCGAGTCGCTCATCGACGTGGTCGAACGCATCACCGGGATGCGCCCGCGTGAGACGCTGCCCGACGAGGTGGTCCGGTCCGCCGACCAGATCGAGCTGGTCGACATGACCCCCGAGGCTCTGCGCCGCCGCCTTGCCCACGGCAACATCTACGCCCCCGACACGATCGATGCCGCGCTGACCAACTACTTCCGGCCGGGCAACCTGGCCGCGCTCCGGGAGCTGGCGCTGCTGTGGGTCGCCGACCGCGTGGACGATGCGCTGGAGGCCTACCGGTCGCGGCAAGGCATCACCGACCCGTGGGAGACCCGGGAGCGGGTGGTGGTCGCCCTCACCGGCGCGCCGGGGGCGGAGGGCCTGATCCGGCGGGCGGCGCGCATCGCCCAGCGGGCCCACGGCGAGCTGCTCGGCGTCCACGTGAAGAGCGAGGACGGGTTGATGGCCTCGGGCGATGCGCGGGTCGAGCGGCAGCGTCGGCTCGTCGAGGAGCTGGGCGGCACCCACCACGAGGTCGCCGGCAACGACATCGCCGCGGCGCTGGTCGAGTTCGCCCGGGCCGAGAACGCCACCCAGCTCGTGCTCGGTGCCAGCCGCCGGTCGCGTTGGGCCGAGCTGACCCGGGGCTCGGTCATCAACCGCGTGGTGCGGCTGTCGGGCCCGATCGACGTGCACGTCATCTCGCACCTGCCGGCCAGCAGCGAAGCAGTGGTGGCGCCGGCCCCCCGCCGGGCGGCGCCGATCTTCGCGCCCCGGCGCCGGTTGCTCGGCTGGCTGCTCGGCGGCCTCGGCGTGCCGCTGGTGACGTTGTTGCTGGCCAACACCCGCGACCACCTCGGCCTGCCCGGCACGCTGCTGCTCTACCTGCTGCTGGTGGTCGCCACCGCGGGTACCGGGGGACTGGCGCCCGCGCTGGCCACGGCGGTGGCCGGCTTCCTGTGCGCCAATTGGTTCTTCACTCCGCCGTACTACACGTGGACGATCTCCGAGCTGCAGAACGTCCTGGCCCTGCTGGTGTTCCTGGTGGTCGCAGTGACGGTGAGCACCTTGGTGGCGGCCGCGGCCCGGCGGGCGGCCGAGGCGGCGCGGGCGACGGCGGAGGCCCAGACGCTGGCCGGGCTGGCGGGCACGGTTGCGGAGGCGGACCCGCTGCCGGTCATCGTCGACAGCCTGCGGCGGGTGTTCGGGCTGGAGAGCGTGGCGCTGTTGCGGCGGGCCGGGGCCCGGTGGGAGGTCGAGGCGTCGTCGGGCGTCGACGCACCGGCGAGCCCGGCGGAGGCCGACGAGACCCGACCGCTGGGCGACGCCCGGGTGCTGGCGTTGCGGGGGCCGCAGCTGGCGGCCGACGACCGGCGGGTGCTCAACGCGTTCACCGCCCAGCTCGACGCCGCGGTCGAGCGCCGGCGGCTCCACGCCGAGGCGGCGAAGGCTGCGGCGCTGGCCGAGGCCGACGAGCTGCGGACCGCCCTGCTGCAGGCGGTGTCGCACGACCTGCGCACGCCGCTGGCGGGGATCAAGGCGTCGGCCAGCAGCCTGCGCCAGGGTGACATCACGTGGTCGGACGACGACGTGCAGGAGTTCCTCCGCACCATCGAGGACGAGACCGACCGGCTCACCGACCTCGTCTCGAACCTCCTCGACATGAGCCGCATCCAGGCGGGCGCCGTGCGGCCCGCGGCCCGGGAGGTCGGCATCGACGAGGTCGTGCCGGCGGCGCTGGCGGGACTGGGTGAGCGCGGGCGTAGCGTCGCGGTCGACGTGCCCGAGACGCTGCCCCCGGTCAGGACCGATCCCGCGATGTTGGAGCGGATCGTCGCCAACCTTGTCGACAACGCGCTCGCCCATGGTGCGCGCAATCCTGGCGACGATGGTGGTGTCCGGGTCGAAGCCGGCGCGGTCGGCGGCCACGTGCTCGTACGGGTGGTCGACCGGGGGCCGGGCATCGCCGAGGCGCAGCGGGAGCGGGTCTTCGAGCCGTTCCAGCGCATGAGCGACGCCACCAGCGGCGCGGGCGTCGGGTTGGGGCTGGCGGTGGCCCGGGGGTTCGCGCGGGCGATGGGTGGCGACCTGACCATCGAGGACACCCCCGGCGGCGGCACCACGATGGTGGTCGAGCTGGAGGTTGCGGGGTGAGCGCCGCTGCAGCTGCGGGTGTGGCCGGGCGGGTGCTCGTCGTCGACGACGAGGCGCCGATCCTGCGGACGTTGGCCACCAACCTCCGCGCCCGGGGCTACGAGGTCGACGTCGCGGCGACCGGGGAGGTCGCCCTGCAGCTGGCGGCCCGGCATCGGCCGGATGCGGTGATCCTCGACCTGGGGTTGCCGGGGATCTCGGGGGTCGAGGTCATCGACGGCCTGCGCGGGTGGAGCACCGTGCCGATCATCGTGCTGTCGGCCCGGGGCGCCGAGCACGACAAGGTGCTGGCCCTCGACGCCGGCGCCGACGACTACGTCACGAAGCCGTTCGGGATGGACGAGCTGCTGGCCCGGCTGCGGGCCGCGCTGCGCCGCAACGTGACGGGCGACGGGGGAACGGAGGTCGCGACTGTCGAGACGCCCGATTTCACCGTCGACCTCGTCGCCAAGCGGGTGCGGACGGCGAGTGCCGGTGGAGACGGCGAGGTGCGGCTCACGCCGACCGAGTGGGGGCTGGTCGAGGTGCTGGTGCGCAACGCCGGGAAGCTGGTCGGCCAGCGTCAGCTCCTGCAGGAGGTCTGGGGGCCGCGGTACGGCGAGGAGACCAACTACCTGCGGGTGCACATGGCCCACATCCGCCGCAAGCTCGAGCCGAACCCCTCGCAGCCCCGCTACTTCATCACCGAGCCCGGCATGGGCTACCGCTTCCAGCCGCCCGCCTGAACAGGGGCGTTAGCGCCTTCTTAGCGCTTGGCGGCGATCTTTAGCAGCGCTGTAACGCTGGTTACCCGTTGGATGAAGGCGATGTCCGCAGTCATCGATCGGTCCACCGCGTCCGAGCCTCAGCAGGCGCCGGCGCCCGTCCCCGTGGAGCCGGGAATCGAGCTGCCGCCCGACACGCTCGGCTACCGGCTCAAGACCAAGCTGCTCGGTCCGCCGCTGCACAACGAGCAGCTGGAGGAGGAGCGCCTGGGCAAGCCGACGGCGCTGGCGGTGTTCGCCTCGGACAACCTGTCGTCATCGGCGTACGCCACCGAGGAGATACTGCGGGTCCTGTTCCCGGTCATCGGCGTGGCGGCGTTCGCCCGGGTCGTGCCGATCACCGTGGCGATGCTGCTGGTGCTGTTCGTCCTGATCCTGTCGTACCGGCAGACCATCAAGGAGTACCCCACTGCGGGCGGCGCCTACATGGTGACCCGCGACAACTTCGGGCTGCTCCCGGCCCAGGTCGCAGGCGTCGCGTTGCTCACCGACTACGTCCTGACCGTGTCGGTGTCGGTGGCCGCGGGGGTGGCGGCGCTGGTGTCGGCGTTCTCGTTCTTCGGGCCTTGGACAGTGACGCTCTCGGTGCTGTTCATCGTGATCATCGCCCTGGGGAACCTGCGGGGCGTGAAGGAGTCGGGGAAGATCTTCGCGGTCCCCACCTACTTCTTCATCGTGAACATGGTGGTGCTGCTCGGCTACGGCCTCACCCGGATGCTGGCCGGTGACCTACCGATGGCAGACCATCACGCCGAGGGCCTGGTGAAGCCGGGCACCGACACCATGGCGGGCCTCGGTGCGCTCGCCGGGATGTACCTCCTGATGCACGCCTTCGCCTCGGGCGGTGCCGCGGTCACCGGCGTGGAGGCGATCTCCAACGGTGTCCCGGCTTTCAAGAAGCCTGCGTGGAAGAACGCCCGCACGACGCTGGTGATCATGGGCAGCCTGCTGGGCGCCATGTTCCTCGGGTTGTCGATCCTGGCGGCCCACATGCAGGTCGCCCCGTTCAAAGAGGGCACACCGACGGTCATCTCCCAGATCGGCGACCTCGTCTACGGCGAGAGCCTCGCCGGTCGGGTGCTGTTCTTCTCGTTGCAGGCGGGGACCATGCTCATCCTGGTCCTGGCAGCCAACACGAGCTTCGCCGACTTCCCCCGCCTCGCCAGCTTCCACGCCGGCGACAACTTCATGCCCCGCCAGCTGACCAAGCGGGGCCATCGACTGGTCTTCTCAAGCGGCATCATCTTCCTGTCGGCGTTCGCGATCCTGCTGGTCATCGTCACCGGGGCCAAGGTGGACCGGCTGATCCCCCTCTACGCCATCGGCGTGTTCACCTCGTTCACGCTGTCCCAGGCGGGCATGGCCAAGCACCACTGGACCAAGCGCGAGCCCGGCTGGCGCCGAGGGATCGCCATCAACGGCACAGGCGCGGTGATGACGCTGGTGGTCGACATCGTCATCGGCATCACCAAGTTCACCCACGGTGCTTGGGTCATCGTCCTGCTGGTCCCGATCATGGTGGTGTTCCTGGTGCGCCTGGCCCGCCAGTACGAGCGGGAGGCCGAGGAGCTGGAGCACGACGTGCCGGCAGCGGTCGCCGCGCCGATCATGCGACGCCACGTCGTGCTGGTGTTCGTCGACCGGCTCGACCTGGCGGCGGCTCGGGCCATCCAGTACGCCCGGACGCTGATGCCGGACGACCTGCGGGCGGTGCACTTCGTGCTCGACACCCAGCGGGCCGAGGAGCTGGCCGAGGCCTGGCGCCAGCACGGGATGTCGCGCATCGCGCTGGACCTGGCGGACTGCTCGGACCGGCGGATCACCCGAGCCGCCATCGAGGTCGTCGCCGGCGACCTGGCCGACGGCGAGACCGAGGTGTCGGTCCTGCTGCCGGACCGCAAGTACAGCGGGTTCTGGCACCGGATCCTGCACGACCAGACCGCGGACGGCATCGAGCGCGCGGTCTCACGGCTACCGCACGCCAACGTGACGACAGTGCCGTTCCACTTCGGCTCGATGGAGAAGGCAGCCTCCACCCCAGTCGTCGACCCGGCTGCGGCGGCGCTGGTGTCGGGCAACGGCCACGGGTCCGACGGCTCGGAGGCCGGGCCGCCGCCCGCGGCGTCCAACGGCGTGATCCCGATCGAGCAGGTGCAGTGGCGCCAGCGGGTAGCCGTCGAGGGTCGGGTGCGGACCGTCCGGGTCCAGCCGCTGTCGGGGACCGCGACGCTGGAGTGCGTCATCGAGGACGGCACGGGCGCCCTGTCGATCGTGTTCCTCGGCCGTTCCCGCATCCCCGGCATCGAGGTCGGTACCCGCCTCCAGGTCGCCGGCGTCGCCACCCTCCACCACACCCGCCTCGCCATCCTCAACCCCACCTACCGCCTCCTGACGGCCCGGTGAGCCCGCCCGTCCGTCCGTCACTCCACGGTGATCGTGGTGTTGACCCGGGACAGGGCTTGGAGGAAGCGGTCGGGGGTGAAGGCTTGCTCGGGGGCGAGGACGCCGGCGCGGGTCACGTCGCCCACCAACAACCGGCGGGTGGCTTCGGCGGCGGGGGAGGCCGCGGCGACGACGCCGCCGCTCAGGCCCCAGCGCTGGTGGGGGACCGTCGTCGCCGTCGCCCGAACGGTGACGGTGCGGCGACGGCGCACGCCGCTGGCCTCGACCACCTGCGCCGCGGTGGTCGGCCGGGCGGGCGGGGCCGCGGCCTTGGCCCGGTCGAGGGCCGCCAGCAGCACCGTCCGCGGCGCGACCGAGCTGCCGTTCGGCAGCTCCAGCGGGTCGACGTCGGCCAGGCCGCAGCGCACCAGCAGCTCGATGCGGTCGGCGACCATCGGCGCCAGCGACAGGCGGAACGAGGCGTCCTGCAGATCCGGGAACGTCGTCGGGAACGTCGCCAGCTCCGAGTGCAGGGCGTACACCGACTCTCGGGTGCCGATCGGCTCGGGGTACTCGACGTCACCACCGTCGGTCAGCGGCTGGATGGCGCCCACCGCGCCGTTCCGCAGCACCACGGCCGGCATGGTGAGCTGGTCGAGGATCGTCTCGATGGCGTACGGCGCCACCACACCCGTGTGGCCCGGCGGCGTCGGGTCCGTGGCGCCGGCGGCCACGTGCAGGGCGTGGACCTTGTCGAGCTGGCCCGCCGCCACCACCGCCAGCAGGTTGGTGGTGCCCGGGCTCGCCCCGATGCCCAGCACCGCGCACCGGCCCGCCGCCGCGAACCGGTCGTGCATGCCCAGCTGGCGCATGGTGGTGTGGTACATACCGCCGAGGTCGACGTAGTCGCAGCCCGCCGCCAGCGCGGCCTCCATCGCGGCCAGGTTGGTCCGGTAGAACGCCGCGTTGACCAGCACCGTGACGCCCGAGCCGCCCAGGATCCGGGCCAGCGGGGCTGCGTCGCGGGCGTCGACGACCGCGATCGAGGCCCGGCCGAGGCCGTGGTCGACCGCCACCTGCTCCAGCCGATCGCCGGCGGCGTCGAGCAGGACGAGGTGCTCGACCTCGCCGCTCTCGGCCAGGTCCCGCACCACGCCCGGGCCGATGGTCCCGGCGGCCCCGAGGACGGCGACGACGCTTATCGGCTGACCCGTTCCCAGGCTTCGGACAGGACCGTCCGGAGCGTCCCTTCGATGACGTCGAACTCCTCGGGCCCGCAGATCAGTGGGGGAGCGAGCTGCACGATCGGGTCGCCCCGGTCGTCGGCCCGGCAGATGAGCCCGGCGCCGTACAGGCGGGGGGCGAGGAAGCCCCGCAGCAGGGCCTCACGCTCGTCGGGCGGGAAGCCGGCCTTGGTGGCCTGGTCCTTCACGAGCTCGATGGCGTAGAAGTAGCCGTCGCCCCGCACCTCGCCGACGATCGGGATGTCGGCCAGCCCCTCCAGCCGGGCCCGCAGGTCACCCTCGTTCGCTCGCACGTGGGTCAGCAGGTCCTCCTTCTCGAAGATGTCGAGGTTGGCGAGGGCGACCGCGCAGCTGACCGGGTGCCCGGCGAAGGTGAAGCCGTGGGCGAACGAGGCCGTGCCGCTGAGGAACGGCTCGGCCAGCCGGTCGCTGCAGATCATGGCCCCGAGCGGCGAGTAGCCCGAGGTGAGGCCCTTGGCGCACGTGATGATGTCGGGCTGGTAGCCGTAGCGCTCGGCCCCGAACATGGTGCCGAGCCGCCCGAAGGCGCAGATGACTTCGTCCGAGACCAGCAGGATCCCGTGCCGGTCGCAGATCTCCCGCACCCGAGCGAAGTACCCGTCGGCGGGGGTGTAGCAACCCCCGGCGTTCTGCAGCGGCTCGAGGAAGACGGCGGCGATGGTGTCGGGGCCCTCCCGGAGGATGACGGCCTCGATGTCGTCGGCGCAGGCCAGGGTGCAGGCGGGGGCGTCGGCGCAGAACCGGCAGCGGTAGCGGTTGGTGTTGGCGGCCTTGAACGCGCCGGGCACCAGTGGCTCGAACGGCGTCTTGAGCGCGGGGATGCCGGTGATGGCCAGGGCCCCCATCGACGTGCCGTGGTACGCGATGTTGCGGCTGACCACCTTGGTGCGCTGGGGCTGGCCGATGGCCCGGAAGTACTGGCGGGCCAGCTTCCACGCCGACTCGACCGCCTCCGAGCCGCCGCTGGTGAACCACACCCGGTTCAGGTCGCCCGGCGCCAGGTCGGCAAGCCGGGCCGCCAGCGTGATGGCGCTCGGGTGGGCGTAGGCCCAGATCGGGAAGTAGGCGAGCTGGCCGGCCTGCTGCGCCGCTGCGGCGGCCAGTTCCTGGCGGCCGTGACCCACCTGCACGGTGAACAGCCCGGACAGGCCGTCGAGGTAGCGCTTGCCGTGCTCGTCCCACACATAGGGCCCCTCGCCCCGGACGATGACCGGCACCTCGTGGTCGGCGTAGCTGCCCATCCGGGCGAAGTGCATCCAGAGGTTCCGCTTGGCGTGCTCCTGCAAGGGATCTTGCGAGCTGGGGGCCGTATCGGGGGTCTCGTCCGGCATCACCACCATTCTCGTTCAATCGAACGCAGCTTGGCGGATGGTCTGTGGGCCCCGGCGCAGGTCAGGTGGGCTTGATGTCGAGGCCGGTGCTGAGCATGGTGCAGGCCTCGTCGATCATCTCGGCGAGGCGCTCGGGTGGGCTGTCCTCGTCGACCCACCGGCCGACCACGGCCCAGATGGTGTTGCCGAGCGCGGCGGCGATGACGTGGACCCGCAGGTCCTCCTCGGGCAGGTGGAGTCGTTCGGCCACGTCGTGGACGATCTCGGCCTCGTGCTCGTGGAAGTGCTCCCGGGCGAGGGCGTGCAGGCTCGGCGTGCGCAGCATGAGCCGCATCTGCCGGACGAAGAGGGGGTTCTCCTTGACGACCTGGCCCAGTTCCGCGCTGATGACCTGGCGCATCGCCTCGATGGGGCCCTCGTGGGGTGGGCGGATCGCCAGCCGGCCGGCGAAGTCGTCGCTGTCACGCTCGTCCTTGTCCATGACCACGTCGACCTTGGAGTCGAAGTAGCGGAAGAACGTGCGCGGGGAGATGTCGGCGGCCTCGGCGATCTCTTCGACGGTGGTGGCGTCGTAGCCCTGCCGCTCGAACAGATCGAGCGCGGCGCCGATGATGGCGTCGCGGGTCTGCTGTTTCTTGCGTTCTCGCAGGCCAGGAACCGCAGTCTCGGTCATGCAAACCACATCTTGCCTCCCTTCTGGCCGGCGTGTGTCAAATGTCATGGCTTGACAAATGGCAGTCTATGCCAGAATGTCGAGCCATGGCACGCTTCCTGTACCGGTTGGGCCGAGGGGCCGCCCGTCGCCGTCGCCTCGTGGTGGTGGCGTGGGTGGTGGCCGCGCTCGGCATCATCGTCGTGAGCCAGGCCGCCGGCGGCACGACGTCGAACGACTTCAAGGTCCCGTCGGTGGAAGCGCAGAAGGCGCTCGACGTGCTCGAGGACGACTTCCCCGCGGCGGCCGGCACGTCGGCGCAGCTCGTCTTCGCCGCCGACGAAGGTGAGGGGACCCTGACCGACCAGGGCCCGGCCGCCGCAGTGGCGTCGGTGCTGGCCGACGTCGACCAGCAGCCGCACGTCATCGGCGTCGGCGAGCTGCAGGTGTCGTCGATCGACCCGCACATCGGCTACGCCGAGGTCCAGTACGACCAGCCGACCGAGGATCTCAAGGACGCCGGCTTCGCCCGGCTCGAGCGGCTGGCCGACTCGACCAACGACAAGGGCGTCGTCACCGTCGAGCTCGGCGGCGAGCTGCCCAGCGCGGGGGCCGAGGCCGAGTTCGGCGGGCAGGAGATGATCGGCTTGCTGGTCGCCATCGTGGTCCTTCTGGCGGCGTTCGGGTCGGTGGTCGCGATGGGCCTGCCCATCGGCGTCGCCCTGGTGGGGCTGATGACCGGCATGGGGCTGATCGGGCTGGTGGCGGCTGTCGTCGACGTGTCGACGTTCGTGCCGACCATCGCCACGATGATCGGACTCGGCGT
>Ga0075421_100006315_pt1 | contig 14436 bp, 6 predicted proteins | sample SoiMetdeltSBSDD5_FD_75292 | JGI IMG/M metagenome (GOLD analysis project Ga0075421, IMG submission 75292) | Bulk soil microbial communities from a Populus tree surrounding site in Tennessee, USA - Soil MetaG P. deltoides SBSDD5 | ecosystem: Environmental > Terrestrial > Soil > Tree plantation...
CGGGCCTCGAGGCGGGCCCGGTCGAGATTCATTCCACGTCGACCAAGTATGATCTCTCGCTCTTCGTCGAGGAGACCGCAGGCGGCTGCGTGGCGACCTGGGTCTACAAGCCGGACCTCTTCGAGGCCGACACCGTCGGCCGGTTTGCGAGCCGCTTCGCCGCGCTGCTCGCGGAGGTCGCGGCCCGACCCGACGCGCGGCTGAGCGCGCTCGCGGTGCCGGCGGTCGAGGAAAGGAAGGGCCAAGTCATGACACCAAGTCAGCCGGGAGCGTCTCCGATCGAGAGGCTCAGGAGCGCGCGGCGGAAAGCCGTCGACCTGGCGCAGGTGAGCCCGGTCAAGACCTCTTACCTCGAGGCTGGGGGCACCCTCCCGCTCGTCGTCGAGCCGAACCTCGGCGAGGTCAACCTCGCCGAGTGGGCCGGCGGCAACCGGGGTATGATCGAGAGGGAGTTGCTCAAGCACGGGGCGATCCTCTTCCGCGGGTTCGGCGTCGACTCCCCCGCGGCCTTCGAGCGGGCCGCCGCGGCCGTCTGCCCGGACCTCTTCGGCGAGTACGGCGACCTGCCGCGCGCGGGCGCCGGCGGGAAGGTCTACGGCTCGACCCCGTACCCGGCCGACCAGGCGATCCTGTTTCACAACGAGAGTTCGCACCTCCCCCGCTGGCCGATGAAAATCTGGTTCTGCTGCATCAAGGCTGCGCGCCGCGGCGGGGAGACGCCGATCCTCGACACCCGGAAGGCCTACGCGCTGCTCGACGCCGAGGTCAGGGAGCGGTTCAGGCGCAAGCGGCTGATGTACGTCCGGAACTTCATCGACGGGCTGGACGTGAGCTGGCGGCAGTTCTTCGGCACCTCGAGCCGGTTGGAGGTGGAGGCCGCCTGCCGGAGCGCCGGGATCGAGTGCGAGTGGCGCGGCGAGCACCACCTGCGAACGCGCCGCGTCTGCTCGGCCGTGATCGGCCACCCGCGGACGGGCGAGCAGCTGTTCTTCAACCAGATTCAGCTGCACCACGTCTCCTGCCTCGCGCCGGACGTGCGCGCGGCCCTGGCGCGGACCTTCGGCGAGGAGGATTTGCCGCGCAATGTCTATTACGGTGACGGGACGCCGATCGAAGACGAAGTCATGGCGATGGTCGGCGGACTTTACCGGCAGGCGGCCGTGAGCTTCTCCTGGGAAGAGGGGGACGTCCTCATGCTCGACAACATGATGGTCGCGCACTCGCGCAACCCATACGAGGGCGAGAGGAAGATCGTCGTTGCCATGGGGGAGCTCGTGGGCGAAGACGAGTCTCGACGCGGGGCGGGCAGGTGAGGCTCTCGGCGAACGTTCGCCCGCAGTAAGGTGGCAAAGGGGTTAAATCATAGCGACTGCTTCATCGTCGCGGCGGTGAAGCATGAAAAACAAGGTACTGCACAAATACCTGAAAAACGTCCACAGGGTCGAGGGCTGGGTTACTGAAGAAGCAATTTTCCTGATCACCACGCTCAACGAGGCCCAAATCCGGCTCGGCGTCGAGGGCCATGTCGGGGAAATAGGCGTCCACTACGGCAAGCTGTTCGTGCTCCTTTACCTGCTGGCCAGGCCCGAGGAAAACGCGGTCGCGATTGACGTCTTCGAGCGCCAGGATCTCAACGTCGACCACTCGGGTCACGGCGATTACGAAACACTACTCACGAACCTAAGGTCTTACGCAGGAGGGACCGACAGGTTGCGAGTGATCAAAGGTGACTCCACCGAGTTGAGGTGCGAGGACGTCGAAACGGCCGCGGGCGGGAGGTTGCGGCTCTTCAGCATTGACGGCGGCCACACGGCCCGCGTTACGCTGCATGACCTGGGGACGGCTTCCGGCGTCCTCGCCGAAGGAGGCATCGCCCTCCTGGACGACTACTTCAACGAGGCGTGGCCCGGGGTTTCGGAAGGGACCAACCAATTCTTTTCACTTCGGGGGGGCCCCGGTCTCAACTTGGTTCCCTTTGCCATCGGCGGCAACAAGGTGTTCCTGAGTACTCCTCACCACGCGGGAACATACATCAGCCACTTACTGGGCCGTAGGGGCTTCTGTTTTATCGAGCGGGAATTGTTCGGCCACCCGGTGATCTGTTACTGCCCGCCGCCGGAGAGCGTCGCGACCAGGCTAACGAAGACCTCGGTATGGCAAGCCATTAGAGACACCCCGCTGGGTGCGGGTATCAGGAGGGGCTTAAAACTAATGAGAGGTAGAAGCAAATGAAGAGTGAACAACCGAGGATCGCCGTCATCGGGTGCGGGGCCGTCACCAAGTGGCGCCACCTCCCGGCACTGGCCAAATTGGGGGTCACGCCGGTGTTGCTGGTGGACCCGGACATGGACCGCGCGCGAGGGCTGGCCGAGGCCTTCCGGGTCCCGGGCGTCGCGGCGGACTACCGCCCGCACCTGGGCGAGTTCGACGCGGCGATCATCGCCTCGCCCCACCACCTGCACGCGCCGGTGAGCATCGACCTGCTCGGCCGCGGCGTCCACGTCTTGCTCGAAAAGCCCATGGCCATGACGGCCGCGGAGTGCGACCAAGTCATGGCGGCGGCCGAGGCAGGGGGGAGCGTGCTGGCGGTCGGGCTTATGCGCCGCTACTTCTGGGCCGCCCGCTGGCTGAAGGCGGCGCTCGGGGCCGGCGCCCTCGGCCCCATCGAATCCTTCGACGTCCGGGAGGGGTTCATCTACGAATGGCCGGTCGCCTCCAGCTTCTTCTTCCGCAAGGAGACGGCGGGGGGCGGGGTGCTCTTCGACCTCGGCGCCCACACGCTCGACCTGCTGCTCTGGTGGCTCGGGGACGTGGCCGAATTCGAGTACTACGACGACAGCTACGGCGGGGTGGAGGCCGACTGCAAGCTGCGCCTGACGATGGCGAGCGGGGCCCGGGGGACCGTCGAGTTGAGTCGGACGCGGAACCTGCGGAACACGGCCGTCCTGCGCGGCCCGCGGGGGGAGATCGAGATCGGCCTCGACAGGAACTACCTGCGCGCCGACCCCGCCGGGCTGTTGAGCTACAAAAAGGACGAAGTGCGGGCCAACGTCCTGCCGGAGGACGTGCTCAAGGAACTCAATGAAATGTTCGTCCTGCAGGCCGAGGACTGGCTGCGCGCGATCCGGGAGGGGGTGCCGCCGCAGGTCCCGGGCGCCGAGGCCAAACGCTCGATCGGGCTTATTGGTGCTTGTTACGCCAACCGGCGGCGCTGGGAGCTGCCCTGGGTGCACACCGGGGGCCGGGGGCAGGCGCGCGAGGCCGGGCTGCGGCTGGAGGCGGTCAAGTCTTAAGGGGGGGAATGAATGTTGAGATTTAAGAAGGCGCTCGTCACCGGGGCCAGCGGGTTCATCGGCGGGCGGCTGACTGAGCAACTGATCCTCGACCACGGCGTCGAGGTCCGGGCGCTGGTGAGTAGGTTCACGCATGCTAGCCGCATCGCCAGGTTCAACCTGGAGATGGTCGGCGGCGGGATCGACGACGCGGAGGCGGTGGACCGCGCGGTCGCGGGCTGCGAGGTGGTCTTCCACTGCGCTCATGACTTCGAGCACCCGCAGCGCAACCTCGACGGCGCGAGGGCGCTCGCCGAGGCCTCGCTCCGCCACGGCGTCAGGCGCCTCGTTTACGTGAGCTCGATCTCGGTCTACGAGCCCCTGCCCGACCTTGAGGTGGACGAGTCGACCAAGTCCGAGCCCTGCGGCTGGACCTACCCGGACAATAAGCTCGCCGTCGAGAACATGCTCCTCGAGTTCGGGGCCGGGCACGGGCTCCCGGTGGCGGTCTTGCAGCCGACGATCGTCTACGGGCCCTACTCCAGGCCGTGGACCCTGGACCCGGTGATCCGGCTGCGCTCGGGGCGGGTCGTCCTCCCGGATGACGGCGGCGGGGTGTGCAACCCCGTGTACGTTGACGACGTCGTCGCCGCGCTCCTGGCGGCGGCCGAGGACGAGGCCGCCGTCGGCGAGCGTTTCCTGATCTCCGGGCCCGACGCGGTCACCTGGCGGGAGTTCTACGCCGCCTACGAGCGCCTCCTCGGCACGCAGTCGGTGGTCCTCATGCCGACCGGCGAGATCCAAAGGCTGAACGGGCAGAAGGGCGAAGTCTCGAATTTCCAGCTCTCCAAGAGAGACCCGTTCAAACTGCTGAATTACACCCTGGTGCGCCGCATCTACAAGTTCGTCCGCCGCCACCGGATCGGGGAGGGCTTGCGGAAGCAGGCGAAACAGGCTCTGCCGCCGCCGCTCTACCTGCCCGACGAGGTGCGGCTGGCCCTGCTGCGGGCGCGCGCCCGGGTCAAGATCGATAAGGCGCGGCGGATGCTCGGCTACCAACCCGCGTATGATTTCAACCGGGGGATGGCGCTGACGGCGAAGTACATCGAGTGGGCACAGCTGTGACACGAAGTCGAGGCCGGGAGCGCCGGCCGGAGAACGGAAGACATAGAGTCGCGGGCGGGCGGCGCCGCTGCCTGTTCGTCATGGAAGACCACCCGATCACGCCAAACGCCCCCGGGGGCGGGCCGGTGCTCATGTCCAACCACCTCGAACTGCTCGCCAGGGCGGGGGTGGAGTTGCACCTTGTGGTGCTCATCGATCCGGAGCGCTCTTTCGGCTTCCGCGATTACGTCGAGCGGCAGCCGGAGAGATGGGCGGAGGTGAGAAGCTGGTGCGCCTCGCACCGCGTGCTCACGCTCAGCCGCCTGGTCCGGAAGTCATCGCCGGCGAAACACCTGCTGCTAGCGCTGCGCGACCCGGCCGCGTATCTGTTCACGACCGTCAACGCGGAGACAACCTCGGCTTTCGGCCGGACAGTCGCCGAGTTGGCCCCGGATTTGATCTGGGCCGAGAACCTGGTGCCGGCGCTCTTGGCAGCGGGCGCGGCCGGTCCGGTGCCGGTCGTCTACAGTCACCATGACTGGATCTGGCGCATCGTCAAACTTCAGAGCGCGGGGCGCGGCCGGGCGTGTCGCTCGCGGATGAATATTAGACTGACCAAGCGCGCGGAGCACTCCCTGATCCACCGGGTCGCGGGCTGTGTCAGCGCCTCGGTCACCGAGTACGAGGAGCTGCAAAGGCTCAAGCCGCGGCGGGCTCACTACCTGCCGACGACCTACGCCGCGGCAGATTTGTCGGGCGCGGAGGCGCCGCGCCGCCAGGCCCGCGTCGTCCACCTCGGGGGGATGCAGACGGCGGCCAGCCGCATCGGTCTGCAGCGGTTCCTGGAGTTGGTGTGGCCTGTCGTCCGCGCGCAACTGAACCCGGCGCCCGAACTCTGGGTCGTCGGGAGCCTGAAGGGCGCGCCGGACCGCCTCCTCGATGCCCTGAAACAGGCGGGCGCAGTCTGCACCGGGTTCGTCGCCGACCTCGGCTCGGTCCTCAGCCCGTTTGACCTCCATGTTGTCCCGTGGGAGCACAACACTGGGACGCGGACGAGGATTCCCGCGGCCCTCAATTATTCCCAGCTGGTCATCTCGACCAAATCGGCCGCCGCCTGCCTCCCGGAGTTGAAACACGGCGAGAACTGCGTGCTGGTCGACGAATTGAGGTCGATGGCCGGCGAGATCGTGAGCCTGGCCACCGACATTGAACGCCGGGTGCGGATCGCCGCATCCGGGCGGAGGACTTTCATGGAGTGCTACACGGTCGAGTCCGTGCTGCCCCGCGTCAACCGAATTCTAGACCATTTCCGCGCGGCGGCGACCGGCGCCGACGGGGGCGCCGGGTCGTCAGCCGCGCTCACCCTGGGGCTGTCTCTTGCGTTGGCACTTTGATGAGAGACGCACCTTTGGTGCCCGGCCGGCACGCCGACGTGCGGGGGGAGGGCGAGCGTCTGTTAAACCGCCTGCGCGCAGTCAACAGGATGGACGTGGATCGTCGCCTCAAGCGACTGGTCAGGCGACCGGTGAAGGCCGCCTTGGCGAAAATCTTACCGGCCCTGGGCAGGTTTTATCCGGAAGGCTTCAAGTTCCGGACCTCGCTTTTCTGGGGCGAGAGAATGACCGTCATCATGCCCGAGGGCTTCCTCTATGTCAGGTACGGTTACTACGAAGGTTACCTCACGGGAGCGATCCTCAGGATGGTTGGACGCGGGGTGAGCTTTATCGACGTCGGCGCCCATTTCGGCTACTTCAGCCTGCTCGCCTCGCGGCTCGTCGGGGAGGAGGGGCGAGTCCATGCCTTCGAGCCCACGCCGCGGACCTTCGAAGTGCTCTCCCGCAACTTGGGCGGGAAGCGGAATGTCGTCTTGAATAAGTGCGCCGTCTTCTCCGGCGACTCCGGCATCAGCCTTACGGACTATGGGCCCGAATTCGCGGGGTATAATTCCTACGTCGCTCCCCGGACGGGGGGCGGTTCGCTCGGGCGCCATCAGCCGCTGAGCCTTCGCGTCCAGACCGTGACCCTCGACGACTACACGCGCGATTGGGGGAGGCACCCGGTCTTTATCAAAATCGACGCCGAGAGCGCCGAGTGGGAGATCCTCAATGGCATGCGGCAAACCCTGGAAAGACTGAGGCCGGCCCTCGCGATCGAAGTGGGGGACTTTCAACTCGAAGGCGTGCCGACCAGTCGGGAAGTGATCACCCGGCTCCTCGGCGAAGGCTACGTCGCCTACTCGGTGGGTGCGGACGGGCTCGTCCCGCATAAGTTGCAAGAGTCGTACGCGCCCGGCAACCTTGTCCTCCTCCCGGCCGAAGGGTGGGGCTAAGGCCGCGTCACGGCCGGCCCGCTCAATGGGAACGCGGTCTGATCCGGCGCAAGAGACGTCAAGAGGTACTATGTCTAGTGTGAGCGCGGAGCAAGGATTTCGACTCTCCCCACAGCAGCGGCGCGTCTGGGGGCTGGCGCAAGGGGGCGCCGCCGGTTGCGCGCAGGGCGTCATCGCCATCGAGGGCGACTTAGATGCGGAGAGATTACGGCACGCCATGGGCGAGGTGGTCGGGCGACACGAAATCTTGCGCACGGTATTCAGAGGCCCGGCCGGGGCGCCGGTCCCTTACCAGGTGGTCGAGGCGGCCCTGGCATCGTCATGGGCCGATTTTGATCTGCAGGACCTGCCGGTTTCCCGGCAGGAGGAGCGGATCAACGAGTTGCTGCGCGGGCAAGCGCGCGACTTCGACTTCGGCCGCGGCCCCCTGCTGCGCCTCGCCTTGCTCCGGCTGGCCCCGTCCCGGCACAAGCTGCTGGCCACGACCCCGGTCCTCTGCGCTGACGCTGCCTCACTCCAGGTGATCGTGAATGAGGTCAGCCACTTTTACGGCGGGGGGGCCGCCGGGGCGCTCGGGGAGCCGGTCCAGTACGCGGACTACGCCGAGTTCCAGAACCAGTTGCTGGAATCGGGCGACGAGATGGCGGAGCGGGGGCGTGAGTTATGGCGGGTGCGCGAGCGCTCGCAAGTCCCGCCGCCGGCGCTCCCGTTCGAGGCCGGGCCGGGCCGGCGGCCGGCGCAAGCGCCCGAGTACATCGGCCTGGGTCTGCGCGCCGACCTCGCCGCCGAGGTCATTCGGCTGGCTCGGGGGCAGGGTACCACGGCCGAGGTGGTCCTGCTGGCCGCCTGGCAGTCACTCCTCCACCGGCTGGCGCGGGCCGAGGAGATTGTTGTCGGCTGGACGGGCAGCGGGAGGAAATACGAGGACCTTGAGCGCGCGGTGGGGCCAATGGCCAAGTCACTCCCGCTCGGCCTGCGCTTCGAGGACGGGGTCCGGTTCAGCGACCTCCTGGCTCGGACCCGGCGCGAGCGGGACGACGCCGTCGAGTGGGAGGACTACTGGGCCGGGGCCCCCCTCGGCCATGTCGACGGGGGCGCCTTCCCGGCGGTCGGCTTCGAGTACGCGGAGTTCGCCGCCCCTGCCGGTGCCGCCGGGGTGAGCTTCGCGGTGGTCGACTACCGGGCATGCGCGGAGCGCTTCAAAGTTAAGCTCTCCGGCGTGGCCGTCGGCGACGACCTGAAATTGGGCCTGTACTACGACCCACAGATCTTCCGCCGCGACAGCGTCGAGCGCATCGCGCGGTACTTCGTCACCCTGCTGGGGAGCGCCGTCGCCCGCCCCGAGGCCGAGGTCAGCAGGTTGGAAATTCTCGACCCCGCGGAGCGGCACACGGTGCTCGCGGGGTGGAACGCGACGGTGGCCGACTACCCGCGCGACAAGTGCCTCCACCAGCTCTTCGAGGAGCAGGCCGAGCGCACCCCGGGCTGCGACGCGGTCGTCGCCGGCGACGAGCGGCTGACCTACGCCGAGCTCAACGAGAGGGCCAACCAGCTGGCCGATGAGCTGCGCCGGAAAGGCGTCGCGCCGGATGTTCCGGTCGGCCTCTGCGCGGGGCGGTCGGCGGGGGCGATCGTCGGGTTGCTGGGCATTATGAAGGCGGGAGGCGCCTACGTGCCGCTCAACTCCGAGCACCCCAAGGCGAGGCTGCTCCACCAACTCAGCGACGCCGGGGTGAGAGTCCTGGTGACTGAGGAAAATTTGTTGGGCGCGCTCCCGGATTTCGGCGGCGAGGTGGTGTGTCTGGACCGTGACCGGGCCGCGCTCGAAGGCCGGCGGGGTGAAGACCTGGCCCCGGTCAACTCCCCGTCAGACCTCGCCTACATCATTTACACCTCGGGGTCGACCGGTTCGCCCAAAGGGGTCGCGGTGAGCCACCGGAGTCTGGTCAACTACACGCACCACATCGCCCGGAGGCTGCTCGCGGGAGCGGGCGAGGAGGCGTTGAGCTTCGCGGTAGTGTCGACCATCACCGCGGACCTGGGGAACACGTGCATCTTCCCGTCGCTCGTCTCGGGCGGGTGCCTCCACGTCATCAGCTATGAGGTGGCCATGGACGGCGAGAAGTTCGCCGACCACCTCCGCCGCCGCCCCGTCGACGTTCTCAAGATCGTCCCGTCACACCTGAGGGCGCTGCTCTCCTCGGGCGCGGGCGCTGACCTCCTGCCGCGGAAGTACCTGATCCTCGGCGGCGAGACCTTCCCGGCGGGGCTGGCCGAGGAGCTCTCGGCGTTCCCGAAGAAGTGCGAAGTGATTAACCACTACGGCCCGACCGAGACCACCGTCGGGTCTTTGACCTTCGACCTGTCTGCGGACCGCTTGGCGTCCATGGATTCGGTCAGCGTCCCCGTCGGCCGCCCGATCTCGAACACTGAAGTCTACATCCTCGACCGTCACCTCCAGCCGACGCCGGTCGGCGTCCCAGGGGAGCTCTACATCGGGGGCGACGGTCTGGCGCGCGGCTACCTCAACCGCCCGGAGTTGACTCGGGAGAAATTCGTCGCGCACCCGTTCAGCGGGGAGGCGGGTGCGCGACTTTACAAGACCGGCGACGCGGCGCGTTACCTGTCGGGCGGCGAGGTAGAATTCCTCGGGAGGCTTGACCACCAGGTCAAGATTCGCGGCTACCGGGTCGAGCTGGGCGAGGTCGAGGCGCTGCTCAGGCGGCACCCTTCGGTCCGGGAGTGCGCCGTGCTGCTCAGGCAGGACGAGCCGGGCGATGAGCGCCTGGTGGCTTACCTCGCCTGCGCCGACTCGGGCGGGGGGATGGTCGAACAGCTGCGCGGCTACCTGAGCGAACAATTGCCGGACTACATGATACCGTCGGCCTATGTCATGCTGCCGTCCCTGCCGCTGACGCGGAACGGGAAGCTGGACCGCGCGTCGCTGCCGCGGCCGGCGGAGGCGCGGCCGGCGGGCGGGGGGGCACCGACCGCCCCGCGGAGCGACCTCGAGCGCGCGATCGCCGCGGTGTGGCAGGAGGTGCTGGGCGTCGAGCAGGTGGGCGTGGAAGATAACTTCTTTGACCTCGGCGGCCACTCGCTGCTCTTGATCAAGGTGAACAGCCGGCTGCGGGAGGTGGCGTCCGGGGCGGGAGGGCTGTCGATCATCGACTTTTTCCGCTACCCGACCATCGGCTCGCTGGCGGCGCACTTGTCTGGGGGGCAGCCGGAGCGGACCGCGGCCCAGCCCGACCACGGGCGCGGTGAGGCGCGGCGCGAGGCGCTGCAGAGGCAGAGGCAATCGAGGCAAGAGCGCCGGCGGGGGAACGCCTGAAGGAGATGAAGATGAACGAAGTCGGTTCGCTTCACGACGCGGGGGAGACGGGGGTCGCCATCATCGGCCTGGCCTGCCGGTTCCCCGGGGCGAGGAACTACCGCGAGTTCTGGGAGAATTTGTGCGGGGGCGTGGAGTCCATCACTTTCTTCTCGGACGAGGAGCTCAAGGAGGTCGGCGTCGACCCGGCGGCGCTGGCCGACCCGCGGTACGTCAAGGCGGGGGCCTTCATCGATGGCGCCGATTTGTTTGACGCCTCATTCTTCGGCATCAACCCGCGGGAGGCTCAGGTCACCGACCCGCAGCACCGCCTCTTCCTGGAGTGCGCCTGGGAGGCGCTCGAGGCGGCCGGGTACGACCCGGATCAATTCAAGGGTCTGATCGGCCTCTACGCGGGGGCGAGCGTCAACACTTATTACCTGCACAACCTGCTGCCAAACCCGGCCCTCGAAGAGATGGTCGGCGCGGGCCAGGTCCGGGCGGGCAACCGGATCGACAACCTGACTTCGCGGGTCTCCTACAAGTTAAACCTCAAAGGGCCGAGTCTCACGGTCCAGACCAACTGCTCGTCCTCGCTGGTCGCGGCGCATCTGGCCTGCCAGAGCCTGCTCAGCGGGGAGTGTGATCTGGCGCTGGCGGGCGGGGTCAAAGTGAGCGCCATGCGCGCGGGCTACTGGTATCAGGAAGAGGGCATCCTCTCCCCCGACGGCCACTGTCGGCCGTTCGACGCCGAGGCCAAGGGGACGATCGGGGGCGACGGCGTGGGCGTCGTAGTGCTCAAGCGGCTGGCCGACGCCGTCGCCGACGGGGATCACATCTTCGCCGCCATCAAAGGGTCGGCGGTCAATAACGACGGGGCCTTAAAACTGGGCTACACCGCGCCCAGCGTCGACGGCCAGGCGGGCGCCGTCAGCGAGGCGCTCTCGGTGGCGGGGTTCGGGCCGGAGACGGTGAGCTATATCGAGACCCACGGCACGGGCACGGTGCTCGGCGACCCGGTCGAGATCGCGGCCTTGAACAAAGTTTACGGCGCGGGCGCCGCGGGTCGGGGCTCGTGCGCCATCGGCTCGGTGAAGGCCAACATCGGTCACGTGGACGCGGCCGCGGGCGCGGCCGGCCTGATCAAGACTGCGCTGGCGCTCAAGTTCGGGCTTTTGCCCCCGAGCATCAACTTCCGGAGGCCGAACCCGAAGATCGACTTCGATCACGGCCCCTTTTACGTCAACCGCGAGCTGACCGAGTGGAGGCCGCGCGGCGGCCCGCGCCGCGCCGGGGTGAGTTCGTTCGGCGTCGGCGGGACCAACGCCCACGTCGTTCTGGAAGAGCCGCCGGCCGGGGGGCGCCCGGCGGCGGCGCGGCCCGCGCAGCTGCTGGTGCTCTCGGCCAAGAGCCAGGCGGCTTTGGAGGCGACGGCCGCAAACCTAGCCCGGCATTTCAGGCAGAACCCTGAGACGGACCTTGCCGACGCGGCTTATACGCTCCAGGTCGGCCGCAAAGCTTTCGGCCACCGCCGGGCACTCGTCTGCCGCAACCTTGAAGAAGCGGCGCGCGCGCTGGAGGGGGGCGACCCCCAGCGGGCGGCCTCTTCCGAGCCGCCCCGGGCGGGTCGCCCGGTCGTCTTCATGTTCCCGGGGCAGGGGGCGCAGACGGTGCGCATGGCTCTCGACCTTTACCGGGGCGAGCGCCTCTTCCGCGAAGAGGTGGACCGCTGCTCACGATTGCTCGAGCCCGAGCTCGGGTTCGACCTGCGGCAAGTTCTTTTCCCCACCGACGAGGAATCGGGCGCGGCCGCCGAGCGGCTCAAACAGACCGCCGTGACACAGCCCGCGCTGTTCGTGATCGAGTACGCGCTAGCCAAACTGTGGATCGCGTGGGGGGTGCGCCCCCAGACTATGATCGGCCACAGCATCGGCGAATACACGGCGGCGTGTCTGGCGGGCGTCTTCACGATCGAGGAGGCGCTGCGGCTGGTGGCGGCGCGCGGGCGGCTGATGCAGCAGTTGCCGCCGGGCGGGATGCTCAGCATCCCGCTCCCGGAGGCGGAAGTGCGGCCGCTCCTGAGCGCGGGCCTTTCCCTGGCGGCGGTCAACGCTCCCGCGCTCTGCGTGGCGTCGGGCCCGGCGACCGACATCGAAGCGTTGGCCGACTTGCTCGCCGGGCGCGGCGTCGAGACCCAGCGGTTGCACACCTCGCACGCCTTTCACTCGGGGATGATGGACCCCATCCTCGGCCCTTTTTCCGAGGAGGTGCGGAGGCTGGAGCTCAAACCTCCGACGATCCCTTACGTCTCGAACGTCAGCGGGACATGGGTCACGACCGCGGAGGCCACGGACCCGGACTACTGGTGCCGGCATCTGCGCCACACGGTGCGCTTCGCGGACGGGGTGCGGGAGTTGATGAAGGCGGACGACCGGGTGCTGCTCGAGGTCGGCCCCGGGCAAGTGCTGAGCAGCCTCGCGCGGCAGCAGCAGGAGAAAGGGGCCGGGAGAATCATCGTCCCTTCGCTCGCGCGCGCGCGCGATTCGGTCTCGGACGCAGAGCAGTTGATGAGCGCGGCGGGCAGGCTCTGGCTCGCCGGCGTGGCCGTCGAGTGGCCCGGACTGCACGCCGACGGATCGGGTCGGAGGGTGCCTTTACCGACATACCCGTTCGAGCGTCAACGATTCTGGGTCAATTCGCCGGGGCCAGACGCGGCTCGGCCGCGGCTCGAGCCTCTGGGTAAACGGCCGGACATGGCGGACTGGTTCTACGTTCCTTCCTGGAAACGTGCCATGCCTCCCGGCCCGGTCGCCCCGCAGGGGCCGTTAAGTGAACTCTCTTGCTGGGTCGTCCTTCATGACGGATCGGGGGTTGGCCCGGAGCTGGTGGGGCGCCTGGAGGCGCTCGGGCAGGAGGTCATCTCCGTCATTGCCGGAGAAAAATTCTCTCAGACCGGTGACTGCGCCTATACGCTTTGCCCTGGGCGGGAGAATGATTATAATGCGCTCCTCAGTCGGCTCCTCGACGAGGGGAAGATTCCTCAGCAGGTCTTCCACCTGTGGGGCGTGACACCGGCCGGCGCCTGGCCAGCGACCGAAAAACCTCTCGAGCGGGCGCTCGACCTAAATTTTTTCAGCCTGCTGCTCCTGGCCCAGGCGCTCGGCAGGCGGAGTCTCCCCGGCGCGGTGAAGGTCGGGGTAGTCACTTCCGGCTTGCATGAAGTGACCGGGGAAGAGCAGTTGCATCCGGAGGTGGCCCTCAGCCTGGGCCCCTGCCGCGTGATTCCGAAGGAGTACCCGAACATCAGTTGCCGCAACATCGACATCGCCGGGCTCGGGGCGCGGGGCGGCGACCAGTTGGTTGACCGACTGATCGCGGAACTGGCCGGGGACTCGCCCGAGCAGGTCGTGGCTTACCGCGGGCGTCACCGGTGGGTCCAGACCGTTGAGGAGGCGCGACTCGCGGGCGGGGAACCGAAGCTCCGGGAGCAGGGCGTCTACTTGATCACGGGGGGGCTCGGGGGCATCGGGCTGACGCTTGCCGGTTACCTGGCGCGGGCGGCGCGGGCGAAGTTGATTCTCATCGGTCGCACCGGCCTGCCGGAGCGCGGGCGGTGGGCCGAGCTGTCGGCGCAGTTGAGCGGGCAGGACCCCGCCGGCCGCCAGATTCGGGAATTGCTCTCCATCGAAGCGGCCGGCGCAGAAGTGCTGGTGCTCAGCGCTGACGTGGCTGACCTTGGGCAGATGCGGGAGGCGGTCGGTCGGGCCGAGCAACAGTTCGGGCGGGTCGATGGCGTGATCCACGCCGCCGGGGTCGTGGATGCGGGTCTGATCGAGGTGAAAGAGCGGGGGAGTGCGGCGGCCGTCCTCGCCCCTAAAGTTAAAGGGGCGCTGGTGCTGGCCGAGATCTTTCGGGGTCGGGGCTTAGACTTCCTGGCTCTCTGCTCGGCGCGCACTTCTCTTATGGGCGGCGTGGGTCAGGTGGACTACACCGCCGCCAACGCTTTCCTCGACGCCTTCGCGCATGGCCAGAACTCGGCGGGCGGCCCTTTCACGGTGTCGATCAACTGGGGGACGTGGCAGGAGGTGGGGATGGCGGCCGACGCCGCGCTGCCGCGGGGTGCCGAGGGGTGGTGGGGTGCAAGCATCAAGACGGGGATTCTCGGCCATGAAGGGGTCGAGGCCTTCAAGCGGGTGCTGGGCAGTGGGCTCACCCAGGTCATCGTCTCGACGGAGGATTTGCGGGCGCGGATCGAGCAGGCCGCGGCCGCCAACTCGGCGAGTCTGCTCGAGAAGCTCGAGGAGACCCGGGGCGCCGAAGCCGCCGGCGTCCGGCCGGCGGCGAGCGGCGAGTACCTCGCGCCGACGAACGAGACCGAGAGGAAGATCGCCGAAATCTGGCAGGAGTTGTTAGGTGTC
>Ga0075421_100006316_pt1 | contig 14434 bp, 13 predicted proteins | sample SoiMetdeltSBSDD5_FD_75292 | JGI IMG/M metagenome (GOLD analysis project Ga0075421, IMG submission 75292) | Bulk soil microbial communities from a Populus tree surrounding site in Tennessee, USA - Soil MetaG P. deltoides SBSDD5 | ecosystem: Environmental > Terrestrial > Soil > Tree plantation...
TGGCGGCGACATTCACTGACGTATCGTTGACACGCGGGTTTGCACGTGCTAATTGTGGGCACCATAAATGGCGGATCCTGAGAATCCTGCACCGCAAGAACCTACCGATTCCGTTCCAGCCGACGTTCCGAAAGCCGCGCCAACCAAACCAACGGCACATGCGGCAGCTAAGCCGCCGGCCGAAATTGCTGCCGAACCCTGGGAAGATGAGTTAACGAGTGCGCTGGCGCAGCGATTTGGGGCCAGGATCGAGCGATTTGCCATGTATGTGGGGCAAAAGGTTCTGGTGGTCGAAGCAAGCGCCGTGCGTGAAATCCTCGAGACTCTCCTTCTCGAGTGGGAATTTGATTTCCTTGTGGACCTGACTGCTGTCGACTATCCGGCGCGTCCCGCCAGATTCGAACTTATCTACATCCTTTATAGCTTTGCTCGCAATGAGCGGCTGCGCGTGAAGTGCTCCATTGCTCTCGGCGACCGGCCCTGTACCGCTACGGGTATTTTTCCCACGGCGAACTGGCTGGAGCGCGAAGTGTTCGACATGTTCGGTATTGAGTTTTCGGGACATCCCGATCTGCGGCGTCTGCTATTGCCCGAGGATTGGGAAGGCTTTCCGCTGCGCAGGGATGGAAGTATTCTGGCTATGGATAACCGCTGGGTGCGGGAGAATCTGGGAATTGAGAGCGGACAATAGGCCATGGCGCAGACTTTTCTCGATTCCAACGAGTTAGTTCTCAATATGGGGCCGCAGCACCCGTCCACGCACGGCGTGTTGAGGGTGATTCTCAAACTGGACGGCGAGAAGGTGACCGGCACCGAGTGCGTCATTGGATATCTTCATCGAGGCGTGGAGAAGATTGCCGAAAACCGCACGTACCAGATGTTTGCACCCTACGTCGATCGGATGGACTATATTGCCGCGGTTTCCAACGGCCTCGGATACGTACTCGCTGTGGAACGGCTGATCGGCGTGGAAGCGCCGCCTCGCGCTCAGGCGGCACGGGTCATTCTCACCGAGTTGAACCGGATTGCCAGCCACCTGTTTTGGCTCGGCACGCACGCCCTGGATATAGGTGCGATTACCCCGCTGTTCTACACGCTGCGTGAACGCGAAGAGGTCTTGAAGATCTTCGAAAACTACTGCGGCGCCCGGCTCACAACGCACGCGTTCCGCATTGGCGGCTTGCAGTATGAATTATACGAGGGCTTCGAAGCCGAAGTCACGTCATTCTGCGACTGGTTCATACCGAAGATAGATGAATACGAGGAACTGCTCACCAACAACCGCATATGGAAGGAGCGGCTGGTGGGAGTGGGGATCTTGAATGCAACAGACTGCAGGCGATACGGCGTCACGGGGCCCGTCCTGCGGGCCGCTGGAGTGAAATGGGATCTACGAAAGGCACAGCCCTACTCCGGCTATGATCAATACGACTTTGAGATTCCCGTGGGAACCAATGCCGACACCTATGACCGTTACCTGGTGCGCATGGAAGAGATGCGGCAAAGCTTGCGCATCATCCGTCAGGCGGTTGCGGCGATTCCGGCAGGGCCCATCATGGCCAAGGTGCCCAAAGTGCTGAAGCCGCCAGTTGGCGAGGTGTACGTCTCGATTGAGGCGCCCAAGGGAGAGCTAGGTTATTTTATTGTCAGTGATGGAACACTCAACCCTTATCGCGTGCGCGTGCGCCCTCCCTCGCTCATCAACCTGCAGGCGTTGGATCAGATGGTGAAGGGAGCGCTGGTGGCCGATGTAGTGGCCATTATCGGGACGCTCGATATCGTGTTGGGGGAGATCGACCGATGATTCGCCTGCTCAAGAAGATCCTATTGCTGGACCTACTTCAGGGCCTCTGGGTAACCTTCCGCAATCAGCACCCCAAACATATTTATACCGAGCAGTACCCGATCGAACGTCCCAAGGTGGCCGAGCGCTTTCGAGGCGCGCCTCGCCTGAATATCAATCCTGATAACGGCGAAACGCTGTGTATTTCCTGCGATCTGTGTGCCATTGCATGCCCGGAGAATCTTATCGTCGTCACCAGCGTGCGCAACCCCGTGACCAAGCGAAAGGATCTGACCACGTTCGTCTACGACACTTCCCGTTGCATGTTCTGTGGGCTCTGTGAGGACGCTTGTCCCGTGGATGCGCTGGAACTGACACAGGATTTTGAACTCGCCAGCTACACGCGCGAGGGACTGATTTGGGACCGGCAAACGTTAGAGGAGGGTCCGAAGCCAACGCGGTACACGAGCTGACCCGCTGCCATGCTGGACACCTTCTTTTTCTATGTCTTCTCCGTGCTGACATTGGGAGGCGCAATCGCCACCATCACGCGGCGCAGCGCAGTCCATAGCGCCCTTTCACTTGTAGTTTCTCTGCTAGGCGTGGCCGGTTTGTATCTACTGCAAAGAGCGGAGTTCCTGTTCGCCGTCCAAATTATCCTCTACATCGGCGGCATCATGGTGCTGTTCCTGTTCGTCATCATGCTGGTGAATCTGGACGATGCGGAGCGGCAGAAGCAGTTTAACCGCCAGTGGCTGTTGGGGTTGGTTACTTCCGCGCTGGTTTGCGCTCAGATGGTGTGGATGCTGACCAAAGGCGGCACACTGGGACTTCCTGAGCCGCCTCAATCTACATCCGTTCAGACGGGCGGCAACATCGAACAACTCGCCGACCTGCTGTTCCGCGAGTACTTGCTGCCGTTCGAGGCCGTCAGCTTGCTACTGCTGGTTGCCATCGTCGGTTCCGTGATGCTCGCCAGAAAGAATCCTTAAGACTGCCATGTTGCATCCCATTACAACGAATCATTACTTGATCCTAAGCGCGGCACTCTTGTTGATTGGTACGGTCGGCGTGCTGACGCGCCGCAATATTGTCATCGTGCTGATGTCCATCGAGCTCATCCTGAATGCCGTGAACATCAATCTAGTGACCATGTCTCACCACTGGAAGAATTTGCACGGACAGATTTTTGCTGTGTTCGTCATTACAGTCGCCGTGGCCGAAGCCGCCATCGGCTTAGGTATTCTGATCGCGTTATTCCGCAATAAGGAAACTGTGCAGGCCGACGAGATCGACCTTCTGAAGTGGTAGCCGGAACGACACGATGAACCTCCTTAACGTCATTTGGCTCATCCCGATGTTCCCGCTCGCTGGAGCATTGGTCATGCTGTGCTTCGGCCGGCAGCTGACGACGCGCCTATGGGTCAACGTGGTTTGCCTCGGCTCCGTGTTGCTGTCATTCCTGGCGTCGCTGGGTGCGGTGGTCCAGCTAGCGGGGCTGGAGAAGCGGACGCACGAAGTGGTGCTCTACACCTGGATCGCCGGCCTGCCTTTTCACACGGCGGATGGTTCCCTGGCCACGTTCAGTGCCGACTGGGGCTTCCTCTTAGACCCGCTCAGCTCGGTGATGATCCTCATCATCACCGGCATCGGTTTCCTGATTCACGTTTATGCCACCGGCTACATGGCGCACGAAGGCGGCTATTACAGGTTTTTTGGTTACCTGAATCTGTTCGTGTTTTTTATGCTGCTGCTTGTGTTGGCGAATAACTATGTATTGCTGTTCGCTGGGTGGGAGGGCGTCGGCCTATGCAGCTACCTCCTCATTGGCTTTTACTTCCAGAAGAGATCGGCTGGCGACGCAGGCAAGAAAGCATTCATCGTAAATCGTGTGGGAGATGCTGCCTTCCTCCTAGGCATGTTTCTTCTACTGAGTGAAACCGGATCGCTGCAGTTTACGCGTGTCACCGCTGTATTAGGAAGTGGCGGCTTCAGCGCCGAGACGCTTGGGTTCGGTGCTTTAAGCCTTGCTGCGCTGCTGTTGTTCATCGGGGCGACAGGCAAATCTGCACAGTTTCCATTGCATGTCTGGCTGCCTGACGCCATGGAAGGTCCGACGCCGGTTTCCGCATTGATCCATGCCGCGACGATGGTGACCGCGGGCGTCTACATGGTGGCCCGTTCCAACGCTCTCTATGCCCTGACTCCGCAGACGAACGCCATCGTCATGGGAATAGGAGCGTTCACGGCCATACTGGCAGCCTCAATCGCATTGGTACAGAACGACATCAAGCGTGTGCTCGCCTATTCGACGGTGTCTCAGCTTGGATACATGTTCATGGCCGCGGGAGCTGGAGCGTACTGGGTGGCGGTGTTTCACCTTTATACACATGCGTTCTTCAAGGCACTTCTCTTCCTCGGTTCCGGATCCGTGATTCATGCCATGTCCGGCGAGCAGGACATGCGCCGCATGGGCGCACTGCGCGATAAGATTCCCACGACCTTCCGCACCATGTTCATCGGCTCGGTCGCTATTGCCGGAATTCCCGGACTAGCGGGCTTCTTTTCAAAGGATGAAATTTTGTGGCAGGTCTTCAGCGCCCCAGGCGGCTCGAAGGCCGTATACATCGTGGGGTTAATCACCGCCGCACTGACCGCGTTCTACATGTGGCGGCTCATGTTCATGACGTTCTATGGGGAACCGCGCATGGATGCCGAAACGGCGCATCACGTCCATGAATCTCCCGCATCGATGACCGTGCCCTTGACCGCTCTGGCGGCTGGAAGCATATTGGCAGGCTGGATCGGAGCGCCTAAGTTTTGGAACTTTCTTCCGGACTCCTTCCATTCGTTTGAGCATTGGCTCGAACCCGCACTGCATCGGCGAGCCATCAACGGCGCCCACGTTGTAGCACACGGCGATGCCAGTCTGGAATGGTTGCTCACGGGTGTGAGCGTGTTCGTTGCGATTGGAGGCATTCTCTTTGCAAAATCGCTCTATGGAAGACGGTGGACCGCCGATCCGGTTGAAGCCTTGACCGGTCCGATGCATAAGATCCTCGTGAACAAATGGTATGTGGACGAAATCTACAACTACTTGGTTGTAGATGGTCTGGCGAAGAAAGGCGGCGCGCTTCTCGGCCGATTCGACCGGCGGGTCGTCGACGGCGGAGTGAATGGCGGGGGGTGGCTTACGCGATTTACCGCTTCGTTCTCCATGTGGTGGGACACATGGATCATCGACGGCGCCGTGCGGCTGGCCGCCCTGCTCGCACAGATGCTTTCATTTCCGGTGCGGCTCATTCAGACCGGACAGGTGCAGATCTACGCGCTCGTATTCGTGGTCGGAGTCGCATTGTTCCTCGGGTGGCGGTGGCTCGTATGAGCCCGCTCAGTCTGGCGTTGTGGACGCCGGCGGCATGCCTACTCGTGCTGCTCGCCCTGCCCGCGGCACAGAAGGCAGCCATCAAGATATGGGCGAATGTCTCGGCGCTTCTCGGCCTCGCCGCATTACTGCCGCTTCTATTGCGTTTCGATAAGAGCAACGGCGGCTTTCAGTTTGTCGAGCGGGCGGAGTGGATTCCATCCCTGGGCATTCAGTATTACGTCGGCGTGGATGGCATCAGCCTGTTGTTGATGGCGCTCACCGCCGTGACAGGTGTTGTCGCCACACTCTGCAGTTGGGACGCCGTGAATGAGCGCGTCAAGCAGTATTACGCGATGCTCCTGCTACTGCAGACGGGCATGTTGGGCGTGTTCGCCTCTCTCGACTTCATTCTCTTCTATGTGTTTTGGGAGTTGGTGCTTGTGCCGATGTATTTTCTTATCGGCGTCTGGGGCGGGCCGCGCAGGCTCTATGCAGCAATCAAGTTCTTCCTCTACACCCTGGCCGGCAGTGTCCTGATGCTGCTCGGCATCTTGACGCTCTACTTCCAGCACTGGACACAGTTCGGCACGCCCACGTTTGAGATCGACGCGTTGCTCCGGCTCTCGATGCCGTTTTGGATGCAGCAATGGGTGTTCTGGTCCTTGTTCATCGGCTTCGCAATCAAGGTACCGATGTTCCCGTTTCACACGTGGCTGCCCGATGCACACACGGAGGCGCCCACGGCAGGATCGGTAATTCTAGCGGCCGTACTGCTCAAGATGGGCACCTATGGATTCCTGAGGTTCTCTTTGCCACTTCTGCCGCAAGCTTCGGTGGATCGAACCATCGTGCAGGTGCTAGTGGCACTGTCGATCGTCGCAATTCTCTACGGAGCACTGGTATGCCTGATGCAACAGGACTGGAAACGGCTGGTCGCTTACTCGTCGGTGAGCCACCTTGGTTTTTGCACGCTCGGCATTTTTTCGCTCAATCCGAATGGGATCGCCGGAAGCGTGATTCAGCAGCTGAACCATGGCATTTCGACAGGCATGCTCTTCCTCATAGTCGGCGTCGCATACGAACGCCGACACACACGCGAGATCAGCGAGTACAGCGGGTTGGCTCATAGGATGCCGCTTTTCGCCACCGTGTTTGCTTTTGCGATGCTGAGCTCGGCTGGGTTGCCCCTACTAAACGGATTTGTCGGCGAGTTCACGATTTTGCAAGGCGCATTTGAGGCCAACCCTGTTTGGGCCGGGCTAGCTGTTCCCGGTGTCGTGTTGGGTGCGGCCTACCTGTTGTGGCTCTATCAACGCACCATGTTCGGCGAGATCACGAATGCGAAAAATGCCCTCTTGCCCGATTTGAGCGGGCGCGAACTCGCCGTTTTTGCACCGCTCATCGTATGGGCCCTCTGGATCGGCCTCTACCCGAAGCCCTACTTCGAGATGATCGAGCGGCCAGTGGCGAAAATCGTGGAGCGCGTTCGGCCCGGGTATTTTCAGGAGCGCCAGCCGGTTCCTATCCTGGCGAGTTCCCCCATTACGAGCCAGTCAGGGGGCTCGCGGTGAGCCAATACTACACGCCCTCGGATCACTTCGCTCTTCTCCCCGCCCTATTGCTCGCGCTGTTCGGGTGCTCGATTCTGCTGCTTGATTTCTTCGCACTGCCTCAACCCCGCCAGAAGAGGTGGCTGATCTTGTTCGCCATGCTTGGCGAGACTTTCGCCGGCGTAGCCCTCTACCGCCAATACCGTTTCCTCGAGGATCAATCGCTGCCCTCGCTGCGGGCCTTCTCGGACAGCCTGGTTATCGACGGCTTTTCCATCTTCTTCAATGCGATGTTTGTCGCCGCCGCTGCATTGATGGCGGTCATTTCTTACCGTTATTTGGAGGTCGAAGGCGAGCATCACGGCGAGTTCTATGGGCTGGTGCTGATGGCCCAATGCGGTATGTTCTTTCTTGCGTCGGGAACGGAGTTGGTCACTCTCTTTATCGGGCTCGAGTTGATGGCGGTGACCTTCTACGTTTTGGTGGGATTTCTGCGATCGGACCGCCGCTCCAACGAAGCGGCCATGAAATACCTGCTTCTCGGCGCGTTCTCGAGCGGGTTCCTGGCATATGGATTCTCGCTACTTTACGCACTTTCCGGATCGACTCGACTGACTAGAATCGCGGCTGACCTTTCGCAACGGCCGGCGAGCGATCCTCTGCTGTTGCTGGCATTGGTCACAACGTCAGTCGGGCTGCTGTTCAAAGTGGGCGCCGCGCCATTCCACATGTGGGCCCCCGACGCGTACGAAGGCGCCCCGACACCCGTGACCGCCTACCTGTCGGTGGCATCCAAGGCCGCTTCGGTTGCGCTCCTGGTGCGCTTACTGATGGGCACGCTGGACTCGCATCGCGTCAGTTGGGAGCCGTTGCTGTCGGTGGCAGTTGTGTTGAGCCTCACCATCGGTAACCTATCCGCTTTGAGCCAGACTAATCTGAAGCGGCTGCTCGCTTTCAGCTCGATCTCTCACGCGGGCTACGTGCTGTTGGGCCTGATTGCCGGTAATCGAACGGGCCTCATGGGCATCTCGGTATACCTGCTCACCTACACGTTCATGAACACGGGCGCTTTCCTGGTTTTGATTGCACTGCGGCAGAAGGGGATGCCGGGCGACGACATCGACGAACTCAGCGGGCTGTTCCACCGCTCGCCCGTCCATGCTTTGCTGATGGCGCTGTTCCTTTTATCGCTTGCCGGGATCCCGCCGACCGCGGGGTTCATCGCCAAGTACTACATTTTCCTTTCGCTCGTCGAAACAGGTCATTACGCCCTGGCGATTGCCGCCGCACTTTACGTCGCCGTTTCCATCTACTATTACTTCCGCATCGTGAGAACGATGTTCCTGGGCGAGCCGGGGCAACTACTGCCCGCGATCCCTGGCTGGGGCGCACGCCTTGGATTTCTCATCACCGCGGCGGCTACGCTGGCCATTGGTCTTTATCCGGAGCCCATTGTGCAGTTCGCTGGAACCTCCCTACTCAGGTAGCCCCACATGGACCTTTTGCAAACCATCATTGGCAATCCCTGGTTCACGCCGCTAGCGCTCACCGCTGTCATTATTCTTGTCTTTCCACTTCTGGCCGGATACATCGTTCTGGTGGAGCGCAAGGTTCTCGCCGACATGCAGGTGCGGCTAGGGCCCATGCGAGTGGGTCCCCATGGGTTGTTGCAGCCCATTGCAGACGCCGTGAAACTTCTTCTGAAGGAAGACATCATTCCCGCCGAGTCGGACAAGGCAATTTTCTGGTGCGCGCCCCTCATCTCCACCTTTACGGCACTGACCGCGTTCTGTGTTATCCCGTTCGCAAGCGGCATCTATGTCGCGGATGTCAACGTCGGCCTTCTGGTTATTTCCGCCATGTCCTCGGTGGGGATTCTCGGTATTGTCTTGGGGGGGTGGTCCTCGAATAGCCACTATTCGCTATTGGGCGCTCTTCGCGGCGCCGCGCAACTGGTGAGCTATGAGGTCGCCCTTTCGTTGGCGCTGTTATCGGGGGTGATGGCTGCCGGGACTCTGAGCATGACCGGAATCGTTCGAGCGCAGGAGGAACGAGGCATTTGGTTTGTGTTCGACAACTACGGGCTGATGGTCATTCCCTTTGTGGTCTACCTGATTTCGGCGGTAGCTGAAACCAACCGGGCGCCGTTCGACCTGCCTGAAGCTGAATCCGAGCTGGTGGCAGGATTCCATACCGAATACAGCGGCTTTCGTTGGGCCCTATATTTCCTCGCTGAGTACGCGAATATTTTCGTGGTCTCCTCAGTCGCCGTCACGCTCTTTCTAGGCGGTTGGTTGCGCCCATTCCCAAGCGTTTCCTGGCTTGAGGTACCGTTCAACTACGGTTTCCCCTTCTTGCTGTTGCTAGGGGTTGGCTTCGGTTGTTTGCGTCTGGCTCGGAAATTGACATGGAAGCCGCACTCGGTAGGGATGGCGGTGGTGGCGGTCCTGGTATTGGGGCTCGCTGCTTTGGTTTTGATTCCGGCTGTGAACCGGGCGATTGCGTCGCCATTCTGGTTCCTTTTCAAAGTGGGTGCATTTGTCTATTTGATGATCTGGTTCCGCGGCACATTTCCACGTTTCCGCTATGACCAATTGATGAGTATTGGATGGAAGATCATGATCCCCGTGGCGCTCGGATCAATATTTCTCAATGCCATTGTGGGAATGTTGCGGACGCCCTGATTTCGTCAAATCGAAACACAGACCGAGCCGACGAAAAAAGAAGCAAATTAGACGGACAAAGACAAGACCCTTTTGGAATTCATCCGTCACTAGCACCTGAGGGACTAACGTCTCCGCACGAACACCCTTTCCCCAACCATCCAATGATTCGTGCGGAGACGCCCTCGACTGATTTGCAGTCGTCCCATCGCGATCACTTCCGTCCCCAACGGTAGACAATCGCGACATTCAAAAGCCAACGCTCAACTCCTGTTGAGCCGAACTTGTCCTTACCTGATTTTACAACTATTCTTACCTCAAGCGTTCATGTGCCTTGGCAAGTGCCAGTCCCCGGTTAAGAAACTCCACCACGGGCAGCATTGCTTGAAATTTTTTGGTTAGATTCTGAGCGAAATCGGCCTTCACCGCTTCCTCCACATCGAGAGTCAAGTCGAAGTACCACTGCTTCTTCTTGAGGAGTTCAATCGCTGGGTGGTCGGCGGAAAATCCTTTAGGGGGACGGCTCAGCGATTCTCCGTGGAGTTCGCCGCACAGCAACCTCACGCTTTTCGGTTTGAGAAGCGCCCCCAGCTCGGCGTGGTGCTCACTCAGATGATTTCTCAACTGGAGGAGCGCCTTCGGATCGGCAAAGTAAACTCCACCCGCTACTACGACGCCCTCCGGCGCGACGTGGAAATAGAGCGCGCCGCCCGATAGCTTCGCCATACCGCGCTTGGAGAACAGCGCGCCTAAATGGGTTTTGTAGGGAGTCTTGTCCTTGCTGAAGCGAGTGTCACGGTAGATTCGAAATACGGCCTTCTTCGGGTCGGTGACATAATCGGGCGCGACCTCGGCAAGTTTGGCGTTGACACGGTCGACAACCATTTCCATCGGCAGGCGCAATTTCTCCTCGAATACTTCTTTTCGGGTTTGGAACCAGTCGCGATTGTTGTTTCGCTTCAATTGGCGCAGAAATTGGATGCCTTCGGCCGGAATCATGTAAGGACCTCGTTATACTAGATGATTCTAGCCTTGCACCGGTATTCCTCGGCAACACAGATCGCACAGCAACTCCGCAACCTCGGCCTCGACGTCAGGGAGAGCGTTCCGCTGCGGGACCTCACTCGCTTCCAAATCGGAGGCGAGATCAGCGTGTTGGCGGAAGCCCACGAAGAGGCGGTTTTCCTGCGCGCCGCGCGCGCCGTCGCCGATATGAGGGTTCCATGGCTCGTACAAGGCGCGGGGACGAATCTGATCGGATCGGACGACGGATTCGACGGCGTGGTACTGCGCTACACCGGCGCGCGAATGGAGAAGCGCGAGCACTCTGTATACGTCGAGGCGGGCGCCGAACTGCAGCGTCTCGTGGATTTCACCATCTCCGAAGGGCTGTCGGGATTGCACACCATGACCGGGATTCCAGGTTGGGTGGGCGGCGCCATCTACGGAAACGCTGGAGCGTACGGCAATGCCATCGCCGCAAGCATTGAAGGAGTGCGTTTCTACGACGGCCGCGTTCTGCGTGGCATCGACTGTTCCGGATGCGAGTTTGGCTACCGCGATAGCATTTTCAAACGGAATAAGGACTGGATCATCCTCTCGGCCACACTAAGCATGCATCCCGGAGATGCCGATGCGATGAAACATCGGGCTAACGAGATTCGCTCTCTCCGTGACGCTAAGTATCCCCCCAGCATGCGTTGCGCGGGCAGCATCTTCAAGAACCTGCTGATCACCGGGCTGCCGCCGTCGGTTACCGAGGAACTCCCCCCGGGTGTCGTGATCGAAGGAAAATTGCCGGCCGGCTGGTTGCTTGAACAAGTAGGAGCAAAAGGCCTTCGCCGCGGCGATATTCAGGTGGCGAGCTATCACGCCAACACCGTTTACAACGATGGCATTGGAACTTCAGCGGACTTGTGCACACTCATTGCCGACCTGAAGTCGCGTGTCGCGGCGCGCTTTGGCATCACACTCGAGGAAGAAGTGCAGTTCGTCGGATTCTAGGCGCTGGTTTCCGGGGTTCGCCCGGAGCGGGCGAGCCAGTGGCGCAGCATCTGGGCGAAATCGCCGGCGTGTTCATCCTCATGCAACTGCTCGACCGTGAACTTCATCTTCCTGCGCCAGTTTGGGTACTGGTGCGTAGTAGCCGGCAGGTTCTGTTGATCGATTTCCTTGGTCAGGTCTTCCTGATTCAAGGTCATCAACATGGATGGGGTAAGAGAAAGAAACCCTGTGATCGCGTTGTGTAGCTCACCGGTTAGCTCTGGAAGATCCTCAGCACGACGAGGATAGTCGGGAGGGAGCAGGGCCTCGTGGTGCAAGGCATCCAACATGTGCTGCTTGTCGCGCACGCGCTCGGCGCGCATCCGCAGCGCCGTGCCGTCATCCGGCAGGAGACCGGCGCTCTCACGGGCTTCGATGTCGCGGCCACACCAGTAGCCGGCCAAGGTCGGCAGATCGTGCGTGGTCGAACTGACCAGAGCCTGCCGCGGGTATTCATCCGGCGGAATCAGACTGCCGTCGCCTCGCCGTTCGAAATAAAACAAACGGTAGCTGAGAATACCGAAGCGATCGAGCATTTCGCGCATGCGCGGCTCAATCGTTCCCAGATCCTCACCCACGATCAGCACCTTCTGCCGAACGCTTTCCAGCGCCAGCACGCGGAGCAGGTCTTCGGCATTGTCGCGAACGTAGGCGCCGACGCGCGCATCGAAGCCATCGGGGATCCAGTAAAGGCGGAACAGGCGCATGACGTGGTCGAGACGTAGAGCGCCGCCGTGTTTCGCGCTCAGCCGGATCGAATCGGCGAAGCGCCGGTAGCCTTCGGCAAGGTGCCGCTCCTTATTGGGCGGCGGAAAACTCCAATCCTGTCCGTTGGGTGAGAAATCGTCTGGCGGAGAGCCAACGCGACAGCCCTGAACAAAGAAGTCCCGAGCCGACCACAGATCGGCGCCGCAGCGGTCATTCGCCAGTGGTAGATCGTGGAATAAACCAATTTCGAGGCCCTGCTCGAGAGCATGTCTCTGGGCGGCCTCGGCCTGCTGATCGATCTGCCATTGCACGAATTTGTAGAACAGCACCGAACGCGGATGTGTCCGCTGAAACTCGCGGCAGGCAGCGGTGCCAGGCCGCTGGTAGGCTTCCGGCCATTGGGGCCACACCCACACTTCTGGGAATCTCCGGTGCAGCCAGTAGTCGAGCGCGGAAAAGAGAGCGAACTCCTCCAACCGTACGCCTTCCTTCGCCAAATAGGCGGCAAAGGCGAGTCCGCGTTCGCTTTCCTGAATCCAGTCGGTACGATAGAACTCGCGAAAGGCTAGCAGAAGGAACAGCCTTTTGAGCCGTGCCACGCGTTCGTACTCAACATATTCGCTTTGGTTCAGCTCCTCTATTTCCCTCCGGGTTCGGGGGTTCTGCAAAAGGCGCTGGGCCGAAGCACATCGCGACATCTCCGGAATGGCGGTGATGTCCAGGTAAAGAAAGTTGCGATAGAAAATCGTGCTCGGAAGGTAAGGGCTCGTATTGTATGGCTGGCGATTGAAGATCGCGTGGAGAGGATTGAGTGCGACAAAAGTACCGCCCGCCCGGTGGGCGACCCAATCGGTGACGCTGCTCAGGGCAGTGAAATCGCCGCATCCCCACGTACGCGCGGAGCGAACGCCATATAAGCTGACGGCAAGGCCCGCCCGCTTTTCACCCCGTTCGAGAAAGGGCGGCAGATAGGCTCGCGATGGACAAACGATGAGGCGAGTGTTGGCGCGGCTGGAGGGCTCAACCGACCCTATCCAATGCAGCCACAGCGTGTGATAACCCAACGGTACGGGCGCCGCGAGCGTCCATTCGCGTTCCTGTCTTCCGGCATGCGATCTTAGTGCGGGAAGGGCGGCCCAATCGAGCTGACCTTCCGTGCTCGTCCCCTCCTCCAATTCCAAGCGCCAGTGCAAAACGGCGGCGGCGTCATTGGGAGCCTTTACCGGAACGCGAATTTGTCCCTGTTCGACTACGACGGCAGGCGGCGCCGTCTGCTCCCACTCCTGGCGGGTCCGCTCCGCGAGGGCACGCTGAAGCGACTCCTCGTCGCTCGCCTGCATGCCGATTGCATGCAACAGGCGCTGCGCCAACACCGGGGTCAATTCATGACGATTCCCATAAATGTCCCAGTATTCGGGTTGAATTCCAAATAACTCCGCCGCCGCGCGGAGGCTCGCTCCGAAATTGTGCTTCGCGCCTTCCGACGGGGTGGTTTCGAGCATTGGCCGTTTCATTATTGTAGATGCTAAGGCCGCTGGAACTATCTGAGGACCTCGTGGGATAATCAAAGTTACATGGAACTGCGCGAATATCGACCGCCACTGGGGTCCGACGACGGCATCTTCGACCGGATCGACCAATCCGGCGAAACAGGGTTTGAAGACAGCATCCTGACCACCACAGTTGACGCCGCCATCAATTGGGCTCGCAAAAATTCGATCTGGCCGATGGCATTCGGACTTGCCTGTTGCGCCATCGAGATGATGGCCATGACTGCTTCACGTTTCGACATTTCGCGGTTTGGCGCTGAAGTGTTTCGCGGCTCGCCTCGGCAATCGGATCTGATGATCATCGCCGGACGGGTTTCGCAGAAGATGGCCCCCGTAGTGCGCCAACTCTACCAGCAAATGCCCGAGCCGAAGTGGGTGATTTCCATGGGCGCATGCGCCACGTCGACTGGTGTTTTCAGCAACTATGCGCTCATCCCGGTCAATCAGATAATCCCGGTGGACGTCTACGTTCCCGGCTGCCCTCCACGGCCAGAGCAGCTCATTTACGCAATCATGCTGCTGCAAAAGAAGATTGGCAAGGAAACGGGCGTGATCCGCAGGGTTTTGAACCTGGATTAGGCTATTCCGGTGGCCGCAGCACACGGACCGGCACTCGGGATTGTGCATCAACGCCGGTAAACGAAACTCGCAGAAAGTGGTCTCCATACCTAAGTTCCGTGGGGATCTGCGCCCAGACTTCGTACAAGCCCGCTTGGTCGCGCGACATCCGCGTTGCCGACAGCAAACGTCGTTCCCCGAAATAGACGAAT
>Ga0075421_100006317_pt1 | contig 14434 bp, 11 predicted proteins | sample SoiMetdeltSBSDD5_FD_75292 | JGI IMG/M metagenome (GOLD analysis project Ga0075421, IMG submission 75292) | Bulk soil microbial communities from a Populus tree surrounding site in Tennessee, USA - Soil MetaG P. deltoides SBSDD5 | ecosystem: Environmental > Terrestrial > Soil > Tree plantation...
CGTCAGGCCCGTGAGGCCGGCGCCGATGACGGCGACGTCCACGGCCACGTCCCGGTCCAGCGCCGGGAAGCGCGGCAGCGCGGCGTCGTCGAGCCAGGCGGGATGGAAGCGGTCGATCATGGGCGCACCGGGACACCTCCGCCACGCGGCGGACGGCCCCGCAGGCCTAGCACACCGCTTGCCGCCGGCTGTCGCGCGGGCCCCGTGGCCGTCCGCAGCGCGTGCCGGCGACGCGCCGATGGCAAAGTCTGCATTCGTGCACGGAGCGGGCGGGCCGAGACCCATCGCTAGGATGTGCGGATGCTCCGTCGCCTGCGCCTCGCGCTGCCGCTCTTCCATCCCGGCTGCCGGGTCGGCTACGTGCCGTCAGAACGGCCGAGGCCGGTGGCCCCGGGAGCGGGCGGCGCGCCATGAGCACGGCCCGCGAGGCGCCGGCCGCACCGCCGGTCGTCGAGCTCACGCGCCACCCGGCGCCGCACCCTTTCGTGCGCCGCGGCCTCGTCGCACGCGCGCCGCGGCTGCCCAACGTGGCGCTGGTCACGCTTCGCACGCCCGAGGGCGTGATCCTGGGCGACGGCTTCTGGAACGGCACGTCGGACATCGCGGTGCGACGCCTGACCGACGGCGACGTGCGCTTCGATCGCGCGGCGCTCGAGGCGGCCCTGCAGCGCGCGGTCGGCCTGCGGCGCGCGCTGCCCGGTCTGCTGGACGCCACCGACGCCTTCCGCGTGGTGCATGCCGAGGGCGACGAGCTGTCGGGCCTGGTCGCCGACCGCCACGGTGACGTGCTGGTGCTCGAGCTGCACAGCGCGGGCTGGATCGAGCGCGCGGACGAGGTGGCCGCGATCCTCCACCCCCTGCTCGGCACGCGGCACCAGCGCGTGCGCATGTCCGCGCGCACGGCGCACCTCGAGGGCGTCGCGCCCGTGGACCGCGCCAGCGAGGGCTGCCCGCGGACGCTGAAGCTGAAGGAGCACGGCGTGCGCTGGCTGGTGGACTTCGAGAGCGGCCACAAGACCGGCTTCTTCTGCGACCAGCGCGACAACCGCCGGCGCTTCGCGGACTTCGCGCGCGGCGAGGTGCTCGACGTGTGCAGCTACACGGGCGGCTTCGCGGTGACGGCGGCGGTGCTCGGGCAGCCGCAGGGCGTCACGGCCGTGGAGCTGGACGAGGAGGCGCTCGCCGTGGCCGAGCGCAATGCCCACCTGAACCAGGTGCGCGTCTCCTGCGTGCGCGCCGACGCCTTCGACTGGCTGCGGCAGGTGACCGGCGCCGGCCGACGCTTCGACGCGGTGGTGGTGGACCCGCCCAAGTTCATCCCCACGCGCGCCGACGTCGAGACCGGGCGCGGCAAGTACCACGACCTCAACCGCCTGGCGCTGCGCGCCCTGCAGCCCGGCGGCCTGCTGCTCACGTGCTCGTGCTCCGGCCTGCTCACGCGCGAGGACCTGCTGGAGCTGGTGGCCACCGGCGCGCGCAAGGAGGGCCGGCGCGTGCAGCTCCTGGCCAGCACGGGCGCTGGACCGGACCACCCGGTGCTGCTCAACTGTCCCGAATCGGAGTACCTGAAGGCCCTGTGGATGCGCGTGTGGTGAACGGCGAGGGACCGGTGCTGGTGGTGCACGGCGGCGCGGGCGAGCTCGACAGCGAGGACGACCGCCGCCTCTACCTGCAGGGCGTGGGCGAGGCGCTGGACGCCGGCCTGCGCGAGCTCCAGCGCGGCGCGACCGCCGCGGTGCTTTCTGCCGTGGAGCACATGGAGCGCCACACCATCATGAACGCCGGCCGTGGCGCGGCGCTCTGCGCCGACGGCACCGTCGCGCTCGACGCGGGCTTCATGGACGGCGCCACGCGCCGCTACGGCGCCGTGACCGGCGTGCGCAACTGCGTCACGCCCGTGCTGCTGGCCGAGCGCCTCTCGCACGAGGGCGACTTCGGCCGCTTCGTCGCGCCGCCCTGCGCCGACACGCTGGCCGCGCAGTTCGGGCTGCCCGCGTGCGAGCCGGACTCGCTGGTGAGCGACCGCGCGCGCCGGATCTGGGAGTCGCGCTGCGCCGCCGCGCGGCCCGTCAGCCGGACGCCCTGGCTCGACACCGTGGGCGCCGTGGCGCTCGACGTCGACGGCCACCTGGCCGCCGCCGTCTCCACCGGCGGCATGAGCATGAAGCGCCCCGGCCGCGTGGGCGATTCGCCGGTGGTGGGCGGCGGCTTCTTCGCCCGCGATGGCGTCGGCGCCTGCGTGACCACCGGCGTGGGCGAGGTGCTCATGCGCGAGGGCAGCGCGCGCCGCTGCGTGCAGCTTCTCTCCGGCGGCGCGCCGCCCGCGCGCGCCGCGCAGCAGGTGCTGGCCGAGCTGGCCGACTTTCCCGGCGACCTCCGCGGCGCCTCGGGCCTGATCCTCGTCTCGCCCGCGGGCGAGGTGATCCTCGACCACAGCAGCCGCGAGATGTCCGGCGGTTGGGCGCGGCCGGGCGGCGCGCGGCGAGTCACGCACCTGTGGCGCTGAGCGGCGTGAGGCCGCCCGCCACACGCGCCCAGCTCGCCGAGCTGGCCGCCCTGCACGAGGCCGCCGAGCGCCGCCGCAGCGGCCGGATGCTGGTCGAGGGTCCGCTCCTGCTCGCCGAGGCCCTCGATGCGGGCCTGGTGCCCACGCTGGTGGCCGTGGGCGAGGCACCGTCGCCCGCTGCGCTGGCCGTCGTCCTCCTCGCCCAGCGAAGCGGGGCGCCGGTGGTGACGCTGACCGGCCGCGCGGCCGCGCGCCTCTCGGACCGCGAGCATGCGCCCGGGTTGCTGGCCGCCGTGCCGCAGCCTCCGCGCTGGGACGACAAGCTGCCGTCCGCCGGCCCCGCGCTGCTTCTCGCGCTGTGCGGCCTGCAGGATCCCGGCAACGTGGGCACGCTGCTGCGCTCGGCGCACGCCTTCGGCGCCGTGGCCTGCCTGCTGTCCGAGGGCAGCGCCGACGCCTTCGGCCCCAAGGTCGTGCGCGCCTCGGCCGGCGCCGTCTTCCGCCTGCCGACGGCGGACGCGGCCCTCGGCGCGCTCGCCGACCTCGCCCGCCGCCACGGCCTGCAGCTCGCCGCCAGCGCGCCGCCGCGCCCGGCCGCAGCGGCCCGCTGGTCGCCGCCCGCGCGCTGCCTGCTGCTGCTGGGCCACGAGACCCGCGGCGTGCCCGAGGTGCCCGGCGCGCAGCCGGCCGTCGTGCCGCACGAGCCCGCCGTCGACAGCCTCAACGTGGCCATGGCCGGCTCGATCCTCATGGCCGACTGGTACCGGGCGCAGCGCGCATGAGCACGGACGAATCGAACCCCGAGCCGACACCCGATCCCGCCGCGCTTCCCGTGCGGCGCATCGCCGCCGCGATCGTCGTGCGAGCCGGCCGCGTGCTCGTGCAGACGCGCGTCGCCGGCCCGTGGGCCGGCTACTGGGAGTTTCCGGGCGGCGGCATCGAGGAGGGCGAGGACGCCTCGGCCGCCGCCGTGCGCGAGTGCCGCGAGGAACTCTCCCTGCCCGTGCGCGCCGTCGCGCCGTTGCACCAGATCGAGTGGGCCTATCCGACCGTCCGCGTGCAGGTGAACTTCATCCTGTGCGACGCCGCCGGCGACCCGCAGCCGCTCGAGGGCCAGGACATCGCCTGGGCCGGCCCCGAAGACCTGGCCGCCCTGCGCTTCCTGCCCGCCAACGAGTCCATGCTGGCCCTGCTGCGGGAGAGCCTGCGCTAGGCGCCGAGGGCGGGCGCGATGGACCGGCGGCACTAGCGGTCCTCGGTCATGGGGCGCGGCGGAGCCGCGCTCCATGACCTTGCGGGCGACTTGTCGTGCCGCCGATCCATCGCGCCCGCCCTCGGCGCCCGTGCTTGTCCGGACACTCCCGGCGACACGATCCATGTCCAGTCATCGCTCAGGGTCCAGCCGACCCGCCGACGCGACGTCCTCGACGCCATGCCAGTGCGGCGACTCGGCGGCCGCTCAGCAAGCCGTGCCCAGGCCCCCCGGCGCAGCGCTCAGTTCGGGCTGGCCGTCACCGAGATGAGCACGCCGTCCAGCACCTGGCCCTCGGCGACGAAGACTCGCTGCATCGAGTTCTTGGCGTGGACCAGCTTCAGGAAGGGGTGCAGCGGGCGGTCCTGCTCGTCGCGCTCGGGCGTGACGGTGATCTCGTAGGTGCCCTCGCGCAGGTTGTGGAAGGCGAAGGCGCCGGCGGCGTCCGTGGTGCCCACGTCCATGAAGCCGATGCTCTCCTCGTCCTTGCGGCTGATCTGCACCTTGCAGAAGGCCAGCGGCAGTCGGCTGGCGCTGAGAGCGCGACCGGCGATGACCGCGCCGCGGGGCAGCACCAGGTCGAGGGGCTTGTTCTCGCCCTGCGAGTCGTCCGCGATCTGCACGTCGTTCAGCACGATGGGCGCGGCGCCCTCGAAGCTCGCCGCCACCTGGTAGGTGCCGGGGGTGATGCGGTCGAAGACGAAGCTGCCGTTGGCCGCGGCCTTCACCTTGAACTCGCGCGTGTCGTCCGGCGCGATGCTGCGGAACAGCTGCGTGAAGGGCATGTCCTGGTAGTTGTTCTCGTTGAGCGACAGGCCGGCGCCCGCGGCGGGCTTGCCGTCGGCGGTGCGGATGGTGCCGCGCAGCGAGCCGCCCTTGGTCATGACGATCTGCACCTGCGTCGGCGGGTCGTCGCCGCTGGCGATGGTGAAGGGCCCGCTGCGCGAGTCGGCCCAGTCGTCGGCGCGCGCCTCGAGGATGTAGTCGCCCGGGTCGAGGTCGTCGAACAGGAACGAGCCGTCGTCGGCGCGGAAGCGGCGCTCGTCGTTGAGCGAGCTGGGGTCGCGGTCGACGACGTGCTTGTAGAGGTGCAGGCTGTAGCTGGTGATGGGCGTGCCGGCCAGCGAGACCACGCGGCCGGCGGCCGCGCCGCGCGTGTGCATCTCGAGCAGCAGGCTGCCGGCCGACACGTCGACGCGCGGCATGGTCTTGTCGGAGAAGCCGGAGCAGGTGGCGCGCAGCTGGTAGTTGCCGGTGCCCATGCCGTCGAGCACGAAGTTGCCCGCCTCGTCGCTGATGGCCACGGCGGAGCTCTGCACGTCCTTGGCCGACGCGGTGACCTCGATGCGCGCGCCGGACACGGGCGCGCCGCGGTCGGTGATCACGCGGCCCGGCAGCGAGCGGCCCTCGTTGAGCTCGAAGGTGAGCGTCTGGTCGCGGGGCTCGGCCTCAAGCGCGTACGAGATGCTGCGCGACTGGGTCTCGTAGCCGTCGGCCGAGACGCGCACCCGGATGCTGCTGCTGGACACGTGGGTGAAGGCGAAGCGCCCGGCGTTGTCCGTGAACACCACCTTGAAGGGCCGGTGCTCCTCGGGCTTCAGGAAGGCCATGTCGAGCTGGTAGAAGAGCTCGGCGCGCGCGTTCGCGATGGGGCCGCCGTCCTTCACCATGACGGTGCCCGTGACCACGGCGCCGTCGGACAGGATGAGCATGACGTCCGGCGTGACGGCATCCTTCTCCACCCGGATGCCATTCAGCTCGCTGCGCGCGTAGTCGTCGTGCTCGCCCACCACGACGTAGGCCTGGCCGACCGGAACGCGGTCGAGCCGGAAGCTCCCGTCCGCGCCGCTGGTGGCGCTGGTGTCGATCGGCCGCCGCGACCCGGGGAAGGCCGAGCTGCCCAGCAGCGCGTTGCCGCGAAAGGCGCTGAGCTTGACGCCGGCCACGGGCACGCGGCTCTTGTCCACCACCGTGCCCGCGATGCTGCCGGTGGGCTCGCCGCGCGCCGCCACGATGGGCGCCTCGACGTGCGACACCCGGCCGGTGTCCGTGGGCACCTGCAGGCGGCTCGACTCGGGGGGCGCGGGGGCGTCGAAGACCGGCTGCTCCGCGGGCTGCGGCGCGGCCTGGGTGGCCACTGGAGCGGCCGGCGCGCCGCCCTCGTCGCCGCCCTGCAGCACGAACCAGGTGGCCAGGCCGCCGGCCACCAGGATGAGGGCGCCGGCCAGCAGGATGAGGGGAGTGCGCGAGGCGGTGCGGGAGGAGCGCATGGGGCCTTGGACGGGGTGGGAGGGCCGTCCTTCCCGGCCGGGAAGGCGGCCCCGGAACCTGTGGGCGGACGCCCTTTTCGAGTCGGGCAGCGTACCCAAAAACGGGGCTGGAATCGGGAGGGTTGGACGCTGCCGGCCCCTTCGGCCGGGCCGCGCTCCGCTCTGGAGCGATTCAGTCGGCGAGGGCCCGGAGGGCCGCCTCCATGTCGAGAGGCAGCGGCGCCTCCACGTCGAGCGTGCGGCCGCTGGCTGGGTGTCGCAGGACCAGCCGCGCGGCGTGCAGCAGGCAGCGGCCGGGGCGGAAGGCGGCCTTGCCGCGCGGTCGCCGGCCGTACTTGTCGTCGCCCAGCAGCGGGTGGCCGATGTGCGCGAGGTGCACGCGCACCTGGTTGTGCCGGCCGCTCTCCAGCGTCACGCGCAGCAGGCACACCGGGCCGCCGGCCGCGCGGGCGGGCAGCTGCCGCAGCACCTCGTAGTGCGTCACGGCGCGACGGCCGCGGCGGTCGACGCGCGCCGTCGCGCCCTCGTCCAGGATGGGCACGTCGATCGTCGCGCGGCGCTCGGGGGGCACGCCGTGCACCAGCGCGAGGTACTCCTTGCGCACCTCGTGGCGCCGGAACGCGGCCTCCAGCTCGTCGCGCCGCGCCGGGTCGAGGCACAGGAGCAGCACGCCGCTCGTCTCGCGATCCAGCCGATGCACCGGCGCCACCTTGTGGCCGTCGCGGCGCAGGTCGTCGAGCAGGCAGCGCTCGCGCGATCCGGGCGCCGGCACAGAGAGCACGCCGGGCGCCTTGTCGACCACGAGCAGCGTCTCGTCGCGGTGCAGCACGGCGTAGGTGGGTGCGCCGCTCACCATGGCTGGCGGTACACCACGGCCAGGACCACCAGCGTCCAGGCCAGGAAACCCAGCAGCGTCGGGCGGTCCGCCAGCAGGAGCTCGACCGGGTCGGCGGCCGCATCGCGCCGCAGCCGGCGCCGTGCGCGCAAGAGCAGCCACACGACCAGCGGCGCCGAGAGCAGCAGGCCGCGCCCGCCCACCTTGGCCGCCGTGTCCGGCGCCACCGTGTAGACCACGTAGGTGGCCGCGGCCAGCAGCGCCGCGAGGTCCACCAGCCGGTCCAGCAACGCGCGGCTCCAGGCCAGCAGCGCGGGCCGCGCCCGGCCGGCGGCCGCACCGAGCTGGCTGGCCTCGAGGCGCCGCTTGCCCAGCGCTAGGAACAGCGCGAGGCACGCGCCGCAGAGCACCAGCCAGCGCGAGGGCAGGAGCTGCAGCGCCGCGCTGCCGGCATAGGCGCGCAGCACGAACGCGACCGCGAGCGCCAGCACGTCGAGCCCGGCGACGGCGCGCAGCACGAGCGTGTACGCGAGGCCGAGCACGAGGTAGGCCAGGCAGAAGGCCAGCGGGCCCAGCGAGCCGAGCCCGCGGTCTGCGACCGGCGGCGCGAGCCGTTGCACCTGCCAGCCCAGCCAGAGGCCGCCGGCGAGGCACGGCAGCGCCAGCATCAGCGCGGCCGCCGTCGACAGCGCGCCCGAAGCGAGCGGCCGGCGCGCCTTGACCGGATGGCCGCGGTCTTCCCGCCGGTCGTGCACGTCGTTGAGCGCATAACCGCCCGACGCCAGCAGGCAGAAGGCGGCGGCCATGAGCAGCTCCGCCTTCAGCGAGGGTGGATCGGTGAGGCGCCCGGCGAAGACCAGCGGCGCCAGCACGACCAGGTTCTTGGCCCAGTGCGCCGGACGGAGCAGCGCGAGCGCCGCGTGGACACGCGGGGCGGCAGCCGTCGGCGCCCTTTCGATGTCCGGACTCAGCGGCGCGGGCGCAAAAGGAGCTGGGGAGCCATGGCCGCCTCCGGCCGGGAGGTTATCTGAAGCCCACCGGCCGCTCTACCGACCGACCCGCGGAGGCGGCCAGCGGGGTGGGGGTCGAGGCGCCTGGACACGGTGAGGTCGGGCGGTCGCGGGCGAGATGTGGCGCGATTCTCCGTGGGGCTCGAACAGCCGAGCGCCGGGGCGTGAGACCGTGCGGAGGGAGTGCCAAGCGAGCGCGCGCGAAGCGGAAGGAAGATCGAGATCCTACACGTGTCGTGGATCGTCGCCGCCTCAGGCCGACACGGTCTCCGCCGAGCCCACGCGCCGGGCCCGCAGCTCGTCGCCGTCCACGTCCACCAGCACGCGGTCGCCCGTGCCGATCTCGCCGGCGATGAGGGCCCGGGCCAGCATGTCGACCACGTGCTTCTGGATGGCGCGCTTCAGCGGGCGCGCTCCATACGTCGGATCGTAGCCAGCCAGCGCCAGGAAGCCGACCACGTCCGGGCCGAACTCGAGCTCCAGCCCGCTGGTCGTGGCGGCCTGGCGGCGCAGGCGGTCGAGCTGGATCTGGACGATCTGGTGCAGCGCCTCGGGATGCAGCGGCTCGAACTCGATGATGTCGTCGAGGCGGTTCAGGAACTCGGGCTTGAAGGTGGCGCGCACGGCGTCCAGGCCGCGCAGGTTGCTGGTCATGAGCACCAGGCACTGCGTGAAGTCCACGGTGCGGCCCTTGCCGTCGGTGAGGCGGCCGTCGTCGAGCACCTGCAGGAGCACGTGGAAGACGTCGGGGTGCGCCTTCTCCACCTCGTCGAGCAGCAGCACGCAGTGGGGACGGCGGCGCACGGCCTCGGTCAGCGCGCCGCCCTCGTCGTGGCCGATGTAGCCGGGCGGCGCGCCGATGAGCCGCGCCACGCTGTGCTTCTCCATGTACTCCGACATGTCGAGGCGCAGCATGGCCTTCTCGTCGCTGAACAGGAAGTCGGCCACGCTGCGGGCCAGCTCGGTCTTGCCCACGCCGGTGGGCCCGAGGAAGAGGAAGGCGCCGATGGGGCGCGTGGGGGACGACAGGCCGCTGCGCGAGCGGCGCACGGCGTCGCACACGGCGCGCACGGCCGCATCCTGGTCGATGAAGCGGCGGCGGATGTGCTCCTCCATGTGCAGCAGGCGCTCGCGCTCCTCGGACAGGAGCCGCGTCACGGGGATGCCGGTCCAGCGCGAGACCACCAGCGCGATCTGCTCGCTGTCCACGTTCTGCGGCAGCAGCGCGCCCTCTACCTGCACGGCCTCGATTTCCGCGGCCATGCGCTCGATGTCCTGCTGCAGCGCGGGGATCTGGCCGTAGCGGATCTCGGCCGCGCGCTCGAAGCGCCCCTCGCGCTCGGCCAGGCGGCTCTCGTGCTCCAGCGCCTGCAGCTTCTCCTTGGCCGCGCGCTGCGTGGAGATGAGGTCCTTCTCCTTCTTCCAGCGCAGGCGCAGCGCCGAGGCCTGCTCCTCGATCTCGGAGATGCGCGCCTTGACCTCGGCGATGCGCTTCCTGTCGGTCTGGTCCTCGGACTCGAGCGCCGACTTCTCCACTTCCAGCTGCCGCAGGCGACGCTCGAGCGAATCCAGCTCGGGCGGCATGGAGTCGATGGCGATGCGCAGGCCGGAGGCGGCCTCGTCGAGCAGGTCGATGGCCTTGTCCGGCAGGAAGCGGTCCTGGATGTACTGCTTGGAGAGCCGCGCCGCGGCGACGATGGCCTCGTCGAGGATCCGCACGCCGTGGTGCACCTCGTAGGTCTCCTTCAGGCCGCGCAGGATGGCGATGGTGTCCTCGACCGTCGGCTCCTCCACGCGCACCGGCTGGAAGCGGCGCTCGAGGGCCGCGTCCTTCTCGATGTGCTTCCGGTACTCCTGCGTGGTCGTGGCGCCCACGCAGCGCAGCTCGCCGCGCGCGAGGGCCGGCTTGAGCATGTTGGCCGCGTCCACGGCGCCCTCGGCGCCGCCCGCGCCCACCAGCGTGTGCAGCTCGTCGATGAACAGGATGATCCCGCCCTCGGCGGCCTGGATCTCCTTGAGCAGGGCCTTGAGGCGCTCCTCGAACTCGCCGCGGTACTTGGTGCCGGCCACCAGGGCGGCCAGGTCCAGCGCGAGCACGCGCTTGTCCTTCAGGCCCTCGGGCACGTCGCCGGTGGCGATGCGCTGCGCCAGGCCCTCCACGATGGCGGTCTTGCCCACGCCCGGCTCGCCGATGAGCACCGGGTTGTTCTTGGTGCGGCGCGACAGTACCTGCACCACGCGCCGGATCTCGTCGCTGCGCCCGATGACGACGTCCAGCTTGCCGTCGCGGGCCAGCTGCGTGAGGTCGCGCGTGTACTTCTCGAGCACCTCGAAGCCCGACTCGGGCGACTCGCCCTGCACCGGCTCGCCGCCGCGCACATCCTCGATGGCCTGCTCGACCGCGGCGCGCGTCAGGCCGCGGTGGCCCAGCGCCGCGACCAGCGGCGCATCGGCTGCCGCGAGCAGTCCCAGCAGCAGGAGCTCGACCGACACGTGGCTGTCGCCGCGCTTCTTCGCCTGCTTCTGCGCCTCGTCCAGCACCGCGACCAGCCTGGCCGAGGGCGCGGGCGGCGCGCCGGCGACGCGCGGCGTGCTCTTGAGCAGGCCCTCGAGGTCGGCCAGCACGTCGGAGCGCTTCGCGCCCACGTGCTGCAGCACCGCGGCGACGTAGCCGTCCTGCGGCTCGAGCAGCGCGAGCGCGAGGTGCGCGGGCTCCACCTGCGGGTGGCGGCGCGCGGTCGCCAGTTCGGCGGCGGCGGACAGGGCCTCGCGACTGCGCTGCGTGAAGTTCTCGGCTTGCATCAGGGCTCTCCGGACAGGACGTGGTGCAGGCCGATGCAAGCGCCTTGCCAAAGCATGGCTCTCATGAACCGCGCGACGGTCGCAACCGTGTGCCGGCGCAGGGCGCGCCCTGGGCTGTTCGGGCCCCGCTTTCCACCTGCTTCTCCACAGGTGGTCTGCCACTGTGGCGGGCCAGCACGGCCATTGTGGCGCTCGGGGGCCGCCTGTCGCGGCCAGTAGACTCGGCGCCCCGCATGCCCGCCGAACCTCCACGAGGCTGTCCCCGATGCTCATCGAAATGACGCTGGCGCAGTTCGCCGACCAGACGGCCGCGCGCACGCCGACGCCGGGCGGGGGCTCGGTCGCGGCCGGTCTCGCTGCCTTCGGCGCCGCGCTGGGCGCGATGGCGGCGCGCTTCACCCAAGGTCGCAAGGGCTTCGAGTCCCACGAGGCGGCGCTGGCGCAGGAGATCGCCAGCCTCGACTCGCTGCGCGGCCAGCTCCTGCGACTCGTCGACGCCGACGCCGCCAGCTACGACAAGGTCACCGCCGCCTACGGCCTGCCCAAGGGAACGCTCGAGGAGAAGGCCGCGCGCCAGGCCGCCATCGAGAGCGCGCTGAAGGAGGCGATGGCGACGCCGCTCCGCACCTGCGGCCTGACCGTCGAGGCGCTTTCCCTGCTCGACGGGCTGCGCGGACACGTGAACAAGAACCTGGCCAGCGACGTGGCCGTGGGCGCGTACGCGCTGGGCGCGGCCTTCCGCGGAGCGTGGATCAACGTGCTCATCAACCTGGGAGGCCTGAAGGACGAGGCCCTGCGTGCGCGCGTGCTGGCCGACGGCGAGGACCTGGGCGGGCGGGCCTCCGCCCTCGAGCGCGGCATCTCCGCCGCGATCGTCGCGGATCTGGGGGGTTGAGCGCGCTCGAGGGCGTGGTCGTCCACGCCGACCGGCTCGCGCCGCTGCTGCGCGAGCGCTACGAGCCGGAGGACCTCGACGCGATCGAGCGCGTGCTGGCGGGCTTCTCTGTGCTCGACCTGCCGGCGCTGAAGAACGGCCTGCATGCCGCGGTCGCGCGCCCGGCGGCGCGCACGGCCTACACCGGCTACGGCCACACCTGGGTGCGCGACACAGTGCACGTCGCCGCGGTGGCCTGGGAGCGCGGCGACGTGGGCGCCGCCGCGCGCGCCGCGCGCTCGCTGGCCGGCTGGTTCGCGCTGCAGGCGTCGCGCTTCGAGGCCTGCATCGCGGGCGAAGCGGACGTGCGGGACCCGATGCAGCGCCCGCACGTGCGGTTCGTGGGCGAGACGCTGCGCGAGAGCCCGCAGTGGTGGCCGCACGCGCAGAACGACGCCCTCGGCTACGGCCTGTGGTTCCTGGCGCGTGCCGTCCTCTCCGGCCTGCTGCCGCCCGACGCGGGCACGGCTGCGGTGCTCCTGCGCTTCCCGCGCTACTTCGCCGCGCTCCACTACACCGAGGACGCGGACAGCGGCCACTGGGAGGAAGGGCGCAAGATCAACGCCAGCAGCATCGGCGCGGTGGTGGCCGGCCTGCAGGCGCTGCGCGGGCTCCTGCGCGCGCGGGCGGAGCTCGCGTCGCAGGGCGGCGCCGAGCTCGTCGAGCCGCTGCTCGAGCAGGGGCGCGCGGCGCTGGCCCGGCTGCTGCCGGACGAGTCGCGCGGCAACGCCGACCCGCGCTTCGACCGCGGCGCCGACGCGGCGCTGCTCTTCCTCGTGCACCCGCTGCGCGTGGTGACCGGCGCGCAGGCCGACGTCCTGCTCGAGCGCGTGCGCCGCGAGCTGCTCGGCCCGCTCGGCATCCGGCGCTACCGCGGCGACAGCTACTGGTGCGCCGACTACACGCGCCGCTTCGACGAGTCCGTGCGCACGGGCGGCTTCGGCGGCGACCTCTCCGTGCGCGACGCGGCGCTGATCCCGGGCACCGAGGCGCAGTGGTGCCTGTTCGACCCGCTGCTGGCGAGCGTGCACGGCTGGCGCTTCCTGGGCACGCGCGACCCGCGCGAGCTGGAGCGGCAGACCTTTCACTGGAACCGCGCGCTCGGGCAGATCACCGGCGCGGACTGCGCGCTGGGCGAGGGCCTGTGCCCCGAGGCCTGGTTCATGCCGGACTCCTCGGCGCCCGAGCGCTGGGAACCGAACGACGACACGCCGCTGCTCTGGACCCAGGCCCTGCTCGCGTCGGCTCTCGGCGCGCAGCGCAACTCGGCCGCGCTCGCCAGCGGCGCGTGAGGCGCCGGAGCCGCCGGGCCGCTCAGCCGGCGGCCGGGCGCGGTGCGGGCGGGGGCTTGCGCCGCAGGTCCAGCCACATGGCCAGCGGCCCCACGATGGCCAGCGCGAAGATGGGCGGCGCGGTCTCGATGGGCCCGAGCCCGATGCCCAGCGTGGGCAGCAGCCGGAAGACGAACTCGAGCAGCGCCACGAGCAGCGTGACGATGACGCGGCCCCTGCGCGTGCTCACCACCGTGCGCGGGTCGGTGAGCATGAAGAAGATGAGCAGCATGTACATCGGGCCGGTGAGCGGCGCGACCTCGGTCACGAAGGAGCCGCCCGCGATGGCGGCGCGCAGCCAGGAGAGGGCCGCGAAGGCCAGCACGTAGGTGCCCGTGATGTGCAGCAGCTTCGCGCGCCAGACCACCAGCAGGCCCACGGCCATGACCGCCCACGTGGCCTGGTCGTTGCCCCACTGGTGCGAGAGCAGCGACATGGAGCCCGGCGCCAGCAGCAGCAGCGCGCTGAAGGAGAAGTTGGTCGGGTTCCACAGGTGCCGGTTCCTGTAGGTGAGCACGTACTTGCTCATGATGGAGATGAGCCCGCCCATCCAGTACGGCCACAGCAGCCCCGGCGCCGGCTTGGTCAGGATGGCCACGCTGTTGCCGCTGATGTAGGCCGAGAGCAGGCTGGGCCAGACACCGCGCAAGAGGCGCGAGAGGACGACCTCGGCCACCAGCGAGACGCCCAGCGCGACGGCCATGCGCTCGAAGCCGCCCACGATGCCGCCCGTGAACTGCCCGACGACCAGGATGAGCGTGATGAGGATGGTCGAGTAGTACTTGGCCGGCAGCGCCGAGAGCCAGGTGCGCGGGCGCGGCGCCGCAAGCGGCGTGGCCGGTGTCACGGGCGTCGTGGGCGTGGCGGGCGTGGCCGGCGTCGCGGGCGTGACGGTCACGATCCGGGCTCCGCCAGCCGGTGCACCTCGCGCACCGCGGGCGCGGCCAGCACCTGCTCGCGTCCCGACGGCCAGCGCACCAGCGCGCGCTCCACCTGGGCGCCGGCGCCGAGCCCGAAGTGCAGCCGCCGGTCGTTCTGGCTGCAGAAGCCGCTGCCGCCCTCGACCACGCAGGTCTGCACCTGCCGCCGGCCGGCGCCGCCGGCTTCGGGCGCGGTCCACTCCAGCGTGACCTGCGCGCCGATGGCGCTGCGGTTGCTGGCCGTGCCGGCCAGCTCGAAGCCGATCCAGTCGCGCGCCGGGTCGACCTCGTTGCGGTACACGAGCAGCGGCCCCTTCTGGTTGGCCACGATCACGTCGAGCACGCCGCGGTTCCACAGGTCCGCGAAGGCCACCGCGCGGCCGTCGAAGAGGTCCTCGGCGCCCACGGCGCCGGCCACGTCGATGTAGCGCCGGCCCTGCTGGCTGAGCAGCAGCCGCGAGCGCTCGTAGCCCGAGAGGCTCATGTCGCCGATGGGCGCCCAGTAGCGCGTGTCCTCGAACAGGCTGCCGGAGGCGCCGGCCACCTTGGTCATGTCGAACCAGTAGTCCCGCTC
>Ga0075421_100006324_pt1 | contig 14431 bp, 11 predicted proteins | sample SoiMetdeltSBSDD5_FD_75292 | JGI IMG/M metagenome (GOLD analysis project Ga0075421, IMG submission 75292) | Bulk soil microbial communities from a Populus tree surrounding site in Tennessee, USA - Soil MetaG P. deltoides SBSDD5 | ecosystem: Environmental > Terrestrial > Soil > Tree plantation...
GACCTGCCGCTCGCGGTCGAGACGGTGGCCGACATGGTCACCAGCTCGCAGCTGGCCGGAGTCGACGTCGAGTCGGAGCGCGGGGTGATCCTCGAAGAGATCGCCATGAACGACGACGACCCCGACGACGTCGTGCACAACCTGATCGCCTCGCGGGTCTGGGGCGACAGTCCGCTCGGGCGGCCGATCGCTGGACATCCGGACTCGATCCACACGCTGACCCGCACCCAGATCGCCGGCTACTACCGCCGCCGCTACCGCGCGGACGCTATCGTCGTCGCGGTCGCCGGCAACGTCGAGCATCGCCAGGTCGTGCGGCTGGTCCGGCGGGCCTTCGGGCTCGGCGGGTTTCTCGCCGACGACTCGGTCCGGCCGCGGGCGCCGCGTCGGGGTGGCGCGTCCGCGCCGTTCGGGCTCGGTGCGAGTCTCGTGACCCGTCCGACCGAGCAGGCCAACCTCGTGCTCGGGTTGCCCGGGCTGCGCCGTGGTGACGAGCGCCGGCATGCCGCCGGGGTTCTCAACGCCGCGCTCGGCGGCGGGATGTCGTCCCGGCTGTTCCAGGAGGTGCGCGAGAAGCGCGGCCTGGCCTACTCGGTCTACTCCTACGCGTCCAACTACGCCGACACCGGACTGTTCGGCGTCTATGCCGGCTGCGCACCGGCCAAGGTCGACGACGTCTTGGCGTTGGTCCGCGAGCAGCTCGTCCACGTCGCCGACCACGGCATCAGCGCCGAGGAGCTGGAGCGGGGCAAGGGCCAGCTACGCGGCAGCGTCGTGCTCGGTCTCGAGGACTCCGGCTCCCGGATGAGCCGGATCGGCAAGGCCGACCTGCTGCACGGCGAGCTGCCCAGCATCGACGAGGTGCTGTCTCGGATCGATGCGGTCGAGCTCGACGACGTACGCGGTCTCGCCGCCCAGGTCCTCGCGGCGACGCCGGCGCTGGCCATCGTCGGGCCGTTCGACGACGCCGACCGGTTCGCCGGACTCGTCGCGTAGCCGAATCCGGCGTGTCGATCGCCGTCTCGCCACGGCGCCGACGTGGCTGACAAGCCCCGACGCACGGTCTACCGTGACGTGGGGAGCGTGGACAGTGGCGCGGAGGAGACGGGAAGAAAACGGGTGGTATCGGGACGTACCCAAGGCAACTCGGCGGCCGTTGACGGGCCCGAGTTCGGTCAGCTACTGCGCCGACACCGCCGAGCCGGCGGGTTGTCCCAGGAAGAGCTCGCCCAGCGCGCCGGCCTCAGCGCCGACGCGATCGCCGCCCTCGAACGCGGCCGGCGACGCGCGCCACGACCGCTCACCGCCCGGCTGCTCGCCGACGCCCTCAGTCTCGACACGAACGATCGGGCCGCGTTCCTCGATACCGCCGCCGGTCCGTCCGACGACGCCGTCGGCAGCGTCCCACCTCCGGCGCCGACCAACGAGATGGTCGGCCGGGCGGCCGAGCTGTCCGATGCCGTTCTGCGCCTGACGGAGACACCGACGCGGCTGCTGACCCTGACCGGTCCCGGGGGCATCGGCAAGACCCGGCTGGCCGCGGCGCTGGCCCAGGCGTGCGCCGACCGGCTCGGCGCGACCGCCTGCTGGGTCTCGCTCGAGCCCGAGGTCGGCGGATCCTCAGTGGGCAGCACGACCGCCGTCGCGCTGGGGCTGCGGCCGATGCCCGGCGCGGACCCGCTCGACCTCATCGCGACCTCGCTCGCCGGCCGCCGGACTCTGATCGTGCTGGACAACTGCGAGCACGTGATCGAGGAGTGCGCCGCCATGACCGCAGAGCTGCTCGGCCGCTGCCCCGAGCTTCGGGTCCTCGCGACCAGCCGCGAGCTGCTCGACGTCGCCGGTGAGGCCGTCCAGGTCGTGCGGCCGCTGGCCCTGCCGCCGGCGGACTGCCCGACCGAGCGGCTCGTGGGTTCGCCCGCCGTGCGGCTGTTCCTCGCCCGCGCGGCAGCTCGAGGCGTGGACCCCGGTGACGACGACCTCGACGACGTCGCCCATGTGGTGCGACGCCTGGACGGCATGCCGTTGGCCATCGAGCTGGCGGCGGCCCGGCTCAATGTGCTCACCGTCCGCCAGATCGCCCGCGAGCTCGACGAGTCCTTCCGCATCCTGCGTCGCGGCGATCGCTCCGGTCCGGCTCGACACCGCACCATGCACGCGGCGATCTCGTGGAGCTATGACCTGCTCGAGCCAGCCGACCAGCGGTGCCTGACGGCCTTGTCGGTCTTCGTCGGTGGCTGGACCCTGGCCGCTGCCGAGGCGGTGTGCGCGGACGTGGTGGAGGACGGCCCCGCGACTGGACCGGTCGTGCTGGAGCTGGTCAGCCGCCTCGTCGACCGATCGCTGGTCTTCGTCCGCCGGGACGGCGAGGAGGCTCGCTACGACATCTTGTCGGCCATCCGCGACTACGCCTACGGACGGCTCAAGGAGCAGGATCGCGCCGACCTGGTGGCGGGGCGGCACGCGCGGCACTACGCCGGCGTGCTCGAGGCAGCCGAGGCCGAGCTGCGGTCCAGCGACCAGCGGGCTTGGCTCAACCTCGTCGACGAGGAGCTCGACAACGTCCGGGCGGCGATCCGGTGGTCGGTCGAGCAGGGCGAGGCCGATCTTGCCCTGCGGCTGGCCGGATCGCTCTGGACCTTCTGCTACCTGCGCGGCCACTACACCGAGGGCCGGGACTGGCTTGAGACGGCGCTCGCGCTCGGGCCCGGGGACGACTGGAAGGTGCGCGCCAAGGCCACGCTCGGCGCCGGCATGCTGGCGTTCCTGCAGTGCGAGTACGACCTCGCGACCCAGTCGATCGAGGACGCGCTGGACCAGTACCGTGTGCACGGCCACGTGGCCGACACCGCGTTGTGCCTGCAGCGGCTGGGCAGCATCGCCCGCGAACGGACCGACTACGACCGGGCCGAGGACCTCCATCGCGCGAGCCAGCGGCTCTACGCGGAGGTCGCCGATGCCTCCGGACTGGCCTGGGCGCGCAACCACCTCGGCTTCGTCGCGTGGCTGCGCGGTGAGCTCGCGACGGCCGACGTGGAGTGTGGCGCGGCGCTCACGGCGTTCCGGGAGCTCGGCGACGACGAGGGTGTGGCGTGGTCGCTGATCAACCTCGGTGTGGTGTCGCTCTATCGTGGCGATCTCCCCAACGCCGAGAGCAAGCTGTGCGAGAGCCTCGCGCTGTCGCAGCAGCTCGGCTACCGCGAAGGCATCGCCTGGTCGCTCAACCAGCTCGGTGTCGTGGAGCTTCGGCGCGGGCACAACGAGCGGGCGGTGCACCTGCTGGATGAGAGCCTGGCCGAGCATCGCGACCTCGGCGATCGCTGGCGGATGGCCAGCGTCATCGAGGCGCTCGCCGAGGTCGCGACCATGCGGGGACGGGCCGAGTACGCCGCCTTCCTCGTCAGTGCGGCAGCCTTCGTACGCGAGGCCATCGGCGCGCCCGTGCCGCCGTGCGAGGCGATCGAGCTGGACGCCTGTGTGGCGGCGATCCGCAAGACGCTCGACCGGACCACCTTCGCCAAGGCATGGGACGCCGGTGCGAAGGCGCCGTTGCACGCCGTGGCAGAGGGTTATCCGGTCGGAGTCTGATCTCGCGGAAGGTCAGTCGTCAGCTCGCCGCGTTGTCGGCGGCGTCGGCGAAGAAGCAGCTCGCTGCCGCGGCCAGGGCGATGTCGAAGATCTGCTCGTCGGCCAGTCCGTGGGCCCGAAGCGTCGCCACGTCGTTCTCGGTGATGTTGTCGGTGTGCGCCGCGACCTTGGCGGCGAACAGCACGACGGCGAGATCGGTGGGGTCGAGCGAGACGACGTCCGGATCGAGGGTCCAGCGCTCGACGCTGGAGAGCCGGCCGCGGTTGCTGGGCGTCCGGCGCAGCGCGCGCACGGCGGCCGCGGCGGCGACGGTGGCCAGCCGGTTCCAGCGGCGATCGGCTGCTTTCGGGACGGTCTCGTCACGGGCCGCCTTCCAGGCTTTGTAGCCCTCCGGCTGGAGCAGGAATGTCTTGGTGACCAGGGGTACGTAGTCCCATACCGACCGATCGCCCGACGTACCAGTTGCGCTGTCGACCTCTGACTCGAGTGTCCAGGCGATCACGGTCATGTTGTCCTCCCGTCATCGTTATCGCCTGTGGTGCCTGGTGCGTTACAAATCAGACCGGATCGTTATTTCCGGTCGTGGATGGCTTGATGTTGAGGTTCTCGCGGAAGAGGTTGCCGGGATCCCACGCGTCCTTGATCTGGACCAGGCGGGCGTACTTGTCGGCGCTGTAGCCGGCACGTACTCGATCCTCGTCGTCTTCGGATTCGAAGTTGAGGTACGTGCCGCCGGTCAGATGTGGCTCCAACGCGGCGGTGCAGGCGTCGACCCATTCCCGGTGCCGAGCCGTGTCCGCGGGGTCCTTCCAGACGGCGAACGGGTGCGCCATGTAGACGGCGTCGCGGTGGCTCGCCGCCATCGCGTCGTCGGGGATGCTGCTCACCGCGCCGCCCGTGTGGAACATGACGAGCTGCGACATCGCCGACGGCACATCTCGGCCGACCGCGACGAACGCGTCGATGGCGGCGTCGCTGAGGCCGGTCATGTGGTGCCCGCGCCAGTGGTTCAGCCAGCCCTCGGGGCAGAACGGATCAATGATGGCCTGGAACGCCGTGTAGGTCATCGGCTCGACCAGGTCGATCAGCAGCCCGTCGATCTCGGTGAGCGGCCGGATCACGTCGCTGCCGTCGTCCTCCTCGCCGACGTACATCACCAAGATCTCCAGCACCGGCTTGCCGACCAGCTCCGGCGGGACGAACGGCGCCGGCGGCGCCAGCAGCATGGCCACGGCCGTGGAGAGCTCGTCCGGCGCCGATCCGACGTAGTTACGGTACTCGCGGAGCACGGACTCGGCCTGGTCGGCCGCATAGATCAGCATGCCGGCACGGATGATCGGACCGACGGGGTGCAGCCGGAAGCGGTAGGACGTGACGACGCCGAAGTTGCTGCTGCCGCCGCGCAGGCCCCAGAACAGATCGGGGTTGACGTCCTCGCTGGCGGTCACGAGACGGCCGTCCGCGGTGACGACGTCGGCCGACAGCAGGTTGTCGCACGACAGGCCGTACACGGGAGAGAGCCAGCTGTACCCGCCACCAAGGGTGAAGCCACCGACACCGGTGGAAGTCATCCGTCCGCCTGGCGTCGCGAGGCCGAGGGTCTGGGTCTCGCGGTCGTACTCGCCCCACAAGACGCCGCCGTTGCAGTACGCGGTGCGCGTCTCGGGATCGACGTGGACGCCCTTGAGGCTGCGCAGGTCGATCAGGACGCCGCCCTCGGTGGCACTCTTGCCGGCGACGCTGTGGCCGCCGCAGCGGACCGCGACCGGCAGCCGCTGCTGGCGGGCGTACTTCACGGCGTCGATGACGTCGGCCGAGCCGGACGGACGGACGATGAGCACCGGCCGCTTGTCGACCAAGCCGTTGAATACCGCTCGTGCGGAGTCGTACTCGGCGTCGCTGGGCTGGATGAGCTGTCCCCGGAATGCGTCGTCGAGGCCCGGCAGCAAGGTCTCTACGGTCATCGTTCTCCTTGGCATCGGGCGGACCCGAGGCAAAAAAGTGGCTCGCCACCCGGCCAGTGGCCACTGGCCGGATGACGAACCCGGAGCTAGACCTGAGGAGCGGCCGCGGCCCTGAACTCCATGTGCCACCCGCACAGGTCCCCGTCCGTAACACCCTGTCGGTCGGCGCCGAACGCTGCCAGGGACGGGACCCTGACATAGCCCTGACAACCGCAGCGCTGGGTAGGCTCACCGACGATGAGTGGACAGCCGAGTTTCCGGCCCCTGGAGGAAGGGGTACGGACCGATCTGGCCGGTGCGATGACGTACGCCGGCTACCTCCACCTGGACGCGTTGCTCGACGCGCAACACCCGCGGTCGGACCATCACGACGAGATGCTGTTCATCGTCCAGCACCAGGTCACCGAGCTGTGGCTCAAGTTGCTCATCCACGAACTGCGGTCGGCGATCAGCCTGCTGGCGGACGACGACCTGGCGCCGGCGCTGAAGCGGATGGCGCGGGTCAAGCACATCCAGCGGCAGATGTTCGAGCAGTGGTCGGTGCTCGAGACCCTGACCCCGATCGAGTACGCGCAGTTCCGGGGCGAGCTCGGCGAGGCGTCGGGCTTCCAGTCGGTGCAGTACCGCACGGTCGAGTTCCTGCTCGGCAACAAGCATCCGGGGATGGTCCGCGTCTTCCGCCACGACCCTGCCGCCCAGGCGGCGCTCACGCGCGATCTCGAGTCCCCAAGCCTCTACGACGAGTTCCTGCGGTATCTGGCTCGCGAAGGCCATGACGTGCCGCCCGAACATGTGGAGCGGGACTGGACCCAGCCCTACCAAGCGCATCCGGGAGTCGTCGAGGTGCTCCGGCGGATCTACGCCGACCCGGCTCGGCACTGGGCGGCGTACGAGACCTGCGAGGAACTCGTCGACGTCGAGGAGAGCTTCCAGCTCTGGCGGTTCCGGCACCTGAAGACGGTCGAGCGCGTGATCGGCTATAAGCGGGGGACGGGCGGATCGTCCGGGGTCGGATTCCTCAAGCAGGCACTCGAGCTGACCTTCTTCCCCGAGCTCTTGCAGGTGCGCACCGAGATCGGCGCTCCGAATGGGTGAGGCGCCGAGCCGCGCTGCTGTGTGCCGGCTCGACGAGACCGATCCACTGCGCGAGTTCCGCGACCGGTTCGCGATCGGCCCGGACCCGATCGCCTACCTCGACGGCAACTCGCTCGGCCGGCCGCCCAAGTCCACGATCGAGCGGCTGCGCCGGGTGCTCGACGAGGAGTGGGCGGACTGGCTGATCCGCGGCTGGAGCAAGACCTGGACCGACCTGCCGACCGCCGTCGGCGACCGGCTCGGAGCCGTGGTGCTCGGCGCCGCAGCCGGCCAGACCGTCGTGGCCGACTCGACGTCGGTCAACCTCTTCAAGGTCCTCCATGCGGTCTGCGACTTGCGACCGAACCGGCGCGAGATCGTCATCGACGACACCAACTTCCCGACCGACCGCTACCTCGTGGCGGCCGTCGCCGAAAAGCGCGGCCTGACGGTGCGGTGGTTGACCCCTGATGTGATGGGCGACGTCACGGCGGAGCGACTGGCCGCGGCGATCGGCCCGGCGACAGTGGCTGTCGTGCTGTGCCAGGTCGACTATCGCTCCGGCGCATTGGCCAATCTCGACGGCTTGACGCGGATCGTCCACGACGCCGGAGCGCTGATGGTCTGGGACGTCTGCCATTCCGCCGGCGTCGTGCCGATCGAGCTCGACGCCGCCGAGGCCGACTTCGCCGTCGGGTGCACGTACAAGTACCTCAACGCCGGACCGGGCGCACCGGCGTTCGTCTACGTCGCGGCCCGGCATCTGCCCGACGTACGCCAGCCGATCACCGGCTGGTTCGGCGCCGAGGACATCTTCGCCATGGCGCCGGACTACGTCCCCGCGTCGAGCGCGCGGCGCATGCTGTCCGGCACGCCCAACGTCTTGGGTCTCGTCGCGGTCGACGAGGGAGTACGCCTGGTCGCCGACGCCGGGCTGTCCCGGATCCGGGCGAAGGGCATGGAGCTGACCGCGTTGGTGACCGAGCTCGCCGACGCCTGGCTGGCTCCGGCCGGTGCCGAGGTGGTGTCGCCACGCGATCCGGAGCGCAGGGGGAGCCACGTCTCGGTGCGTCACCCGGACGCCCGCACGATCACCGACCGGTTGATCGCCGGCGGCGTCATCCCCGACTTCCGCAATCCGGACCTGATCCGGTTGGGGCTGTCGCCGTTGACGACCTCATACGCCGAGGCGTGGGACGGGCTCGACGTGATGCGTGGGATCATCGCCGCGTGACCGAGCAGACGGTGATCCGCGTCGGAGTCGTCGGCGCGTCCGGACGGATGGGTTCGCAGACCTGTCGGGCGGTGGACGACGCTAAAGGGCTGGAGCTCGTCGCGCGGATCGACCGGGGCGGGGGCCTGGATCGCCTGACCGACAGCGGGGCCGACGTGGTGGTCGACTTCACCCGCCCGGACGTCGTGATGGACAACCTGCGCTGGTGCGTCGAGCACGGCCTACACGCCGTCGTGGGCACCTCCGGCTTCGACGACGCGCGACTCGACCAGGTGCGGGACTGGTTGCGAGACGCATCCGCCGTGGGAGTCATCGTGGTGCCGAACTTCTCGATCGGCGCGGTGCTCATGACCCGGTTCGCCACCGAGGCGGCACGGTTCTTCGAGTCCGTCGAGATCGTCGAGTTGCATCACCCAGACAAGACCGACGCGCCGTCGGGCACGGCCCGTCGTACCGCCGAGGTCGTCGCGGCCGCCCGCTCCGCCGCCGGCCGTCTGCCGATGCCGGACGCGACGACGTCCGCGCTCCCGGGCGCCCGCGGCGCCGATGTCGAAGGGGTGCCGGTGCACAGCGTGCGGATGCGGGGCCTGCTGGCCCACCAGGAGGTGCTGCTGGGCGGGCGCGGAGAGACGCTCACGATCCGGCACGACTCGCTGCATCGCGAGTCGTTCATGCCCGGTGTCGTCGCCGCCATCCGCGCGGTGCCGGACCAGCCCGGTCTCACCGTCGGACTCGACGCCGTCCTCGGCCTCACTTGACCCTGACACCCGCTGAGCGTGACGTTTTCACCGTCGTACGGCGCTTTCGTCGGCAGATACGTCACTCTCAGCGGGATGCGGTCAGCACGGGTTGTCGGTGAACACGCCGCTCGTGGGATTCGCGCGCGCCGGACTGGGGCCACCCGGACCGGACGTCGCCCCGTACTCGCCGACCTCGCCCCAGGCCCCGCCGTAGCCCCACCACGCCTGGAGCCCGACGCGATCCAGGTTGCGCCAGGTCTTCCATCTCGCGCCACGACTGGCGTGATCAGTCCAGTCCGGAAGGCCGTCGAGCACGACCTCGTGCTTCCCGCCTCGGGCGTACGACGCGTGGGTGCCCTCGGCCGAGAACACGACGGGATGCCCGCGGAACTTGTCGACCCGGTGCCACGGCAGATAGCACGGGCCCGTGTGGCGCCAGAACGTCACCTTGCGCGGCCGGCCTTCACTCCCGCGCCGGATCGCGATGCGCTCCCAGTCGCCTTCGTGGTTGGCGCCCTTGGTCGCGTCGTTCCAGCCGTAGAGGAACCAGTAGAGCAGCGTACGGCCGTGCCGACCGATTCGCTGGACGTACGTCGGCGACCCGATGCCGCCGCCGTCGCGCCTTCGATCGGCCAGGTTGAGGAAGAAGCCCTCGTTCTCGTCGGCCACCGAGCCACGTCGCGGCGGCGTCCACTCGTCGGACCGGTAGAGACGACCCGCGTGGTCGCAGCCGTTGTACCAGGCCTGCTTGCCACGATGCCGATAGGCCCGCGCGTGACGGCCGGCCATCCTCGCCTCGGACGGCGTCCGATCGATCCGATCGTCCGCGCAGCCGGAGTCGTGGCTCCAGCGCAGCCCGCTCTCGTCGACGAACGTGTGCGACGACATCGGTCCGTACGACTCGCGCTTGGCCAGCCACACGGCGGGCGCGAATCGGCGTCGCGGTGGAGCGCGGAGTCCGGTGTCGCCGAGTGCTGCTGCGTGGACCGGATTGCCGGTCGCGGGCGAGGTCGTGACGGGCGGCGTCGCTGCAACCGGCGGGGCTGTGACGGCGACGAGCGGCAGGCCGGCGACGAGGCCGGCCACAAGCTGTCCGACACGGCGCTGCACGCTGCGCATTCCTTCTCCGGTCCACCCGTTTCCGCGCTGTCCGCTAACGATCAGCGTGCGGCAATCCGGGGCCGGACGCCACCCCTGACCAGCATCGGGTATGTCCGAATTGATCACGCTCAGTGAGCAGCCGGTCGCGATGTATCAACCCATGGGGGCCCTTCTCCTTCTAGTGTGGGCAGCGCACAAGCACCGGCACCGGCGTCGCGCGCCCGGAAGCGAGGAGGGCCCGTGGGCAGTATTCGACCGGAGGCGGGGACATCGCGTTGGGCAACGGCGGCCGAGCAATTCCGGCGTTGGCTCGACGGCGAGTCCTCGGCGCTGGACGATCTCGTACGCACCCTGACACCCGTGCTGTGGCAGGTCGTCCGCGCGTACGGGCTCGACCGGCACCAGGCCGAGGACGTCGTCCAGACGACGTGGCTCACCCTCGTCCGCAAGTCCAGTTCCATCGAGGATCCCCAGGCGGTGTCGTCGTGGCTGACGACGACCGCACGACGCGAGGCCTGGCGGGTGTCGCGTACGACCGGGAAGCTGCTCCCGGTCGAGGACGAGGAGCTGGCCCGGGAGGCCGAGATCAGCCCAGGCGCCGACTCCGACGTCGTGGCGGCCGACGAACGCGACCGGCTGTGGTCGAGCGTCGGCGAGCTGTCCCCGCGATGTCAGCGCCTGTTGCGCATCATCGCCTTCGACGACCGTCCCGACTACGCCGGGATCGCTCGTGACCTAGACATGCCGATCGGCAGCATCGGCCCGACCCGGGGCCGCTGCCTGGCGAAGCTGAAGGACCTGCTTGCGACGAACTCGGGGAAGGAACAGTGATGAACGCAGACGTGAAGCTCTCGGAGCTTGCCGAGATGTGGGAGGAGCGGGATCCGATGCCGACGGACCTGCCCGATCGCGTTCTGGTGGCGCTCGCCCTGGATGATCTCGACGCCCAACACGAGATGCTGCACCTGGTCGAGCGGTCGAAGGAGCTCGCCGGCACCCGCAGCGTCGCCGAGGCGGTCACGATCACGTTCGCGGCGGGGGAGTTCACTGTCATGCTCCACGTCAGTCCGACGGCTCCGGAGCACTGCCGAGTCGACGGCTGGGTCGCCCCGGCACAGCCGATGACCGTCAAGGTGGTGCAGCCGGGCTCGACCCGCACAGTTCGGGTCGACGCGACCGGCCGGTTCTCGCTGTCGGAGCTGACCGTCGGGCTGACCAGGTTCGTCCTCGTCACCGAGGCCGTCGACGGCGAAGGGCGTACGAAGTCGTTCGCGACTCCGCTGGTGGAGCTGTCGTGAACGCGGCGCGGGAAGATCGCGACCCGGCCACTCCACAAGACGATCTCCTCGAGCGTCACAGCGCTCGGTTCCTCGACCCCGAGGATGCCGTCGTCGTCGACGGTGTGTCCGCACCGCGGTCGACGGCGTACCTGTCGCGCCGCCTGTTGCTGTCGACACGAGCCGACCGCAAGCGCGTCCTCAAGCGGCTGGAGAAGACCGCCGATGAGCTGGGCTGGGAACTCGACGTCGCCGACGAGAAGTCCTGCTCCACGGTCAAGCGGCGCCGCAAGGACAAGGAGCACACTCTCGGAGTCGCTCGAATCTCGCTGCGGCCGAAGAAGGGCTCGGCGGGTACACCACCGGACGCCTGGACGTTGCTGCAGAAGGCTCGGGCGAAGCACGGCGTGGAGGCGATGAGCGGGGTAGGGCTGGACCACCTGCTGTTCGCGACGACGGCGATGGATCCCTCGCCGTACCACTCTGGCAACCCGTACCACTCTGGCAACCCGTACCACTCTGGCAACCCGATCGCGTCGTACGGTCAGCCCGGAAGCGGTGGCCGCCAGCCTGTTGCCGTGGTGGTTTCGCGCCCGCATCGGGCTCGACGGCTGGCAACGCGGCGTCCGGTCGTGGCCATCCTCGACACCGGTTGCGGTGAACATCCCTGGCTTGCTGATGTCGTACGTGAGGACGTCACGCTAGACGGTGCGCCTATCGGCTACACCGACCCCGACACCGACCCGGAGTCGCGCGGCGACCTCAGCGGGCCGATGGACGGCGCCCTCGACCCCTTGGCCGGACACGGAACCTTCATCGCGGGCCTTGTGCACCAGGCGTGTCCCGACGCCGACATCCTCTCGTGGCGGGTGGTGCCGTCCGACGGCGTCATCGTCGAGTCCGATCTGATCGACGCTTTGACCAAGATCGCGGAGCTGGTCCGCCGGAACGCCGCCGGTGAGGAAGGCGGCCAGGCGATCGACGTGCTCAGCCTGTCGATGGGTTACTACCACGAGACGCCCGAGGATCTGCTCTTCGATCCCACGATGTACGAGTTGCTGGAGATGATGGGTGAGTGCGGCACGGTTGTCGTGGCCAGCGCCGGCAACGACGCGACCGCACGGCCGATGTACCCGGCCGGCTTTGCCCCCTGGTCGGACGGCGGCGGCGTGACCGCCCGGGCCGACTGTCTGCCGGTGCTCTCGGTCGGTGCGCTGAACCCGGACGCCAGCACCGCGATGTTCAGCAACGCCGGGCCGTGGGTCCTGGCGTACCAGCCTGGCGCGGCCGTCGTGAGCACGATGCCACCCCTCCAGGGTGGGTTGGAGCCGATAGCCCGTACGACCGCCTTCGGCCGCGAGCGCGAGTCGATCGATCCGGACGACTTCACCGGCGGCTTCGCGGTGTGGAGCGGCACGTCGTTCGCGGCGCCGCTGTTGGCTGGCCGGATCGCGACACACTTGCTGCCGTCGATGCCTCGGGATGATCAGCAGGATACGCCGAAAGAGGCGGTGGCTCGTGGCTGGGCGGCGGTAGCAGCGACGACCGGAATCAAGTCATCATGATGGCGTGTTGTCGGCCGCTGAGCTTCATCGTCGCGCCCTCGCCGAGGGAGAGGCCAGTCGCTACGGCCGGGCTCGCGCCCTGCTTCAGCGGGCTCTCCTGCGCCATCCCACCGCAGAGATCCAGGCCCGGATCGAGCTGAGTCTCGCCTACGTCGATTCTGAGCGCGGCAGTGTCGACGATGGTCTGCGCCGATGTGAACAGGCGCTGCGTCACCCGAACCTCACCGCCCATTTCCATGCGCTTGTGCGGTCACAGCAGGGGCTGCTGTTCATGCGGGCTGGCCGCAGTGCCGATGCGCTGCAGGCCTTCACCGTGGCCGAGTCCGGCCTCGCCGACGATCAGCCAGAACCGCTGACTCGGCTCTTCCTCAATCGCGGCAACGTCCATCTGCAGAGGGGTGAGGTCGAGCGAGCGCGCACCGACTTCGAACGAGCGATGGTTGAGGCTCGTCGAGTGCCGGCCCTCGTACTGGGGGCCAAGGCGGAGCACAACCTCGGCTATGTCGAGCTGCTCCGCGGCGACCTGGCCGCCGCCCTACGGAGGATGGACGATGCGCGGCCCGTCCTGTATCAGCTGTCGCGCGCCAGCGCGGCCGTGAACGACCAGGACCGCGCCGAAGTCCTCGTTGCGGCCGGGCTCACGGAGGACGCCGTGGTCGCATTGCGCAGTGCCGTTGCCGCGCTGGGCTCGAGGAGACTCCTTCAGCAACAGGCCGAGGCCGAGCTCGTCCTCGCGCGACTGCTCCTGATGTCGGAGGACCTGACCGAAGCGCGTCGGATCGCGCGGCGGGCCGCCAGACGATTCCGGCGCCGGGGGAGTGACGTGTGGGCACTCCGGGCGGATCTTGTGGCGCTGGGCGCGGAGCTGGCATCTCGACGGAGAATGCTGGGTGCCGAGACTCAGGCTGCTGCGCTCGAGGACGTCCTGAGCCAGCACGGACTCCGTGACGATGCGCGCCTCGCTGCCGTACTCGCCGCACAGGGTGCGTTGCGGGCGGACGACCTCGCAGCAGCGCGCGCTCGACTGCGACGCATTCGCGTGTCCGAGTCCACCCCGATCGCGACCAGGATGCTCGCGCGGCAGGTGCGGGTCGAGCTGGCGTTGCGGCAGAACAGACGCTCTGTCGCCCTGCGGCATGTACGGAACGGCCTCGCGGACTTGCACAGCTGGCAGTCGTCCTTCGGCAGCCTCGACCTGCAGACCTCCCTCGTGGGTCACGGACAAGCGCTGGCTGGCCTCGGCTTGTCGATGGCGGTCGACGACGGTCGGCCGGCGGTCGTCTTCGAGTGGTTCGAGCGGGCCCGGGCTCTCGCCAGCCGGGTCGTGCCAGTGCGCCCCCCGGCTGATCCAGACGCGGCCGCTGCCCTCACGGAGCTGCGCCGGATCCAGGTCGAGCTCCGGCACGCGAGACCCGGCGCCACGAAGACGGAGATGACCCGCAACGCCGCGCGACTGCGGGATCAGATCCGGCAGCGCTCGTGGTACGGGACTGGCGCCGATCTCGTGGTCGAACCGGCGACCCTCGATGAGGTACGCGAAGCACTGGCGCCGAATGACGGTGCGCTCGTCTCGTACATCGTTGCGGACGAAGCCCTTCATGCGGTCGTCGTCACCGCGCAGGATGCGACGGTGCACGCGCTCGGTCGGCTGCAGTCCGTCAGACAGCTCCTGGACGGCCTCCAGGCTGACCTGGATGTCGTCTCCTCCCATCTGACCGATCACATGCGGTCCGTCGTGTCCGGCGTGCTGCACCAGCGCCTGGCGGGGCTGTCGGACGCGTTGTGGAAGCCAGTGGCCGCTGTCGTGGGCGATCGGCCGGTCGTCGTCGTGCCGCCGGGGGCGTTGGTCGCGGTTCCGTGGTCGATGCTGTCCGACCTCGGCGATCGG
>Ga0075421_100006327_pt1 | contig 14429 bp, 11 predicted proteins | sample SoiMetdeltSBSDD5_FD_75292 | JGI IMG/M metagenome (GOLD analysis project Ga0075421, IMG submission 75292) | Bulk soil microbial communities from a Populus tree surrounding site in Tennessee, USA - Soil MetaG P. deltoides SBSDD5 | ecosystem: Environmental > Terrestrial > Soil > Tree plantation...
GCCTGCTCACCATCGCCCTACAAATGATTCTGCCACCAGCGCGGCGATCATGACCAGCAATCCGTACCGCCAGTAGCTCTGACGCGCCTCGGTTTGCTGGGCCCGAGCCACGGCATTCGTCCCAGGGGGCGGGGAGGGGGACTGCTGCTGGACCAACTTCACGAACGCCTCGGCGGGCATCCGAGGCGATACGCCCTCTTTCGCATCGACGTTGACCGCAATCAAGCGGCCAGCCGCGCCATACAATCCCGGAGCCTGCGCCTGCCGGTCGGGAGCGTGGCCGGCAAGATACTCACGTGTCGGGGCCCGGCCACCGGATGCGTAGCGGATGGTCTCGAGCGCCAGCGGGACGAACCCGGGATGCAGCGGCAGGTCGTTCCAGCGCCGTTCGAGATCGGACGCGAGGAGCACCACTCGACCGCGGCCGAGCGTCCGTTCGACGAGCGCGGCACTGCCGTTCGAAAAGCGGGCAATGACCGACCAGCCGTCGGGCGCTACTCGCCACGATCGTTCGAATCGCACCTGGCCGAGCGTCGCGGCCAGCGCGCCGAACGGCCGGAAGATCGGATGGCGCGGATCGGTCGCGGCGAGCGTCAACGCCTGATCGGGCTGGGGAGCGATCTCGAGCCGCGGTTGCCAATCGGCCATCGCCTGGAGGACATCGATCTCGACGTCGGGAGAGGCCGTCACGAGCAGTCCGGCACCCTCGCGCACCTGCGCCGCGAGCATCTCGCGGCCCTTGTGATCGAGGCCTCGCGTCGACAGCAGCGCGATCACGGCATAGCCGGACAGCTCGTCAGCGGTCATCGTCGAGACGCGCGCGCCGGCGACGACCTCCGCCTCGATAGCGCCTTCCTCACCGGCGGAGGTTTGCAGGGCGCGCGAGACGTAGAGTCCCGGACGATCGCCGCTCGCGAGGACGAGCGCTTTGGGGATTCGTCCGGCACCGAGGACCACGTATCGTTCGTTGTCCGGCACCAACCCGCCCGGATCGTCAATCGATACCGTCACCGCCGCCGCCGCCGTGCTCCACGGCAGCGGGAAATCGCGCGTCTCGAACCCCGCCAGCGCATACGGGGTTCCGATCACCTCTCTACCACCGACGATTGCCCGCACCCGTCCCTGGCGCGGCGCCTGGCCGGCGTTGCGGAGCGTCGCCACCAATCGATCCGCGCTGGAGGCAACGGCCATGACCGCAACGTTCGAAGGAACGGGACCGATGTCCTTGACGGCGACCGTCCACTCGCCAGGCATCACCGGACGATTCTCGGCATCCCAACCCGACTGCTGCAAATCGGTGACGACGACGAGCCTTCCTGGGGCGCTGCCGGCCAGCTCGCGAATAGCGTCGAGAACCGCGCGATACTGCGTGGTCCCGTATCCAGGCGTGACCCGCGCCAAAGACGCGCGCGCCGCCCCCGCCGTCCCAGGTTCCGCGATCGTCTCGACGCGCTCGTCGAATGCCACCACGGCCACTCGCGCTCCCGCGGGTGCCGCGTCGATCGCCTCCCGCGCCAGATCGCGGGCGCGAGAGAATCGGGCTTCCCCGCCCATGCTGTAGGAGCGATCGATGGCTATGAGGTGCAGCGGCGACGGCGCGGCGCCCTGCACGTACGGTCGCGCGAAGGCGGCCGCCAGGAGCAGCAGCGCAGTTATCCGCGCGGCGAGAAGCAGCATGTCGCGGAGCCTCCGCCGCGGAGCCCGGTCGACCTGCGAGCGCCGCAGCAGCCGGACGGCGCTGAACGGAACCGACGGCGCTTCCTCACGCTTCAGGAAATGCAGGACGATCGGCACCGCGATGGCGACGGCACCGATCAGAAACGCGGGATAGAGAAAGGACATGTCCGCGCCTGCTACTTCCGCCGGCTGCGCGCCGCGAGATACGCCATCAGCGCGAAATCGAGCGGCTTCGAGGTGTCCAGCGGCACGTAGTCGACACCAATTCCACGCAGCTCCTGCTCATAGCGGCTGTGCAACCGAGCCAGTTCCTGCAAGTACTGATCGCGGACACCCACCGGATCGGCCACCACGGTATCGGCGCTCTCGAGATCCGTGAAGCGCGCCGCGCCCTGGAACGGAAACGTCAACTCGTCGGGGTGGCGGATCTGAAACACCACCACGTCGCTGCCGCGGAACCGCAGGTGTTTCAGTCCGGTGATGATCGGTTCGGGCTCGTCGAGCAGATCGGAAATCAGCACTACCATGCCGCGCCGCACCAGGGCTTCGGCGAGCAGTTGCAGCGGCCGCCCGACGTCGGACCGCCGGCCCGGCTGCAGCCGTTCGAGCGCGACCAGCAGCGCGTGAAGCTGGCCGTGACGGGCGCTTGCGGCCAGGCGCAAGGCAATCGCCTCGTCGAAGGCAATCAGCCCGCACGCGTCGCGCTGCCGGTGCATCAGGAACGCCAGCGAACCGGCCAGTACCGACGCGTATTCGAGCTTGCTCATCCCCGACGTCCCGCGGTAGCTCATCGATCCGCTCACGTCGAGCAGCACGTGGCATTCGAGGTTGCTCTCCTCCTCGAATTTCTTGATGTAGTGTCGGTCGGTGCGGGCGAATACTTTCCAGTCGAGGGCGGTGAGGTCGTCGCCGGGCAGGTACTGGCGGTACTCGGCGAACTCGACGCTGAAACCCTTGTAGGGACTACGGTGCAGGCCGGAAATGAATCCTTCCACGACCGTGCGCGCCTTCAACTCCATGGTCCCGAGCCTGGCTATGACCGAGGGATCGAGGAACCGCAGGTCGCGCGTGCCGGTGCCGGAAGGAGCGTCGGGCATCGCTACAATCCGCTGCGGGGCACCGGGACGGCCTCGAGCAGCCGCGCCACCAACGTGTCCGACGTGACGCGCTCGGACTCGGCGTAGAAGTTCGGGATCACCCGGTGGCGGAGCACCGGCAGCGCAAGCGCCTGAATGTCGGCCACTGACACATGGTAACGGCCATGAATCAGCGCGCGCGCCTTGCCGGCGAGGATGAGGGCCTGGGATGCTCGCAGTCCTGCGCCCCACTTCACCCACTCCGACACGAAGTCGTGCCCGCCCTGACGTCCGGGACGCGACGCATCGACGAGCCGGACCGCGTAGCGCGCGATCTCCTCGGCGACGATCACCTGGCGCACGAGCTGCTGGATCTCGAGAATCTCCACACCGCTCAACACCTGCTCGGGATGATCGGTGAGGACGCCGGTCGTCCGGGTCACGACCCGCACCTCCTCGTCCTCCGAGAGATAGCTCATGACGATGTTGAACATGAAGCGATCGAGCTGGGCCTCTGGCAGCGGATAGGTGCCTTCGAGCTCGATCGGATTCTGGGTCGCGAGCACGAAGAAGGGCCGCTCGAGCGCATAGGTGCGGCCGGCGGCGGTGACGTGGTACTCCTGCATTGCCTCGAGCAGCGCCGCCTGGGTCTTGGGCGGCGTGCGATTGATCTCGTCGGCCAGGATGATCTGCGCGAAGATCGGGCCGCTCACGAATCGCAGCGACCGGTGCCCGTCCTGCTCGTCGAGCACTTCGGTGCCGGTGATGTCGGCGGGCATCAGATCAGGGGTGAACTGAATCCGCTTGAACGACAGATCGAGGATCTGCGCCACGGTCTTGATCAGCAGGGTCTTGGCCAACCCCGGCACGCCGGTGATCAAGCAATGGCCGCCGGTGAACAGGGCGACCAACACCTGATCGATGACATCGTCCTGGCCGACGATCACTTTGCGCAGCTCGGCGAGGATCCGCTGGCGGCTCTCGGACACACGGGTGGCGACAGCCGCGATATCGGTGGAAGGCGACAAGGACATGGAATCAGTCAATCAATGCGTCAGCGCGTAGATGATTTCGTTGATCTGCATCCGGTAGGCCTGCGCGGTGAAGCGGACGTAGCCGGGATATTCGGCCGCGTTCGACCACTCCCACCCATCACCCATGTCGGTATTCCAGTTGATCAGCACCATCGCGCGGCCGTTGTCGTCCTCGATGGCGCGCAGCTTGGCCTCGTATCCGCCTTTCTCCCACTCGCGGCCGGCGAGAAACGACCCGAGGCCCGGCGTCTGCGGAAATCGATCGATCTTGTAGAAGCAGTGGAAGATCGGATGCTGCGGCGGGAGATCGACAATCGATCGATCGGGAAAGATGCGCTTCATCTGCCGCTCGAGATTGGTCCACTCGATCGGGCCGTGAAAATCATCGAAGGTCATGGTGCCGCCGCGGAGCAGGAACTCGCGCAGGATCTTCACCTCGGCGTCGGATGGAATCCAGGTGCCGGGCTCGACGAGATAGATCCACGGGTAGGTCCACAGATTCTCGTCATTCAGATCGAGCACGACCGGATCGTTGACCTGAATGGCGGTGACGGTTTTCACGCGCCGCGACAGGTTCTGCTCGGCGGCCGGATAGTCGATGGTCCAGCACTCGTCGTAGGTGTCGCAGCCGGAGAGTCCCGGCAGCTTTGAGCCGTCGTAGCGCACCCGCGCGAACGTCCACTGCAAACCCGCGAAGCGCGCATCGGCGCGCACCCGGCTCTGGGCACCGGCCTCGAAAGCCGCGGCCCCGGCCAGCAGGACGAGCGCGACGGCCGCGACGCCCGTCAGAAGGAGCAATCGGGCGATCGCCCGCGCGGTCACGGCAACCTTTCTCGGCCGACGGGCGATGGCGGCCCGCCGTCGATGGCCTTCAACAGAATCTCCTGCGCGCGCTCGAAGGTCGGGGCGATCTCGAGGGCCGCCAAGGCCTCCTTCTTGGCGTCGGCGGCGCGGCCGGCGAGCAGGTAGGCCTCGGCGAGATCGCAATGCGCCGACGCACGATCGGCAGGGCCGACCGCGAGTGCGACCTTGAACTCGCGTAGGGCCATGGCGGAATCCTTGGCGCGCAGCGCCTGACGGCCGAGACCGGTGTGTCCGGTGACATCGAAGGGATCGAGCTCGACCAGCCGCGCCTGCGCGAGCTGGAGCGTCTTCTGATCGTCGGCCTTGCCCGCCAGCTCGATCAGCCGCCGCGCCGCTTCGATGGCGGTACCGTCGTAGGAGAGGAGCGTGCGGTACTCAGCGATGGCGCGCGACGGATCGTTGAGCTGCTCGGCGAGACGGCCCATGATCGCGCGCGGACTGCCGTCCCCCATCGCGCGAGGCACCAGCGCCGCTGCTTTCTCGAGCGGCTCGAATGCCGCCTTGTCTCCCTGCTTGGCGAGCGCGGCGCCCAACAGCAGCTGCGCCCGAAAGCTGCCCGGATTCTGGGCGGCGAGAGCCTTGAGTCCGGCGACGTCCGACGGCGCCTCCTGTGGCTTCACCTGATCGCGCAACGCCAGACGCAGCGAACTGAAGCGCTTGTCGAGCATTTGATCGAAGGTTCCCTGCAGTTGATCGATGCTGACGCCAAGGCTCTTGCTGATGGCCGCTTCCCCCTCGGTCCCGTCGGCGTACGACTTGATCAGCGCGCGCAGCGCCGGCTCGCCGTGCGTGGCGATGATGTGGCCGACGAGCAGCGACGCCTGATAGTACGAGAGCGCGATCGTGTCCGGCTTGGTGAAGCCGGAGTTCAGGTCCTTCAGCTTCAGCGCCTGTCCGCGCTCGAGGGCGATCGCGAACTGGAGCTCCATCTCACCGCCCCACTCGGGACGCTGGCGCGTTTCCTCGTGGACCGACACGCCTTCGGTCAGCCACCGCGGGATGCGCTGATTCGACATCTGCAGCGTGTAGACGTGGGCGAGCTCGTGCCACAGCGTCGCCTGCCACGAGAACGAGCCGGGCGGTTTGTCGCGGAGCGCGCGCGGAGAATCGAGACTCACGACTCGCCCGAAGCAGGCGCCGAGCGCGCCGACCAGCCCGGGCAGTCCGAGGTTGCGCACGGCGAAGTCATCGTGCACGTTGAAGATCTCAATCAGAATCGGTCCCTTGGGCGTGAACTGATACAGCTCGCCGAGCCGTTTCATCGCGTCCTTGGCCACGGGCAACGCGTACTCGCGCAGTACCTTGGCCTCGTCGGGGTGGAACTTGAAGATCAGATCGCCGTCCTGCACCACCTCGAACTTCTCGAGCTTGTCGAGCAGCGCCAGCAAATTGAAGGCGATGAGATCGAACGGAAAGGCCTTGAAGGTGCTGTCGAGGACGCGACGCGCCTCCGCTTCATCGCCGGTGCGCATCAAATGCAGGCCTAGCTCGCTGCCGGCGCGGACATTGGAGGGATCGAGCTCGATGGCGCGACGGGTCAAGACCACGGCTTCGTCGAAGCGGTAGTTGCGCGCGGCCAGGCTCCCGGCCACGCGATAGACCTCGCCGAAGGCCGGGTTCACCGCGAGCACGCGCTGGACCTCGGCGTCGAACGCCGCCTGGTCGCCGCGCACGTAGGCGATCGCGCCGACCAGGGCACGCGCATCGAGATCCGCGGGGTTGCGCGCGAGCACGCGATCGATGCGGGCGCGCGCGGCGTCGTAGCGGGTGTTGTCCAGATCGAGCTCGGCGAGAAACAGTTCGGCGTCACTGTAGGCGGGATCGATCTTCAGCGCCTGCTCGGCCGCGGCCGCCGCGGCGGGCGGATTCTCGTTGGCGAGCGTCTTGGCCGCGCCCAGATGGGCCGGCGCCCAGGACTCGTCCTCCTTGAGCACTTGTTGAAACGACTTCAGCGCCTCGCGGAGATTGAAGGTTTCGAGGAAGAGCTCGCCCCACGCGGTTTCGACGGCCGGATCGGCGGACCGGGCCGCGGCGCGGAACAGCGTGTTGGCGTCCTGCATCCGCCGAAGGGCACCGGCGGCACGCGCGGCACGGAACAACGATTCGGGGTCCTGGGCTTGCCCCGCGCGATTGAGAACCCGCGTGAAGTGCTGAGTCGCCGGCTCGGTCTGCCCATAGTGCCGCTCGAGGAGCAGACCCAACTCCAGCGCGGCCTCGCCCACCGGTTGCGCCGACGCTGCGGTCTCGAGCAGCCGGCGCGCCTCGTCGTACTTGCCGCGCGAGGCATAGATGCGCGCCAGCACGGCTGCAGCATCCGAGTCACCAGCCGGCCGGTTCTTGGCAAGCGTCTCGGCCTCGTCCGCACGCCCGTGGGCGAGCATCCGGCGGGCGGACTGGATGAACGTCTCGCCCGGCTGCGGCGCCGCGGGCGAGGCTCCGAGCACCGAATCGAGCGTCGATCCCAGACGCGCGCGTACCGACGGCACCGCGGCCAGCGCCGCGGCACACAGCATCGCCGGCACGAGCAGCCGCCTCAGCATCGTCATGGTCGCAACTTTAATCTCTCCACAAACCTACAGCGATTATAGAACGGGCATATGGGGTAAGACGTCGAGGTAGGACAAACGGCTGGTCGTGGCGCATGCGGGTCAGGCGAGCGGTGTTCACCGAGGTTTTCAGCACGGAGGGCGCGGAGAACACGAAGCCCACACGGGGCAGGAGGTCGCTGGCCGATCCACCGAGGGTTGCACAGATTTCAATCCCTACCCTGTTATCGGCGCGCATTTCTTACGATATCGCGTCCCAGCAGCTTGAATCTGCAGCGATTTGCGCACGGGTCCATCGCTTGCACCCGGTCGAAACATGTCGCTCGAGAGCACGGCCCGCATCAATCACCTGACGCGCACGATCGTCGGCTGCGGAATCAAGGTGCACCGAGTGTTCGGTCCCGGCCTTCTGGAAACGCCATACCATCTCGCGCTTGCGATGGAACTCAGGACCGCTAATCTGCCCTTTCAAGTTGAGGTTCCGTTGGAGGTCGAGTACCAAGGACGAAATCTAGGCGCCGGGTACAGGATGGACTTTGTCGTCGACGACACAGTCGTCATCGAGGTCAAGGCGATTGAGCGCCTGTTGCCGATTCATCGACAGCAATTGATCACGTACCTGAAACGGTCCGGCTATCCCGCGGGCTTGTTGATCAATTTCAATGTTCCGTTGCTGAAGGATGGCGTCATTCGAGTGCTGAACGACAAGCCCCGAACGAAAGAGGGTGACGATGAATCGGCTGGTCGAGACGCCGGCCAAGGGCCGGCGTCGTGAGTGAGCGAGGTCGTCGTTCGTAAGCCCCCACCACATCTCACTGGGCTTACGATCGACGGCCTCGCTCACTCACGCCGCGCGAAGCGCGGCTCGACCAGCGCAACCCTTCGTGTGCTTCGTGCGCTCCGTGCTGAAGCTCCGTGGTCTCAAGTGGCTACCTTGGTCTCAGCGCTCGCTACTTCAGTTCGTACAGGCGGACCGGGTGACCGTTCCACTTACTCGAGATCAGCAGCTTCAAACGGGGCTGCGCCTGGACGCGATCGAGGAGCGTGCCGCAGCCATCGTTGTAGAGAGCGCAGTTGACCGTCACGTGCGTCACGCCGCGCGCGCGCAGGGCGTCGAGCGTATTCCCGCCGGGAAACGGCCCGATCGATTTCTCGAAGTCGTCCTGGTCCGGCGGCGTGTGGCCGCTGTAGCCGTTCACCATGTTGGTCCAGTGCCACAGCGAGAAATACAAGTAGGGGACGTTGGGCGTGAAGGCGCGTGGAACACCCCCGAGCGGAAACTCGGCGAGCACTGCGTTCGGATCGCCACTCACGGTGCTATAGATGGGCGGCGGCTCGAGCCATACCGGCACCAATCGCAGCAGCGGCCGCAGATCGAGCGCGATCGCAACCGAGAGCGCACCGACAATGGCGGCAGCGATCGCCGGCGAGCGTCCGCTTACGAGACGACGGACCGCAAAGCCGGCGAGTACCGCCAGCGAGAGGCCAACCAGCACGCTACACCGTGCCGGCACGCGCAACCCCCGGACGAACGGCAGCCACTCGTACAAGACCGGATAGAACACGCTGTTGAAGCCGCGCGAGATCTCGAACGCGAACACCAAGCCCACGGCGTACACCACCCGCGTCAGCCCGAGCGGCGGAATCAACGCGAGCGCCGCCAGGGCCAGAATCATCACGCCTGGGAAGAGGGCGCGCTCGGGTTGACGGCCGGGCAGCGACCGCTCGCCCCACATGGCGCTTCGCGGATGCGCGCGCAGATAATCCGCCGCGGTCGCGCTGTAGTACGCCACGGTCTCCGGGTCGCGATCGCCCAGTCTCGCCGCGCTGTATGTGCGCGCCAACGGCCACGCCAGCGCCAGCGCAATGACGCCACCGGCGATCGCGGGAACGAGAAGACGGCGAATCGACGTGCGGCGCAGCAGGCTCTCGATCGAAAACACGACCGCCGCGTAGAGCGTGAAGAACACCGCGTAGTACAGCGAGCAGTACAGCTGCCCCGCCGCCAGCAGCCCCGCGCCGATTCCATCGCGCACTCGAGGCGTCGACGCAAGCCGATGGAGCGCCAGCAGCGCGAGCGGCATGCAATACGTCATCTGCAGCTCGAAGTGGCTGTAGTGCTCGAAGCGGTACGGATAGAACCCGAACAACAGCGCCGACACGAATGCCGACGCTGGAGAACCCGTCAGTTGCTCGACCAGCACGTAAATCGCCAGTCCCGACGCCACGAAGCTGAGCACCAGCACCAGGTTGTACACGTACACCGGATGCCCGCCGAGCAGCACGAACGGCAACGTGGTCAACGCTGGCAACAGCATCGAGTCCGAATACGTCAGCGTGAGCGGATGGGGATAGAAGATGTTGGGGCTGAACAGCGGCCGCGGATCGCCCTGCAGCTTGTGCAGCACCCAGCCAGAACGCCAGATCGAGAACAGGGGATCACCGAGATCGGGCACGGCATCCATGCGTTGCAGCTGTGGAAACAACAGTACCGCGGCGAAACCGCACAACCCGATCGTGGCCGCTGTCCGGCGGCGCCACCGCCTCGAGGGATCGAGCGGCGCTGGTTCGTCGCGCCGCGAATCGTAGACGCGGTCGCGGTAGTGCGCGATCACTCCGCCCACCCCGGCGAATGGCCGCGTGCGCCGATCGACGATGAGCCGCAGGGCGACGACCGCGGCAACCGCAAGCAGAGCGCGATCGACGCTCCGCGCCGTGATCCGCGCGCCGGCGACTCGGAACACACCGCCGCCCGTCAGAGCAATCGCGACCGATACCGCAGCGAAGAACAACGCGAGCCAGTCGAGGACGAGTGAGATGCGGGGACGCGGCGCCATGTAGAGGTCGTCGGCGACGACCGCGCCTTGGATTCTATCGTGATCGCAAACCCAGGGCGCGTTCTTCGACCCGAATGCGAGCCACGAGGATGCCGGCGAAGATCAGCGTCGCAAGGGTGCCGGCGAGGGGCGCGTGGGCCAATAGTCCATAGCCGACCAACTCGCCCATCACGCCGATGTAGTTCGGATGCCGCAGAAAGCGATACGGTCCCTTGGCCACGAGCGTGGATCGCGGCGGCACGACCACCCGAAACGTCCAACGCCGGCCGAGCGTGACGATTGCCCAGTATTTGATAGCCTTGGCCGCCACGAACACGGCCGCACCGGTGAGCACGAGCGCGCGCGACGGCACGCCGCGCACCCATCCTTCCGCGAGCATCGCCAGGAACGACGCCGGATAGGCAATCTGCATCACCGCGAACACGTCGTCGGCAGGCTCAATCGCCCCTGCCGCGAGCAGCGCGCGGTAGTTCGCCGCCGAGCGGCGCGCCTCGACCAGCATCGGCACGAACGCCACCGCCAACAGCACACCGAGATACAGCGGCGTCGTCACTGCCGTCCGACGTCGCCCGCGAAGTGAATCAGGCGCGCGAGGATCCACGGAGCAGCGTTCGCGCCTATGCCGGCGACGCGAACGGCGGCGGGAGAGCCGACGAGCGAACGCAGCGCGCGATTGAAGCGCCATTTCGCCGCGAACTCGCGCGCCCGGGCCCGATCGAGCGAGTCGTTGAAGTCCAAGGGGTCGCGGCGATCGAGCAGCGCGAGCGCCGAGCGCGCCGCCAGCTCGGCGCCCTTGAACGCGAACCGCAACCCATCGCCGGTCATCGGGTCGACAAATCCCGCGGCGTCGCCGGCCAGCAGCAGGCCAGGCGCCGAGGCACGAGCGTTGGTGACCGCGAGCGGACCGAGACAGACGGGACGACTCAACAGGCGCGCACGAGCGAATCGAGAGCGCAACAGCGGGTCGGTCCGAAGCGAAGATTGAAGCAGGGTCGCGGGATCGCGGAGCGCGATGCGGTCGGCGGTCACCACGCACGCGTTCGTGAGTCCGCCCGGCATCGGGGCAATGCCGATATAGCGGCCGCGTCGAATGTGCATCTCGCCAAACACTTGAACCTCGGAGCCGGCAGCACGGAGTCCTGCATCCCCCTCAGCCGCGACATCCGAGAAATAGCCGCCCACGGCCCATCGTCGCGGGCCACGAGCATGCGACGACAGGCGCAGGGCACGGGCCAGGCGCGACGCCGCGCCGTCAGCAGCGATCACCACGCGCGCCGGCATGCAGAGGTCGCGTCCGCTTGGATGGCGCACGCGCAACCCGACTACGCGGCCGTGCGCGAGCTCCGGCTCGTGCACGAGCACGCCTTCCTCGATCTCGACGCCTTCCCGTCGCGCCGCGCCCACCAGCGCCGCGTCGAGCGCGCACCGTCGCAGTGCCCGCCCTTCAACGTTGTCGGGATAGCGGCCGGCGCAGCGCACGCCTGAACCGTCGGTGACGATCATTCCGTGCACCGGCAGCGCGCCGGCGGTGATGTGGGCAAGACCGAGCCGCCCGAGGATGGCCATCGCCCCGGGATTCACCGTATCACCGCACAGCTTGTCGCGAGGAAACCGCGCTCGATCGAGGACCCGCACGCCAACGCCCGCACGAGCGAGCACGATCGCGGCGACCGTGCCGGCCGGACCTGCTCCGCTCACGAGCACGTCAATCACTGCCAGTGCGCCTCAGCCTTGCTGTCGTGGTCGAGTGGTGCGCCGTCGGAACGTGGTCGTGACGAGTGGGCACGGCCAAGGACGATCGCGCTGTTCTTCGAGCCGAAGCCGAGACAATTGCAGAGTGCCGCTTCGATCTCGACGCGGCGCCCGGCATTGGGGATGAAATCGAGGTCGCACTCCGGATCGGGATCGGTGTGGTTGATGGTCGGCGGCAGAAAGCCATCGCGCAACGCGAGCGCGGCGGTCACGATGCCGGCCGCGCCGCTGGCGCCCTGCGGATGGCCGATCATCGATTTGGTCGACGACCCGGGCACGCGGTCCGCGATGCCTCCAAACACCCTTCGAACACATCGCGACTCGACGGCGTCGTTGAGCACCGTCGAGGTGCCGTGATAGTTGACGTAGCCGATTTCCTCGAGTGGCCGGCCCGAGCGCTCGATCGCCAGCCGCATCGCGCGCACGATCTGTTCGCCGTCGGGATCCATCTGGACGCGATGGTAGGCGTCGCACGTCGAGCCGTGACCATCGATGGTCGCGTAGACCCGCACGCCCCGGGCGCGGGCCCGGTCTTCGCGTTCCAGCACCAGCATCCACGCGCCTTCACCAAGCACGAAGCCGTCACGCCCGGCATCGAACGGCCGCGACGCCGCCGCCGGCATGTCGTTGTAGCGCGTGGCCACCGCGCGCATCTTCGAGAACCCGAAGATCATGCCGGGCGTGACACAGGCGTCGGCGCCGCCCGTCAACATCACGTCGGCTTCGCCGCTGCGAATCAGCGACGCCGCATACGAGATCGCGTCGGTCGAGCTCGTGCACCCGGTGGACACCACGTGGCTGACGCCGTGCAGCTCCAGCGCAATCGACACTTCGCTCGAGATCATGCCGACGATGGAGACCGGAATCGCGTACGGCGTCACGCGCTTCCAGCCGTCGGTGAAGAACTCGTGGTATTGATGCTCGGCGACGTCGATGCCGCCGGCGCCGCTGCCCACGAGCACGCCGGCACCAGGCTCGGCCAGCCGCAGCCCGGCGTCGGACCACGCCTCGGAGGCGGCGATCACGGCAATCAGCGACGCCCGCGAATAGCGCCGCGGGTCGGGGCGGCCGTTGCGGTCGGGCGCCGACGTCGCGCGCTCGCCGATCGAGACGGCGTCGGCAATCGTCACCGGCGGGACGGCCGCGGCCACGGTGCAGCCGTAGGGCGAGGCGTCGAAGTCAGTGATTGCGCGCGTGGCGCTGCATCCGCGGCGCACGTGTTGCCAGAACCGCTCCCGCCCCACGCCGTATGGCGAGACGACGCCGATGCCGGTGATGGCGACTGTCATGGACCTTATAATACGTGCCGACCCGCATCCTAACAGCCGCGGCCGACGCGCCTGGAAAACGCCTTACGAAAATCCCCGCGGGCGTGATGTCCGCCTCCGCCTTCGAGCTACAGCGGACGAGTCCACAAATGCCTGAGCGCGAGCGTGGTGCCTTCACAATTGCCTGGGCCGGCACGCTTGCGTTCGCCGTGTCGCTTCTCTGGTTCGTCTACTCCTACTCGGTGCGATTCACCGATCCATTGGCTGGCGTTGCCAGCGGTGTGCCAGCCGGCGAAGAGGCCCTGAACGGCAACTCGACCGCGGCGCCGATCGTGGTCAATCTTCTACTGTTCACGCTGTTCGCCGTTCATCACAGCGTGCTGGCGCGGCCTCGCATCAAAGGGTACGTCACCGCGGTCATCCCTCCGGAACTCGAGCGGTCGTCGTACACCTGGGTCGCGAGCGCGTTGTTCGCCGCGGTTTGTTGGTGGTGGCAGCCGGTGCCAGGAACCTTGTACCGACTCGACGGTAGTCTGAGGCTGATCGCTTACCTGGTCCAGGCGGTGGGCCTGGTACTGACCATCCATGCGTCGCGCCTGCTCGACGTCCTGGATCTGTCCGGCGTGCGTGCCGTCGAGCGGGCCGCCGGCGCGCAACCAGCGCAGCGCCACGTTCCGCTCAAGACCACTGGCATCTACGCCCTGGTCCGTCACCCGCTCTACTTCGCGTGGGCGTTATTCGTGTTTGCGACGCCGGACATGACCGCCACGCGGCTGACGTTCGCAACCGTGAGCACGCTCTACTTGATGCTGGCGATTCCGCTCGAGGAGCGCGCGCTCGTCGACACGTTTGGCCCTGCTTATGACGAGTATCGCCGGCGCGTCCGCTGGCGGATGATCCCGGGCTTGTTTTGATCGCCCGTCCCGTGCCAGGCCTCATACAACGCGAGTGATAGACTGAGACCAACACGCATGGCGGACGAAGCCCAACCCAACCTTCCCTCGGAACTTCCCGTCGTTCCTCTCCGCGGCGCCGTGGTGCTTCCGATGACGGTGTCGCCGCTCGGCGTGAGCCGGACGCTCTCGGTCGAGGCCGTGAACCGGGCGCTCGCGGGAGACCGGATGATCCTCGCGCTGCTGCAGCTGAACGAGGCCGACGAGCCGGCGCCGGACGATCTCTACCGCGTCGGCACCGTCTGCATCATCCGGCAGATGGCCAAATCTCAGGGCGGTATGCGCGTGCTGGTCGAAGGCATCGCGCGGGCACGGGCGGAGTTCCTGCAGATCGACCGCGGCGTCGTGCAGGCGCTGGTCAAGCCGCTCAAGGAGCGGGCGGTCAAGGGCATCGAGATCGACGCGCGCGTCCGGCGGCTGCA
>Ga0075421_100006328_pt1 | contig 14429 bp, 17 predicted proteins | sample SoiMetdeltSBSDD5_FD_75292 | JGI IMG/M metagenome (GOLD analysis project Ga0075421, IMG submission 75292) | Bulk soil microbial communities from a Populus tree surrounding site in Tennessee, USA - Soil MetaG P. deltoides SBSDD5 | ecosystem: Environmental > Terrestrial > Soil > Tree plantation...
CAGGGCATGACCATGGTGCCCCTGGAGCTCTACTTCAATGCGCGCGGCCGGGCCAAGCTGCGGTTGGCGCTGGCGCAGGGCAAAAAACTGCACGACAAGCGGGCTGACGTCGCCAAGCGCGACTGGAACCGGCAGAAGGCGCGTTTGCTGCGCGAAAAGGGCTAACGCCGGTGGCCGCGGCGCCCAGCTCTTCGGCCGAAGCGCTACTGGAGATCGAGCACGCGGCTGTCCGATCCTGGCCGGCGCTGGAGACCGCCGAGGTCGACGGCTGGCTGTGGCGATACGCATCGGGCGGATCGCTGCGGGCAAACTCGGTTGCCGCCTTGCTATTCACCGGCAGCGATGCCAATGCCGCCATCACCGCTGTCGAGCAGCTTTACCAAGCAAAACATGCACCCTGCCGCTTCACCGTATCGGACGTGAGTGTGCCGGCCGATCTCGACAAGCTGCTCGTCAATCGCGGCTACGACCGTGGCCAGGACCATGTGACGATGACCAAGGACATCGCCGGCAGCACGCTCCCGCTCCCTGCTGACGTCGCTGTTATGCGCGAGCCGACGCCCGAGTGGCTCGACATCTACCTGGGCGGCCTCAACGGCGATCGCCGCGCGGCGGCCCCGCGCATACTCGCCGGCCTGCCGCCCCAGCGCAGCTACTTGGCGTGCGGCCGCACCGGCCGTTTGCTGAGCTCGGGCCTGACGGTCGTCGACGGCGCCCTCGCCTCGGTGCAATGCATGGCAACGCTCCCGGCCGCGCGCCGGCAGGGCGGCGCCCGTGCCGTGCTGCAGGCCATCGAAGCGCATGCGCGCGCTGCGGGCTGCCACCGCCTGTATCTGCAGGCCGAGGCCGCCAATACCGCAGCGGTGGCGCTCTATCAGGGCTTTGGCTTCCACATCGCAGGCAGATACCATGTGCGCAGCAAGCGCTGAGACGAGAAGCCTGTGATGCCGACGGCGAACCAACCGAACCTGCTTGACGTCGACTGGTCGAAGATCCCGTCTCCTAAGGACGACGGCGGCGCTCGTCATCTGCAGGGTATGCTGGTGCCGGACGTGCTGCTTGCGGCCACCGACGGCTCGCACGTGAGCCTGGCCAAGGTTGCCGGACGGGTCATCGTATTTGCCTATCCCCGCACCGGCGAGCCCGGCAAAATCGCGCTCGTCGACGACTGGGACCTGATCCCGGGCGCACGCGGGTGCACGCCACAGACGTGCGCGTTCCGCGACCTGTACAAAGTGCTGATCGAGGCCGGTGCCGCGCGCGTGTTCGGCCTGTCGACGCAGGACAGCGCCTACCAGCGCGAAGCCGCCGAGCGGCTGCACCTGCCCTTCCCGCTGCTGTCCGACGCGAAGCTGATGCTGGCCAGCGCTTTGCGGCTGCCCATCATGCACGTGGCCGGACATGCGCTCATCAAGCGGCTCGCCCTGGTCATCGACGACGGTGGCATCACCAAGGTCTTCTACCCGGTCTTCCCACCGGACCGCAATGCCGGCGACGTGCTCGCCTGGCTGCAACAGAACCAATGCGCATGACCGCGCAGTCCGCGACCCTCGCCGATGACGGCGCAGCCCGTCACTTGAAGCGCGGCCGGCGCCTGCCGCACATCGCGCTGCCGACCACGGGCGGCGGCCAGGTCAGCTTTGCCAACCTGCCGGGCCGCACCGTTGTCTACTGCTATCCCTGGACCGGGCGACCCGGCCTGCCCAATCCACCGGGCTGGGACGATATCCCCGGCGCGCACGGCTCTACGCCCGAGACAGAGGGGTTCCGCAATCTGCATGTCGGCTTCCAACAAGTGGGGGCTACCGTGTTCGGGCTGTCCACCCAGCCCAGCGACTATCAGCAGGAACTCGCACGACGCCTCGATGTGCCATTCGAGCTGGTCAGCGATGTCGATTTCGAGCTGACCAGGGCGCTATCGCTGCCGACCTTCGAGACGGGCGGCGTCACCTACCTCAAGCGCCTGACGTTGTGCCTGAACGACGGCTGCATCGAGCGCGTCTACTACCCGATCGCGCTGCCTGCCGCGCACGCGCGCGAGGTGTGCGCCTACCTCGGCATGAGCCACCGCACGCTTTAGTTGCTCGCGGTCCGTGCGTCCAAATGGGCGCGAATGGCGGCAAACACGTCGCGGAACATCTGACGCGTCAGGCGGCCGGTGTTGGTGTTGTAGCGCGAGCAGTGAAAGCTATCGAACAGCACCAACGGCTCGCGCACCCTGTGCCGCGCCCCATGCGCAAACGCAAAGGCGGCCTTGCGCGCCGCAAACGCAGCCAGCGTGCTGTCGTGAGCGATGCGCCCGAGCGCCAGAATCGCGCGCGCGCTGGACGTGGCCGCAAGCCGGCTTGCCAGGAAGGCCCGGCAGGTGCCGATCTCGAGCGGCGTCGGTTTGTTCTCGGGGGGCACACAGCGCACCGCATTCGTGATCAGGCAGTCGAGCAACTCAAGGCCATCGTCCGGGCTGGCAGCATAGCGGCCGCGCGCGAACCCGAAGTCCAGCAAAGTCTCGTAGAGCAGATCGCCTGCATAGTCGCCCGTGAAAGGCCGGCCGGTGCGGTTGGCCCCGCGCAACCCAGGAGCCAGTCCGACCACGATCAGTCGCGCGTGCTGGTCGCCGAACGAGGGCACCGCCCCGTTGAACCAGGACGGCTCGCTGGTCGCATTGGCCGATCGGAATGCGACCAGGCGAGGGCACAGCGGACAGTGGCGGGGGGCCTCAGCCGGGACAACGGGGCGCATGCCTGAGCCTCGGCGCTATGCCGCCAACGGCACTGATCGAACGGCAAATCTACGGGTTGCCGTCCTCGTCTTCGTCGGGGAAATCGAGCGCCGTCGGAGCTGGCGCCGGCCGCCGGCCGCGCACGGCGGCCTCCCTGGGCTCGCGCACGGGACGCGAAGCTGGGTCGCGGCACACCTGGTCTTCCAGATCTGCCAGGTCGATGAACTGGTCGGCCTGGCGGCGCAGCTCGTCCGCCACCATCGGCGGCTGGGTCTGCAACGTGGAGATCACGCTCACCCGGCGCCCTTGCGATTGCAGCGCCGCCACCAGGGCGCGGAAATCGCCGTCGCCGGTAAACAGCACGACGTGATCCAAGTGCTCGACCAGGCGCATGGCATCGACGCACAGCTCGATGTCCATGTTGCCCTTGATCTTGCGCCGCCCAAACGAGTCCGTGAACTCCTTGGTCGGCTTGGTGACCATGGTGTAGCCGTTGTAGTCGAGCCAATCGACCAGCGGACGGATCGAGGAGTATTCCTGGTCTTCGGCCAGCGCCGTGTAGTACAGCGCCCGCACCAGTTGCCCCTTGCTGCGAAACAAGGCCAGCAACCGCTTGTAGTCTATGTCGAAGCCGAGCGCTTTCGCGGTCGCATACAGGTTCGCGCCATCAATAAAGAGCGCAATGCGCTCCGTGGGGTAAAAATGCATCCGGTTACCTTCAGCAGAAAAGCCGCGCGCCTCCGCAAATGGAGGCCGCTGACTGGTCAGACCAGTTTGATCTTTGACACTACAATAACCGGAACGGCAGAAAAGCCAAGCAAGAACCGCGTGCATGTGTGCAACGCAGCTATGACTAGTTGCATACAGTTAAAGAATAACCGGTGGCAATCGATGCTAATATACAAGCATATGCCAGTCATTTGCAGGTAAGATGGCACCTGGACGAACCATCCTTCTGGGCATTGGCTCAAATTTGCCCGGAGCTTGGGGTCCTCCGCAGGCAACTCTTGCTCGGGCACGCGCTCAACTTACTGAAGCTGGTCTTCGTATCTTGGGATTTTCGTCGCTGTACATGACAACCCCGGTCGGCCTCGGCCGACAACCAGCCTACCTCAACGCCGTTGTCATGGTTGAGGGGCGCATGGCCCCGACCGCCCTGCTCAGAACCCTCAAACGCATCGAGCGCAACGCCGGGCGCCGGTTAGGCCGCCACTGGGGGCCGCGCCAACTGGACATCGACATTCTGGATTTCGGGGGCCGGCAGATCGGCAATCCACGCGGACGCCGGGCACGCGGGCAATTGCTGCTGCCGCACCCGGAAATGCACCGGCGGGCGTTCGTGCTACTCCCGCTGCGCGAGATTGCGCCCGGCTGGCGCCATCCACGCCTGGGAGTGACGGCATCGGTCTTGCTGGCCCGGCTCAGGCGCCACGAGCGTGCCGGTGTGCGCCGACTGCTTGATTCTCCAGCCAGAACGTGCGACAAGCAGCGCAAATGAGGCCGCGCCCGGAAGCTAGGATTTCCGGAGCGCATTTTTGCATGCTTGGCGTGCATTCTCCACCGAGAGGGATCAACGCATGGCGCGCGTAACCGTCGAAGATTGCGTCGACAAGGTGCCGAACCGTTTCGAGCTGGTGTTGTTGGCCGCGCACAGGGCGCGCTCGATCGCCAACGGCTCGCAAGTCACGGTCGACCCGGACAACGACAAGAACCCGGTGATCGCGCTGCGCGAGATCGCCGATCAGACCATCCCGCCGGACGACATGCGCGAGGGCCTGATCCACTCCATCCAGAAGAACGTCGAAGTCGACGAGCCAGAGGCTGCCGCGGCCCCGTCGCTGCCCCAGGACCGCCGCCCGACGCTCGGCCGCGACGACCAGTCCAGCGACACGGTGGTCGATGTCATCACCGAGGAGCAGCTGCTGCGCGGCATGGAGAGCCTGACGCCAACCGAGCCATCGGCCAACGGCGGCGGACGCGGCTGACGCAGCGCTGAGCGGTCTTGCGCAGACCGGAGGTTTTCTGACGCGCCCACAAGCTCATATCTTGACCCCTAGGCTGGTCTTGACCCCTAGGCTGGCCTTGACCTCTAGGTTGGGTAGAGATGAGACGACCGCGCCGATGCGGATGCGAGGCGTGCCATGATGCGCCAGTACGAGTTGGTCGACCGGGTCCTGAAGTACGACCCAGGCGCCGACGAGGCCCTGCTCAATCGCGCATACGTCTACGCCATGAAGGCGCACGGTCACCAGAAGCGTGCGTCGGGCGATCCGTTCTTCTCCCACCCGCTCGAAGTCGCGGCCATTCTCACCGAGCTGAAGCTCGATGATGCGACCATTTCCGCCGCCCTGCTGCACGACGTCATCGAGGACACTGACGTCACACGCGCCGAGATCGACCAGAAGTTCGGCAAGGAGATCGGCGCCCTCGTCGACGGCCTGACCAAGATCAAGAAGCTCGACCTCGTCACCAAGAAGGCCGAGCAGGCCGAGAATTTCCGCAAGCTCCTGGTCGCTATTTCCAGCGACATCCGCGTGCTGCTGATCAAGCTGGCGGATCGACTGCACAACATGCGCACTCTTGAGCACATGCGCCCGGAGAGCCGCAGGCGCGTATCGGAGGAGACGCTCGAGATCTACGCACCGCTGGCGGGCCGCATGGGCATGCAGGGCATGCGCGAAGAGCTGGAGGCTCTGTCCTTCAAATGGGGCAACCCCACCGCCTATCAGGCCGTGCTCGACAAGCTCGAGGACATCCACAAGCGCAACTCCGGTCTGGTCGAAGAGATCAGCTCCGCCTTGAAGAACAAGCTCGCCGAAGCCGGGCTACGAGCCGAAGTATATGGCCGCGAGAAGAAGGCGTTCTCGATCTGGCGCAAGATGGAGAACCGACAGATCTCCCTGGAGCAGCTGTCGGACATCTACGGCTTTCGCATCGTCGTGCGCGACATCGACGCTTGCTACCGGGCGCTCGGCATCGTGCACGCCGCCTGGCGCGCGGTGCCAGGTCGCTTCAAGGACTACATCTCGACGCCCAAGCAGAACAACTACCAGTCGATCCACAGCACCATCGTCGGCCCGCGCCATCAGCGCGTCGAGTTGCAGATCCGCACGGAGGAGATGCATCGCGTCGCCGAATACGGCGTTGCGGCCCACGCCATCTACAAGGACGGCCTCGATCGCGCGCAGAATGGTGCGGCCCTGAACGGCAGCGCCACAGGCGCCCAGTTCAAGGAGAACCCCTACATCTGGCTGCGGCGCCTGGTCGACACCCTGCTGGAAGGCGATAACCCGGAAGAATTCCTCGAGCACACCAAGCTTGAGCTGTTCCAGGATCAGGTATTCTGCTTCACACCCAAAGGACGCCTGATTGCACTGCCGCATGGCGCGACGCCGATCGATTTCGCCTATGCCGTGCACACCGATATCGGCAACTTCTGTGTCGGCGCGGTGATCAACGGACGCCAGCTGCCGCTCACCACCCAGCTCAAGAACGGCGATGAGGTCGAGGTTCTGGTCGCGAAGGGGCAGACGCCACCGGCTGCCTGGGAGCGCATTGCGGTGACCGGCAAGGCGCGCTCCGCCATCCGCCGGGCCAGCCGCGACGCGGTGCGCAAGCAGTATTCGGAGCTGGGTCGGCGCTTGCTCGTCTCGGCGCTACGCAGGATTGATCAGGAATATTCCGACGACAAACTGAAGAAGGGCCTGGCACGCCTGACCCAGAAGTCGATCGATGAAGTGCATGCCGCCGTCGGGCGCGGTGAACTGCCGGTGTCAGACGTAATTCGCACCATGGTGCCGGAAGGCGAGCTTGCGCAGCAGACGGCCAAGCCGCGCAAGCCGACCCGCCGTCCGCGCAGCCAGGGCGAAGAGGGCTGGTTCAACGTCGCCAAGGTGATCGGGCTCAAGTTCCGTTGGCCGGGCAGCGGCACGGGCTCCGAGGAAGCCAAGCAGGCCCAGGTGGTGCCCATCCGCGGTCTGCGCAACGACGTGCCGGTCAAGTTCGAGGAAGGCGGCGCCGTCCCTGGCGACCGCATCGTCGGCGTGCTCGACGGAAAGGAAGGCATTCGCATCTTCCAGATCCACTCACCCAAGCTCAAGGACTACGAACACGAGCGCTGGATTGACGTGACCTGGGATGTCGACCCGGACAATCCCGAGCGCTTTCCTGCCAAGATTTCCGTCACCGCGCTCAACGAACCGGGCACCCTGGCGCAGATCGCGCAGCTGATCGGCGAGGTCGATGGCAACATCGACAATCTTCGCATGATGCGCCGCGCCGCAGATTTCACGGAGATGCTGATCGAGCTGGAAGTGTGGGATCTCGATCACCTCACCCAGATCATCTCCGGTCTGAAAAGCAAATCCGTGGTGAGCAGTGTCGAGCGTGTTTTCAGCTAGGATCGAAGGATGTCCGTGAGATCACACAATTCGCCGTCGCATCTGCGCCTTGGCGTCAACATCGACCACGTGGCGACCATTCGCAATGCGCGCGGCGGCCGCCATCCCGATCCCCTGCGCGCCGCGCATCTGGCCGTGGAAGCCGGCGCCGACGGCATCACTGCGCACCTGCGCGAAGATCGCCGGCACATCTCGGACCAGGACATTGCCCGGCTCAAGCGCGAGCTGACGCGGCCGCTCAATTTCGAGATGGCTGCGACCGACGAGATGTTGGCGATCGCGCTGCGCCACCTGCCGCATGCCTGCTGCCTCGTTCCCGAGAAGCGCGAGGAGCGGACCACCGAAGGCGGCCTCGACGTCGTGCGCGGCGAGAACCACCTGCGTCATTTCATCGAGGCGCTGAAAGGCGCCGGGATCCGTGTGTCACTGTTCATCGAGCCCGATCCGGTGGCGATCGCAGCGTCAGCGCGCCTGGGCGCCGACATCGTCGAGCTGCACACGGGGGCCTATTGTGAGCGCGCGCTGGAAGACGATGCCGCCGGCCTCGCACGCGAATTCGCACGCCTCCGGCTAGCGGCCACGGCCGGGGCGCAGGCCGGCCTGGAGGTGCATGCCGGGCATGGCCTTACCTTCAATACCGTGGGTGCGGTGGCGCGGCTGCCAGAGATCGTCGAGCTCAACATCGGACATTTCCTGATCGGTGAAGCAATTTTCGGCGGCCTAACCTCGGCCATCCAGCGCATGCGTGCCCTTATGGATGCCGCCCGGTCCGAAAGCGCCTCCGCCCCGAGGGCAGCACCCGCGGCGCCATGATCATTGGTCTGGGCAACGACATCATCGACATTCGCCGCATCGAGCAAACCATCGCGCGCTACGGCGATCGCTTCCTTGGGCGTGTCTTCACCGACACGGAGCGCAAGAAATCGGATGGCCGGACGGCCCGCGCCGCCTCCTATGCCAAGCGATTTGCCGCCAAGGAAGCCTGCGCCAAGGCGCTGGGCACCGGGCTGAGGCGGGGCGTGTTCTGGCGGGACATGGGGGTGGTCAACCTGGCATCGGGCCGGCCGACCATGGTTCTAACCGGCGGGGCGGCCGAACAACTGCGGCGCATTACCCCTCTGGGCTATGCCGCCCGTGTGGATCTGACCCTGACAGACGATTTTCCCCAAGCCCAGGCAATCGTTATCATCTCGGCTTTGCCCGAACGATTGGGCTAATACAGCACACCGATTCGCGACATCGGTTGAATTGCAGCGGGCCCCTTAACCCGTTATACGGTGGCTTCAGACGAGGAAGCCGGACGCACACCGGAGCCAGTCGCCTTGGCGTTCTGGCCGCTGCTTCCGCGCCGGAAGTGGCGGAAAGAGAGAGCATGAGCTTGAACACGGACGCCGAGAAAGCGGGGGACAGCGGCTGGCGCGAGACCGTCCGCATCATCGTTCATGCGCTGATCTTGGCGATGATCGTTCGCGTGTTCTTCTACCAGCCGTTCAATATCCCGTCCGGCTCGATGAAGTCGACCCTGCTCGTCGGCGACTACCTGTTCGTTTCCAAGCTGTCCTACGGCTACAGCCGCTACTCGTTCCCATGGAGCATCATTCCGTTCAGCGGCCGCATTTTTGGTGCCGAGCCCAAGCGCGGCGACGTGGCGGTATTCAAGTTGCCGCGTGATAACTCGACGGACTTCATCAAGCGCGTGATCGGCCTGCCGGGCGACGAGATCACCATGCGCAGCGGCGTGCTCTACATCAACGGCCAGGTCGTGCCGAAGGTGCGCAAGGGCGATTTCATCTCGCCGGAGGAGGATCGGCCGATCCCGCGCTACGAGGAGACCCTGCCCAACGGCGTCAAGTACACGGTGCTCGACGCCTCGCCGAACAGCCAATTCGACAACGCCGGGCCCTTCAAAGTCCCCGCCGGCCACTATTTCATGATGGGCGACAACCGCGACAACTCCACCGACAGCCGCGAGCAATCGCCGCGCTACGGGGTTGGCTACGTTCCCTTCGAGAATTTCGTGGGACGGGCCGAGATCATCTTCTTCTCGGCTGCCGTCGATGATCCCAATGCCTTCCGCCTGACCAGCCCATGGACCTGGCCCATGGACATCCGCTGGGGACGGATATTCAGCCTCGTTCGGTAACGGCGTGGCGGCGATCCGCAAGCCCACGGAGCTTGAGGGCCGCCTAGGCTACCGCTTCAAGGATCGCGCCCTCCTCAAGAAGGCGTTGACGCACGCCAGCGTCCGGCAGGCATCCGCCAAGCGGCGCGACAACGAACGGTTGGAATTCCTGGGTGACCGCGTGCTCGGGCTGGCCATCGCCGAGCTGCTGAGCGCGGCCTACCCGACCGCCAGCGAGGGCGAACTCGCGCGCCTTTACAATCGCCTGGTGCGCGGCGGTACCTGCGCCGAGATTGCACGCCAGCTCGATCTTGGCGGATCGCTGGTGTTGAGCGACTCAGAGGCCGGCAGCGGCGGACGCGATAAGGAGACGATCCTGGCGGACGCCTGCGAGGCGCTGCTCGGCGCGATCTTCCACGAGGCCGGCTACGAAAAGGCCCGCGACATCGTGCAACGGCTGTGGGCGGACCGCCTGGAGGCGAGCCTGGTCGATATGGCCGACGCCAAGTCCGCCCTGCAGGAATGGGCGCAAGGCCAGGGTCTCGACTTGCCCGACTATGTGGAAATCGCGCGCGAAGGCCCTGATCACGCACCCCGTTTCACGTCCGAGGTGCGCATCAAGACCAAGAAGCCGGCGCGCGGCGAAGGTGCCAGCAAGCGCGCGGCCGAGCAGGCGGCGGCCACCACCTTGCTGGCGCGCGAAGGTCTATGGAAGCTCGGCAAGAAATGAGCGAACCCGTCCAGGATGCGAGCGACACGCGGTGCGGCTTCGTCGCCGTCATCGGCGCCCCCAACGCCGGCAAGTCGACGCTGGTGAATGCCCTGGTCGGCGCCAAGGTGTCGATCGTCAGCCACAAGGTGCAGACGACGCGCATGCCGATCCGTGGCATTGCCATCGAGGGCAAGAGCCAAATCGTTTTCATCGACACGCCGGGCATCTTCAAACCGCGCCGGCGGCTCGACCGCGCCATGGTGCATGCCGCCTGGGGCGGGGCCGGCGACGCCGATCTGGTGGTGATGCTGATCGACGCCGCCAAGGGCACATCCGAGGAGGTCGAGGCGATCCTCGGCAAGCTCAAGGACATCAAGACCAAACCGCTGCTTGCCCTTAACAAGGTCGATCGTGTGAAGAAGGAGCAGCTGCTCGAGCAGGCGAGCGATCTCAACGCGCGCATCCCATTCGCCGCCACCTTCATGATCTCGGCGCTGAACGGCAGCGGCGTGGCCGACCTGAAGCGCTACCTCGCTGCCCACGTTCCGCCCGGCCCCTGGCACTATCCGGCCGATGAAATCTCCGACGCGCCGTTGCGCCTGATGGCCTCCGAAATCACCCGCGAAAAGATGTATGAGCGGCTGCACGAGGAACTGCCCTATCAGGCAACCGTGGAAACCACGGACTGGAAGGAAAAGAAGGACGGCGTACGCATCGAGCAGACCATCTTCGTGGCTCGCGACAGCCAGCGCAGCATCGTGCTCGGCAAGGGCGGCAGCATGATCAAGCAGCTGTCCATGCAGGCGCGCAAGGAGCTCGCCGAGATCCTCGAGAAGCCGGTGCACCTGTTCCTGTTCGTCAAGGTGCGCGAGGGTTGGGAGGACGACCCCGAGCGCTACCGCGAGCAGGGGCTCGACTTTCCTAAGGATTAGCCTTGAGGCGGCGCAGGCTGGCCTCGCGCCAGGCAATGTAGAAGGAGCTGCCAAATACAATGGCGGCTCCCACCCAGGTAAGGAAGTCCGGCACCTCGGCAAAGAAGATGATGCCGAGGAAGGTCGCCCACACCAGCTTCAGGAAGTCGAACGGCATCAGGGCCGTCATGTCACCCTGCTTGAGTGCCTCGGTGACCGCAAACTGGCCGATCGTGCCGACGACGCCGATGAAGACCAGCCAGACCCACATGTCGACGCTCGGCATCTGCCAGACGAGCAGGGCCGGTATCAACGTCAGAGGCGTCAGCAGCACGGTCACGTAGGCGGCGATGGTGCGGCTCGACTCGGTGCGGCCCAGCACCTTGATGTCGACCATCGCCACGCTCCACAACACGGAAGAGAACAGGATCAGCAGCGATCCCAGGTCGAGCACCTGCAGCCCCGGCCGCAAGATGACCAGGGCGCCGAAGAAACCGAGGAAGATCGCCGTCCAGCGCCGCCAGCGAAACACCTCGCCCAGGAACAGCGCGCTGAACAGCGCCGCAAACAGCGGGGCGGTGAAGGAGAGTGCCGTGGCGCGCGCAATCGGCGTCATCGACAGCCCGACGAAGAACGCGATCATGGAGAAGGCGTTGAGGCAGGCTCTGAAGACGTGCAGCTTGAGTTTCTCGGTGTAGAACAGGCGCGGCCCATAACGTGCCAGAACCGGCGCGATCACGATCAGGCCGAACAGGTTGCGAAAGAAGGCGACCTCGATCCCGGACATCCTCTGCGTGACGTAACGGATGGCTGTGTGCATGGCTGCGAACAGGAGCGTCGCCAGCACCATCAATAGGCAGGCCCGCACAACGGGGGAGAGCCGTCGGAAGCTTCTCGATATTGGATTGGCGCGCAGAAGCGCGAAGAACCGCCGCATGTCCCCGAGCCCTACCGCCTTCGCGGCACCTCAACAAGATCGCACAGGGTGCGGCAGTTGTGCAGCAAACGCATGCAGATCCTTGCGCACTTGTCTGCAACAGAGCCTTTCGGCGAGGACAATCGCGCGCTAAACCCTTGATCATGCAGTGGTCCGACGAAGGGGTGATCCTGAGCGTGCGCGCGCACGGCGAGGCCGGCGCGGTGCTGGAGGCGTTCACGCGCGAGCACGGCCGCCATCTCGGCCTGGTGCACGGCGGCCGATCGCGCAAGCTGCGGCCCATCCTCCAGATCGGCAATCACGTCGACGCCGAATGGAAGGCGCGCCTCGCCGACAACCTCGGCCACTTCACCGTCGAGCTGCGAAAGGGCTTTGCCGCGCAGGTGATGGATCATCCTAGCGCGCTTGCGGCCATGACCTCCATCGCCGCCCTAGCCCGACTGCTGCCCGAACGCGACCCGCATCCGAACCTGTTCGAGGTCACACTGTTCGTACTGGGCTTTCTCGACGATGCGCACGTCTGGCCGGCCCTGTTGGTGCGCTGGGAGCTGGTGCTGCTGGAGGAGCTAGGCTTCGGTCTCGATCTTGCCACCTGCGCCGCAACTGGCCGCAGCGAGCACCTCATCTACGTTTCGCCCAAATCGGGACGCGCTGTGTCCGGCGAGGCCGGCGAGCCCTACAAAGACCGCCTACTGGCCCTGCCAGCCTTCCTACGCGGCAAGCCTGCAGGAGACGTCACGCGACAGGATGTGGAGGCTGGATTCGCGCTCACCGGGCATTTCCTGGGGGCTCGGGTGCTGCAGCCGCGCGGACTGGAGATGCCGGAGGCCCGCGTCCGCCTCATGTCTTATCTTCGGCGGAATGCTTGAGTTCATTGCGAGCCTATGCTGCCACTGGGCATGCATGAGAGGTGAGTGATGGCTTCCGTCAGCATTGCAGCCATGGGGCAGCGTCCCGACCTGACGCTAGCCGCGTTTGGCGTCGTGTCGGGCATCCTATCGGCCACGCTGGGCTTCATGTTCGAGCCCGAATGGCTCAAGCCGGTCGCCAACCTGTTCTGGCTGGAGCCTGGCATGGTGCCGATCGGCGTGTTTTACGGGGTTGCCCTCGGCCTCGGCATCGCGTTGTGCACCGGACGGCAATGGGCCGCACCACTCACGCTAGTTGCCACCATGATTGCGTGGAGCGCCGCCATCCACGTCGCCATCGCCGTCGTCAAACTAGGTGATGGCACTCCGGACGCACCGCGCAATCTGTTGGCCGGCGTAGCGGCGGGTGCCGTCGGTGCTGCGTTGACACATATCGGCGTGACACCCCTCGCGGCAGGGCTGCGCCGCTTTGCCAGCTTCGGCCTTACCACCTTGGCCGGTACGCTGTGTGGCACGCTCTATGGCCTGGAAGAGATGCATGTCATTCCGGCGCGCACACTCTACATCGTCTGGCAGCCAGCAGTCGCATGGTGCGTCGGCCTGGCCATCGCGGGTTCGCCGGCTGTGTTGGCCTCGGGCGCTACTTCCGTACCACGTCGACCTTGAACGCGTCACTCGCCGAGCCGGTTAGGACATAACGATCGCCATTGCGCGGCTCGAACCTCCTTTGCGCCGTCTGCACGCCATCGAAGCCGAGCTGCTGCAGGCTGCAATCCGCATGCGTTGCGATCGCACGCGGAGGCAAATCGTGCGCACGCGAACCCAGATGGTAGCGCAAGGTGAAGCCTGAGCGGTTCTCGATCCGGAAGCTCACCTTCAGCGCCTCCGGCCGCCCGAATAATTGCACCGAAATGAACTTTGGATCGCGGTCCGGAGCACGCACGACAGCGACGCCGATGTCGGTGGCAGCCGCCTGCAGCAAATTGGCGCGATGGCCGGGCGACTCCTTCCAGCCATTCAGCACGTGTCCGGCGAGCTGGCGGGTCTGGAAACCGCGGCTGTCGAGATTGAGCGCAAGGTTCTCAGCCACCAGGCAATAACGGTAGCCCTGCGCCGTCGCTCGTTGCGCGGGCTCCCGGCCATCGGCCTCGTGCGCGAACTTGCCGGTCCTGGCGAGATACTCCGCAAACGCCCGGGCCGCCGCGGTGAGGGCGGCATTCGGCTTGACGTCGCCCAGCTTGTTGTCCTTGCGGAACGCGTTCGTCATCTCGACGATGGCCATCTCGGTCTGTGGCAAATCAGGCAGGTTGGGCACGGAACACTACCCTTGTTCAGGAGCAAACCGTCGCATGCGAACGCGACAGTATGGCGGGACAATGAGGCCTGGCGCAGCCGTCGCTGCATTCAACCTACACGAACTGCCGAGAATCCTCGCAAATTGGCGTCTTGCACCTGCTAACAACTTGCGCGCCGCAGTTGAGCGGACCAGCGTACTGGGCTAATCCCAGGCCATGGCAAAAACCACGATTCTCGAGCCGCCGGGACCGATCGAGCCCGTGAAACTCAAGGATGCGCTGGAGGAGCGCTATCTTGCCTACGCGCTCTCCACCATCATGCACCGGGCACTGCCCGACGTGCGCGACGGCCTCAAGCCCGTGCACCGGCGCATTCTCTATGCCATGCGCGAGTTGGGTCTCGACCCGGCCGGCGGCTACCGCAAGTGCGCCAAGATCGTCGGCGAGACGATGGGCAACTACCA
>Ga0075421_100006331_pt1 | contig 14427 bp, 12 predicted proteins | sample SoiMetdeltSBSDD5_FD_75292 | JGI IMG/M metagenome (GOLD analysis project Ga0075421, IMG submission 75292) | Bulk soil microbial communities from a Populus tree surrounding site in Tennessee, USA - Soil MetaG P. deltoides SBSDD5 | ecosystem: Environmental > Terrestrial > Soil > Tree plantation...
GTCGGGGCACGCCGTCGCCGCCGATGCGCGCCTGATCGAGACCGACCGTCTCACCGTGGACGAGTCCGCGCTCACCGGTGAGAGCGTCCCCGTGCGCAAGAGGGTCGCGCCCATGACGGCCGGCGACGCCGCGCTGCCGGATCGGCTCAACATGGTGTTCGCGGGCACGGTGGTGGTGGAAGGCGCCGGGCTCGCGGTGATCGTGGCCACCGGGCGCGAGACCGAGATGGGCCACGTGCGCGCGCTCGTCGCCGAGGGCAGCGCGCCGCCGACGCCGCTCGAGCGCGAGCTCGACCGCGTGGGTCGGATCCTCGTCGGGATCTCGCTCAGCTTCTGCGGCGTCGCCCTCGGTCTCGGCCTTCTGCGCGGCATGCCCGCGCTCGAGATGTTGCGGACCGCGATCTCGCTCGCGGTGGCGGCGGTGCCCGAAGGCCTTCCCGCTGTGGCCACGACCACGCTCGCGCTCGGGATGCAGCGCATGCTCCGCCATCGCATGCTCGTGCGCCGTCTCGCCGCCGTCGAGAGCCTGGGCGCCACCACGGTGATCTGCGCCGACAAGACGGGCACGCTCACCGAGAATCGCATGACGGTGGCGGCGTGGTACGTCGCCGGCCGCGAGTATCCCGCGGGCGCCAACGGCGACAACGGGCTCGAGGTCGATCAGGCGCTGGCGCGCGCGCTCGCCATCGCGATCCTCTGCAACGAGGCGGAGGTCTTCGACGGCTCCGCGGAGATCAAGGGAAGCTCCACCGAGGGCGCGCTGCTGGTGGCCGCCACGCGCGCCGGCCTCGACTATCGCGCGCTGCGCGCGCGCTATCCGCTGCAGTCGCTCCAGCCGCGCGCCGACGGCGAGAACTGGATGGCGACCGTTCACGCCGACGAGGGGCGCTGGCTGATGACCATGAAGGGCGCGCCCGAAGAGGTGCTCGAGCGCGCGACGTCCCGACTCGAGGCCGGCGGCGCGGTGCCGTTGACGCCGGAGATGAAGGCGAGCATCCATGAGCTGAACGCCGGGATCGCCGCCAAGGGGATGCGCGTGCTCGGGCTCGCCTTCAAGGAAACGCCGGCCGGTGCTGACGTTTCCTACGACGGCCTCACGTGGGTGGGCCTGGTGGCGTTCACCGATCCCATCCGTGACGGCGTGCGCGAAGCCATCCTGGCGTGCCGGCGCGCGGGCATCCGACCGGTGATCATCACCGGCGATCAAGCGCGCACGGCGGCCGCGATCTACCGCGACCTCGATCCGGCCCGCAACGGCCACCCGCGCGTGGTGGAGGCCTCCCAGCTCGAGGGCATGGACGCGGCGCGCCTGCGCGCGATGGTGAGCGAGGTCGACGTCTTCGCGCGGGTGTCGCCCGCGCACAAGTACCACCTCGTCCGCGCGCTCCAGGCGAGCGGGCACGTGGTGGCGATGACCGGCGATGGCATCAACGACGCCGCCGCCCTCCGCGTGGCCGACATCGGCGTGGCCATGGGCGCGCGCGGCACCGACGTGGCGCGCGACGTGGCCGACATCGTCCTCATCGACGACGACTTCGGCTCGATCGTGCGTGCGGTGGAACAGGGACGCACCATTCACCGCAACATCGGCAAGGCGCTGCGCTTCCTCCTCTCCACCAACTTCAGCGAGATCCTGGTCACGCTGGGCGCGCTCGCGCTCGGCGTCGCGCGGCCGATGGCGCCCATCCAGTTCCTCTGGATCAACCTGCTCTCGGACGTCTTCCCGGCCCTCGCCCTCGCCCTCGAGGAACCGGAAGCGGACGTCATGGAGCGCCCGCCCCGAAATCCGAGCGAGCCGATTCTCTCGCCGCCCGTGCTGCGCGAGATTGCCGCGGATGCCGCTGTGCTGTCGGCATCGACGCTGGCCGTGCACGGCATCGCGCTCGGCCGCTACGGGGCGGGCGCGCACGCGACCACCGTCGCGTTCTGTACGCTCACGGCGGCGCAGCTTGCGCACGCGCTCGGGTACCGCGCCCACCGCGGTGCCGGTCCCGTCGATATTCGCCGCAGCCCGTCGCTGGTGGCCGCGGTCGGAGGAACGCTCGGCCTGCATCTCGCGGCCATGACGGCGCCGCCCCTGCGGCGTCTGCTCGGAACCACCAGCCTCGGTGCCGGCGACTGGGCGCTCGTCGCCGGTGGTGTGTCGGTACCGTTCCTGCTGCAAGAGATCAAACGCGGGTTCTCGTCGCGGCGCGCCGCGGGCGGGACCACGCAACGTTCGGAAGGGGGCACGAGATGGCACGCAAGCGACCGACACGCAGAGCACGGCCGGAGCCTCGCGCCGACGGGGGACGGGCGCGGCGCGCGCCCACGCGACGCCTCGCGAGTTCTGCCATTGCCCGTAGCGAAGGGGTCTCCGTCGGCGTCCTGAATCTGGTCAAGAACATCATGATCGCCGCGCTCTCCGGTGCCCGCGAGGTCAGCACCGAGCTTGGCGCGGTGAGCGTGATCGCCGTTCGCGGCGCCATCAAGGCGGCGAGCGAGATCGGGGCCGATCTCGGCGCCGTCGCTCAGCACGCGACGATGGGAACGATCGAAGCCGCGCAGGCGATCGGCGGCAGCGTGAGTCAGGCCGCGCGATCGGCGGCGGGGGGCGCGGTCAGGGGCACCGGTGAAGTCGGTGGCAACGTGAGCGCGGCGGCGGGCAAGGCGATGGAAGGCACGGCGCAGGCCGCGCGTCGGCTCGGCGCCGACGTCACCGAGCTCATGAAGCAAGCGGCGGAAGGGGCGATGGAAGCCGCCGACCGCATCGGAACCGTCGCCTCGCGCTCGGTGCGGACCACGGTCACTCATGCCGTGGAGGGGATGGGACGCAGCGGTGCCGCGGGGACGCCGCGCACGCGTGGAAAAGCCGGCGTGCGGAGATCGCGCCGCCGCGCGTGAGGGGGCCGCCCGCTATCCCGGAGAGGCCGAGGGTTCGGAGTCGCCGCATGTCACCGTGAAGAGCTGAGCGCGCGTCGTCTCCGTTCCATCCGCTCCCGCCATCGCGGCGCGCCGCGCACGCAGCATGGGAGCGATCAGCTGTGACTCGAGCACCGGCCGCCGCGCGGGATCTTGAAGGAGTGCGTCGAAGACGGCGGCGAGCTCGGCGTGACGCAGGTCGCGACCGGCCACGAAGCCGTGTCCGACCGTCCCTTGCTTGAGCTGCACCGAGCAGCGCGTGACCCGCATTTCGCCGAGGGCAAGACCCCAGCCGGCGCCGGCGCCGCGGACGCGCACGGTCACCGTGCTCGCGGCGGGTTTTTCGACGAGACGGTAATTGACCGTCCCGTCCAGCTCGCGCCACACGAACTCGAGAACCTCGAGGGGCGCCTGCGCGAGGGCCGACATCCACCGTTGCCGCTGCTCTTCCGTCGACATCCCCTCGATCACCTGACTGGCCATCGGAGCACCTCCTGTGCGGATGCTGCCGAGCGTCGCCGTGCCCGTAAACCACGCATCGATCAAGTTTTGGTGACGCCTCCATGAAGCGGGCGAGCGAGGCCGGGGCCGGTGGGGCAAGACGGCGTGCCGGTGCGCAAAGATTTAACCCGCCCGTCACGCGTCCGTAACACCGAGCACGCACACTCCCCGGCGTGACCAGTCGCCGATCGGAGGGCGAAGCCATGACGCAGAGCCAGCGTCGGCGACCGGAGCCACGCTCCGCCGCCACTCCCGCGCCGCTCGGGACCGTCCTCGTCGTCGAGGACGAGCCCGACGTCGCCGAGCTCATCCGCTATCACCTCGCCAAGGAAGGGTACGACGTGCGCATCACCGCCAACGGCGGCGATGCCGTGAAGTTCGTCCACAGCATGCAGCCGGATCTGATCCTGCTCGACATCATGGTCCCGCAGCTCAACGGCTGGGAGGTGTGCCGCCGCCTCAAGCAGGATCCGGAGACGCGCGCGGTCCCCGTCATCATGGTCACCGGCCGCGTGGAAGAGGGCGACAAGGTCCTCGGCTTCGAGCTGGGCGCCGACGACTACGTCACGAAGCCGTTCTCGCCGCGCGAGCTCGTCGCGCGCGTGCGCGCCGTCGCGCGGCGTGGCAAGCAGCTGGACCGGACGGCCGCCCACCGCCTGAAGGCAGGCGACCTCCAGATCGACCGCCGCCGCTTCGAGGTGACGATGCGGGGGGTCGTCGTCGAGCTGACGCGCAAGGAGTTCGAGCTCCTCGCGGCGCTGGTGGGATCGCCCGGGCGCGTGTTCGGGCGCGAGGAGCTGCTCGACCTCGTGTGGGGCCGCGAAGGCTTCGTGGAGCCCCGCACGGTCGACGTTCACCTCGCGCGCCTGCGCGCGAAGTTCACGACCGCGAAGCTCCCGCCCCCCGAGATCGAGACCGTGCGCGGGGTCGGGTACCGCTTCCGCGACGCGCCGCGGCCCGAGTCGTAACTCACTCGTAACGCAGCAGTCACGTAGTCGAAACACGAGCAGGGGATGATCCCTGCCAGCGGAGGAGAACGATGAAACCAGCGCGGGTGATCGCGGCCCTCGGGATGGCCGCGGCCGTGGTGGCGTCGACGGCGGCGGCACAGGTCAAGGTCGATCCGGCGCTGCCGGCGTACAAGCCGGTGAGCGGCGTGAGCGGCAACCTCTCCAGCGTCGGCTCCGATACCTTGAACAACGTCATGACGTTGTGGGCGGAGACGTTCAACAAGTTCTATCCCAGCACCCGCGTGCAGATCGAGGGCAAGGGATCGTCGACGGCGCCGCCGGCGCTGATCGCAGGGACGGCACAGGTCGGCCCCATGTCGCGCGAGATGAAGGCGTCGGAGGTGGACCAGTTCGAGAAGAAATACGGCTACAAGCCCACCGCGATCCGGACCTCGGTCGACGCGCTGGCGGTGTTCGTCAACAAGGACAACCCGATCAAGTGCCTCACGCTGTCCCAGGTCGACGCCATCTTCTCGAAATCACGGCGGCAGGGCTACCGCGAAGACGTCACCACCTGGGGCCAGCTCGGGCAGACCGGTGAATGGGCGAGCCGTCCCCTCAGCCTCTACGGACGGAATTCGGCGTCCGGCACCTACGGATTCTTCAAAGAGCACACGCTGAAGAACGGCGACTACAAGGACTCCGTGAAGGAGCAGCCGGGCTCGGCGGCGGTGGTGCAGGGAGTCACCGTTGATCGCTATGCGATCGGCTACAGCGGCATCGGCTACGCCACCGCGGGCGTCCGCGCCGTCCCCCTCGCTGAGAAGGAAGGCGGCAAGTGCGTGGAGGCCGTCGCTGACAACGCGTACGCGGGGACGTATCCGCTCGCGCGTTTCCTCTACGTCTACGTCAACAAGAAGCCGAACGAGCCGCTCGATCCGCTCACGCGGGAGTTCCTGAGGCTCGTGCTCGCCCGCGAGGGCCAGGAGGTCGTGGTCAAGGACGGCTACTTCCCGATTCCCGCGACGGTGGCGAAGGAAGAGCTGAGCAAGGTGCAGTAGGTGGCGACCGGCGCCGGTGCGCTGCCGGCGGGCGAGCGCGGGGTCGCCCCGCGCTCGCTCGCCGTCTCGCGCGCGCGCACGGAGCGACGCGTCCTCATCGACCGCTGGGCGGGACGATTGGTCGTCCTCGGCGGTCTCCTCATCATCGCCTGCATCCTCGCCATCCTCGTCGTGATCGTGGGAGAGGTGTATCCGCTCTTTCAGCCGTCGACGGCGACGGCGCTGGCCGGCGTGCGCTTCGCGGGCGACGAAGCACGCCGTGTCCCGGCCAGCGCCGAAGGCTTCGGTGTCGACGAGTACCGGCAGACCGCGTATGCGGTGACCTTGGCCGGTACCATCGAGTTCGCGGGTCTCGGCGGCGCCACCACCCCGCCGCCGATTACGATTCCCGACCTCGGCGCCGCCCAGGTGTCCACGGTCACCGCCCTTGGCGCAGGACACTTCCTGGTCGGTACCTCGGATGCGCGCGTCATCCCCCTGCGGCTGACGTTCGCGGTCGAGTTCCGCGACGGGCGCCGGATCATCACGCCGCAGGCGTCGTTCGGTTCTGCGCGCGCGTTCGGCCCCGACCGCACGCGCGCGATCCGGGGCGTCGCCGGTGCCACCCCCGCGGCGGGAGCGGTGACCGTGGCGCAGGTCTCCAACGACGAGCTCTGGCTGCAGGCGACGGTCGAGCGCAAGGCGCTGATCGGGCCGGCACGAGCCGAGGAGTCGTTTCAGATCCTGCGCGTGGCCGGAGACGCTCCGATCAGGGTGATGGCCGTGGATGCGCGCGGCGAAGATCTGTTCCTGGGCACGGCGCGCGGCACCGTGGTCCGGTACGATCTGCGCGATCTCGCCAACCCCGTTGCCGCCGAGGTGGTGGAGGCCGCGCCGGCGCCGATCACCGCGCTGGGCTTCCTCCTTGGCGACCGCACGCTCGTCGTCGGCGACGAGGCGGGCGGCGTCTCCACGTGGCAGACGGTGACGCGCGGCGATGGCGGCACCTCACGGTTGAAGAGGATTCACACGTTCGCGTCGCACACCGCGCCGGTCGTGGTGATCCGCGCGTCTGCCCGTGACAAGGGCTTTCTCACCGCGGATCGCGCGGGTGGCGTCCGTCTGAACTACGGCACGTCGGGCCACACGCTGCTCGAGCTCGCGGGCGACGGCAGCGATCTCCGCGGGGGACGCGCCGAGCTCCGCAGCGCGGCGTTCGCGCCCAAGGGGGACGGCGTGCTGACGGCCGACGCCGACGGACGGATCGCGCACTGGCGGCTGGAAAATCCGCATCCGGAGGTCTCACTCGGCACGCTCTTCGGGCGGGTCTGGTACGAGGGCTACACCGCTCCCGATTACGTGTGGCAATCCACGGGTGGCACCGACGACTTCGAGCCGAAGCTGAGTCTCGTCCCGCTCGTGTTCGGCACGCTCAAGGGAACGCTCTACGCGCTCGTGGTGGCGGTGCCGTTCGCGTTGCTGGCGGCGCTCTACGTGAGCGAGTTCATGCACCCGACCCTGAAGGGCTACGTGAAGCCGGTGGTGGAGACGATGGCGGCGCTGCCAAGTGTCGTGCTGGGTTTTCTCGCGGGACTGTGGCTGGCCCCTGTGGTCGAGCGCATCGTGCCCGGGCTGCTCGTTCTTCCCGTCGTCGTCGCGGTTGCGGTGTTGCTGGCGCTCGAGGTGTGGCGCCGGCTCCCGGTGGTCGCGCGCGCCCATGTCCGGAGCGGCGCCGAGGTCTTCGTCCTCATGCCGGTCGTCGTGCTCGCGATCTGGGCCGCGTTCGCCCTCGGCGATGGCATGGAAGCCACGCTGCTCCGTGGGGACTATCGTGGCTGGCTGCAGACGGCGCTCGGCGTCACCTACGACCAGCGGAACTCGCTCGTGGTCGGCATCGCCATGGGCTTCGCGGTCATCCCGATCATCTTCACGATCGCGGAGGATGCCCTCGCGAACGTGCCGCGCCACTTGCGCGCGGGCTCGCTCGCACTCGGCGCGACGCGGTGGCAGACCGCCATCCGGGTCGTCCTCCCCACCGCGAGCCCGGGGATCTTTTCGGCGATCATGATCGGCTTCGGGCGGGCGGTGGGCGAGACCATGATCGTGCTCATGGCCACCGGCAACACGCCCATCATGGACTGGTCGCCCTTCAACGGTTTCCGCGCGCTGTCCGCGAACGTCGCGGTGGAGTTACCGGAGGCGCCCGAGGGCGGGACACTGTTCCGGGTGTTGTTCCTCGCCGCGCTGGTCCTCTTCTGTCTCACCTTCGCCGTCAACACGGTGGCCGAGATCGTGCGCTTGCGGCTGCGCCGGAGGTATCGCTACCTGTGAAGAAGCTCTGGCGGAGCGGCGAACCGCTCGTCTGGCTCACGGGCGCGGCGCTCGCGCTCACGCTCTTGATGGTCGTCGGCGTGGTCGCGATCATCCTCGTGAACGCGCTCGGCTTCTTCTACCCGGCGGCGGTGGTTCGTCTCCGGCTCGCCGATGACACCGCCATCGCCGGCCGTATCGCCCAGCGCGAGCCTGTGCACGGCAGCGACGGCGCGTATCGCCTCAAGCTGCAGACCGGGAACCGCGACCTCTCCGGCGCCGACTTCGTCTGGGTGGACGAGGCGAAGATCGTCGATCGCGCCTACCCCCCCGACATCGCCGTCATCGAGCGCGCGGAATGGGGTCTGCTCATCGGCAGTCTCACGCAGGTGCGCGTGAATGGCGCGCCCGTCGCCACCGGCGCCGCCGTTCCCGCCGAGCTCGCGCGCCGGATGCCGGAGATCGAGCGCCGCCGCGCCGCCATTCGCCGCCTGGAGAGCCGTGAGATCGGATCCATCAACGGCCTTCAGGAACGCACGCGCCTCGCCCTCCGCGCCCTCGAGCTGCGCGGGGTCACGTCCGGTCCCGAGGTGGAGGCGTTGCGCGCGGAAGCCGCCGCGCTGCAGGCTCGGTATGCGGAGCAGGAGACGCGGTTACAAGAATTGCGACGGAGCTCCACGGAGACGCTCGTGGTCGCTGCCGTCGGTGGCAAGGAGAAGGAGCTGCCGCTGACGCAGCTCCTGCACGTGTCCTTTCCCAACGCCATGGGGCCAATCGCGAAGGCGCGCCACTACGTGGTGAAACTGTGGGAGTTCCTGGCCTCCGACCCGCGCGAGTCCAACACCGAAGGGGGCGTGTTCCCGGCGCTGTTCGGAACCGTGATGATGGTGTTGCTCATGAGCGTGCTCGTGACCCCGCTCGGCGTCCTCGCCGCCTTCTATCTGCGCGAGTACGCACGGCAGGGACCGTTCGTGAGCGTGGTGCGCATCGCCGTCAACAACCTCGCCGGGGTGCCGTCGATCGTCTTCGGTGTCTTCGGCGTCGGCTTCTTCGTGTACGCGGTCGGCGGCACCATCGACCGGATCTTCTTTCCGGCGGCGCTTCCCACCCCCACGTTCGGCACCGGCGGCATCCTGTGGGCCTCGCTGACGCTCGCCCTCCTCACCATTCCCGTCGTGATCGTCGCGACCGAGGAAGGGCTCGCCGCCATTCCGGGTGGGATGCGGGAGGCGTCGCTCGCGCTCGGCGCCACCAAGCTGGAAACCACGTTGCGCGTGGTGCTGCCTGCCGTCATGCCGTCCGTGCTCACCGGCCTCATCCTGGCCATGGCACGGGCGGCGGGGGAGGTGGCGCCGCTGATGATCACCGGCGTGGTGAAGCTGGCGCCGACGCTGCCGGTGGACGGGGTGTGGCCGTTCGTGCACCTCGAGCGAAAGTTCATGCACCTGGGCTTCCACATCTACGACGTCGGGTTCCAGTCCCCCAACGTCGATGCGGCGCGGCCCATGGTGTTCGCCACCGCGCTGCTCCTGCTGACGATCGTCGTGCTCATGAACATCTTCGCGATCACCCTGCGTAACCGGCTCCGCCGCCGCTACGCGGCGGCGGCTGTGTGATGATAGCGGTAAGGAGGCCTCGATGGCCGCGAACGTGAACCTGACGCGTGCGCTCCAACCCCATGCCGCGCTGGCCCCGGTGATGGAGGCACCGATGATCGAGATCGAGGGGCTGTCGCTCTGGTACGGCCCCAAGCGCGCGCTCACGGACGTCTCCATGTCGATCCCGAAGCACCGCGTGACGGCCTACATCGGCCCTTCCGGGTGCGGCAAGAGCACGCTCCTGCGCTGCCTCAATCGTATGAACGACCTCGTGGACGGCGTGCGGGTGGAGGGCAGCATCCGCATCGGTGGCACCGACATCCACGATCCCGGCCTGGACGTCACCGATCTCCGGAAGCGAGTGGGCATGGTCTTCCAGAAGTCGAACCCGTTCCCGAAGTCGATCCTCGAGAACGTCGCCTACGGCCCCCGGATCCTCGGCGTTCGCAATCGCAGCGACGTGGAGGCCATCGTCGAGCGCAGCCTACGGGCGGCTGCCCTCTGGGACGAGGTGCACGACCGCCTCCACGACAGCGCGCTCGGTCTGTCAGGCGGTCAACAGCAGCGCCTGTGCATCGCCCGCGCCATCGCGGTGGAGCCCGACGTGCTCCTCATGGACGAGCCGTGCTCCGCTCTCGATCCCATCGCGACCGGCCGCATCGAGGAGCTCATGCTCGAGCTCAAGAACAGCTACACGATCGTGATCGTGACCCACAACATGCAGCAGGCGGCCCGGGTCTCGGACTACACTGGATTCCTGCTCCTCGGCGAGCTGGTGGAGTTCGGGATCACCCGCGAGCTCTTCACCAACCCGCGCGACAGGCGCACCGAAGACTACATCACCGGCCGCTTCGGCTAGGGGCAGGAGGGGTATGGCGCGGCACTTCCACGATGAGCTGGAGGCGTTGAAGCAAACGCTGCTCGCGATGGGCGCGCTCGTGGAAGACCAGATCCGGCGCGGGATGCGGGCGCTCGTGGACCGCGACAGCGAGCTCGCGCAGGACGTCATCGATCGCGACCGCCAGGTCAACGCCTACGACGTCGAGGTCGATGAGAAGTGCGTGGAGCTGCTCGCGCTCTACCAGCCGGCAGCCGGGGACCTCCGCTTCATCACCACCGCCATGAAGATCGTCACCGACCTCGAGCGTATCGGCGACCAGGCCGTCAACATCGCCCAGCGCGCGCTGGAGCTGAACCGGGAGCCGCAGCTCAAGCCGTACATCGACCTTCCGCGCATGGCCGACAACGCGGAGCGGATGGTCAAGGAGAGCCTGGACGCCTTCGTCGCCCGTGATACCGCGCTCGCCCGTCGCGTCTGCGCGGAGGACTCCGCCGTGGACGACCTCAAGGAGCAGATCTTTCGCGAGCTGCTCACGTTCATGATGGAGGATCCGCGCACGATCCCGCGCGCCATCCGGCTCATCTTCATCTCGCGCTTCCTGGAGCGCGTGGCCGATCACGCCACGAACATCGCCGAGATGGTGATCTACATGGTCGAGAGCAAGATGGTGCGCCACACGCTCGCCTGAGAACGCCGGCCCCACGAGCCCTGCCCGACCTCGTCCTCCTCCTCGCCAACGCGCTCTACGCGACTTCCTACGTGCCGATCCGGCTCGTCCTCGCCGACGTGCCGCCCGCGACGCTCGCGTTTCTGCGCCTCGCCCTCGGCTGGCTCGTGCTCCTGCCCCTCGGACGGCGCCGCGTGCAGACCCGGGCGCCGGCGTCCGACCACGCGCTGCTCATCGCCATGGGCGTGGCTGGGTTCGCGGCACCCTACGCGCTCATCAACGTCGGGATGGCGGAGTCCACCGCGACCCACGCCGCGCTGCTCGTCATCGTGGAACCGATGACGCTGATCGTGCTCTCGCCGCTGTTGCTCGGTGAGCGCCTCCACGGTCTGGAGCTCGCGGGCGCGGTCCTCGCCCTCCTCGGGGGCGCGTGCGTCGTCGTCAACGGGATCCCGGGCGTGTCGGCGGCGATCCTGCCTCACGGCCGCGGCGACGCGTTGATCGTCCTCGCCGGGGTGGCCTTTGCGTCGTACTCGCTGCTGGGACGGCCGCTCCTGCATCGCCATGACGCGCTCACGGTGACCCGTCGGTCGATCGTCTGGGGCGCGGTCGCGATGGCGCCATGGGCCCTCCACGAATGGACCACGGGCGCGCGGCCGACGTGGACGGTGACGGCGGTGGCGGGCACGCTCTACCTCGCGGTCGCCATCACCGCCGTCGGCTACCTCGTGTGGAACTGGGCGCTCGCGCGCGTGCAAGCGCCGCGCGCGGCGATCTTCCTCAACGTGCAGCCGCTCGGCGGCGCCCTCCTCGGCGTGTTCCTGCTCGGCGAACGCGCGACGGCGTTCACGGTCGTGGGCGCGGTGCTGATCGTCGCCGGACTTTGCATGACCGTTCGGCGGAAGCCGTGACGGTATACTGAAATGGTGCCCGAATCACGTCGCTATCATCTCCAGAGCGAAGCCGCCAATCGCCTCATCGTCGAGCTCCTGAACGCGGCCGACGTCCCGCCCGACCGGCGCGGGTACTATCAGCACCTGCTCACCACCGTGCTGAAGCTCCACGACGACGGCGCCCTCCCCGGCGATCTCAAGGTCACCAACACCGCCCTCAAGGAGTTGCGCTACGCGTACAAGGTCTTTGCGCCCTACCGGAACGTGCGCAAGGTCACCGTGTTCGGCTCCGCGCGGACGGCGCCCACCGAACCGGCGGCGGTGGCGGCCCGGCTGTTCGGGAAGCGAATGGTCGACGAGGGCTGGATGGTGGTGACGGGGGCAGGGGCGGGGATCATGGGCGCGGCCCAGGAAGGGGCGGGCGGCGAGCAGAGCTTCGGGCTCAATATCCGCTTGCCCTTCGAGCAGGAGGCGAACCCATGGATCGCCTCCGATCCCAAGCTGATCACGTTCAAGTACTTCTTCACGCGCAAGCTCTTCCTCGTGAAGGAGGCGAACGCGGTCGCGCTCTTTCCGGGCGGCTTCGGCACCATGGACGAGACGTTCGAGGTGCTCACGCTCATGCAGACGGGGAAATCCACGATCGTGCCCATGGTGCTCGTGGAGGCGGGCGCGCGGCCGTACTGGCGTCCCCTCGACGAGTTCGTACGCACCACGATGGCCTCGCAGCGCCTCGTCGATCCCGACGACGTCGCCTTCTACCGGATCGTGGACAGCGTGGAAGAGGCGGCGCGCGAGATCACCACCTTCTATCGGGTCTTCCACTCCGCGCGCATCGTCGGGCAGGACTTCGTGTTCCGGCTCATGCACCCGCTCACCGATGCCCAGGTGCGCGAGATCCAGCGGCGCTTCGAGGACATCCTGAAGGGTCCCATCGACCAGGCGCCGGGCCCCGTGCCCCAGGAGCTGAACGAGTTCCCGGAGCTGCCGCGGCTGATCGTGCCCTTCAACCGCGGCTCCTACGCGCGGCTGCGGCTGCTCATCGACTTCGTCAACACGCTGTAGCGGTCACTCCGGCTCCGGCCGCTCCTCGGTGAGCTGGCACTCCGTGCACACCCACGTCCGCAACACGACCTTGGTGGCGTCGTCGCGGCGCAGCGTCCACGGGATGAAGGCGAGTCGCCCGCACCGCGGGCAGCGCTCGGGGCGGGCGTCGAGGGGAAGGGTGGTGGGCAGCCACGGCACTTTTGCTGGCATCCGGCGCGCTATCGTACCACCAGCGCTGCCGTCCGCCGTCGTCTCGCCGAGAATGTTGGGGTCCAGGCCGTCCCCTCCCTTACGATACTTGAATCGCGGCTCGCGCCGCGGCCTCGGGCACTGGGCCCGGATGCCTCTCGCAGCAGTCGAGTCAGCGCTCGAAGGAGGCTCGCATGCTGGGTCGTGGTCCCGCCCAGAAGCCGGTGCCGGTCGCCGAGCCCGTGAAGCCCGCGCCGCCGCCGCCACCGGCCACGCTCCTCACCGTGGTCGGTGACGTCGCCAAGATCGAAGGCAAGTTCGAGATTGCCGATTCGCTCCACGTCGAGTGCGCCATCGGGGGCGAGCTGACGGTGGGCGGCAGGCTCGTCATCGGCGAGAAGGGCGTCGTCAACGCCAACGTGAAAACGGTGGACGCGCTCATCCAGGGCATCTACGAAGGCAACATGGTGGCGACGGGCGACGTGGAGATCACGCAGACGGGGCGCGTGAGCGGCAACATCGAGACCGATTCGCTCGTCATCGCCAAGGGCGGCAGCTTCACCGGCAACGTCACCCACAAGAACGGCGCGAACGGCCGGCCCGTCTATCTCGTCGACGACAAGCGGGCCGGCGCCCACGTCAAGTAGGCGGAAAGGGAGGGGCTCACTCGATCATGTTCCGGCGGAGAAACGGCAAGACCGACGTGAACGTCAAGCGCGAGGACCTCACCGCCTTCATCGACGAGGGCACCGAGATCGAGGGCAAGTACAGCTTCTCGGGCGTGGTCATGCTGAACGGCAAGCTCTCCGGCGAGATCGCTGCCGCCGAGAGTCTCATCGTCGGTGACAAGGGCGTCATCCACGCCAGCATCCGCGCCGCCTCGGTGGTGGTGAGCGGCGAGGTGGTCGGCAACATCATGGCCAGTGACCGCATCGAGCTGCGCAACGCCTCCCGCGTCACCGGCAATCTGGAAGCGCCCGTGATCGTCGTGGACGAGGGCGCGATCTTCGAGGGACAGTGCCGCATGACGGGACCGGCCGCGTCCAGCGGTCCCGCCGTGATCAGCCTCAAGCGCTCCTAAGACCTCCCGGCGAGCCCGGCGGTACAATACGGCATGCGCGGCTTCCGCGTCGGGCTCGCCCAGATCAATCCCACCGTCGGCGACTTCGACGGGAACGTCCGGCGCATCGTGGACGGTATCGAGCGCGCGCGATCGCTCGGCTGTCGCCTCGTCGCGTTTCCCGAGCTGGCCGTGCCCGGATATCCGCCCGAGGACCTGCTCTTCAAGCCCGCCTTCATCGAGGCGAACCTCCGCGCCCTGGAGGCGGTGACGCGGGCCACGCGCGGCATCACGGCGGTCGTCGGATTCGTCGATAAGCGCGACGACATCTTCAACGCCGCCGCCGTCCTCCACGACGGCGCCGTGGCCGGTGTCTATCACAAGCACTTCCTGCCGAACTACGGCGTCTTCGACGAGAACCGCTACTTCC
>Ga0075421_100006332_pt1 | contig 14426 bp, 11 predicted proteins | sample SoiMetdeltSBSDD5_FD_75292 | JGI IMG/M metagenome (GOLD analysis project Ga0075421, IMG submission 75292) | Bulk soil microbial communities from a Populus tree surrounding site in Tennessee, USA - Soil MetaG P. deltoides SBSDD5 | ecosystem: Environmental > Terrestrial > Soil > Tree plantation...
TAGTTCGATTTGGGAAACTCGCCTGCCCACGTGATGCCGGTCAACGGTTGTCCCGCCGTGAGCACAATCGCGCCCTCTTCGAGGCGCACCGCCGGCCGCCGCTCGAATGCCGTCTCCTTCCATTGACCAAGGCTCTTGCCATCCAACAGCGGCTTCCAATCGACACCGCCAGTTTGCGCCAGCACGGTGGCGGCCCACAGTAGAGCGAACGGCAGGTCCTTCATCTCGCCTGTATCATCTCACGCGGCTTCAGCAATTCCCGTCCCGCCGCAGTGCAGTATTCTCTAACCATGCTGCGTTCTCTTCTCCTGCTGATGACCCTTGGGCTCCCCGCCGTTGCCGATCAGTTCGTCCTCTTCGATGTCACGTTCACTTACACGAAGGCCGACGCAGACAGCTCTACTCCCAGTAAGTCGCACTATTACGTAAAGGGCCCGGCAATCAATCCCGACCGCCCACGCGATTGGACCAGCCCCGTCGACTACCGCAACGGCACGGTGCACATTCGCGCCGAAGTGATCGAGAAGCCGGCCGGCGGCGAACCCACCACGTGGACGCTCTGCTACATCCCCAATAAGGGGCAGGGAAACGGCTACGGCTGCACCGGCACGGGCTTCTACCGTGAAAAGGGCGTCTACGAGGTAGACGTGCCGATGACGTCCTTCTGGGAAAACGGCTCCATCGTGTGGAGCGAAGGCATCAAACAAATGGACCTCGTAATTAAGGACGACAGCGGCGGCCGCGGCCACGCCCACCGCCGCGCCGATCACGAAAAGTTCTTCCCCACCAAGATGCGCATTACCATGATTCAAGTCTCGGCGGGTGCGACTTACGATCCGGCCAAGCTGCCACCGGCACCCAAGGAGTGAGGTGTTGCTACTTCGTCCCTCACACCTCGCGGCCTTACCGCCCCGCCCCCTTCTTCTTCCCCTTCGGCTTCCGCTTCGCCTGCGCCCGCTGCCCCGCCTCCACTGCCAGCCGTCCCCATTCCAGCGCCACGTCCTGGTTGTCGAAAAACTCCGGCGGCGCGAGGAAATAGGACATGGCCGACGCTTTGTCCGGGAATGGCCGGAAGGGCTCCAAGCCGCGCGCTTCAAATCGCGGCCGTGTCTCGGCGTCCGCCTTCAGGTACAGAGTGTTGGCCGCAACAAGTGCGAACACGACGCCATTCAGGTACAGGCAGTGGCCGCCCATCATCGCGCGCGAGGTCAAAGTGCCCAGCGGCGCCAGTTGCTCGGCAAGAAAGTCGAGATACTCGCTACTGGCTGCCATCGGCGTTGCTCTTCTTGAGCGCGAGCGCCGTGGCCGCTTCGGCTGCCTCGGCCGCTTCTTCGGCTGCCTCAATGTCTTCCGGGAACACTGCGTAGCCGGTTGGCGGCGGGAACAGACCTTCGATCATCTCCAGCCGCTTGCGAAGATACCGGCTCGGCAACTGCCTCGGTCCCGTCTCCACGTCGATATCGCAACAGATGCCGTGCAGATACAAAGTCAGCGTGTCAATGAACGATTCGCGCGCGTATTCGAGAAACCCCTTGGTTTCGCGCTTCATGTTCGTCTGGCGGCGGCGCAAAGCCTGCTTGAGCGTCCAGCTCTGATCGTCCACCTCGCCGTTCACGTGGTTGATCAGTTCTTCGCGCAGCATCCCGTTATAGTCGCGCAGCTTCTCCGGATCCACGTGATCGGTCGCGATCCGTGCCAGCTCGTGATAGAGGTGATAGTGGTAGTCGGCGACTTCCACATCCTCCACGCCAAACAGCAACAGCGCGCTTCCGTGGAGCCGCAAACTTGCCCATGGGATCGACCGCCCGTCGGCGGGCCGGTCAAATAGAATCTGCACACCCTCCGGATCGGCGCTCCCATTCTGCCTGGCTACATGCTCAGCCTTGCGTTCGCGGGTCCGAGGCTTGGCCTCGCCGTTATTTCCGTTCTTCGGCGCGGACTCGGCCTTCAAGCGCGCCGCGCCGGTTTCCAGATAAGGCACCAGCAGGAGGCTCACCTTGGGCAGGAGCTTGGAAAACGCTTCCGGAAGCGCGGATACGGGATCGTTCAGGTATTCCTTCAAATCTTCGTCTGTGAACGAGGTTCCGGCGAGGAAGTACGAAAACTGGGAGTTCAGTGGGATCAGGTCCTGCTTGATCCGCACGAGGAACTCATCCGGCGTGATCCGGACGAGATCATTCTGTGGGGGCATTACGTCGCCTCCATTCTAGCATCGCCGTTCCGTACCGCGTCCCCGATACGCTTGCTATTCTAGCCACCAGTGCCCGGTGGACCCATTGACATCATGATTTCCGCCGGGGAAGCGTCAGGGGATCTCTACGCCGCCACGCTCGTCGGCCACCTGAAGCAACTCATTCCTCAGGCACGATTTTTTGGCTGCGCCGGTCCCCGCATGCAGGCCGTTGGCGTCGAGCCGGTTGTCGACGCCGCCAAGCTCAGCGTTGTGGGACTCGTTGAGGTCGTCCGGCACATTCCGGAGATCTACGGCGAGTACCGCAAGCTCATCCGCGAAGCCCGGCGCCGCCGTCCCGCGCTCGCCATTGTCACGGATTCGCCTGATTTTCACCTCCGTGTCGCCGCTCAACTCAAGCGCCGCGGCATTCCCGTCGTCTACCTCGTCGCCCCCCAAGTCTGGGCATGGCGAAAGGGCCGCCTGAATGCAATGCGCCGGAATATCGACGAACTCCTCTGCATTTTTCCCTTTGAGGAGCAGTTCTTCCGAAATCACAACGTGCCAGTGCACTACATCGGCCATCCGCTAAAACGCCTCGTGAAGCCCGCGAACACTCGTGAGGAATTCTTTGCCCGCCACTCCCTACCACGCGACCGCCCCCTGGTGACGATTCTGCCCGGCAGCCGCCGTGGCGAAATCGGCCGCCATCTTCCCGTGCTTGCCCGAACCTTGCTCCTCATCCAGTCTCGCGCCCCGTCCTCCTACGTCCTCGGCGCTCCGCCCGAAGCCGTTTCGCGCTTTGGGGAACCCTTTTTTACGCAACCCTTTCGGGCGGCATCCATCCAACAAAACAGGGAAATCCTCTCCGGGCCAGGCGCAGAAACTGTCCCCCTAGTAGTGGAAGGCGAAACATGGGATGCCATTGCGCATGCCGACTTGGTGCTGGCCGCTAGCGGTACGGTCACCATGGAGGCGGCGCTGCTTGGCACGCCCATGGTGACCTTCTATCGAGTCACCGGGGTGAGCTGGTGGATGGGCCGGTTTCTGGTGGACGTTCCCTTTTTTACGATGGTGAATTTGATCGCCCAAGAGCGCGTTGTACCCGAACTGATTCAAAATGAAATGACAGCGGAGAATCTGGCACGCGAAGCCGTACGATTGTTGGAGAATCCGGCCGAGGCAAGACGGATGCGAGACGGCCTGGGAAAGGTTTCGGACAGTCTGGACGTCGGAGAAGACCCGCTTGTGCGCGCGGCCGGATTGATCGCCCGGCGCCTGACGGCAAACAGCGGAAGTTAAGGAACTAGGGAATGCACGTGAGAGCGTATTCAATAACCAACCGGCGCCTCTGGGCGCTCGCCGTTGCGGTGGCGGCCATCTTCAGCAGCGCGGTTCAGGCGCAGGACCGCCGCCCGCGCATCGACGTTCAGCACTATCGCGTCGAGGCCGATATTAATCCGCGCACGCAATCCTTGTCAGCCACCGTTGCCGTGAACTTCGTGCCCCTCGACGACCGCATGTCGAGCGCCATCTTCGAACTCCACAACGCTCTCACTGTCACGCGCGTCACTGATTCAACTGGCCGCGAACTCCAGCAGAGCCGCAACTCTTCCGACTTTACGGTCCGCGTCTCTTTCGCCGAACCGCTCACTAAGGGCAAGGCAGAGACCATTATCTTCACCTACGACGGCCGCCTGACCGGCCAGGAAGAATCGCCCATTTACGGCATACGCTTCGCCTCCATCCAAAACGACCACGCCTACCTGCTCTACCCGGCGCGCTGGATTCCCACCAACGACTACACGGCCGATGCCTTCGCGGCCCTTCTGCGCGTGTCCGTTCCCGACGGATTCAAGGTCGTGGCCCCTGGGCTCGATACGAAGGAAACAGCGGCCGGCCGCACCATCTATCAGTTCGACTTCAAGCGGCCCTCGTTTCCGGCGAGCCTTGCCGTCGTTACTGCCGACCCCGTCGTGGTCACTGCCGGCGGCGCTACTCAGCGTGTCTACTTCCGCGGAGAATCGGCGGCCATGGCACGCGCCTATGGCGAAGAGTCCGGCAAACAGATGGTGGAACTCACCGCTCTCTTCGGTCTTCCGCCTAGTGCCGCGCTCTCGATTGTCGAAACCGACTCCAACACCCCCAACGGCTACGCCGCCCCAGGCATGATCTTCCTTTCCACCAAGGCCATCGGCAAGGATGTGAACTCGCGCCTGATCGCGAATCAGGCATCGCGCCAATGGTGGGGCAACATGGTCTATCCGGCCACCCGCAATCACATCTGGATCATGCACTCCATGGCCCGCTATGCGGAGTTGCTCGAAATCGAACAGGCATCTGGCCCCGAGTCGGTGCAGAACGAAATGAAGGATGTCTACGTCGAGGCGCTCACGGTTAACGACACCCCCATTTCGCAATCCTCCCGCCTGGAAGACTACTCGCCCGAATATTGGGCCGTCACCTCGGCCAAGGGTACTGCCGTGCTCTCCATGTTGCGCTTCGCAATTGGCGACGATGCGTTCAAGAAGTTGATTAAGGAGTTTCCCGCCGGCTTCGCTTGGAAGGCCGTCACAACGGCCGATTTGCAAAAAGCCTCCGAACAGATCGGGCAACGCGACCTGAAAGGATTCTTCATTCAGTGGATCGAATCCAATGGCGCGCCTGAGTTCAAGCTCGACTACACGGTCTTCCGCACCTCGAAGGGATTCCGCATCATGGGCAAGGTGGCGCAGGATCTGGACACCTTCCGCATGCCCGTCGAGCTGAAGATAGAGACCGAGGGCAACCCTGAAATCAAGACGGTCGAAGTCGTCGGCCAGCAGAGCGAATTTGTGGTGGAAACCTTCGGCCGCCCCAAGAAGGTCACGGCCGACCCAAACGCCCGTGTGCTCCGCTACTCGGATCCGATGCGTGTCGCCGTCGCCATTCGCCGCGGCGAGATGTTCGCCGAGATCAGCGAGTTCGGCGATGCCCTAAAGGAGTATCAGAAGGCGCTCGACACGAACAAGAACTCCTCGCTCGCCCACTACCGCGTCGCCGAGCTGTTCTTCCTGCAGCGCAATTACCAATCGGCTGCCAACGAGTTCCGCGCCGCCCTTGACGGCGATCTCGATCCCAAATGGATCGAGGTTTGGGCCCACATCAACCTTGGCCAGATCTTCGACATCACCAGCCAGCGCGAGCGCGCCGTCAACGAATACAACCTCGCCATCCGCACCAAGGACAACACCCAAGGCGCGCAGGAAGTGGCCGCGAAGTATCTGAAGACGCCCTACGAACGTCCCGCCGCGACGTTCTAATGTGAACTGCGGCGCCACGTACACCGAGCCGCGACCGTGAGGGAGCGGTCTCCGATACCATAATCGTGATGCTCCGGCGCGAGACAAAACTCCCCTTTGCCCTCGTTTGCCTCCTGGTTTGCCTCTCCGCTTGGGCCGCCGACTACCGCCCCCCTGCCGCCGACCGTCCCGCCGTCCGCCGCCCCGGCGCGGAAAGCGTGCTTCCCGGAGGCCGCGTCATCACCCCTCTCGGCCAACAGTATCCAACCGGCCCTGGCCCCTTCGGTCTTGTCCTGAATTCTTCCGGCGACACGCTGGTCACCGCCGACGGCGGACCCAATCGCTACTCCCTCACCGTGCTCCAACGCGAAGGAAGCGGCTGGCGTACCACTACGCTCAAGGCCGATCCCAAAAGTAAAGCCGGCGATGATGATGGCGAAGGCGACTGGCGCAGCGTCTTCCAGGGCCTTGCCTTTGCCAACGACCGCGAGCTATACGCAAGCGAGGGCAACTCCGGCCGCGTCCGCCTCGTCGACGCCCGTTCCGGCTCGCTTAAACAGCTCTACGAACTCAACACGGGCGGCTTTCAGAACTCCTACACCGGCGACCTCGCGCTCGATACCCGCCGTGGCCTCCTCTACGTCCTCGATCAGGCCAACTTCCGCCTCGTCGTCATCGATACGAAAAAGAAGCGCATCTCCGCCAGCCTCAAAACTGGCCGCCTCCCCTTTGCCATCGCCCTTTCGCCGGATGCGCGCCGCGTCTACGTCACCCACGTCGGCATGTTTGAATACAAGGTCATCCCCGGTGCCGACCCCAAGCGCGCCAAGGAAACCGGCCTCCCCTTTCCCGCGTTCGGTTTCCCCTCGCAGGAGGCCCGTGACGGCGCGCGCCGTCAAACCGAGTCCGGTATGGTCGACGTTCCCGGCCTCGGCGACCCCAACGTACGCGAGTCCAACTCGCTCGCCATCGTCGACGTGGAAAACGCTTCCGCACCCAAAATCCTCGGCATTGTCCGCACCGGCAAGCCGTTCGGCGGCGCCATCGCCGGCGGCGCCAGCCCCTCAGGTGTAGTCGCCACGCAAGACCGTATTTTTGTTTCAAACGCAAACCAGGATTCTATTTCCGTCATCAATGCCCGCACGCTCCAGCTCGAACGGGACATTGAGCTCCGCGTTCCCGGCCTCGAATCCCTCCGCGGCATGCTTCCCATTGGCCTGCACTACGACCCCACGAACAACTGGATCCTCGCCGCCGAGGCAGGCATCAACGCCATCGCCGTTCTTGACGCACGCGCGCTGACCGTCCTCGGCCACATCCCAGCCGCCTGGTTCCCCACCCGCACAATCGCCCGCGACGGCCGGCTGTTTGTCGCGAGCGCCAAGGGCCACGGCACCGGCCCCAACGCTTCGCGCCAGGGCCCAGTAACCGGCAGCTTTCAGGGCGAACTTCGCCGGGGCGCCGTCTCCGTCGCTCCGTTTCCCGGTCCCGACGAACTCAGCGAGCTCACCCGGCGTGTTTGGGCCAACAATGGCTTTCTTCCCGTCAAAGAGGAATCCGCGCCGCTGCCGGCCGATCTCGATCACGTCGTCATCATCGTGAAAGAGAACCGCACCTTCGATGAGGTCCTGGGCGATGTCGAAACCGCCGCCAACGGCCCCGTCGAATCGCTACCGCCTCTCGCCCGCTTCGGCAAGCGTGGCGTCATCGTCCAGCAGAAGACTGAACTGCGCCAGCGCCTCGGCCTCCGCTTCGTCAACATCACTCCAAACCACCACGCCCTCGCCCAACGCTACGCTTTTTCCGACAACTTCTACGCCGACTCCGAAGTCTCCGTCGACGGCCACCACTGGATCGTCGGCTCCTATCCCAACGCGTGGACCGAGTCTACACTCATGGCCGCCTATGGAGGGCAAAAGGACTTCCGCTTCCCGCCGCCCGACAACCCCGCCTCTGCCCCCGGCCGCCTCCTCTTCGCGGAATCAAACTCCTCCGTCCACCCCGAGGAACAGCTCGAAGCTGGCGCCCTCTGGCACCACCTCGAACGCCACAACATTCCCTACCGCAATTTCGGCGAAGGCTTCGAACTGGCCGGTATCGACGAAGGCAAGGGCCTCAAACCCACCGGCGCTCGCGTGCTCACCAATGTCCCCATGCCCGCGCCGCTCTTTCGCAACACGTCGTTTGACTACCCCGGCTACAACATGAACATCCCCGATCAGTTCCGAGCCAACCAGTTCATCAACGAAATCGACCGCGAATACATTCGCGCGGGGAAGCCGTTCCCACGCCTCATCTTCATCCACCTTCCCAACGACCACATGACGCGTCCGCGCCCAGAAGACGGCTACCCCTTCCAGGCCTCTTACGTCACCGACAACGACCACGCCCTCGGCCGCATCGTGCAGTTCCTCTCGCAGACACCCTACTGGAAGCGCATGGCGATTCTCATCACCGAGGATGACGCCCAAGGCGGTGTCGACCACATCGACTCACACCGCACTATCTTTCTCGCCGCGAGCCCCTGGGCCAAGAAGAACTACTGCTCGCACGCCAATGCCAGCTTCCCCGCGCTGCTCAAGCTCGCCTTCCGCATTCTCCGCATTCCCCCGCTGAATCTTTATGATGCCGCCGCCGCCGACCTTGGCCACCTCTTCACCGACACGCCGGATGACGCGCCTTACAATCTGGAACCCTCCACGCTCGAAGTCTTCGACCCCGCTAAAGCCCGCGAACCGCTCGACCCCCAACCCTCACCGCGCATGGACGACCCGCGCGTGCTGCGGCAACAACATCAGAACCAGCAGCCGTAGGTTTTCAAAATCCCAACAGCGGCGCTATTCGCGCAAGCACCTCTTCCCAGGCCGCTGTCGACAGCCCACCGATGCGTTCCGCACGGCGCGCTTTCCCGTCTAGGCTCCGCACCTGGTCGGCCAGCACCACCCCGGCTACTCCGCACGCCTCTTCGACCAGCACTTCAAACGGATATCCCTTCACCTGGCTCGTGATTGGACAAACCAACGCTAACCCAGACCTTCTGGTTATAGGCCGTCGGGCTCAATGCTAGTGCGGGTCTTCGGCCCGCCTGCTCATGCCCCGCTTGTGGGTCGAACGTGAGCCAAATCAAATCGCCACGTTCCGGAACGAAGGCGGCCATCTACCAAACTTCCCTACCTGCTGGCGGACCCCAGTCCGTCTCCGCGTGACGGTTGCTTGGTGTGATTCCCTGAACCAATTCATCCAGCGAATACTTTGGCTTCGAACTCCGCAGCACGATACTGCCATCCCCGGCCACGTCGACCGACACGTGGTCGCCCTCCGTTAATCCCGCTTCCCGCAAAATCGTTTGTGGAATTCGCACGGCGAGACTGTTTCCCCATTTAGCAACCTGGACATCGACTGGCATATGGCTCTACTCTGACCATACATCCTCTGGCGGATTTGCTGGGTAGGCCGCGCGGCTACTTCTCCACCACCCCAAACATCTCGCCCCCATGATTCCCGCCCCACCAGAACCCGGCGTAATGTCCCTTGCCGTCGTTGCCGCGATAGAACAGAATCCGCACCGTGAATGTTCCCAGACCCGGCAGCGTCGCATCGGTAAGCTGCATCACGGCCGTGTCACCGGCCCATTCCATGCGCACCGGTACAGGCAGCGTCACGCTTCCTTGCTTGCGCGGGATCTCCGCGTTGATGGTCCAGATCCCGCCCGCCAGCTTCGTAACGCTCGATATCTTGTAAGAGTCCTCGCGGATCTCCGGCCGCCCCGTCACGGAAAACTTCCCTGTTAACCGCGCGCCGGTCATCATCTGTTTGAAGTCGTTCTCGCGCTTGGCCTGAACGTCTTCCTTCTTCGCGCACCCGCAGCAGAGCGCCGCCAGCAAAATCCCAATCCATGTATTCCTTCGCACGATTCGCAGCATGGCTACAGCATACGGCCTGAGCGCCACGCCCCGTTTGCTAAAATTTAGGCTTGCGCGCCATCGTCCACTGTTTTCTCTGCGTTGGCCTGCTCCTCGGTTGGATGGCGGCCACCGCCGCTCCCGCCAAGAAGCCGCGCGTGGTTTCCAAGAAGACCACCGCCAAAACCACCAACAAGACTCTCGCCAAGAGTTCCGGCACCGCCAAGAAATCCACGCCAGCCAAATCCACCGTCAAGGCCGCCAAATCCACAAAACGCCCTGCTCGCCGCCGTTCCACCACCGCGCGGCATCGCGTCCGCCGCCCCGCCGGCCAAGCCCGCCCCGCGCCTGAACGGCTCGCCGAAATTCAACGCGCTCTCAAGCAGCGCGGTTACTACGAAGGCGATACCGACGGCAAGTGGGACGATGCCTCCACCGCTGCTCTGAAACAATTTCAGGGTGAGCAGAATCTGAAACAGGACGGAAAAATCGGTTCGCTTAGCCTTATCGCCCTCGGTCTCGGACCCAAGCGTGGTGGCGTTCAGCCGCCGTCCGCGCCTCCTTCGCCCCCCCCACCCTCAACCGCGCCCTTGCCGGCCGACTCGCTTCCACTCCCCGTCGTCAGCGACAAGGCTCCCAAATGATCATTGGCGTTCCCAAGGAAGTTAAGGACCACGAGTCCCGAGTTGGATTGGTGCCCAGCGGCGTCACCGCTCTCGTGGAATCCGGCCACACCGTCCTTGTCCAAACAGGCGCGGGAGTGGGTAGTTCCATTCCCGATGCCGTCTACCATGCGGCGGGTGCTTCCATCGCGCCCGACGCCGCAAGCGTTTGGAAAACCGCCGACATGGTGGTGAAAGTGAAAGAGCCGCAATCCTCCGAATATGGTTACTTGCGCCCCGGTCTCACCCTGTTCACGTATCTCCACCTTGCCCCGCTCCCGGAACTCACCGCCGAACTCGTTGAAGCCAAGGTGAACTCGGTCGCCTACGAGACCATCCGCGAACGTGACGGCTCGCTCCCGCTGCTGGTTCCGATGAGCGAGGTCGCCGGGCGCATGTCCGTTCAGGTCGGCGCGCAGTATCTGGAGAAACCCAACGGCGGCCGCGGCATCTTGCTCGGCGGCGTTCCCGGTGTCGCGCCAGCGAACGTCGTAATCCTGGGCGGCGGCATCGTCGGCCTCAACGCCGCAAAAGTGGCCTTCGGCATGGGAGCGCATGTCACCATCATTGACCGCAACCTGAACCGCCTCCGTGAACTCGACGACATCTTCAACTCGAACGTCGTCACGCTCGCTTCCAATACGTGGACCATCCACGAAGCCATCAAGCATGCCGACCTCGTCATCGGTGGCGTGCTCATCCCCGGCGCTTCGGCTCCGCGTCTTATCCGCAAGGACTGGCTGCGCGAAATGCGCGCCGGCTCCGTCCTCGTCGATGTCGCCATCGACCAGGGCGGCTGCTTTGAAACGTCGCGCCCAACCACGCACACCGACCCCGTCTACTTCGTCGACGAAGTGCTGCACTACTGCGTCTCCAACATGCCCGCCGCCGTACCCCACACCTCCACGCTCGCCCTCACCAACGCCACGTTCCCCTATGTGCACTCGCTCGCCAAGAAGGGCCTCGTCCGCGCCTGTCAGGACAGCCCCGCCATTTACGAAGGCGTCAATACTTATCACGGCCACATCACCTACGCCGCCGTCGCCGAAAGCCAAGGCCTCGAGCACAGCGAGTTGAAGACACTGCTCTAGCCAGCCTCTACAGCGTCCGCAAAAACGCCACCAGCGCCCGCCGCTCCCGATCGTTCAGTTTAAGCCCGAACTCGTGCCCTTTCACGCGCGACAACCGAGCTGGACTTAACCACGCTTCTAGCGACTGTACCGCGCCCTGATGCCCCAGCGCCCCCCGATACCACACCCCTTTCAGCGATGGCACTTTGTAGTAGCCCGTCCCCTTGCGCGTCTGCAGTGCATAGCGCGGATCGGTGCCCACCCTCCGCTCCATCACATCGAGCCGCGCACGATCCGCCGCCGTCGGCTCGAACCCGTCTACCGCTACCAGCTTGTTATTGGTGTAAAGCGGAGCCGTGTGGCACCCGCTGCAACCTTCTTGCTCAAAGATCTTCCCGCCTTCCCTCGACAAGGAATCAGTCCGGTTCGGATTCGGTGGCGGCTTCAGAGAGTACAGGTATCGTGCCAGCGCGTACAGTTGCTCGTCACTGTACCGTGAGCCTGGCTTACCCATCGGCGCGGAATCCGCGTAGCGCGCCAGCACGCTCGTGTCCTGCACCAGGCTCACGTACCGCATCAGGTCGCCGATTCCGTTGTGCCGCACAATCCCCGTGTGGTCGAGGAATCGCCGCTCCTGCACGCCGATCAAGTCTGGAATCTGAGGCGCCAGAATCAGGCTTGTGTGGCTTCTCGCCGTCACGCCCGGCGGAATCGCCTCGCCCGCCCCAATAAATGCCTCGAGCGTCCACGTCCGCAGCTCGCGGTTCGGATCGTTCTCAACCCAAGGCGCCTCGAACTGCCGCGCAAACAGCCGCAGGCGCTTCAGCACCTCGTCAGGACCCGCCACCTCCGCCATGCGCTTCATCGACCGCGCGCCTTGCCGGTCGCCTGGATTGTTTCCTTGCGCTCCGGGTACAACCGTCCCGTCCGGCAACACTCGCGTGTGGCAGGTGTTGCACCCCATCGACCCCAACTCGACCTTCCCTTTTTGCCGGATCACCCACCGCGCAAACGCAATCGTGCCGTCCTTCGCCACCGGCATCCCAGTCGACTCAAAGAATGCCGGGTCCCTCAAATCATCGGCACCGAAGAACACCGGACCGAATGACAACGGGTTCTGAAACACGAACTCGCCCGCGCGAATCCAATCCGCTTCGCTCTTCAACGTCGAAATATCGAAGACGATCTGCGGCTCCTGCTCAGCCAGCCACTGCTGATACCCACGTGGCTCGCGCGCCGGATGGTAGACCGGATAGCTGCGGTATATCTTCCGCTCCGGCATTGCATAGTAGTCGGCCTCGCTGATATGCACCGGCGTAGCCTTCACGTTCGCTAGCGGCACTTCCAGCTTCGCCACTGCTTCGGCGTCCCACGTGCGCGGAATCTCCGCGGCGAACGCTCCAGCGGCCAACAACAATAAGAACGTGAGCAGCATCTTTCATTCTCATCATCGCGCAGCGCGGTAACATAAGCTCATGGCAGCCGGTACGGCTACATTGACGGTTGAACAATTCTTGGCGTTGCCCGAAGAGCAGCAGTTTCGAAAAGAACTGCTTGGCGGTGAGGTGGTGGAAATGGGCAACGCGAAGGCGATTCACGAGATTATGAAAGGCCTCATTTGTGAGGCTCTTACGATTTTTGCGGCAACGAATCGCGCTTACTTCGTCCTTTCCGAATCTATGTTTCGCGTGACGGATCGCGATGCATGTGTCCCTGATGTTTCGCTTGTCGACCGACAGTGGCTCGCAACCGTCGATCCCGAAATGCGGTTCCCCGGTGCACCGATCCTTGCGGTGGAAGTCGTCTCCTCGGAGTCCGCTTCCCGAGTCGCCCAAAAGATCGAAATCTATCTCAGCGGCGGAGCAAAAGTGGTGTGGGTCGTCTACCCGGAGCGGAAGCTCGTCGACGTCCATTACCCAGGTGGCCGCAGCCGCAGACTCCATGCCACGGATACCCTCACCGAACCCGAACTGCTCGACGGCTTTTCGCTCCTGCTGAAGGACCTCTTCGCTTTCTAGCAATGTCACTGTTGGACGACTTCAAGGCTCAACTGACTCCATTTCTAGCTGCTCTGGCGCCTCGATAGCCAGTTTAGCGAGTGAAGTCTGAATAAAGTCCTACCTAAACGGTCGATCATACCGCCGCACCCACTCATCATCCATCGCCCCCATATGCGCCGTGATCTTCCCATCCATCTCCGCCATCAGCGCCCTGTGCGCCCGCTCGTCCGCCAGATTCTTCAATTCGAATGGATCCTTCTCCAGGTCATACAACACCCATGGCTTGTCCTCGTGCCGCGCGTACTTCCACTTCTTTCCGCGAATCCCGCGCCACGGCCCGTGCTCGTCCAACTCCGTCGACGTATAGATCATCATGTGCGCCTCGCCCGGCGCCTTGTCCGACGTGCCCATCAAATAGCCCGACAGATCCGTGCCGGGCATCGAGGGCAACTGCTTCACACCGCATAATCCAAGCAAGGTCGGCACTACATCTATGTGCGAAAGCATCGCATCGCTCCGCCGCCCCGCCTTGATCTTTCCCGGCCAACGGAAAATGCTCGGTACCACGGCCGACTCCTCCCATGGTTTCCGCTTCAGAAACGTCTGCTGGCTGCCTAGCATGTCACCGTGGTCGCTCAGGAAATAGACGACCGTATTGTCCGATAAGCCCATCGACTCCAGTTTCCCCAGCAGCCGCCCGATTTCGTCATCCAGGCACGTGATCGCCGAATAATAACCCGCAATGTGCTTCGCCTCGCCGCCGCGCTTTGCGCCCGACTTCCAATTCGGACGCAGCTTGATTTTTTCCGGCTCATACATGCCCTCGTACCCCTTGGGCACGATGTACGGATCGTGGGGTGGCCCGTACCAGACGTTTAAATAGAAAGGCTGCTGCTTCTCCTTGGCCTTGCCCAAAAACTCGATCGCCAGATCGGTCCACGTGAACACCTCATAGCCCGGAATGGGAATCGGCGTCGAGTCGTCGCGGAAATACCAGGTCTTCAAGTAATTGTGGTTGCAGATATTGGCCGCCCAAAAATCGAATCCCTGCCGCCAATCGCCCGGAGGCACGAACCCCGGATCGCGTAGCCCGCCATGCAAATGCCACTTCCCGATGAAGCCCGTGAAGTATCCCGCGCGCTGCAGCAACTCCGCGATGGAAACCTCCTTCACAGCCAACGGAACGTCGTTCACCGCCATCTTCACTTGATGCGGATAACGCCCGGTTAACAGACACGCGCGCGCTGGCGTGCATACCGGACAATTCGCCACCGCATTCGTGAACTGTGTTCCTTCACGCGCCAGTCGGTCCAGTACGGGCGTCTTCACCTGTTCGTTGCC
>Ga0075421_100006333_pt1 | contig 14426 bp, 10 predicted proteins | sample SoiMetdeltSBSDD5_FD_75292 | JGI IMG/M metagenome (GOLD analysis project Ga0075421, IMG submission 75292) | Bulk soil microbial communities from a Populus tree surrounding site in Tennessee, USA - Soil MetaG P. deltoides SBSDD5 | ecosystem: Environmental > Terrestrial > Soil > Tree plantation...
CCGTCGCTTCGTAATCGATGGCGTTGATCCGCACACCCACTACGTCGTGCTTGCCTAAGTCCAACACTGCTCGACACAGCCTCTCAGCTATTGCTCCAAGGTCAGGCTCGCGCGGTCAGCGTGCGTGGTTCGCGACCGGCGTCTGACGGCCGGACATCTCCGGCCGCCGGCCGCCATCGCTCGACGTTCGCCTGCTTGATTTCCTCGAGGATCTGTCGAACGTCGCGCTGCGGCGTCCACCCTGGATAATGTCGTTGGAACTTCGATGTGTCGCTGATCCACCAGATATGATCGCCGGCGCGGTTCCGATCGTCGTAGACGAAGTTCATCTCACGTCCACTGAGTTCCTCGCACAGTGCGATCGCTTCGCGCATCGAACAATTGCTGAAGCGGCCGCCGCCGATATTGTAGACCTCTGCGACACGAGGCTGCGCGAAGAATTCGTGAAACGCCGAAATCAGGTCAGCACTGTGGATGTTGTCACGCACCTGCTTGCCCTTATAGCCGTATACCGTGTACGGCAGTCCAGTCATGGCGCACTTCATCAGATACGACAGAAACCCGTGGAGCGGTGCGCCGGCGTGGTTCGGGCCGGTCAAGCAGCCGCCGCGAAAACAGGCGGTGCGAAGACCGAAATATCGGCCGTATTCCTGAACCAGCACATCGGCAGCGACCTTGGACGCGCCGAACACACTGTGCATCGACTGATCGATGCTCATGTCTTCGGGGATTCCGGAGGCATATGGGTGGCTCGGGTCGACATCGAATCTCAGTTCTTCCTCGACGAGCGGCAGGCGGTTGGGAAGGTCGCCGTAGACTTTGTTCGTCGAAGTGAAGATGAACGCTGCATCTGGCGCGTACTTCCGCGCCGCTTCCAAGAGGTTCAGCGTGCCCACCGCGTTGATGTGAAAGTCCATCTGCGGGTCGCGAGCCGCCCAGTCGTGCGATGGCTGCGCCGCCGTATGCACGATCAGTGTGACCGCTCGCCCCATGCTGCGGAACAAGGTGTCGATCTCCTGGTGGTCTCGGATATCGACCGACAGATGTTTGTACTGACGGCCGAGCTGCCGTTGCAACCGCTGGCGGTTCCAGGACGTCGAGGCTTCCTCACCAAAGAATGTCTTGCGCATGTCGTTGTCGATGCCCACGACGTCCAAGCCTATGCCGGCAAAGGAAGCGCTGGCCTCCGAGCCGATCAGTCCGGCGGATCCTGTGATCACAGCGACGCTCATTCAAACCTCATAGCGGACAACTGGTCGGAATCCAGGGGTGTGCCGCACGATTGACCTCACGGGACGCTTACGGCGTCGGCAAGACGCATGTGTGACGCCACTTGATCTTCAATCCATGGGTAGGTCCTGGCGAAGCCTTGCTCGAGCGAAATCCCAGGTTCCCAGCCGAGCACCTGCCGCAGCAGAGAGTTGTCAGAGTTGCGGCCGCGAACGCCCTGTGGACCCGGCACGTGCTTCTTGGTGATCGAGATACCGGCCGACGCCGCGACCAGGTCGGCGAGGTCGTTGATCGATATGAGGCGGTCCTGACCGAGATTCAGCGGCTCCGCGTAGTCGGATCGCATCAGCCGATAGATACCTTCGACGCAGTCGTCGATGTAGCAGAACGATCGTGTCTGCTCACCGTCGCCCCAGATCTCGATTTCCGGATTACCTGTCAGCTTGGCGATCGCGACCTTCCGGCACAAAGCGGCGGGCGCCTTCTCGCGGCCGCCGTCCCAGGTTCCGAGCGGCCCGAAGATGTTGTGGAATCGCACCGTGCGGGTTTCGATGCCGTAGTCGTCCCGATAGTGGGTGCAGAGCCGCTCGGTGATCAGCTTTTCCCACCCGTACGCGTCCTGTGGTGCAGCTGGGTATGCGTGTTCCTCGCGAAGTGGCTCGACGTTCGTATCGACCTGCCGATACTCGGGATAGACACAGGCCGACGACGTGTACAGATAACGACGAACGCCGTTTTCGCGCGCGGCGTCGAGTGTGTGTGTACTGATCAGAATATTGTTGTGGAGAATCTGCGCGTGATGGCAGGAGATGAAACCCATTCCCCCCATGTCCGCCGCCAGTGCGTAGACTTCTTCGATTCCCTGCGTCGCCTCCAGACAGTTCTCCCCGCGTCGTAGATCGAGAAGCTGGAATTCGTCCGCGACCGTAGGAGCGTATTCGGGACGCTTTAGATCGACTCCCCTTACCCAGTATCCCTGTTTCTTGAGGAACGTTACGAGATGGTGCCCGATGAAACCGCCGGCACCCGTGACGAGCACCGGAACTCCTGAACTCTTTGAAGAAGACATGCCCAGCTCTCCACCGGATCCGAGGACCCGCTTCAGTACTCTCTACTCGGCGCCGTTACCGCTTAACACAGCCGGAATCGTCTTTACCAGAATCCGGGCATCCAACGCGAGAGACCAATTGTCGATGTATTCGAGGTCGAGCTCCACCCAGCGCTCGAAACCAATGTTGCAGCGGCCCTCGACCTGCCACAGACACGTGAGCCCCGGTCGCATGCTGAATCGACGCATGTCCGAGGGTCTGGTGATGAGCTGTACGTCGCGCCAAGGCAGCGGGCGCGGGCCCACAAGGGACATGTCGCCGCGCAGAACGTTCCAAAACTGCGGTAATTCATCGATAGACGATTTACGCAACAGCCTCCCCAGCGGAGTAATGCGCGGGTCGTTGCGGATCTTGAATACCGGTCCGTTCGCCTCGTTTCGCTCCTCGAGCGAGGCTTGGAGCTTGTCAGCATCGGCACGCATCGACCGGAACTTGTACATCCGGAACGGCCGTCTGGCAAGGCCGCACCGATCCTGCGGGTATACGATCGGACCGGGGCTCGTGAGCTTGACCGCGGCTGCCACAATCAACATCAGGGGGCCAAAGAGGACCAAACCCGCCGCTCCACCGATGATATCGATCGCGCGCTTGACGACGAGCCGATGGCCATCCGGCACCACCTGCATTGCGACGAACGCGCGGTCGCCTTGGGCATCGTACCTGGGAAACGCAACCGTGCTCTCGAACATATCGGCGCCGTACTTCGCATGGATTCCAGCGCGCTCACAGACGTTGATGACGTATTGAATTCGTTGATAGCAGGACTTGACAGGGAGCGCAATGACGACCTCGTCAATTACCTCGCGCATCAAGATCTGTTCGAGCTGCGGGAGAGTAGCGATCATCTGCTGTGAAACGTGGTTGTCTGGGAGACCACCGGTCGGATCGTCCACGAAGCCGACTACTTCGTATCGATATGACCTGTCGGACTGGATATCTCTGTAGGCGCGTCGAGCCAGATGACCGGTACCAATAATGAGGGCCCGGCGCGAGTGGCGATGGCGCGCACGATCGACAGCCCGCCTGCCGGCTCGTACCAATAAACAGAGGGTGAGCTGCGCCAGCCAGAAATACGGTACCTGCCAAACCGTCACGGTCCCTGTCGTGCTCGTCAACGGGAAGACAAGCGCCAATCCGGATCCAGCGGTTGTGGCGGCTATCAGACGACCGGCCTCAGATCCGAAGTGCCGACAGATTCGGGCCGTGTAGAGGCCAAAGAGGTGAAAGACGAACGGCCAGGCCGACGCGACAAGGATCAGGAGCAGTACGTTTTTTACCGTGATGCGCGCCGACAGGAAGCTGTCCACACTGCCGGGAAGGTTCGAAAAGTTCACGCCTACCAACACAGCCACGATCCCCGCCACCGCGGCAAGGCTGTCAAGACATGCGATGAGGCCCGCGCCACGTATCAGAGCCGGTTGACTGCGACCCGCCGGCGCACCAAGACGCACTCGTGAGGCTGAATGGGGGATGCCGTTGGAGACAGAAATAGGGGAGAGACTTTGGTCCATTGCAGGTTGTCGTGTTCAGTTTCACGTGCGCGGCGAGCGACGAGGCGCGCTGACACCACCTCCGATCGTTCACTCGACCATGAACTCGGGCCGGCACCTGACGCTTCCGGCCTCGAATTGATCAGCGAACAGTCGTTCGTCCAGCTAAAACTTCTCTGTCCGCGAAATGCGGCCGGTGGAGCAAAGACGGGGCCAAGAATTCAGCGCCGGCTGAGGTGAATTTGCAAAGGAATTCGATCGGGTGTGGGGTCGCCATTCTGTTGGCGAGTGTAAATTCGGCGACATAACTCCAACGACGGTACAACAATCTTCTGCTCGTTGATTCGATGGCTCGAAACCAGTTAGGGCCTTGTCGCTATCGAAAACTGTAATCTCTTGTAGCGATGGAGCTAGCAGGGCCATTCCGAATAGGGTCGACCGGTCGCGTCCGTCCTCGTTTCCATGCTCCATTCACTCGGGTGTCTGGCTCGTTCGCGCGCGCCACTCACCGGAGATTGTCACGCTGCGAGAGGCAGTTGGGCTGTTGCGAATCGTTCCGAGAGAACGAGATGCGTGTATTTGCTTGACGATTGGGACTCGGCGATTGCAGACGTGACAACCGCCATCGACGGGATGAATGCACCAGGTGGTGCGACCGCACCGCGCTCGCCCTGGCGAACGCCCACGTTGAGCGCGTCATTGGCTCGATCCGACGGTGAGTGTCTCGATGACGCGATCGTGGTAAACGGGCTTTCAGCGGATCCTCACAAAGTACATCGCATACTAGACGCGCTCGCGAACACATCTCGCGCTCGGCATCTCTGTGGCTCGGTGAAGCTCAACACAGCATTTGCGTAGATTGGGACAGCAGACATTTGCCGTCCGAACGCAGTATTAGGAAACTCCAACCGCTCAAACAGAAGTGGATCGATCGAAGCGCATCATCTCCGTTGAGATCGATGCGATGAAACATCACATCTGATCGTCACCGTTGCTCCAGGGTTGCGTTGAGCGTTGGTGTTGAGACTGACCGAAAGACAGAGTTGCGAGAAGCGATCAGGCTCGCAAGATCGATATCGAGCAACCGCGCCGCGTTTCCGAGACTGCAGCACACATGGCAACAAAGCGGCGGCCGGAACGCCCGCAGGAGATCTTATGGCCCAGGACTATATCGGTGTCGTCGAGTTGTTCGCAGGCAATTTCGCACCTGCCGGTTGGGCAGAGTGCCAGGGGCAGACGCTGACAATTTCAAACAACGAAGCGCTCTTCAGCATTCTCGGCAACACCTACGGCGGTGATGGTCAGGTAACGTTTGCGCTTCCGAACCTATCCAAGAAATCACCCGGGAACGGCATGCGATACATCATCTGCATGTACGGCGATTTTCCCCCACGTTGAAGAGCCGCTCCTCACGTGCTCGGGCGAATCGCGGCCCAGCTCGAGGCGGAAGCGCTGGCCCTGAGCGTCGTGGGCGCGACGCGGGCGTGTCGCAGGCGTGCGCGTTCATCTGGCCGCTGCAGTGGCAGGTGTCCGTGCAGGATCCCTTCGTCGCCGCAACCTGAACCGCCTGCGCACCGGGCAGGGGGCTCACGAGCGTAGCCATGGCAAGGTGCCGCTGTACAAATGTGTCGCCGCTTCCATCGACAGATCCCGGCTGTCACGAGAGAGTCACAGATACGCCGCGCGCGTGCCACGACGCGTACCGTCCAATCAAATAGGCAATCGGTAGCAAGCAGTAGACGTGACGCGGTGTGGAGATGCGGGTCTCGAGACCCGCTTGTGAAGGTTCACGAGTCAGAGTTCATCGAAAGGATTGGCACGGACCGCGGACTGCAAGGCAGAATACGACCCGGAGACGGAAGCCCGGAGACAGGAGACAGGAGTCATGGTTCGATTTCGTTCATTAGCAACAGTGTTCGCGTTGGTGGCGCTGCTTGCGACAAGCGTGGCGTTTGCGCAAGGGCCGCGCGGCGGCGGCCCGTTCGCAGGTCGAGGTGGACGCGGCTTCGGTCCCGGGGGTTCCGGCTTGGCGCTCAACGAGCTGAATCTGACTGACCCGCAACGCGAGCAGGTTCGTGAGATCAGGGAGCGGTTCCGCGATCAGACGCGGCAGTTCGCAGAGCGCCTCAACGCGGCGGCGGAGAAGCAGCGTCAGGCGATCGAGACGCTGCCCGTGAATGAGACGCTCATTACCTCGACCACGCAGGACATGACGCAGGCGCAGGTCGACATCGCGATTCAGGAGGCTCGACTCAACTCGGAGATCTGGTCGGTGCTCACGCCCGAGCAGCAGGCGCAGGCGACGAAGTTGCGCGCAGAGAGGAAGGCGCAAATGGAGCAGCGGCGCCAGGAGATCCAGCAGCGCCGGAAGAATCAGGCGAAGTAGCTGGATAGCCAGACACGGAAGGCCGGGTTTCGTCCGCTTCACTCGCAAGACGTGCGTGCGAGCTGCGGCGAGATCCGGCGACTTTCTTCGCGAATTTCTCCTTTCACTAGCACAGTCATCCTCGGTTACTCTGCTACGACTAGTGAGGCTGCCTCAGACTAACGAACTTGCGGCTTCGCCTCGCCAGTCGCTGTATCTCTTTGCCCGCGCTCTGCGCGGGCGAGCCGTCTCGACCGGGGAAAACTTGACTCTTATCTCACGAATCGAGGCGGTCAAGACGGCTAGAGGGCCTGATGACAAGTGCTCGCCTCCTGATTGCAGTGCTGCTCGCGACGGGCGCGTCCGTCAATGCGCAGTGGCTGAACTATCCCAGCCGCGGTGTGCCGCGCACACTGGATGGAAAACCGGACCTGTCTGCACCTGCGCCGCGCAGGGCTGACGGCAAGCCTGACTTCTCCGGAATCTGGCAGCTGCAGCCGAGGCCATGTGGACCGGAGGGATGCGGCGACTACCCGGCAGCCATCGAGTTCATCAATTTCGGCGCCACGCTTCAGGGTGGTCTGCCGTATCAACCGTGGGCCGCAACGCTGGTCAAGGAACGAACCGAGCAACTGGGACGCGACGATCCGGTCGGATTCTGCAAGCCTGCCGGAGCACTTCGAATTCTCACGTTCCCGCCGTACAGGAAGTTCCTGCAGCTTCCCGATCTGTTCGTCATCCTGTCCGAACGCGATGTCACCTACCGCCAGATCTTCATGGACGGTCGGCCGCTGCCCGACGATCCGACACCGACACCCAACGGATATTCGATCGGCCGATGGGACGGAGACGCGCTGGTCGTGACAAGCGGCGGCTTTCGAGACGGTACATGGATCGACCGGAACGGAAGCCCGATGAGTGATGCGGCCAGGCTGACGGAGCGTTTTCGACGTGTCAACTACGGCCGCGTGGAGATTGACGTGACGCTCGACGACGCCAAGGTTTACACGAAACCGTGGACCGTCACGCTCGTCCAGCAGATCGTGCTCGATACCGAGCTCCTCGACTATCACTGCACCGACAACGAGAGAGATGCGAAACACATGGTAGGAAAGTAGGTCAAAGGTTCGAGGGTGCGAAGGCACGAGGGTGCGAAGGTGCGGTGGTGCGATGGAACGAATCGGCATGGGACTGATCGGTGCGGGCTTCGTTGGCCCGCATCACGTTGACGCCGTCAGGCGTCTCGGGTTTGTCGACATCGTCGCCGTCGCCGGCAGCAGCGACGAATCCGGCCGGTCGAAGGCGGAAGCGCTCGGCGTGCGAAAGGGCTACGGGAGCTTTCAGGCGCTGCTCGACGACCCCGACGTGCAGGTCGTTCACAATGCCACCCCGAATTACCTCCACTACGAGGTCACGTCCGCCGCCCTCGCCAAAGGCAAGCACGTCGTATCCGATAAGCCGCTGGCGATGACCTCGGCGCAGGCCAAGCGCCTGGTCAACGAAGCTGAGCGCGCGGGCGTTGTCGCAGCCGTGACGTTCAACTATCGCGGCAACCCGCTCGTGCAACAGGCTCGAATCGCGATCGCGCGGGGGGACATCGGAACGCCGCACTTTCTGCATGGACACTACTTGCAGGACTGGCTTCTCAAGGAGACCGATTATTCCTGGCGTCTCGACCCCGAGAAGGGCGGGCCCTCCTCCGCGTTGGGCGACATCGGATCGCACTGGTGCGATCTGGCTCAACACATGACCGGTCTGCGCATCACGCACGTGCTTGGCGACATCGCCACCGTCGTCAAGAAGCGGAAGAAGCCGCGTGGATCGCGCGACGCGTTTCAAGCGGACGCCGGCGAGGACGGCGAGCTCGTCGACATCAGGGTCGAGGATCTCGCGTCCGTGCTCGTGCGCTTCGAGAACGGCGCCCGCGGCTGCTTCTCGGTGGGACAGGTCTGTGGAGGACACAAGAACGATCTCGTTCTCGAGGTGTGTGGATCGAAGGCATCGCTGCGCTGGCGGCAGGAGGCTCAGAATGAGCTCTGGCTTGGCTATCGCGACAAGGCCAACGAGCTCCTGCCCAAAGATCCGTCGTTCCTCGATGCCGACGTGCGTCGATACGCGCAGCTGCCGGGGGGGCATCAGGAGGCATGGGCCGACGCCTTCTGCAACGTGATGCGCGAGATCTATCGGTGTATCGCGGAGGGACCACCGTACCCCGCTCTTCCACCGGTGGTCGCCACCTTCGAGGACGGCTTCCGCGCCAATCGCATCGTCGATGCGATTCTCGAGAGCGCCGCCGACGGTGGTGCCTGGACCCGCGTATGACTCGATTCGAACCGAAGTTCATGAAGGTGGGGATCCTCACCGCCGCGCTCCAGGAGTTGACACCGCGCGAGCAGCGTGACGTCGATCCGGACCGTGCGATCGAAGACTGGCTCGAGTTCGCCCGCGAGCTCGACGCCGGCTACATTCAGCTCTCTGCAGCCCTTCATCCATCAGAGACCGACGTGCCGCCGGAAGCGATGCTGGATCCGGTCGCCAACACGCTGGATCTGCGGCGGCGCTTCGACGACGAACGGGCACGCCGCGTCAAGGCGGCGATGCAATCAACGGGCGTCGGCCTCTCCGATCTCGGCTACTTCGACAACCTCCTGCATCACGATCGGACGACGCGCGAGAAGAAACACGACTTCCTGCTCCGCGTGTTCGACGCCGCCGTGCTGCTCGAGGTAAATGCGGTCTGCGGCTTTGTCGGCCGCAACCAGCAGCGCAGCATGGACGAGAACCTGATTGATTTCGAGCAGTACTTCATCCCGCTGCTCGAGGCTGCGAAGGCGCGTGGCTTGACGTACCGCGTCGAGCAATGCCCGATGCCGGGATGGACGACGGCTGACAACTGGCACAACAACATCGCCTACACGCCAGGGGCATGGATCGCGCTTCACCGGATCTGCGAGAAGCACCGTGTCGGGGATCAGTTCCGCATTCACTACGATCCGTCGCACGCGATCCTGATGGGGCAGGACACGCGATCGGTCTTTCAGTATCTGAAGGACGAGGGCTACGGCTTCCTGATCGGCGGTTTCCACGTGAAAGGTCAGGTCATCGATTCGAGGGGTGTCTCGACGTGGGGGTACGGTGGCCAGACGATGGGGCGAGGAGATTGGATCGATGGCAAGCCATCTGACCGACCCGCGGATCACGTGAACGCGTGGAAGAAGCAAGTCGTGCTGTGCGAGCACGAGCTCCCGGGCACGGCTCGACACGATCCGCTGGCGTATCTGCAGAACCGCACGGTCGACTGGCTCGATCATCAACTCGCCGCGCGTGAGCTGCTGCCGCTCGACGTCGCCAACACGCACCTCGTCGTCGAGCATGAGTACCCGGCTGCACGGATTCAGGATCGGGAGAAGCTCACACCGATTCTGCAGGGGTCGCTGGCGTTCGTGAAGCGGATCGACGAAGCAGCGGCGTGCATGTACGCCCTGCAGCACGAAGTGCTCGCTGCGCAAGGCATTCCCGTGCAGGGAATTGGAAGGCAGCCCTATCGCACGTAGAGGCGGGTCTTTAGACCCGCCTTGTCATCTGACGTACGCCTGGGCGCGGCGCAGATCGTCGCGTGCTTGCGCGTCCTGCGGATCGAGTTCGACGGCGCGCGCGAAGTGAGGTACCGCCGCAGCAACCTGGCCGGCAGCTGCCAGCGCTGAACCCAACAGGTAATGTCCGCGCGCGTTCAGCGGATCCAGTTCGATGACACGGCTGAACGTCGCCGCCGCCGCCGCCAGCTGTCCGGTCTGGCCCTGAGCGATGCCGAGCAGGCGCAGTGCGTCGGGATTGCCGGGCTGCAACTCGGCGGCAATTTGAAACTCTCGTACGCCGTCCGCGGTGCGCCCTTGCCGTAAGAGCACTTCGCCCAGGTATGCGTGAGCAGGGCCCCTGCGCGGTTGCATGCGAACAACCTCGGTGAGATGGGCTTCGGCCTTGTCGAGCTGATTGAGTGTCGAGTACGCGCGGCCGAGTGATTCTCGCGCGTCCACGATCTGACGATGCGTCGGTGCCAATTGCACGAAGCGCTCGAGTTCTTCGGCGCCCTCCGCGAACCGGCCCTCGGAAATGTGATCGACACCGAGAACGAAATATGCGCCTGGTTCCTCGCGCGCCCGTTCGAGGTAGGCCGTCGCCTCCTGTCGCCGGCCCGCCTCGAGCAGCGTGGTCCCGAGCATCAGGTACGAGCGCGGATGTGGCCTGCGGTCGACAGTCGTCTGCAGGATCGAGAGCTTCGATTCGTACTCCCGGTTTCGCTGAAGGGTTGCCACCGAGAGCAACGCGCAGACCGCAATGGCCGCCGCAAATGCCAGACCCTGGTCTCGAGCCGTCGCACGCTGACCGAGTGCTCGATAGATTGCGAGAACGACGAGCACGACGAGGCCGGCAAGCGGCAGGTACATCCGCCGCTCGGCTCCTACTTCCGTCGCGATGGGAACGATGCTGGACGTCGGCGTCAGGATGATGAAGCACCATGCGCCCAGAAATCCGACGTGTGGTCGGCGCGCCAGCATCACCAGCACGCCGACGGCGATGGCGACGAGCACCAGCATCGGGAGCCAGACATCCGCGAGCGTCAATGGCTGCGGTGTTCCATAGTCGAGGACCAGGTTTCGCGGCCAGAACGTCAGGCGCAAATAGGTGAGGAGGATCGGCGCCTGATTGAGCAGATAGGTCCATCCGCTCACACTCGAGTCGAATCCAACAGTGGTCCTGGGTCCTGATGCCATGAGCGCCCCGAGTACCACCCAGCTGGCGGCCAATCCGACGTAGAGCCTGCTCCGTTGCACCTTGCGCAGCGCGGGGGCCCCGACGAATACGTAGTCGAAGAGGCCGACCATCACTGGTGCTGTGACCATCGATTCCTTGCAGGCCATCCCGGTCGCGCAGGCGACGATCGCCGCCGCGTGCCAGCGGCCCTGACGTCCCTCGAGCGCACGCACACTACAGTAGAGAGTGAGCAGGTAGCACAGCCCCATCAGCGACTCGGTGCGTTGCGTGATGTAGTCGATGGTCTCCGTTTGGAGCGGATGCAGCATCCACATGAGCGCTGCGATCCACGCCAGGTTCGTTGCCTGCGCACCGAACGTGGGGGCAAGGGAGGGGAGTAACAGCGCGCGGCGCACGAGACCGAACAGCGTCAGCGCGGCGAGCAGGTGGATGGCGAGGTTCGTCAGTCGATACCCGCGGATGTCCAGACCACTGGCGGCGTAATTGATTGCGAAAGTCAGGTTGACGATGGGGCGCCCAGCGACAGGTGTTTCCCGGCGAGGCGACAAAGGAACGCTCAGCGGCCACAGTCGCTGAATCTGCGAGTTCTCGATGATGGCCGTTTGATCGTCGAAGATGAAGGGCGCCGAGAGGCTGTTCGCATAAACGAGAGCGCCCGCAATCACGATGATCGCCGCGCGGATGGCGAGTCCCCAGTCGCGCGTCAGATGATGGCTCCTCCCCGCATGCCGGGACCCAGTATATGCGTCAGCTCGTCGGCAACAGACGTCTTGAAAGGCCCACAATTCACTCTGCTTGACCTGCAGTTCACCTCCGACGGATCCTCTCGACGAACAATGCCTCGCTCAACCGTGCGCGACATGTCAGATTCTCTCGAGCAGATCATCAGCCGTTACCGCGGAGACCTGCCCCTTGCGCAGGCCTCGACGATTCCCGGGTCGTGGTACATCGACTCGCGCGTTTCGGATCTCGAGGGGCGCACAGTGTTCAGACGAGCATGGCAGGTGGCCGGTCGCCTCGACACTCTTCGCGCGCCCGGCGATTTCATCAGCTGCGAACTCCCCGGCGGAGAACCCATCGTCGTCGTCCGTGGCGCCGACGACACGTTGCGCGCGTTCTACAACGTGTGTCGTCATCATGCGGCTGCGGTCGTCACGAGTGAGCGCGGATCGGCGCAGCACTTCAGGTGTCCCTATCACGGATGGACGTACGGGCTCGACGGCTCGCTGAAGGGAACGCCCGACTTTGCCGGCGTGTGCGACTTCGACCGTACGGCTCATGGCCTGGTGCGCATCGACTGCGACGTCGCGGAGAAGTGGATCTGGGTCAGGCTCGCGCCTGACGGTCCGGCCCTGAATGAATTCCTTGGGCACGACCTTTCGAGTCACCTCGCGCAGCGCGGATTCGACGCGCTGAACTGGATGGAGCGCCGTCACTACACGCTCGACTGCAACTGGAAGGTCTTCGTCGACAACTATCTCGATGGCGGCTATCACGTCCCGCACGTACATCGTGGGCTCGACAGCGTCCTCAGCTCCCGCGAGTACATGATCGAGACGGGCCAGCGCTTCTGCCTGCAGTGGAGCCCGATGGTGAGCGAAGGCGCCGACGCCCAAACGGGCGCCGTGCGACAGGGGGAGCACGCGTTCTACTACTGGATCTACCCGAACTTCATGATCAACTGCTACGGGCGTGCGATGGACACGAATCTCGTGATTCCACGTGGCGTCGACAAGACCGAGGTCATCTTCGACTTCTACTTCACGGATGTGTCCGAGGAGGCGCGGTCCGAAAATCTTGCGAGCATCGCCATCAGCCACGAGATTCAGAACGAGGACGATGCGATCTGCGTCTCGGTGCAGCGAGGTCTCAGATCGCACGCGTACGATACGGGCCGGCTCTCTGTCCGTCGCGAGGCGGGCGAACATCTCTTCCATCGGCTGCTGCACGCCGATCTGACGGCAGGTCTGACCGAGGCGTGACCGCAATCGACTGGGTCGTCGTCGGCGCGTACTTCGCGTTGCTCCTCGGGCTGACGTGGTGGTCGATACGCCGTAATCGGGACACCGTCGACGACTACTTCCTGGCCGGCCGTCACCTCGGGTGGGTGATTGTCGGCGCGTCGATCTTCGCGTCGAACATTGGCTCCGAGCACCTCGTTGGACTGGCCGGATCGGGTGCGACCAGTGGAGTCGCGCTCGCACACTTCGAACTCCATGCCTGGTGCCTGCTCGTGCTCGGGTGGGTCATGGTGCCGTTCTACGTGCGCTCGAGCGTCTACACGATGCCGGAATTCCTGGAGCGCCGGTTCTCGCCGGCGGCGCGCTGGGTGTTGTCGGTGATCTCGCTTGTCGCGTACGTCCTCACGAAGATCGCGGTCGGAATTTTTGCCGGCGGCGTCGTGTTCAGCGTGCTCCTGCCGGACCTGCAACTGCAGGTTGGCGGGAATGAGTTCGGCAGCTTCTGGATCGGGTCGGTGCTGGTTGTGGTGCTCACGGGTCTTTACACGGTCCTGGGGGGCATGCGTGCCGTCGCCTACACCGATACCGTCCAGACCGCCATCCTGGTGTTCGGTTCACTGCTCCTGACGCTGTTCGGTCTGTCAAAGCTGGGTGGCTGGAGCGAACTCCGAGCCGTGCTCGATCCAGAGCTGTTCAATCTCTGGAAGCCGATTGTGCCCGCAGGAATCGAGAGCACGTGGGCGCCGGTCAAGGAGACCGGCCGCATGGCGTGGTACTTCAACCAGAACTATCCGTGGCCCGGCATGCTCCTCTGTGCACCGATCATCGGCCTTTGGTACTGGTGCACGGATCAGTACATCGTCCAGCGTGCGCTCGGCGCACGCAGCGAGCGCGAAGCGCGGCGGGGCACGATCTTCGCTGCGTTCCTCAAGCTGCTCCCGGTCTTCATCTTCATCGTGCCCGGCATGATCGCCGTCGCGCTCGCGCGAACCGGTCGTGTGCCGGGACTCGCTTCGCTCGTCGCCTCCGACGGCACCGTCGTCGCCTCGTCAGCGCAGGCGGTATTCCCGTTGATGATTCAACACGTCATGCCGGATGGATTGCGCGGCGTTGTCGTGGCTGGGCTCCTCGCTGCGCTCATGAGCTCGCTCGCCGGCGCGTTCAATGCCTCGTCAACGCTCTTCACGCTGGACGTGTACCAGAAGTTCAATCCACGCGCGTCGCAGGCCCAACTCGTGTGGGTCGGCCGCATCGCGACGATCGTCATGGTGCTGATCGCGCTGCTGTGGATTCCAGTCATTCAAGGCGCGCGCGGACTCTACGAGTATCTGCAAGGCGTGCAGGCTTACCTGGCGCCACCGATTGCGGCGGTCTTCTTCCTCGGGGTTTTCAGCAGAAGGCTGAACGCGGCCGGCTGTCTGGCAGCGCTTCTGTGTGGATTCGCGCTCGGGCTCCTCCGGCTCATGGTCGATACACCGGTGACTCTCGGTGTTGCCGG